>Ga0105244_10002430_pt1 | contig 14052 bp, 12 predicted proteins | sample KBSM44metaG_FD_80423 | JGI IMG/M metagenome (GOLD analysis project Ga0105244, IMG submission 80423) | Miscanthus rhizosphere microbial communities from Kellogg Biological Station, Michigan, USA - KBS M4-4 metaG | ecosystem: Host-associated > Plants > Roots > Rhizosphere > Soil | place...
AGCGAACGTACAGGAAATGCCATTTTGTCGCAGTCACAGCCTCACCATCTGGTGATCACCGCACTGGGCGTTGATCGTCCGGGTATCGTCAATACCATCACCCGCCATGTCAGCAGCTGCGGCTGTAATATCGAAGACAGCCGTTTGGCAATGCTGGGAGATGAGTTCACCTTTATCATGCTGCTTTCCGGCAGCTGGAACGCGATAACCCTGATTGAATCGACGCTGCCGATGAAAGGGGCCGAACTGGAATTGCTGATTGTGATGAAGCGCACCAATGCGCGCGCCACACCGCCGATGCCGGCTACCGTTTGGGTGCAAATTGAAGTCCCCGATTCACCACACATCATTGAACGCTTTACCGATTTGTTCGACAAACATCAGATGAATATTGCTGAACTGGTGTCGCGGATTAAACCAGCGCAGGACGGTGTGGCACCCACGCTCTATATTCAAATGACGGCGCACAGCCCAGCCAATCAGTTCAGTGCGCCCATCGAGCAGGCTTTCAATCAGCTGTGCGAAGAACTGCATGCACAAGGTTCAATTCGTCTTTATAGTGTCACCGACGATGCTGACAGCACCGTTTAATCAGGCTCCGGGTTATTTCGCCACACACTCTGCCGCTGCGGCAAACCGTGTGGTGAAATAACCCTGACGGTAAACACCCCCTGGCACTTTTGCTCCTGATGGTGTATTACCCACAGCATGTAAAAAAAATGGAGAGTTGTGATGAATCCACTGAAAGCCGGTGATGCCGCACCGAAATTTAGCTTGCCCGATCAGGACGGCGAACAAGTAAATTTGGCCGACTTCCAGGGACAGCGCGTTCTGGTCTATTTCTATCCGAAAGCCATGACGCCGGGTTGCACCGTGCAGGCCTGCGGTCTGCGCGACAACATGGAAGAGTTGAAAAAACAGGGTGTCACTGTATTGGGCATCAGTACTGACAAAGCGGAGAAACTGTCGCGCTTTGCCGATAAAGAGATGCTGAACTTCACGCTACTTTCCGATGAAGATCATCAGGTGTGTGAGCAGTTTGGCGTGTGGGGTGAGAAAACCTTTATGGGTAAAACCTACGACGGCATTCACCGCATCAGCTTCCTGATCGATGGCAACGGTAAGGTGGAGAAAGTGTTCGACGATTTCAAAACCGCCAACCACCACGATATCGTGCTGAATTATCTGGAATCAGCCTAATGTGAACGGGTGCGCAAGTCGCACCCGTTTTCTTTTACTCTATCCCCGGCTCATCGAGCGCCGGAGTTTCCGGCCACGCATGCACCACGGCTTTCACCAGCGTTGCCAGCGGAATCGCAAAGAATACGCCCCAGAATCCCCACATCCCGCCGAAAATCACCACCGACAGAATGATCACCAGCGGATGCAGGTTGACCGCTTCTGAGAACAGAATCGGCACCAGCACGTTGCCATCCAGCGCCTGAATCACCAGATAAATGGCGATCATCGTCCAGAAATCACTGCCCAATCCCCACTGGAACAGGCCAACGCCGATCACTGGGAGGGTTACCACCATTGCGCCGATATAGGGAATTAAGACGGAAATACCGACCAGCACCGCCAGCAGCAGCGAGTAGTTTAGGCCCAGCAGCAAGAACGCCAGCCAGGTAACCAATCCCACCGCTACCATCTCCAGCACTTTGCCGCGAATGTAGTTGGTGATCTGTTGATTCATCTCTTGCCACACCACGCCCGCTAAACCGCGATTGCGCGGTAGCACGCGGCGCACCGCATTCAGCATCTGCTCTTTATCTTTCAGCAGGAAGAACACCATCAGCGGTACCAGCACCAGATAGATCATCAGCGTCATAAGCCCCACCAGCGACGCCAGTGAATACTTCACCAACGATTCGCCCAAGCCCGTCAGACGGCTGCGCAGGTTCTCGACAATAATATCGATGATGCCGGCATCGACCAGCGCCGGATAACGCTTCGGCAAGCCAGCGGCAAACACATAGAGCTTATTCAGCATGTTGGGTAAGTCGCGCGTCAGGTTGATGCCCTGCTGCCATGCTACTGGAGCGACAATCAGCACCATCACCAGCAAGATACCCGCAAACACCACCAACACCGCACTGGTTGCCCAGGTTCGGCTACAGCCCACGCGCTGCAGACGCACCGTTGGCCACTCAAGGAGATAGGCCAGCACCAGCGCCACCAGCAGCGGTGCCAGCAAACCGCTGAGGAAGAACAGAATGCAAAACGCCGCCAGCAGAATTACCAGCAGCCCGATGGCCTGCGGATCGCTGAAGCGGCGTTTGTACCATTGATAAAGCAGAACGAGCATGAAAACATCCTTGAAACTAAAACAGAAAAGCGCACGTTGCGTCGCGGCGCAATGTGTGGCGACGCAACGTGCATGATTTGAAGGGTTAATGCGTGATACTACTCACCAACGCATCCTGACCGGAGATCATCACACAGTTGCGTCCGGCATTTTTCGCCTGATACAGCGCGGCATCGGCTTGCTTAAGGCTTTGCTCCTGCGAACCACTTTCCGGCTGCCAGTCGGCAATACCCACCGACAGCGTGACAGTGCCGACCTGATCAATCCAGTTTTCCGCAATGCTGATGCGCACGCGCTCGGCCAGAATGCGCGCATCTTCCACCGACGTCGCAGGCAACAGCATCAGGAACTCTTCCCCGCCGTTACGACACACCACATCGGTTTGACGTGCGCTGCTGCGTAAGGTTCGCGCCACATGTTTAATCACCTCATCACCAACGTCATGGCCGAAGGTATCGTTGACCCGTTTGAAGTGATCGATATCCAGCGCCAGAACTGAAAACGGCTGGCGCATGGTGGCGAAGTAGTCGAGCACGGCACTTAGGCCACGGCGGTTAAGCAGATTGGTCATGGGATCGCTCTGCACTTCCGATTTCAGGCGGCCAATTTTGTCCTGCACTAAACCAATACCGGTAAGCAACGCGCGTTTGACCTGCGCCGCTTCGAAATACCACGCACGAATGCCGCCAATCTCACTCGACACGCCTTGCGAATCCATCTGGCTGGCTTTACGCGCCAGCTGCCACAGCGGCAGCGCAATCAGACGTGCCAGAATCACCGCCACCAGCAAGGTCAGCAGCGCAAACGGCACCGAGTTTTTCAGCACTTTCAATAACAATCCCGAGAGCGGTGCCAGCGTGACATCCGTTGATTTCAACGCCACCACCATCCAGCCGGTGGTCGGCACGATGGCATAACCGGCCAGCTTGGTTTTCCCATCTTCGCTCAACTGCACTTCACCGTTGGTGTGCTCCTCGCGCTGACGATCGCTAACGATGCCTGGCACGCTCTTGCCAATCAGTTGGTTGTTCTGGTGATACAGCACCTGATTATTACTATCCATCACGTAAACCTGGGTGCCATCACGGTAGAACTGCTCGCCGAGCAGCGCGTTCAGGATGCTTTTCTTCTTCAGATAAATGGTGCCGCCGACATAGCCGAGGTAGCGCCCTTCTTTACTCCAGATTGGCCAGGAGACAAACACAATCAGGTTGTTGGCGGCGGAGATGCTGGGCTTGCTGACCATCGGCTGACGCTTTGCCAGCGCTTCACGCGATGACTGGCTGGTCAGCTGCATGCCTTTCAGCATGAGTGACTCTGGCGAAATCGCTTTCACGATACCGTTACTGTCTACCACCGCGACCGAGTTAAAACTGTTGGTTTGTTCGCGCAGCCTGTTCACTTCTTGCTGCGCCAAATCGTCGTTCTCAAAATCATTGCCTAACTGGGTCGCACTGTAGTGCAGCTGCGACTGAGCCAACTGAAAGAAGACCTCAGTGGTGGCCGCCAGTTTGGTCGCGTAAGCGCGATTCGCTTCAAGCGTGCTTTCAATCAGGACCATGCGTTGCACGCGCCAGGTGGCGTACAGCGTATTGGCGAGTGTGATGACGATGCTGGTGATCGCCAGTAGTGCGATCAGCGTACGCAGGTCAGTTTTTGGCCGCAGGCGCATCAGCATGGAGCACCTGCTCTGGTGAGTAGATTCATAAATTTGTGTGCCTGACAGTCTTGTTATTGTTGGATGCACTTGCCCTGGTGAGGGAACGGGCGATTGTACACCTACAACTCAAATTGAGCACGACGCATCCTGCCAGCCACCCATAATTCTTTCTCTACGCTGGCGCTAATCGATCAAACCGTTGGCATCATAAAACGGCCACGGACCGGGATAATCGCCAATGGCACACAAATGCGTGCTCATGCCCTGCTGCGCATGCCAGCGATGCAGCAGGAAACCGGGCGGCTCCAGCACAAAATTAGCAGGCGCTTTATCCGCGAGATTAAACGCCACCTGATGCGATACGCCCGGTGCCACGCACGCCAGCGTACCGGCAAACCGCGCCTGCACTGAGCGATGTAGATGGCCGCTCAGCACACGTTCCACCTGCGGATGGCGCTGGATAATCGCCGCCAGCGCCGACGGATTGCGCAGCGGCTGGTTATACATATGTTCGATGCCACAGAGAAACGGCGGATGATGCAACATCACCAGCGTTGGCAACTGCGGATGGCGCTGCAACTGCTCATCAAGCCATTGCAACTGCGCGTCATCCACATAACCCCAAGGCTGCTGCGGCACGCTGGAATCGAGCGCCAGCAGTTGCACACCTTTCAGTTGCATCTGCCAGTTCAGGGTTTCACCGTATTGCAGATAGTGATGATCCAGGAACGCCGCACGCAGCGCCTGGCGATCATCGTGGTTGCCCGGCATCAGCAGAAACGGCAATTGCAGCTGACGCAGCACCTGCTTTAACGTTTGATACTCTTCAGCCGTACCGAAATCGACCAGGTCGCCGGTAATCACCACAATGTCGGGTCGCGGTACCAGCCGGTTCAGCGTCTCAATCACCCGCAGCAGCGCGGCTTGCGTGTCGACTTTTTTGTATGACAGGCGACCATTCGCCTTAATGTGTAGATCGCTGATTTGCGCGATCAGCGTCATGGCTTCAGACACGAATCTTTTCCTCTGGAAAGTTATGCGCTTCGGTCGCCATTAATGGCGACCCTACGACGAGACTGCATGCATTTGTAGGGGCACCATTTATGGCGACCCTACGACGAGGCTGCATGCATTTGTAGGGGCGCCATAAATGGCGACCAAACCCATTAAACGCTATGCAGAAAACTGCAGCGCGGCATCCTGCGCCAGCGTCCAGCTCACCGCTTGTCCGGCATGCCAGGTTTCACGCGCGTGGCGATCCACCTGAATCGGCATCGCCAGCCCGATATCGATCATCAACCGCTGCGACGCGCCCAGGAAGGTGCTGGCGACAATAAAGCCCCGTCGCGTGTAACGATCGTCGCTGGCCAGCAGCACATCTTCCGGGCGGCAGAAACGCTGCGGATTGCCGTGCACATCCACATCCACGCAGTTGATCGCGCCAACAAAATCGGCAACAAATTTTGAGGCCGGATACTGGTAGATATTTTGCGGTGTATCGATTTGCACCAAACGGCCCTGCTCCATCACCGCAATGCGATCGCCGAGCGCCATCGCTTCCTGCTGATCGTGCGTCACGTAGACCGCCGTGATCGCCAGCTTCTTCAGTAATGTGCCAATTTCCAGCCGCAGACGATCGCGCAGGCGCGCATCCAATGCTGCCAGCGGCTCATCAAACAGCAGCACTTTGGGTCGTGCGGCTAACGCCCGCGCTAACGCCACGCGCTGCTTCTGCCCGCCGGAAAGTTTGTCGATGCTGCGCTGTGCTAGCGCGGTGAGGTCCACCAACGCCAGCATCTCCTGCACGCGTGCTTCCCGTTCGGCCCGCGCCACACCTTGCACTTTCAGTCCATATGCCACGTTCTCAGCCACATTCAGATTGGGGAACAGCGCATAATTCTGGAACACCATGCCAACGTTGCGTTTTTCAATCGGCAACGCGGTAACGTTGCGATCGTCAAACCACACTTCGCCACCGACATCACAGCTCTCTAGCCCACTTATAATGCGCAGCGTGGTGGTTTTGCCGCAGCCGGATGGTCCTAGCAGCACCAGCGTTTCGCCGGGATAGACCGTAAGATCGAGCGGTTGCAGCGCCTGATGATGATGAAAGTGACGTGCGCAACCACGCAGCGTCACGGTAACGGCCGCAGAATTCATGCTGCCTCCTTGTGTTGGCGCGAGACCGCGCGGTTAAGCCAGTGATTTACGGCATTGAGCATCAGCAACAGCGGCAGAATCATTAGAATAAAAATCAGTGTGTAGGCGGAACCCACTTCCAGCCGCATTGAGGCGTAGCTGTCGGCCAGGCCAACCGGCAGGGTTTTGGTTAGCGGCGTGTGCAGCATCCAGGTGATGTTAAATTCACCGACCGACAGCGTGATCACCATAAAAGCGCCGGCGAGAATGCCATTGCGGCAGTTGGGTACCACCACGGTAAAGAAGCGCTGCCACTGGCTGGCACCGAGGCTGGCAGACGCCTCTTCCAGACGCGGCATATCCACCGCCTGCATCACCGCCAATACCGGCCGCATCATAAACGGCAAGGTAAACAGCACGTGACCAATCAGGATGAACACCCAGCTATCACGCAGCCCGGAAAACTGGCCGTAGAGCAGAATGATGCCGAGCGCCGTTGCCAAACCGGGCAGCGCCACCGGCAGCATCAGACACTCCTCAATGCGAGCCGCCCAACGTCCCGGCGCTTTCAGCAACCCCCACGCGGCGGGCACGCCAATGATTAAGGTAATCAGTAGGCAATACAGCGCAATCACTAGCGACAGCCAGAAGGTATCGGCGTACATCTGCCACACTTGCGCCACCCACTTCAGCGTGAAACCGCTGCGCAGGCCGATAAAGTAGTTATTGGTGACGCCCGCCAGCATCGACAACACCACCGGCACGATCATAAACAGCGCGGTGATGGTGGTAATCAGCAGCTGCAGGCTAAACAGTCCGCGACGATTCATTGCGCCTCCTTTGACTGCGCCAGACGGCGCGCCAGCATCAGTGCCAGCCAGGCGAATCCGCCCATCACCACTGACAGCGCGGCGGCGGTGGCAAAGTTGGCGTAGTTAGTGAATTCGCCATAGATGGTCAGCGGCAGCACCGCCAAATCAGTGCCGAGCGTAAAGGCGGTGCCAAAAGCGCCCATGCTGGTGGCGAAGCAGAGCGCGCCAGTGGAGAGCAGCGCCGGTTGCAGGCCCGGCACAATCACATCCCAGGTGATGCGCCACTGGCTGGCACCCAGCGAACGCGCCGCTTCTTCCAGCGAGCGATCGAGTTTTTCACTGGCCGCCACCAGCGTGATGATGGCGCGCGGCAGCGAAAAATAGAGGTAGCCGATAAACAGGCCCACCAGCGAATAGGCCAGCGTCCAGCGCTCATGCAACAGGCTCATGCTGATTTGCGCCAGTAATCCCTGACGTCCGGCCAGCATCACCACCAGAAAGCCCACCACCACGCCGGGAAACGCCAGCGGGAAAGTCAGCAACGCCAGCAAGGTGCCGCGCCCGGCAAAACGCTGACGCGCCAGAAAGCAGCCAACGATAGCGGCAATCAGTAACGTTACCAGCGTCACCGCCAGCGACAGTAGCACGGTGTTTAGCAGGCTCAGCAGATAGTGCGGCTGAGTGATCACCGTCCAGTAACCACTGTGCTGGGTGCTACGATCGTCCTGCATACCGATTTGCAACAGGCGGGCAAACGGCAGCAGCCAGAAAGCGCAGAAGAACAGCAGCGTGGGCAGCACCAACCACAGCCAGCGGCTGCCCGGTTGCGTCCGTATCTGGCGGCGCGAAGCCGCCAGGGTGTCAGCCATCGACATTAACGCATCTCACTCAGGTATTGCGCCGAGAAGGCTTTCTGCGCATCGGCCATCTGCTGATAGTTCACCGTTTGCGCACGCGCATAATCGCTATCTGGCAGGAAAAATGTCCTGGCCTGCGCTGACATCGCTGAGGTGCGTACCGGACGTAGGAAGGCATTAGCCCAAATCGCCTGACCTTTGTCCGACAACACGTAGTCGATCACTTTCTTCCCGTTGGCAGCGTGCGGCGCGTTCTTCACCAGGCTGATAACGTACGGCACCGTAACCGTGCCCTCTTTCGGGATCACAAAGGCGACGTTGGCGTGATCTTTATATTTGGCGCGATAGGCGTTGAAGTCGTAGTCGAGCAGGATCGGAATCTCACCGGAAATCAAACGCGCGTAGGCGGTCTGCTTCGGTACGATCGGCTGGTTAGCCTGCAATTTTTTGAACCAGGTCAGTGCGGGCGTGAAGTCTTTCATGTTGCCGCCCTTTGCCTGGTTTACCGCTACGGCCGCAACGTAACCGACAAAAGCGCTGGCGGGATCGAGATAGCCGATCATGCCCTTGTATTCGGGTTTCAGCAGATCATCCCAGGATTGCGGTACCGGCGCCCCACCAAGTGCGTCCACGTTAACCATAAATCCCATGGTGCCGGAGTGCAGCGCCACCCATTTGCCATCAGGATCTTTCATTCCAGCGGGGATGTCGTCCCAATGTGCCGGTTTATAACTGTTGATGACGCCGGCGCTGTCCGCCTGGATGCCAAAACTGACGCCGTAATAAACCACATCTGCCACCGGATTGCCCTTTTCCGCCACCAGCTGCGCCAGCGCCTGGCCGGAGTTTTTGTTGTCCTGCGGCACCTGAATCCCGGTGTCTTTGGCAATGGCGCTAAGCTGGGTTCCCCAGTCCGCCCACTCGGGCGGACAGTTGTAGCAAATCGCCGTATCGGTAGCCTGCACCAGCGGGCTGAGCAGCGAACCGGCGGTCAGTGCGAGCACCCCGGCAATCATTGTTACTTTTTTCATGATGGTTCCCTGATGTTGGCAATGGAAGAAAAAGCGGTTGATGGCGCAGCGATACTTGCACCAAGCCTTAATCGATGTGGCAGCACGCGGGTACCGCGGCTGGCTTGTTGTAACAGCATGTCGATCGCCCCGGCGCCGAGCAGGTCGGCTGGTTGGGTCACGCTCGCCAGCGACGGCGCAATTTGCTCGCCGATATCGATGCCATCAAAACCCATCACCGACAGCTGCTGCGGGATGCGCACCCCCGCGCGTGCCGCGGCACCGATCAGGCTGATGGCGAGCAGATCGTTGGTGCAAACCACCGCGCTCAGCGGCGTTTCACCACGCAGCTGTGGCTGCAACAGCGCAAAATTAGATTGTGTATGGCTGGGCATTTCGAGTACCGGCAGCGCGCGCAACCCGGCCTGATGCATGGCATCGCAATAGCCCTGATAGCGCAGACGCGCGCGGTCGGATTGCAGCATCGGACCGGCCACCATGCCGATGTGGCGATGGCCGAGTTGCAGCAGATGTTCAGTGGCTTGCTGCATCGCCAGGCGGTTGTCGACGCAAATCGCTGGCCAATCGGTCGCCTGCGGCACGTTGTGCGTCAACACAAACGGCATACTGGCCTGATGCAGCGTACGCAGGATGGCGCTGTTATCGGCGTCGGCGACGGTGAGAACCAAACCGGCAACGCGCTGATTCAACATATGTTCCACAATCGCCGCTTCACGCTCTGGCTGATAATCGCTGGTCGCCACCAACAGGCCGTAATCTGCCGCGCGCGCCTGGCGCTCCATCGCGTGTAATTGGCGGGCGAAAATCGGATTAAGCAGCGACGGCAGCAGCACACCGAAGGTGGTAGATCTCTGGGTGCGCAGCTGGCGGGCAATGTGATTAGGGCGAAAGCCGAGTTGCTCAGAGGCGTTCAACACTTTTTGCAGGGTGTCAGCACGCAGCAGATGCGGATCGGAGAATGCGCGTGCGGCGGTGGCGCGAGAAACGCCAGCCAGTTTGGCTACGCTGATTAAATCGGACATGTTCGCCTCTTAAAGTGCCAATGAGATCGATCTCATCGGCGCTTAAAGTAGTGGCGAACTGTGACAGCAACATCGCGAAAACATGACGAACAGATGACAGCAGCGCGAACTGCTGTCAGGCAGACATTACAACATCAGGAAGGCATATCCTTCGTTTTGCAGCGACGCCACGGTGGTGCCGCTCGACAGCGTGTGGGTAACGCGCGTATCAATCCAGTCACGCTCCAGCTGATGGAAAGCCACCGACTGATCGCAGATGGTCACCTTCACGCCGGCTTTTCTCAGCTCATCAATCAGCTTGAGATTTGGGTTATCGGTGCCATACGTTTTGCGGAACTGATCGTTATTCAGCGCTGCCGGGACCGCATCGCTGTTGATCGAGACCACAAACTTTAGCTGATCGAGCGGTACGCCTGCCGCGTAATAGAGGTTAGTCACGCGCGCCACGCGTTCCAGCCCGAGGTTCGGCTGGCGGACATCCCCTTCATTGCGGTTAATCTGGAAGACGATTTTATTGCTCAGTCCGGGCGTGGTGGCCGGATTGTAGTCCGGCACATTCACAAAGTGGATCTTGCCGTAACCGGCGATAGCTGGCGTGCTCCAGAAGTCGGCAGGCTCGCTTTTCTTATCGGCAAACTTGTCGCTGACCTTGTCGACCAAATCGGGGAGCTGTAATACATTGCCGCCGACAAATCCTGCCAGTGCCGCAATAACGATATAGGATGCTGGACGCATTTCACTTCTCCTGTGCCTGAAATTTACATCTGTAAGAGTGCATAACCCTGATTTTCCAACGTCGACACGGTGGTCGGGCTGGAGAGTGCATGAATCACTGATTGGTCGATCCACGCTTTCGGGAAGTGATGGAACGCGACCGACTGATCGCACACCGAAACTTTCACGCCCAACTTATTCAGCGCGCCAATCAGCGCCAGATTGGGGTTGTCGGCCTTATAGAATTGTTGGAAATGCGCGTTATCCAGCATCGCAGGTGTGGCATCACCGGTGACCGACACCACAAAATGCAGATCATCGGCCGGTACGCCCGAGGCGATGTAGAGATTCACCACGCGCGCTACGCGTTCCAGTCCGAGGTTCGGACGCTTCATATCTCCTTCGCTGCGGGTGATTTGAAACACGATTTTGTTACTTAAACCGACCACCGGCTTGAATGCCGCATCAGCTTCATAATGGATTTTGCCGTAGCCTTCGACGGCAGGCGTGCTCCAGAAGCCGTCGGGATCGCTGGGTTCAGACGAGAAATGGCTGACAACACGCTGATACAAATCATCACCTTTGCTCACGGTGGCGCCAACAAAGCCACCGACAATCGCGATCAGGGCGTATGAAACTACAGAACGCATAAAAACTCTCCGGCTTACACTGCGCGTCAATTCACAGTCCGTTTGAAAAAAGTGCTTTATCTATACCACAGCGTGAGCAGGGCAAAAGTCCTGTAGTGATGGGCTGTCCGGCTCAATGGTTGCGGGAAAAATAATTAGCTCGGCTAATTGAAAAAGCTTTTCGATTGTCGCATTGGGGAGAGTTAAGAAATGGCTGGCCGTGAAAGGGTTATCACAATCCATCAGGAGTAAGTTTACGTGCGTTTAAAATATAGCCAATAATAACTGTATAAACTGCTTTTCATGTTGGCTTCACGATTAAAATTCTTGATGGATAAAGCGGGCCAAACCCACTGATTTACCACTACTTTTCAGAGTAAACCTGGAAAATTTCATGCCAAATTCAATAATTTTGAGCAACTTTACGTAACTTTAACTTTTGTGCGCGGACAACTCTGGTTAACTCGCTCTCTCATATTCAATTTTTTGCGGCAATTTCGCCATGCTGTAACCTTTTTTCATTTAAAAACCCTTAAGCTTCATCATTTGCTTGTCGCCGCGGTGTGGTTAAGATAGAACGCGCTGCACACAGAAAATAGACGCAGAACATTTGAACAACGTACCTGTCCAAATTCGGGTGACTTTTACAGGATCAAGGCATGTTTAACCGGTTGAAAAAATCAGTACTGGCGGCCCTTATTCCTACGCTGCTGCTGACGTCAGCGCCCAGTGCGCGTGCCGACGTCAGTGATACGCTGCCCGATATGGGCACCACAGCAGGTTCCACGCTGTCGATTAATCAGGAACTGCAGATGGGCGACTTCTACGTACGCCAACTGCGCGCCAGTGCGCCTCTGATTAACGATCCGCTGTTAAATCAATATATTAACGAACTTGGCCAGCGTTTGGTGGCTCACGCTAATTCCGTCCGCACGCCCTTTCACTTCTTTCTGATTCAGAACGATGAACTCAATGCCTTCGCCTTCTTCGGCGGCAACGTGGTGCTGCATTCGTCGCTGTTCCGCTATACCGATAATGAAAGCCAGCTGGCATCGGTAATGGCACACGAAATTTCGCATGTGACCCAGCGTCATCTGGCGCGCGCCATGGAAGAGCAGAGACGCAATGCGCCACTGACGTGGGTGGGCGCGTTGGGTTCGATTCTGCTCGCGATGGCCAGTCCGCAAGCGGGGATGGCAGCGCTGACCGGTACGCTGGCGGGCGCGCAGCAAGGCATTATCAGCTTTACTCAAGGCAACGAACAGGAAGCCGATCGCATTGGCATTCAGGTGCTGCAACGCGCCGGATTCGATCCACAAGCCATGCCGACTTTCCTGCAGAAGCTGGCGGACCAGAGCCGCTTCTCCTCCAAGCCTCCGGAGATTTTGCTGACGCACCCGTTACCCGACAGCCGCCTCGCCGATGCGCGCAACCGCGCTAACCAGATGCGTCCGGTGGTGGTGCAGTCGTCGCAGGATTTTTACATGGCCAAGGTGCGTTCGCTCGGCATGTATTCCACTGGCCGCAATCAGCTGACCGATGATCTGTTGAATGAATATGCCAAAGGCAACGTGCGTGAACAGCAGGCGGCACAATACGGCAAAGCGGTGCAGTTCCTGCAGGCGAAAAGCTTTGATAGCGCCAAACGTGTGATCGCCCCGCTGCTGGCGAAGCAGCCGGATAACGTCTGGTTCCTTGATATCATGACCGACATCGACATCGGGCTGAATCAGCCGCAGCAGGCGATCGCCATGCTAAGCAGCGCTAAAGGCAGCAGTACCAATCCAGTTCTGCAGTTGAACCTGGCTAACGCCTATGTCGAAGCGAAGCAGCCAGCCAACGCCAGCCGCATCCTCAATCGCTATACCTTTGCCCATCCGGACGATGTCAACGCCTTTGATCTGCTGGCGCAAGCCTCTGCGGCGCAGGGTTTACGCGATGAAGAACTGTCGGCGCGCGCTGAAGGTTTGGCACTCAACGGGCAGCTCGATCAGGCGATTTCCACCTTGAGCAGCGCCAGCGCACAAGTACCGCTCGGCAGCCTAAAACAGGCGCGCTATGACGCACGCATCGATCAGTTCCGTGAACTACAGAAACGCTTCAAGGTGTATCAGAAGGGATAATGTCCAGGTGCGCATAAATGCGCACCCTACGAAAACCGCGCACGTAGGGTCGCCATTCATGGCTTGATGCCGATCGCTTAAGCAGTGAATAAATCATCGCACGTTCCGTAGCGGCGCGATTTATCGCGCAATGAATTGCGTCGCTACGGCATGTGGCGCGGTTAATTCAGCTTAAATCCATTCGTTACAATGAGTTAAAGATCAAGCGCTTCCTTAACAAACGGAATGGTGAGTTTGCGCTGGGCGCTAATGGAGGCACGATCGAGGCGATCCAGCGTATCAAACAGCGTGCGCATCTCACGGTCGAGGCGTTTCAGCAGGAAGCGCCCGACATCTTCCGGCAGCTCAAAGCCCCGTAATCCGGCACGCAGCTGCATTGCCTGTAATTTGTCGTCATCAGACAGCGGCTGTAAACGGTAGATTTGCCCCCAATCGAGGCGTGAAGCCAGATCCGGTAAGCCGAGATTCAGTTGGCGCGGCGGTCGATCGCCGGTAATCAGCAACCGCGTTTTACCGATTTCCAGAATGCGATTGTAGAGATCAAATATCGCCATTTCCCACTCTGGATCACCCGCGATGCATTCGATATTGTCGATGCACACCAGCGCCAGATTCTCCATTCCTTCCAGCACCTCCGGCACAAACCAGGTGCGTTTATCCAGCGGCACATAGCCCACCGCTTCGCCGCGCGCCGAGAGTTCCGCACAGGCTGCGTGCAGCAGATGACTGCGGCCACCGCCTTCGCGCGACCAGAAAT
>Ga0105244_10002431_pt1 | contig 14048 bp, 3 predicted proteins | sample KBSM44metaG_FD_80423 | JGI IMG/M metagenome (GOLD analysis project Ga0105244, IMG submission 80423) | Miscanthus rhizosphere microbial communities from Kellogg Biological Station, Michigan, USA - KBS M4-4 metaG | ecosystem: Host-associated > Plants > Roots > Rhizosphere > Soil | place: Michigan...
CGTGCAGCTCGAGGCGATCCAGATGGACCCGCGCTTTTCCGACGGCGAGTACTACGACGCGCCCGACGGTGAGGGCCCGCACCGCGGCCTCGCGCTCGCGAGGCGCATGGCGCTGCTGAACTACCGCAGCCCCACCGAGCTCAATCAGCGGTTCCAACGGTCGTGGCAGTCGGGCAAGAGTCCCCTCGGCCACGGCGGCCGTTTCGCGGTCGAGAGCTACCTCGACTTCCACGGCAACAAGTTCACGCGGCGCTTCGACGCGAACACGTACATCACGCTCGTGGAGGCGATGAACTCCCACGATGTGGGCCGCGATCGCGGCGGCGTCGAAGACGCCCTCTCCCGCGTCACGGCGACCACGCTCGTGCTCGGCACCGACAGCGACCGCCTGTTCCCGATCGACGGGCAGCACCGCATCGCTCGCGGCATCCGGACGACCATCGACGACCGCGCGATCGTGCTCTCCAGCGACTTCGGTCACGACGGCTTCCTCATCGAGACCGCTGCTGTCGGCGCGCATCTGCGGCGGCTCCTGCAGAGCTGAATCAGCGCCGCAGCCGGGACGCGGGGACGGCCTCGGCCGCCCCCGCCACACCGCTCAGCCGGCCACGCGACGGCGCCAGGTCTTGAGGAGCACGCCGGCGACCAGCAGCACCGCCGCGAGCAATGCGAAGGCCCACGGCGCCTGCGCACCCGTGACTGCGAGCTGCCCCGCCGGCAGCACCGACAACGGCACCTGCGCGATCAGCTCTCCTGCACCGTCCCACACGAGCACCGTGTGAGCGCCCACCGCCAGCGACGACGGCACGACCACATCGAACGAGACCCGACCCGACGCATCCGCCACCGGAATACCGCCGACCCGGATCGGATCACTGTGCACCTCCGCCGACACCTGCTCGCCCGAACGCAGACCCGACACCGTGACCCGCACCGACCCGCCGCGCTCCACCGACGCGGCCGACACCACCACGCGCGGCGCTTCGGGCGGGATCGGTGTCGCGGTCGAAGACGGGGACGCCGTCGGTGACGGGGACGCCGTCGGCGACGCAGTCGGTGACGGAGACACAGTCGGCGACGGGGACACGGTCGGTGACGGAGACGCAGTCGGCGACGGGGACACGGTCGGCGACGGAGACGCCGTCGGTGACGGGGACACAGTCGGTGACGGGGATGGCGCGGCTGTCACCCGCACCGTCGCAGTCACCCTGATCGCCGTCGAGGAGCGCGGGGTGCGGTCGGCAGCGTCCCAGGCGGTCGATCCGTCGCGTCCGACCCAGTCATTGAGATTCGCACCGATGCTGCGCACGACTCCGGTGACCGGATAGGTACCGGGCGCGCCGGCATCGACGCTCGCCGTGTTCCAGTCGACCGGGAGGGCGGTCTCCCCCCGCCCGTACGCCGTCGTCACCGTCGCTGTGGCCGGAAGCGCCGAGCCCGGCTGCCGCCCCTGCTCGATGCTCACCTCGCCGAGATCCGGCGAGACGGCGACAAGGGCATCCGCGGCGCGGAGCCGGTCGTACTCGCCGCGAGTGAGCGGGACGATTCCGCCGTGCTTGGTGTGTGCGGGCATGCTGAAGTCCGCGCTCTCCAGAGGGGTGAATCCCCCGCCGAGATCGTTGGACACCATCGGCTTGTATCCCACGCTCGGAATGACGTCGACGTACAGATACCACGTGTCGGCGCCGGTGCGACGGAATCCGGCCGGACCCTCGACGCCGCCGGGGTTACCGCCCGCCCAACTCGCTCCGATGTCTTCCTGCACGCGCGACCACACGGTGTCGGCGCGCCACCAAGTGGGTGACGTCGCGGCATCCATGTAGATGCCCTTGCCGTGCGCGTTGTCCTTCGTGATGCGATACGTCGTGCCGTCGTGCTGGAGCAGAGTCGTGTCGATGGTCTCACCGCCATCGTCGACGAAGACGCCGCCGTACGCGTAGGTCTGCGCCGTGAAGTCCGTGGTCGAACCCCACAGAATGCGGCTGTAGCCGGGCTCGGTCGCACCATCGGCGTAGATCTTCGACGACCAGTAAAGGACGAAGGATCCGTGGCCGGCGCCGTCGAAGTCGGGCACCCAGGTCGCCTCCGGAGCCCACGCCATCCCCACGCGCGGCGCGCGCGGCGCGACATCCAGCTGACGCGGCGCCGACCAGGTGATGAGATCGTCCGACTCCCAGATCACGAGCTTCGTGCTGCCCTGGCTCGACCAGTAGCACCAGTCCGTGCAGCCGCCCGCGCCACGGTCGCCGCCGAAGACCCGCAGGTCGGTGGCGAGGATGTAATAGCGACCGGTGTCGGGATTGCGGGTGATGTACGGGTCGCGCACGCCGGTCGTGCCGAGGGCCGATGCGAGGATGGGCTTGCCGCCGTTGAGCGGATCCCACTGTTCGGGGTCGTCGCCGCGAGACACGTCGAGGTAGATCTTCTCCGCGTAGCCGGCCGCGTCCTCGATGAAATGGACCATGAGGTAGCCGTAGCCGTCGGTTGCCGCGGGAGCGGGCGCGACCCGAGCCTCGACCGTGCGCGAGGACGAGACGCCGCGCACGGTCGCGGTCGCCGTGAGTTCGATCACTCGTGCCGGCTGTCCCGCAGCGGGCTGCGTCAGCCGCAGCGTCCGACCGTCGGCGATGGCGGCGTCGGGAGCGGCTGTGCTCCAGGTGACGGCACCGCCGGAGGTCGGCAGCACCGTCGCAGCGTCGGTGACATCGATGCTCGCGGGAAGAGCCTGAACGATCTGGTCTGCACGTGCCGCGTGTGCGGCCTCGTGAAGCGTGGCGTCGGCGTCGCTGACAGCCGCGACCTCGGATGCGGAGAGGGCGCGGTCGTAGACGCGGAACTGCGAGACCGCGCCTGCGAAGAACGGGTCCGGCCAGGGCGAGCGTCCGATGGCGTTGAGGCTTTGATCGGTGAGGGATGCCGGCGACAGCGTCGTGGGGGTCGTCTGCACGAGCGTCCCGTCGACGTAGAAGCTGAGCGTGTCCGCCGCCCCATCGATGACCGTGGTGAGCGAGTACCACTGTCCGGCGACGAGAGGTGTCGCGGCGCGGGCGTTGACCTCGCCCCACCAGGTCGAGGTCGTGATCGCCGTGCGCGGCGCGTCGCGCACGCTCGTGAAGAAGTAGGCGTCGGTCGCGTCGTTGCCGATGTTCCAGAGGAAGTTGTTCTCCGTCTTCATGCTGGCGTCGATCTTCACCTCGGTGGTGATCGTCGCGGCGTCCTTGCCACCGAGGATGCCGTCGGGCAGCCGCACCCAGTTCGCCGCAGAGTTCTTGGCCCCTCCGCTGAACACGAGGGCGTCTCCGGTCCACTGCCCGGGGGCGGGATTGACGACGGTCGCCGCACCCACGGCGGCATCGGCGGCGCGGTTGTCGACGGTCGTTCCGCTGGTCTGGTCGAAGCGATAGTCCGCGATGAGACCGGCGCCGGTCGCGGAGGGACTGTCGGCGGCAGCAGCTGCCACAGGCAGGAATGCGGCGGCGAGCAATCCAGCGACGGTGGTCGCGGCCAGGCCACGGGCGGCGGCGCGAGGACGCCGGTGCGGCACAGAAGCAGTGGGCGGTGTCGGGATGGGCATCATCGTCCTTCTCGGTGAGGGCGGGTAAGAGCTCGGGGTGATCCCCAGAAGCACGAGGTGGGCGGGGGCGGTGCATGATCGCACCGCCCCCGGGCGGGTCGGGTCTGCCGGGGTTCAGATCAGCCGACCGCGCGTCGGCGTGGGGGGCGCCGGGTCTTCAGGGTCACGCCGGCGAGGAGGAGCGTTGCCGCGAGCAGGGCGAACGCCCACGGCGCCTGCGCACCGGTCACCGCGAGCTGACCTTCGGGCAGCACCGTCACCGGGATCTCCGCGATCAGCACGCCCGAAGGATGACGGACGACGATCGTGTGCGCGCCGACCTCCAGCGAGGCCGGAATCACCACATCGAACACGGTACGACCCGAGGCATCCGCCACAGGGATCCCCGTGATCCGGATCGGGTCACTGTGCAACTCCGCACTCACCTGGTCACCCGGACGCAACCCCGACACACTGACCCGCACCGTCCCCCCACGCTCGACCGTGGACGCCGACGCCGACGCCACCACCGGCGGACGAGGCGCGCTCGTCGGCCCACCCGTCCACGTCGGCATCGGCGTCGGAGTCGACGTCTGCGTCGGCTCCGGCGACGCCGTCGGCTCAGGCGACCCCGTCGGAGAAGGCGTCGAAGTCGGCGTCGGCGTCACCGTTGGAGTAGGAGTGGGCTCCGGTGTGGGCGTCCCCGTCACCGCACGCGAGACCTGCACGGTGTAGTCCCGGTACGTGGCGTGATCCTGTGCGTAGGCTCGCACGCGCACGACCGTTGCAGCGCCACCGTCGACGAGCGCAACGGTTCGCGGCGCGGTGTCGTCGATGAGAACGTCGTTCACGTAGACCAGCCCACTGGCAACCGCGGGCGAGAGCGACAACGTCGCCGACGTCGCCTCGCGCGGCACGGTCGCCGCGTAGGAGTACACGCCGTCGGAAAGCGCGGGCTCGAGTGTTCCACCGTCCACCGAGAGACCGCTCAGCTCAGCGTTCGAGTCGTACCCAGTCGTGGTCGCCGTGTACACGCCGTAGACGCCGCCGACGAAGCTGGCTCCGGTGCCCTGGAAGCGCACTGTCACCACCGGGATCTTGCGCCCCTGGGCGTCGAGCACGTACTCGCCGTTCTGGTTGCGCTGATAGCTGTCCCGCGCGTCGATGCCGGTCAGGACCGAAGTCGGAATCTCGTCGTACTGGATATACCACTGATCCGCACCGTTCACGTCCGTCACGCGCTCGGTCTTGAGCTTGGTGTCGTTGAGGTAGACATCGAAGGTGCGGCCGGCGTCGCCTCCGTAGTAGCGCACGCCGAGGTAGTTGTGCGCGGCGGCGGGATCGACCTTCATGTCGTACTGGAACCACGCGTCGGCGGTGTTCTGACCGTCGCGGTACGGCTGACCGCGCCAGACGCCGACTGCTGACTTGTTGAACTTGTAGTTCTTCCCCGCCTCGCTGTTGTTGGCGTCGAACGAGGTCAGGGAGTCGATCGTCGTCTCCTGAACGCGCAGCTTCTCCTTCTCCCCCTTGATGAGCGCCTGAGCTTCGGCGGAGTCCGGCTCGATGAGGTTCATGTAGAGCGCGTAGCGCGCGTTGTAGAGGCTGTACCAGGGCTGGAACACCAGGGCGCCGGAGACGGCGTCGGTGTTCTTCAGTCCGAACCGCATGGTCGTCATCCCGTTGGCGTTCACCCCGTCCGGGAGACGCACCAGGTTCTCCACGATGTCGGCCTTGAACGCGGCCACATCCGACACGAGGATGTTGTTGTTCACCGACTTGTCGGCCACACTCATGCGCACGAGGATGCCCGCCTCGTAATCGGCGTCGACGTTGGTGCGATTCAGCTCCGTCGCCAACACGATCGGGCCGTACTGGAAGGCGACCCAGTTCTTGTTCTCGGTCTGATCGTTGACGGTCACCGATGCGGCGATCGTGTAGGTGATCGTGTCGCCGGCAACGGCGGGCACCTCGATGTATCCGTCGGTGGATGCCGCGGCATCCACCGACGCGCCGTTGACGGTGAGCTTCGGTGTCGTCTTCAGCCAGCCGGGTACCCGCAGTCGGAGGTTCGTGCCGTCGGCAACGGCGCCGCCGTCCAACGCCGAGACCGCGAACGTGACCGTGTCGGAGGACGGGACATCGGCCGTCTGAGTGAGACGGAGATTGCGCTCAGGCTCCGTGAAGACCGACGAATGGAACATGTTGACGTAGATCGTGCCGCCCTTGCGGAAATAGATCGAGTCGCCGAGCTTGGTGAAGCTCTCCGTCGCCGTGCCCTGATCGCACCAGAACTCGTCCTCGGGCTTGCCGAACACCTTGGCGTATCCGGCGGTCATCGGCTGGAAGTAGGTCACCATGCCGGTCTCGGGGTTCTGCGACGCCAGGATCGTGTTGATGTAGGTGAGTTCGTAGTAATCGGCGTAGGTGGATCGGGGGTCGACCCGGAACAGCGCGCGGGTGAGCTTGAGCATGTTGTACTCATTGCAGCCCTCGACGGTCGAGTTCTCGCCGTATCCGCCGGTGACGCCGTTCGTTGCGAACTCGGAGAGCGTGCCGGGATCGTGGAAATGCTCCGAGTAGCTGTTGCCGCCGTTGACGTAGGAATGGTCCTTCGTCACCATGGTCCAGAAGTTCTCGGCCGCACGCCGATACATGTCCAGATCGGCCTTCTCGGCATCGGTCAGAGCGGCGTACAGTCGCGGGTTGTCCGTGAAGAGCGTGTAGCGCTTGAGCGCACCGATCACCTTCGGAATCGTCGTGTTGGCGTGCTTGCCGGCCAGCACGTCGTTGCCGGCGGCGAGCTGGCGGAACAGCGAGAGCTCGTCGAAGTACTCGGCAGCACGCTTGTGCGCGGGGTTCTCCGTGATGCTGTAGAGGTTGTAGAGCGCCTCGTTCATTCCGCCGTACTCGGTGCTGAGCATGGCTGCGGGATCGGCCTGGCGCGATGCCCAGTCGCGAAGCCAAGTCCCGAAGTCACTGGCCACGCTCAGCGCATCGTCGCCGAGCGCTTTCGGCGCGTACGCATGCGCGTCGAGCAGGCCGGCGAGCACCTTGTGGAGGTTGTAGAAGGGGACGATCAGCCCGTCGGCTCCGCCTGGGAGGTACGAGACCGGGAATGGAGCGACATAACCCGCATTCGCCGGATCCTTCGCGGCGTACGCGCTCTGCACCGTCTTGAGTCCTTCGACCGCGGTCGTCAACTTGTCCAACAGGCGCTGCTGCGTGTCGGAATCCTTCTCCGACGCGTAGGCCTGTGACAACGCCGAGATGTAGTGCCCGAAGAAATGTCCCTGGAAGCGGGCACCCGTCGTGCGCTCCCAGCCGCCGTAGGGCTGCGCGTCGCCCGTCGGAAGACCGGCCTCGATGTTGAACGAGTAGAGGAAGCGCTGCGGGTCGAGGCTCAGCAGATAGTCGACCATCTTCTGACCGCTGTTCAGCAGGTAGGGATCATCGAGCTGCACCTGGCTGAGACCCGCCTCGTCGACGTAGATCGAGGTGGAGGCACCGTCCTGCGGAACCGTCACCGAGTAGGTCTTCGTACGCGGCGCACTGCCCGCATAGCTCGCCGTGGCGGTGAGGACGACGGTCGCGTCGGCCCCATTCGGGCGCGAGACCGTGGCCGTGGTGCCCGAGACCGCGATGACCGTGGGCGTCGAGGAGGACCACGTGAGCGCGGAGCCGTTGGCCGCAACCGCCGGAAGCGAGAAGTCGGTGGCCGCGCTCGCGGGCAGCGAGAGCGCGTCGAGAGCCTTCTGAGCCACCGTGGCGGGGTCGAAATCCGGAACATTCGCGCGGTACAGGTCCACGACGTCGGCGTCGCTCGCGGGCGCGGTGTAGATGGCGTAGTCGTCCAGAGCGCCGCGCAGGAAAGCACCGCGGTAGACGGTGCCGTTGAAACCGACGGTCTTCGTGTCACCGGTCGTGCCGAGGACGCCGGTGGCGCCGCCGCCCACCGGCACGACGACCGTGGAGATCTGCCGTTCGCCGTTTCGATAGAAGGTCACGGCTTTGGTGGCCTGGTCATAGACGACCACGACGTGGGTCCAGGAGTCCGCGGGGAAGAACGTCGCACGCGGGCTCTGCACCGCGACTTTGTAGGGCTGGGTGTCACCGACCCCGGGGCCGACCGACAGTGCGAGCGGTGTGCCGTCACTCTCTGAGCTCAGGTACCACCCGTCGGAGTTGTAGACACCCTTGTTCCACGCGAAGACCTGCTCACCGCCCATCGTCCCGCTGGGCTTCCACCAGAACGAGAACGTCAGGTTCGCGGGCTGCAGGGTCGTCGAACTGCCGAGCGAGAGCGCCTGTGAGCCGTTCATGCTCAGGGCCTGACCCGACACTCCCGCCTCGAAGCTGGCCGGGGTCTGGGTCTCGCTGGCCACCGGCTGTGCCGATGCGCTCGCGTCGGCCAGATCTCCGTCGAAGTGAAGATCGAGCACGGCGGATGCCGCGAACGCGTCAGCATCGACGGCGAGGGCGGGGATGGCGGCCGTGCCGATTCCTCCGGCGATGACGGCGGCAACGAGACCGACGCAGACGACGTGACGTACTCGAGTCATGCTCTTCCTTCCTGCGGCGCTGCAGTGGAGTGACGGGGGCTCGATCGCGACATCGATGTCGCGCCGAATGTTAGCCCTCACATTAATGCCTATGTTAGCCCTCACAAGCAGCTATGCGCTAGCCGTTAATCGTGATGCTCCGTTACCGTCGGGACACCTGCGCCCTCACGGAAAGACACGACGGCTGCGGGTGACGGTGCACGATCGCACCGTCACCCGCAGGCTTCCCGGGGGGCGGGTCAGGCGTCTGCGCGATGGCGTGCGGGGCGCCGCATCCGCAAGCCGACGCCGGCGAGGAGCAGCATCGCCCCCAGCAGGGCGAACGCCCACGGTGCCTGCGCACCGGTCACCGCGAGCTGACCTTCGGGCAGCACGGTCACCGGGATCTCCGCGATCAGCACGCCCGAAGGATGACGGACGACGATCGTGTGCGCGCCGACCTCCAGCGAGGCCGGAATCACCACATCGAACACGGTACGACCCGAAGCATCCGCCACAGGGATCCCCGTGATCCGAATCGGGTCACTGTGCAACACGGCACTCACCTGATCACCCGGACGCAACCCCGACACGCTCACCCGCACCGTCCCCCCACGCTCGACCGTGGACGCCGACGCCGACGCCACCACCGGCGGACGAGGCGCGCTCGTCGGCCCACCCGTCCACGTCGGCATCGGCGTCGGCGTCGACGTCTGCGTCGGCTCCGGCGACGCCGTCGGCTCCGGCGACGCCGTCGGCTCAGGCGACCCCGTCGGAGAAGGCGTCGAAGTCGGCGTCGGCGTCGGGGTCGCCGTCGGGGTAGGCGTCGGGGTAGGCGTCGGCGTCGGAGTAGGCGTCGGCGTCGGGCCGGACGGAACGGTCTCCGGTTCGACGCTCGAGAGGGTCGGCGTCACCGGCTGGAACGTCCCGTCGGCACCGACCGTGAGGCGATCGATCGTCGTCTCGCGGTGGGTTCCGTCGCCGCCCGGGATGGCGAAGCGGTGGTACGCGATGTACCAGTCATCGGTCCCGGGGACGTTGATGATCGAGCTGTGCCCCGTACCGAGGATGCCGAGTGCGGCGTTCTTCTGCAGGATCACACCGCGGTACTGCCACGGTCCGTCGATGCTCGTCGATGTCGCGTACCCGACGCGATAGTCCGGAGACCCCGTGTCGTCGATCGAATACGTGAGGTGGTACAGCCCGTCCCGGTAGTTCAGGAAGATGCCCTCCCGGAAATCGGGCAAGCCGCTGATCGAACGAAGGGTGCTCGGAACGATGGTGGTCATGTCAGCCGACAACTCGGCATACACCGGGCTCCCGTTGCCCCAGAACAGGTAGTACTTCCCGGTCTTCGGGTCCTGGAACGCCGCCGGATCAATCGCCTGACCCGTCCGCACCGATTCGTCGTTGCGGATCATCGGCTGCCGTTGCGCCGTGAACGGTCCCGTGGGACTGTCGGCGACCGCGACCCCGATGACCTTGCGGTTCAGTTCGGGCGAGTGTCCGCTGAAGTAGAAGTAGTACTTCCCGTCCCGCTCGATGATTGTCGGTGCCCACGCGTTTCCGGTGGCCCAGGGGACGTTGCCGGCCTGACCGTCGAGAGTGAGGAAGGGCTGCTCCGATCGCGTCCAGTCGACGAGGTTCTTCGAGCTCCAGACGTAGAAGGTGTTGCCACCCCAGCCCGGCACGCCGTCGCTCGTCGCGTAGATGTAGTACGTGTCTCCGAAGACGGCGATGTTGGGATCCGCATAGAGGCCCGGGAGGACGGGGCTCTTCACCTCGACCGCTTTCAACGTCCAGGTCACGTCGTCCTTGCCGTCGCGTTTCAGGGTGACGGTCGCGGACGAACCGAGATCACGAGCAACGCCCGACGCGGGCGACGCCGTGACGCCGGTGGCGGTGGCGTAGACCGGCCGCAGGCTCGACAGATCGGTGCCGCGCACCACCGGGAAGGTGACCGTACGTGAGGCCGCGTCGACGATCGGCGCCATCTTGAGCGTGCTCTCGTCAGCGAGACTCACCGCTCCCAGCACGTCCTGATTGCCCGCCTGATCGAGCACCTCCTGCGGCGAGAGGGCCCGGTTGTAGAGCGCGAATTCCCGGTACTGGCCACGGAACAGGTTGTCGGGCGCATACAGCGACTTGCCGATGAAGTTCGCCGCGGTGTATCCGCTGCCGAGGTCGGCGGGAGTGACGGTCACATTGGTGTTGACGGCCACCTGAACACCGTCCAGGTAGAGGCGCGCTGTGCCGCCGCTGAGGGTGTACGTCAGGTGCACCCAGCGATCGCGCGGAAGCGCGGAGCCCGCCTGTGCGTTCTGCTCGGTCGTGTAGTTGCCCCGCGCTATCGCCGTCCGATACGCGCTGTCCCCCGTCGCGAAGAGGTAGCCGTTGCCCTCGTTGCCCGCCGTGTTGCCGAAGCCGTACAGGAAGTAGGGGTTCGCTTGCGCGGGATCGATGCGCAGCTCGGCATCCACCGTGACGTCCGTGACGCCCGCCAGCACGTCGTCGGGAAGGTCGACGTAGTCGTTTGCGCCGTCGAAGGTGAGTGCGCCGTTCGACCAGACGGCATCCCCGACGATCGTCGCGTCGCGGCCCGCGCCGGAGCGATCGTGCAGGGTGGCACCGGAACCGTCGGTGAAGTCGTAGCGCAGCACCTCTCCGTTCTCATTCGCCTGCACCGGCGCCGGGCCGGACGGCAGATGCGTCCGCAGCGCCTCGAGCTCGCTGGCCGTCACCGGCATGACCGTGCCGTGGCGAGGGCTCCGCGGCAGGTTCGCACCGCCGGCGAGCTTCCAATCCGGGGCGGTGATGTCGTTCGTGCCCAGCGGGATGTAGCCCTGTCCGCCGTACTCATCCACGAAGAGGTAGTACTTGTAGGGCGAGGTGTCGCCCGGGTTCGCCGCGAAGATCGTCGGCCCTTCGACGGCGCCGCGGACACCGGCGTCGCGGCCGATGCAGCTGTCGACGAGCTTCCAGTTGGGGTTCGTGGCGCTCCACCCCGGCTGCGAACGGTCGTCGGCGGCCGTGAGGCTGTTCGAGGATTCCTGGATGATGTCGGTGCAGCCGGTGACGCTGCCCTCGTCCTTCGTGAAGCGCTGGTAGGTGTCGCCGACCTTCAGCACGGTCGAGTCGATGCGCGAGGAGCCGAAGTCCTGCCAGACCTGGGGCGTGCTGAAGGTGACGAAGTCGCGCGTCGTCGCGTACATCATGGTCTGGTAGAAGGCGCCGGTGTGACCCGGGTCGTCGTCGGCGAACAGCGACGCCGCCCAGAAGACCACGTAAGCCCCGAGCTCGTCGTCGTAGTACGCCTCCGGCGCCCACGTGTTGCCCGCGTTGTCCGGCGCGATCTTCACGTGGCGCTGAGCGCTCCACGTCACGAGGTCGTGCGACTCCCACACCTCGATGTACTGCGAGCCCTGCCGCTGCGCGCGCCCCCAGTCGCCGTTGCGGCCGATCGAGAGGTCGGTGGCGATCAGGTAGAACGTGTCGCCCTCGGGCGAGCGGAGGATGAACGGGTCACGCAGACCCTTTTCACCGAACGTGGAGGTCAGCACGGGGCGACCGCCGTTGAGGTCGCTCCACGAGAGCGCATCGTTGCCGTTGCTGGCGGCGAAGTAGATGTTCTCGCCCTCGACGCTGTTTCCCGTGAAGTACGAGAACGTGTAGCCCGTGAAGGGGCCGATGTTCGCCGCCGCGCGGACGGTGAGAACGATGTCGCGCGTGCGGGTGGCGGCGCCGCGGGTCGCCGTTGCGGTGAGGGTGACGGTGCGATCGGCGTCGCCGCGAACCACCGCGCCATCGGTCGAGACCACGGCGGGATCGCTCGATGCCCAACCGAGGGCGATGTCGCCCGAGGAGGCGGGGATCGTGATGTTGCCGCGCACGTCGTCCGCATTCGGGATCGTGATGGCGGCGAGGGCGGCGGTGACCACGCCCACGTCGTCCGGCAGCGCCTTCACGGTGACGTCGAAGGTCTTCTGCTCGGTCGATCCGTCGATCGTCACGGTCGCCGTGAGGACGGCGGAGGCGTCGCTCTGCCCCGCGGCCGGACGGGTCACCGCTCCGGCGGAGGTGATGACGTCGGCATCCGATGTCGTCCATGCGACGGCCGAGCCGTTCGGCGCCGAGGTCGGGAGGGTGAGGTTCGCCGTCACCGCGTCGAGCGCGCCGAGGTCGAGCTGGGCGGCGTCACGCGCCAGGCGCTCCGCGGCCGTGGGCACGAGTGCCGCGACGTCGCTCCCGCTCAACGCGTGGTCGTAGATGCGGAAGTCGCGGAGACTTCCTGCCAACCGCGCGTCGCCGTTGTACACCGAGCGCCCGATGTAGTCGGCGGTGGTGACGCCGTTGCCGATGGCGCCGGGAGTGAGGGTCGTGTTCGTGTTGCTGGCGACCTCGACCCCGTCCAGGTACAGCCGGCTCGTCTTGGATGCCGAGTCCAGCGTGTAGGTCAGCGTCTTCCAGACGCCGCGCGGCAGGTTGGCGCGGCTGTCGATGCTCTGCTCACCGGTCCAGTTGCGGTCGGAGATGGCGGCCCGGTAGCTGTTGCCCGTCGCGAACAGGTAACCGTTGCCGATGCCGTCGCCGCCGGTGTTGCCGAAGCCCCAGATGAAGTAGGCGCCGCCCTGCTCGGGCCGCACGAGGACCTCCGTACTGACGGTGATGGAGGTGAGGCCGGACATGATGTTGTCGGGCAGCTTGACGTAGTCGTCGCCTCCGTCGAGGCGGACGCCTTCTGCGCCGGTCAGCACGGGCCCGCCCACGTAGGCCGCGTCGCGGTGGTTTCCCGACGAGTCGACGGCCACGGTCGCGGCGCCCGTCTCATCGAGCGCGTAGTGCGCGACCAGCCCCGTGTCGGCGGCGGCGATGGCCGGAACGGCGAGCGGGCCGGCGATCAAGGCGGCCGCCGCCGCGAGGGCGAGCCAGGTGGTGCGGCGGCGCGACGGCGCCAGCGTGCGCGGGTTCGACACGGTGCTGTGGTCCTTCCGAACGAGCTTCATTGCTGTGGCCGACGTCCACGTCAGCTTCGTAATGTTAGCGCTCACTTCGCGCGTATGTCACGCCCGGGTTTTTGTCCCGGTGGCGGGAGCGGTCCCAGACCGCGTCAGATCCTCGGGCGTTCGGCGGACGCGCGCGCCTCGATCCCGAGGCTGACAATGGCGAGCACCAACCCGGATGCCGCGAGAGCCGCCCCCACCCACACGGGCGCGACGAAGCCGAATCCGGCGGCGATCACGACGCCGCCGAGAAACGCCCCGGTGGCGTTGCCGATGTTCAGCGCCGAGTGGTTGAGCGCCGCGGCGATCGACTGGTTGTCGCCGGCGACATCCATGAGCCGCGTCTGGATCGTCGGGCTCAGCACCGCCGAGACGAAGCCGACGGCGAACAGGAAGACCCCGAGCGCGATGATCCATCCCGCCGTGAGCGCGAGCAGCACCTGCACGACGATGAGCGCCGCGAGCCCGCCGATGAGCGTGCGCCGCAGATCACGGTCGGCGAGATGACCGCCGACGAGGTTGCCCGTGGTCATTCCGAGACCCATCACGATCAGGACGATCGGCACGATCGTGCTCGGCGCGCCGGCGACATCGGTGACGATCGAGGCCACGTAGCTGTACGCGGCGAAGAACCCGCCGAATCCGATCGCGCCCACGCCCAGCGTGAGCCAGACCTGTCCGATGCGCAGGGCGCCCAGTTCGGCGCGCAGCGTGCGCCCCGGGTCACCCGCGTGGGCGGGGACCGTGAGGGCGATCATGACGGTCGCGAGAGCGAAGATGAGCGCCACCACCAAGAACGCCAGCCGCCAGCCGAACTGCTGACCCAGGAACGTGCCGAACGGAACGCCCACGACGTTGGCGACCGTCAGGCCGGTGAGGACGAACGCGACGCCCTTCGCACGGTTGCCGGGGCCCATCACGTCGGCGGCGACGAGGGCGCCGATGCCGAAGTAG
>Ga0105244_10002433_pt1 | contig 14045 bp, 23 predicted proteins | sample KBSM44metaG_FD_80423 | JGI IMG/M metagenome (GOLD analysis project Ga0105244, IMG submission 80423) | Miscanthus rhizosphere microbial communities from Kellogg Biological Station, Michigan, USA - KBS M4-4 metaG | ecosystem: Host-associated > Plants > Roots > Rhizosphere > Soil | place...
TACGGTGTACCACGTATCGTATTCGTCAACAAAATGGATAAAACAGGTGCAGACTTCCTTTATTCAGTTAAGACGATGCATGAACGTCTGGGCGCTAACGCACACCCAGTACAAATTCCAATCGGTGCGGAAGATGATTTCGAAGGAATCATTGACCTAATCACTGGGGAAGCTCATTTCTACCTTGACGATCTTGGACAAAACTTCGAGACTCGTGAAATCCCTGAAGACATGAAGGATCTTGTGGAAGAATACCGCACGAACCTGATTGAAGCAGTAGCGGAACAAGATGAAGATCTTATGGAACGCTACCTTGAAGGGGAAGAGATCTCTAACGAAGAGCTTAAACAAGCTGTTCGTAAAGCGACTCTAAGTGTTGAATTCTACCCAGTATTCTGTGGTTCAGCATTCAAAAACAAAGGTGTTCAGCTTCTAATCGACGGTGTTGTTGATTACTTGCCGGCACCAACTGACGTACCAGCTATCGAAGGTATCGTTCCTGGTACTGAAGAGAAGATCGTACGTAAATCCAGCGACAGCGAGCCATTCAGTGCACTTGCTTTCAAAGTTGCAACTGATCCGTTCGTAGGTAAACTTACTTTCTTCCGTGTGTACTCTGGTACATTGGAAGCAGGTTCTTACGTGAAAAACTCCACGAAGGACAAGCGTGAGCGCGTAGGCCGTATCCTACAAATGCACGCAAATACTCGTGAAGAGATTTCCAAAGTTTACGCTGGTGATATTGCAGGAGCAGTTGGTTTGAAAGATACTTCGACTGGTGATACGCTATGTGATGAAAAATCACTAGTTATCCTTGAGTCTATGGTATTCCCAGAGCCAGTTATCTCTGTTGCGATCGAACCAAAAACTAAAGCGGACCAAGATAAAATGTCCGTTGCACTTGGTAAACTAGCTGAGGAAGATCCTACATTCAGAACTGAAACAAACCCAGAAACTGGTCAGACTATCATCTCCGGTATGGGTGAGCTTCACTTGGATATCATCGTTGACCGTATGCGTCGCGAATTCAAAGTTGAAGCAAATGTAGGTGCTCCACAGGTAGCGTACCGCGAAACATTCCGTGCAGCTGCTGAAGTCGAAGGTAAATTCGTACGTCAGTCCGGTGGTCGCGGTCAGTTCGGACACGTTTGGATCAAATTCGAGCCAAACGAAGAAGGCGCTGGTTTCGAGTTCGTAAATAAAATCGTTGGTGGTGTAGTTCCTCGTGAATACATCCCATCTGTTGAAGCTGGAATCAAAGAATCAATGCAAAACGGTGTATTGGCTGGTTATCCGCTAATCGACGTTAAAGCATCACTATTTGATGGAAGCTATCACGATGTCGATTCCAACGAGATGGCATTTAAAGTTGCTGCTTCAATGGCGCTTAAAAACGCTAAGAACAAATGTAACCCTGTCATCTTGGAACCACTTGTAAAAGTGGAAGTTGTTATCCCAGAAGAATACATGGGAGACATCATGGGCGATATCACTTCCCGTCGCGGACGTGTTGAAGGTATGGATACACGCGGACCTGCTCAGGTAGTTAATGCATTTGTGCCACTTGCTGAAATGTTCGGTTACGCAACAGCGTTGCGTTCCAACACACAAGGTCGTGGAACTTACACAATGACATTCGACCACTATGAAGAAGTGCCGAAAAGCGTTGGAGAAGAAATTATCAAGAAAAACGCTGGACAATAATTGATTTTTGGCCAGTAATCGAGTATAACTTGTATTGGAAGCGTGCGTGCACGCATGCTTCTGCAGTACAAGAAACATACTATCTAATACATGAGATATTTCCATATTTAAGGAGGAATTACTAATGGGTAAAGAAAAATTCGACCGCTCCAAATCCCACGTTAACGTTGGTACAATCGGACACGTTGACCATGGTAAAACAACACTAACTGCAGCTATCACAACTGTACTTCATAAGAAAACTGGTTCAGGTACAGCTATGGCTTACGACCAAATCGATGGTGCTCCAGAAGAAAGAGAACGCGGAATCACTATCTCAACTGCACACGTAGAGTACGAAACTGATACTCGTCACTATGCACACGTTGACTGCCCAGGACACGCTGACTATGTTAAAAACATGATCACTGGTGCTGCACAAATGGATGGAGCTATCCTAGTAGTATCTGCTGCTGATGGTCCAATGCCACAAACTCGTGAGCACATCCTTCTTTCTCGTAACGTAGGTGTTCCTGCGATCGTTGTATTCCTAAACAAATGCGACATGGTTGACGATGAAGAACTTCTTGAACTTGTTGAAATGGAAGTTCGCGATCTTCTAAGCGAATACGACTTCCCTGGTGACGATGTACCAGTTATCAAAGGTTCTGCTCTTAAAGCTCTTGAAGGTGATGCTGATTACGAAGCTAAAATCTTCGAACTTATGGACGCTGTTGATGAGTACATCCCAACTCCAGAACGCGACAAAGAAAAACCATTCATGATGCCAGTTGAGGATGTATTCTCTATCACTGGTCGTGGTACTGTAGCTACAGGCCGCGTTGAGCGTGGAGAAGTTAAAGTTGGAGACGAAGTTGATATCATCGGTCTTAACGAAGCTCCTAAGAAAACAATCGTTACTGGTGTAGAAATGTTCCGTAAACTTCTTGATTACGCTGAAGCTGGCGATAACATCGGTGCTCTACTTCGTGGTGTATCCCGTGATGACATCAGCCGTGGACAAGTACTTGCTAAACCAGGTACAATCACTCCACACACAAAGTTCAAAGCTGAAGTTTATGTTCTTTCTAAAGAAGAAGGTGGACGTCACACTCCATTCTTCACTAACTACCGCCCACAGTTCTACTTCCGTACAACTGACGTAACTGGCGTAGTTCACCTTCCAGAAGGTACTGAAATGATCATGCCTGGCGATAACACAGAGATGTCTGTTGAGCTTATCTCTCCAATCGCTATCGAAGATGGTACTCGCTTCTCTATCCGTGAGGGTGGACGTACTGTTGGATCAGGCGTTGTATCTGTTATCGAAGCGTAAGCTGATATAACAATATAGAAGAAACAGACAGCAGACGTGCTGTCTGTTTTTTTTATATACTTAGTCCCAAAGATTGGCAGCGCCAGTAAATTGTAAAAAAAGCTGAAATGACTTGAAAACAGCATAAAGCCTATGTATAATACATAAAGTGTCATCTTATGAAGGAATACAGACTTTTAAGCTGTAAAACTAGATAAGACTTGCATTGACCGCATTTTTTCTATATAATTATAATGTTGGTCATTTAAAGGCGATGATGCGGGAGGTTGTTGGCACACCAGGCCCCTTTGCCATGGCAGGGTGGTCAAGTTAATTTCCGCTGAGAATGTCCTAAAGAATAAGGGCGATAAAGGAGGGAAAATAATGGCAAAAGAGAAAATCAGAATCCGTCTAAAAGCATACGATCACAGAATCCTTGATCAGTCTGCAGAAAAAATCGTAGATACAGCGAAACGTTCTGGTGCTAACGTATCAGGTCCGATTCCGCTTCCTACAGAGAAATCTGTATACACAATTCTACGTGCGGTGCACAAATATAAAGACTCTCGTGAGCAGTTCGAAATGCGCACTCACAAACGTCTTATCGATATCGTTAGTCCTACACCGCAAACAGTTGATTCATTGATGAGACTTGACTTACCGTCCGGTGTGGACATCGAAATTAAACTATAATTTTACACAAAATAGGAGGTGTAACGGATGACGAAAGGAATCTTGGGACGCAAGATCGGCATGACACAGCTATTCACTGAAAGTGGTGAACTTCAAGCTGTAACAGTTATCCAAGCTGAACCAAACGTAATTCTTCAAAAGAAAACTGTTGAAACTGACGGTTACAACGCATTGCAACTAGGATTTGCTGATCAGAAAGCAAACAACGCTAACAAACCTGCTAAAGGCCATGCTGAGAAAGCAAACACAACACCTAAGCGCTACATTCGTGAAATCCGTGACGCTGCTCTTGACGAACACGAAGTTGGACAAGAGGTTAGCGTAGAGATTTTCGCAGCTGGAGAAACAGTAGATGTAACAGGTACTTCTAAAGGTAAAGGATTCCAGGGTGCAATCAAGCGCCACAACCAATCCCGCGGACCTATGTCACACGGTTCACGTTACCACAGAAGACCAGGTTCTATGGGTGTAATTGACCCTATGCGCGTTTTCAAAGGTAAAGCACTACCAGGACAAATGGGCGGAGAGCAAATCACTGTTCAGAACCTTGAGATCGTTAAAGTTGACGCTGAGCGCAACCTTATCCTTGTTAAAGGTAACGTACCTGGTGCGAAAAAATCTTACGTGAAAGTATCAGGTGCCGTAAAAGGTAACTAATTCACAATACGAAGGGAGGATATATCATGCCTAAAGTAGCACTATTCAACCAGAGCGGATCTCAAGTCGGAGAAATCGAATTGAACGATTCCGTTTTCGGTATCGAGCCACACACACACGTATTACACGAAGCAGTACTAATGCAACGTGCTTCTATGCGTCAAGGTACGCATAAAGTAAAAGGACGTTCTGAAGTACGAGGCGGTGGAAGAAAGCCATGGCGTCAAAAAGGTACTGGCCGCGCACGTCAAGGATCCATCCGTTCACCACAATGGGTTGGCGGTGGAACAGTTTTCGGACCGACTCCACGCAGCTACAGCTACAAACTACCTAAAAAAGTTCGTCGTCTAGCGCTTAAATCAGCACTATCTTCTAAAGTACAAGAAGAAAACATCGTAGTTCTAGAGAGCCTTGCATTTGATGCTCCTAAAACAAAAGATGTCGTTGCTATGCTTAATGCACTTAACGTTGATAAAAAGGTATTGATCGTTACTGCAGATAAAGACGAAACTGTTGTACGTTCTGCAAACAACCTTAAAAATGTTAAAGTGTTGAAACAAAGCGAAGTTAACGTTCTTGACTTGCTTACGCATGATAAGCTGATCTTAACGAAAGAGGCAGCTGAAAAAGCAGGGGAGGTGCTTGCATAATGAGAGAACCACGTGATATTATTAAGCGCCCTGTAATTACGGAACATTCTTCCGACCTTATGGTTGATAAGAAGTACACGTTTGAAGTTGACAAACGTGCTAACAAGATTGAAATCAAACAAGCGGTTGAAGTAATCTTTGGTGTAAAAGTGGAACAAGTGAACACTCAAAACCTTAAAGGTAAATTCAAACGTCAAGGTCGTTACGGCGGATACCGCCCAGATCGTAAAAAAGCAGTAGTAACACTATCAGAAGACAGCAAAGAAATTGACTTCTTCGAAGGTGTTTAAGAAATAATAGAGAAGGAGGGAAACAACGATGGCGATTAAAAAGTATAAACCGATTACTAACGGACGTCGTAACATGTCTGTATCGGATTTTGCCGAAATTACAACTGACAAGCCTGAGAAATCATTGCTTGCACCGCTTCACAAACGTGGCGGACGTAACAACCAAGGTAAATTGACTGTACGTCACCAAGGTGGTGGACACAAACGTCAATACCGTATTATCGACTTCAAACGCGACAAAGATGGAATACCAGGACGCGTTGCTACAATCGAGTACGATCCAAACCGTACTGCGAACATCGCTCTAATTCACTATGTTGATGGTGAAAAACGCTACATCCTTGCTCCAAAAGGCTTGGAAGTAGGAACTGAGATCATTTCTGGTGAAGGTGCTGACTTCAAAGTGGGTAACGCTATGGAGCTTGCTACAATCCCAGTTGGTACGATCATCCACAACATCGAATTGAAACCAGGCCGCGGTGCTCAGCTAGCTCGTTCTGCTGGTGCACAAGCTCAAATCCTTGGCCGTGAAGGTAAATATGTTCTTGTAAGACTAACTTCTGGTGAAGTGCGTCTAGTACTAGGTACTTGCCGTGCTACAGTAGGTCAGGTTGGTAACTTGGAACATGAACTAATCGTAATTGGTAAAGCAGGACGCTCTCGCTGGTTAGGCAAACGCCCAACAGTCCGCGGATCTGTAATGAACCCTAACGATCACCCACACGGTGGTGGTGAAGGACGCGCTCCAATCGGACGTAAATCACCAATGTCTCCTTGGGGTAAACCAACACTTGGTTACAAAACACGTAAACGTAATAAGCAGTCCGATAAATTTATCGTACGTAAGCGTAAAAAATAATGTGGTAGCAAGGCGGGGATTTTCACCCGTCTCCATATCGCAAAGGGAGGTTTATGTATGGGTCGCAGTTTGAAAAAAGGACCTTTCGCAGATGATCATTTGCTTAAGAAAGTCGACAAATTGAACGAAGACGACAAGAAACAAGTTATCAGAACTTGGTCCCGTCGTTCTACTATTTTCCCAACATTCGTTGGACACACAATCGCTGTGTACGATGGCCGTAAACACGTACCTGTTTATGTTACTGAAGATATGGTAGGTCATAAACTTGGTGAATTCGCGCCAACTCGCACGTACAGAGGACACGCAGCGGACGACAAGAAAACAAAACGCTAAGAGGGGAGGCAATCCTAAATGCAAGCAAAAGCTATGGCAAAATCAGTTCGCATTGCTCCTCGTAAGGTCCGCTTAGTTGTTGATTTAATTCGAGGAAAAAATGTCGGAGAAGCTGTTGCGATTTTGCGTCACACTCAGCGTGGTGCATCATTGGCAGTAGAAAAAGTACTTCGTTCTGCAGTTGCTAACGCAGAGCACAACTATGAAATGGATACGGATAACCTTGTTATCTCTGAAGCATTCGTTAACGAAGGTGCTACATTGAAACGTTTCCGTCCACGCGCTCAAGGCCGCGCAAGCCAAATCAACAAACGTACTAGCCACATTACAGTGGTTGTTACAGAAAAGAAGGAGGGTTAAGCAGTGGGTCAAAAAGTACATCCGATAGGTCTTCGCGTCGGCGTCATCCGTGACTGGGAATCCAAGTGGTACGGTGGCAAAGATTACGCTGATTTACTACATGAAGATATCAGAATTCGTGATTATCTAGAACAACGTTTGAAAGATGCTGCACTTTCTAAAGTGGAGATCGAACGTGCTGCTAACCGTGTAAATATCTCTATTCACACTGGTAAACCTGGTATGGTAATCGGTAAAGGCGGTTCCGAAGTAGAAGCACTTCGTAAAGCATTGAACAGCCTGACTGGCAAACGTGTTCACATCAACATCGTTGAAGTGAAACGTGTAGATCTTGATGCTAAATTGGTAGCAGACAACATCGCTCGTCAACTTGAAAACCGTATCTCATTCCGTCGTGCACAGAAACAAACATTGCAACGCGCAATGCGTGCTGGTGCTAAAGGTATCCGTACACAAGTTTCCGGTCGTCTAGGCGGAGCAGATATCGCTCGTGCAGAATCTTACAGCGAAGGAACAGTTCCACTTCATACTCTACGTGCTGACATCGACTATGGCACAGCTGAAGCTGATACAACTTATGGTAAGCTTGGCGTTAAAGTATGGATCTATCGTGGCGAAGTCCTTCCAACTAAAAACAACCGATAAGGAAGGGGGAAAAGCATTATGTTAATGCCTAAACGCGTAAAATATCGTAGACAACACCGTGGTAAATTGAATGGCCGTGCTAAAGGCGGTACAGAAGTTGCATTTGGTGAATGGGGTCTACAAGCTGTTGATCCAGCTTGGATCACTAGCCGTCAAATCGAATCTGCTCGTATCGCTATGACTCGTTACATGAAACGTGGCGGTAAAGTATGGATCAAAATCTTCCCAGATAAGCCATACACTAAAAAACCTCTAGAAGTCCGAATGGGTTCCGGTAAAGGTTCTCCTGAAGGCTGGGTTGCTGTAACGAAACCTGGTAAGATCATGTTCGAAATTGCTGGAGTATCTGAAGAGGTGGCTCGCGAAGCATTGCGTCTTGCTTCTCATAAACTGCCAATTAGAACTAAGATCGTAAAACGTGAAGAAATTGGTGGTGAAATCAATGAAGGCTAATGAAATCAAAGAACTGACCACTGCCGAAATTGAACAAAAAGTTAAGTCTCTTAAAGAAGAACTTTTCAACCTGCGCTTCCAATTAGCTACTGGACAACTTGAGAATACAGCACGTATTCGCACAGTCCGTAAGACAATTGCTCGCATGAAGACAGTTGTTCGTGAAAGAGAATTAAGCGTAAATAACTAAATTCCGAGAGGAGGTTCGCGACATGAGTGAACGTAACAATCGTAAAGTCTACGTTGGACGTGTTGTATCCGATAAAATGGATAAAACAATCACTGTTCTTGTTGAAACCTACAAAACTCACAAGCTGTACGGCAAGCGTGTTAAGTATTCTAAAAAACTTAAAGCGCATGATGAAAACGGTACAGCAAAAACTGGTGACTTGGTCCGTATCATGGAAACTCGTCCTTTATCTGCAACGAAACGTTTCCGTTTGGTTGAAGTAGTAGAAGAAGCAGTAATTATCTAATTTAAGATCGCTCGGAAGGATTCCGAAGGGAGGTAACACTCGTATGATTCAACAAGAGACTCGTTTGAAAGTCGCTGATAACTCTGGTGCTCGTGAAGTCCTAACAATTAAAGTGCTAGGCGGATCTGGTCGTAAAACAGCTAACATTGGTGACGTAATCGTTTGTACGGTGAAACAAGCAACACCTGGTGGCGTTGTCAAAAAAGGTGAAGTTGTTAAAGCTGTAATCGTACGTACGAAAAGCGGTGTTCGTCGTAAAGATGGTTCTTACATCAAATTCGACGAAAACGCAGCTGTTATCGTAAGAGATGACAAGAGCCCAAGAGGAACTCGTATCTTCGGACCAGTTGCACGTGAATTGCGTGATGCTAAGTTCATGAAGATCGTTTCCCTTGCTCCTGAAGTATTGTAAAAACTCTTAATGCCTTGTTAAGGAGGTGCAGTACACATGCATGTTAAAAAAGGTGACAAAGTTAAAGTAATCACTGGTAAAGATCGTGGTAAAGAAGGTACCATCCTTGAAGCTTATCCGAAGAAAGACCGTGTTCTTGTCGAAGGAATAAACATCGTCAAAAAACACGCGAAACCTTCTCAGGATAACCCGCAGGGCGGAATCCTTGAAATCGAAGCAGCGATTCACGTTTCTAACGTAATGCTGATCGATCCTAAAACTGGAGAGCCAACTCGCGTAGGCTACGAAGTGAAAGACGGCAAAAAAGTCCGTATCGCTAAGAAATCCGGTCAAGCTATCGATAAATAATTTCTTCTGAAAGGAGGGCTACTCGATGAATGAATTGAAACAAAGATATCAAGGCGAGATTTCTCCATCTCTAATGGAAAAATTCAGCTATAAATCTGTAATGCAAGTACCAAAGATCGAAAAGATCGTTATTAACATGGGTGTCGGTGACGCCGTTCAAAACTCTAAAGCACTTGATTCTGCAGTAGAGGAATTGTCTTTGCTTGCTGGTCAGCAGCCAATCATCACGAAAGCTAAGAAATCTATCGCAGGTTTCCGTCTTCGTGAAGGTATGCCAATCGGAGCGAAAGTTACATTGCGCGGAGAGCGTATGTATGAATTCCTTCAAAAACTAGTCGCAGTTTCCCTTCCACGTGTACGTGACTTCCGTGGTATCTCAAACAAAGCGTTTGATGGTCGTGGTAACTATACACTAGGTGTTAAAGAACAGCTAATCTTCCCAGAAATCAATTACGATAAAGTAAGCAAAGTACGTGGAATGGACATCGTTATCGTAACTACAGCCAACACTGACGAAGAAGCTCGTGAGCTACTTACTCAGCTAGGCATGCCTTTCCAAAAATAAAGGTAAAAAGGAGGGAATATTGTGGCTAAAAAATCTATGATCGTGAAACAACAACGCCCACAGAAATTTAAAGTACAAGAGTATACACGCTGCGAACGTTGCGGACGTCCACATTCTGTACTACGTAAATTCAAGCTATGCCGTATTTGTTTCCGCGAACTAGCCTATAAAGGTCAAATTCCTGGCGTTAAAAAAGCAAGCTGGTAATCCCCTAAATCAGGGAAGGAGGTAATGATTAATGGTTATGACAGATCCTATCGCAGATATGCTAACTCGTATTCGTAATGCAAACACTGTTCGTCATGAAAAACTGGAGCTTCCTGCTTCTAAGTTGAAAAAGGATGTTGCTGATATCCTTAAACGTGAAGGCTTTATTCGCGATTACGAATTCGTTGAAGATGATAAACAAGGTGTTCTACGCATCTTTTTGAAATATGGTAAAAACGACGAGCGTGTTATCACTGGTATCAAACGTATCAGTAAACCTGGTCTTCGTGTTTACGCGAAATCTACTGAAATTCCACGTGTCCTTAACGGACTTGGTATCGCAGTTGTTTCAACTTCTAAAGGCGTATTGTCTGATAAAGAAGCACGTGAGCAAGCTGTCGGCGGCGAAGTGCTAGCATACGTTTGGTAATTCCCAACAATTAGTAAGGAGGTGCACATATGTCCCGCGTAGGTAAAAAGATTCTTGAAATCCCTGCAGGCGTTGAATTCAAAAATGAAAACAACACTGTGACTGTAAAAGGTCCTAAAGGTGAATTGACTCGTACATTCCACCAAGATATGGTGATCAAAGTTGAAGAGAACGTTCTTACTGTTGAACGCCCAACTGACAGCAAGGAACACCGTGCTCTTCACGGAACTACTCGTTCTATCCTTGGAAACATGGTACAAGGCGTACACGCTGGTTATGAGAAAGCTCTTGAAATCATCGGTGTAGGTTATCGTGCTACTAAACAAGGCAACAAAGTCGTGATCAACGCTGGTTACTCTCATCCAGTTGAAGTTGAACACCGTGATGGTATTGAAATCGAAGTTCCTTCTAACACTCGTGTAATTGTTAAAGGTATCGATAAGGAAGCTGTTGGCGCAGTAGCTGCTAACATCCGTGCAATCCGTCCTCCAGAGCCTTATAAAGGTAAAGGAATCCGTTACGAAGGCGAATTCGTACGTCGTAAAGAAGGTAAAACAGCGAAATAAGGTTTTCGTTAAACCAGAAAGGAGTGACCTGAATGATTACAAAAGTTGCAAAAAACGAATCGCGTAAGAGAAGACATAATCGTGTTCGTAAAAGCATTTCAGGAACATCTGAGCGTCCACGTTTGAACGTATTCCGTTCTAACAAGCACATTTACGCACAGTTGATTGATGATACAACTGGTAAAACACTTGCAAGTGCTTCTACTAAGGATACTAGCCTTAGCTTAGAATCTACAAGCAATGTTGAAGCAGCTCAAAAGGTCGGAGAAGCAGTTGCTAACCGTGCAAAAGAAGCTGGCGTAACAACTATCGTATTTGACCGTGGAGGCTACCTTTACCACGGACGTGTTAAAGCATTGGCTGAAGCAGCTCGTGAAGCTGGTCTTAAATTCTAATCTAAAAAGGAGGGACACAACTTGCGTACAACAATTGACCCGAACAAACTTGATCTTGAAGAACGCGTAGTAACGGTTAACCGTGTTGCTAAAGTAGTAAAAGGTGGTCGTCGTTTCCGTTTCGCTGCTCTTGTAGTAGTAGGCGACAAAAACGGCCATGTAGGTTTCGGTACTGGTAAAGCACAAGAAGTACCAGAAGCGATCCGTAAAGCTATCGAAGACGCGAAGAAAAATCTTATTACTATACCTATCGTTGGTACAACTATTCCACATGAAATCATCGGTGAATTCGGCGCCGGCAACATCTTGATGAAGCCAGCTGCAGAAGGTACTGGAGTTATCGCCGGTGGACCTGTACGTGCCGTACTTGAGCTTGGTGGTATCGGAGACATCCTTTCTAAATCACTTGGTTCTAACACTCCAATCAACATGGTTCGTGCAACACTTAACGGACTTAGCAGATTGAAACGTGCAGAAGAAGTTGCGAAACTTCGTGGAAAGTCTGTAGAAGAACTGTTAGGATAAGGAGGGAAAGCACATGGCTAACAAATTAGAAATCACCCTCACGCGCAGTACGATCGGAAGACTAGAAAAACAGCGCAAAACTGTTCAAGCTCTAGGCCTTAGAAAGATCCGTCAGTCAGTTGTTTTGGAAGACAATCCAACTGTTCGCGGTATGATCAACAGAGTTTCTCATCTAGTATCAGTTAAAGAAGTATAATGATTTAAATGTAAAAGAGGAGGTGCCATTATGAAACTTCATGAATTGAAGTCAGCAGAAGGAACACGTAAAACTCGCAATCGTGTAGGTCGTGGTATGTCTTCAGGTAACGGTAAAACATCCGGCCGTGGACATAAAGGACAAAATGCACGCTCTGGCGGCGGTGTACGTCTAGGTTTCGAAGGTGGCCAAATGCCACTATTCCAACGTCTTCCTAAACGTGGATTCACAAACATCCACCGTACTGAGTACTCAATTGTTAACCTTGAAACCCTTAACCGCTTTGAAGAGGGTACAGAGGTAACTCCAGAGCTTCTACTTGAAAGCGGAGTTGTTAGCAAATTGAGAGCCGGTATTAAAGTTCTAGGAAACGGAAACATCGAAAAGAAACTTACTGTTAAAGCTCACAAGTTCTCTGCTTCTGCTAAAGAAGCTATAGAGGCAGCGGGCGGTCAAACAGAGGTGATCTAATGTTTCGTACAATCTCCAATTTTATGCGTGTAAAAGATATACGAAATAAAATCATCTTTACATTGCTAATGCTGATCATTTTCAGACTCGGTACGTTCATCCCTGTTCCATTTACCGATCGTTCCGCGATCGACTTTATGAATCAGCAGAACGTATTCGGATTTCTGAATACCTTTGGCGGAGGTGCATTGCAGAACTTCTCCATCCTTGCGATGGGTATTATGCCGTACATCACTGCCTCGATCATCATGCAGCTTCTGCAAATGGATGTCATTCCGACATTCAGTGAGTGGAAAAAGCAAGGAGAGATGGGACGTCGTAAGTTGGCACAGGTGACTCGTTATGCCACTATCGTGCTAGCGTTAATTCAGGCGGTAGGTATGTCCATCGGATTCAATCAATTATCCGGCGGTATGCTCATTTCCGATCCAAGTTTTTATAAGTTCGCTGTCATTACAATCGTATTGACTGCAGGAACAGCATTCTTGATGTGGTTAGGAGAACAGATCACAGCTCATGGTGTAGGTAATGGTATTTCCATTATTATCTTCGCCGGTATCGCTGCAGCAATTCCAAATGGTTTAAACCAGCTTTGGGAACAGTACTTCAGCAATCCTGGTGATGATTTATTCCTAAATGTCGTGATCGTTGCAATTATCGCTATCGTGATCATTGCCGTAATTGTTGGTGTGATTTATATCACACAAGCACTTCGTAAAATTCCAATCCAGTATTCGAAGCGTACCACTAGTCGTTCACAAGTAGGCGGTCAGTCCACCCACTTGCCGATTAAAGTAAACGCTGCTGGAGTAATCCCTGTAATTTTCGCAGTTTCCTTTATCTATGCTCCGCGTACAATCGCGAGTTTCTTTGAAGGAAATGTAGCAACTACGATCGAGAACGTATTCGATTATACGCAACCAATTGGGATGGTAATCTATGTAGTCCTGATTCTTGCATTTAGTTATTTCTATACATTTGTTCAGGTTAACCCGGAACAAATGGCAGAGAACTTAAACAAGCAAGGTGGCTACATCCCGGGTATTCGCCCAGGGAAAAGCACGGAAACGTACCTCACCAGTGTGATGTATCGTTTAACCTTCGTTGGGTCTCTCTTCTTGGCTGCTGTAGCTGTATTGCCTATTATCTTAGGCTCTATTGCCAACTTGCCGACTTCTGTCCAAATCGGAGGAACGAGCCTGCTGATCGTGGTAGGGGTAGCGTTGCAGACGATGAAACAGCTAGAAAGCCAGTTAGTGAAGCGTCATTACCGAGGCTTCATGAAATAGAGAACAGTCTACAAACAGACGAGAGCGAGGGGAATTTCGTTGAACTTAATTCTTATGGGTCTGCCGGGTGCCGGTAAAGGTACACAGGCAGAGAAGATTGTAGATAAATATAGCATCCCTCATATCTCAACAGGAGATATGTTCCGAGCTGCAATAAAAGAAGGAACGGAACTTGGCCGTGAAGCGAAAGCTTTCATGGATCAAGGGAAACTAGTTCCGGATGA
>Ga0105244_10002443_pt1 | contig 14005 bp, 11 predicted proteins | sample KBSM44metaG_FD_80423 | JGI IMG/M metagenome (GOLD analysis project Ga0105244, IMG submission 80423) | Miscanthus rhizosphere microbial communities from Kellogg Biological Station, Michigan, USA - KBS M4-4 metaG | ecosystem: Host-associated > Plants > Roots > Rhizosphere > Soil | place...
CGCCGACGCCGGTCGACTCGATCAGCAGATAGTCGAAGCGGTTTTCGGCGGCCAGCTTGCGCACCTCCAGCAGCAGATCCTCGCGCAGGGTGCAGCAGATGCAGCCGTTGCTCATCTCGACCATTTTTTCCTCGGTGCGGGACAGCGCGGCGCCGGCGTTCTGCGCGCCCTTGCGCAGCAGGGACGCGTCGATATTCACCTCGCTCATGTCGTTGACGATCACCGCCACGCGCAGACCCTCGCGGTTGGCCAGCACGTGATTGAGCAGGGTGGTTTTGCCGGCGCCGAGGAAGCCGGAAAGTACGGTGACGGGAAGCCGATAGTCCGGATGGGCGGAGGGATGCGAAGCGATAGGCATGGGGACGACTCACTGAAAGGGCGCGGACGCGCAGGATTTATTAATGCAATTGAGTTGCATCATAAGTCCGTTTGCCCGTTAATGCAACTATGTTGCGTTAACTATTTTGTCGTCTTGTTACTTTTTCGGTGCGCAGTGCGGGCAGGTGCCCTTGATCAGGAAGTCGATTTCCTGGCTTTGGAAGCCTTCCGGCAGCTTGATTTTGCGGGGCAGGGCGACGTCGGTGAAGCACGTCACTTCTTCGCATTTGGTGCACTGGAAGTGCGCGTGCTCGTGCGAATGGTTGCCCGCGCCGGCGCTGAAGCGCCATACCTGGTCGGCGCCGGCGATGCGGTGCACCAGTTCATTTTCGGTCAGCCATTCGAGCACGCGGTACAGCGTGACCGAATCGAGCGCCTCGTCCGACAGATGGTCCTGGATTTCATGGTGGGTCAGCGACTTTCCCTGGCCCAGCAAGAAGTCGAGCACCGTCACACGCTGCCGCGTGACGCGCGCGCCGGTGGCGCGTATCAGCGTTTCTGCCTGGTCTGTGGTGGAGGTTTGCATCATGAACGGGATTTTACCAGTTCTGACAACGCCCCGCACATCCGGCGCAAGTGGACTTTTTGATCAGATGGCGTGCACGGCGTGCAATCGATCGATAATCGACGACTTCAACGTGGCCAGCGCGACATCGCCGCGCCCGCGCGGTCGCGGCGGCGGATGAAACTCCGTCACGGCCGGCGACCCCACGCCGTCGAGCAGAATAATCCTGTCGCTCAGATACAGCGCCTCGTCGATATCGTGCGTCACCAGCAGCACGGTCAGTTCTCGCTGGCGGGCCACCTTGAGCAGCAGATCCTGCAGCTTCATGCGCGTAAAGGCGTCGACGGCGGAAAACGGCTCGTCGAGCAGCAATACCCTTGGATGGCTGAATAGCCCGCGCGCGATCGCGGCCCGTTGCGCCTGGCCTCCGGACAGCTGTTTGGGCAGCGACAGCGCTTGCTCCTGCAAGCCAACCTCAGTCAACAGGCGGGTGGACAGTTTTTGGGCGGCGGCGTCGTTGTCGCTGTCGAAAGCGACGTTTTGCGCCACCGTCAGCCAGGGAAACAGGCGCGGCTCCTGAAAGATGAAGCCGATATCGCGGTGCACGCCATCGAGCGGCTGACCGTGCAGCTTGATCCCTCCTTGAAAATCCCGATCCAGGCCGGAGGCGATCGACAGCAGGCTGCTTTTGCCGCAACCGCTGGCGCCGATCAGGCTGACCACTTCTCCTTGCCGCAAGGCGATGTCGACGTCGCGCAGCACCGCGCGGGCGCCATAGCGCTTCTCGGCGATGCGTATATCCAGTGCGGGGCTGACGTGCTTCATGCGCCACCCGTGCTGGAAAAGCTGTCGCGCCAGGCCAGGCCGCGCCGTTCGACGGCCGCCATCAGGCTATCGCTGATTTTCCCCAGTATCGCCAGCAGCACGATCGCCGCCAGAACGATATCCGCGCGGCTGGTTTCACGCCCGTCGGACAGCAGGTAGCCCAGGCCCTGGCTGGCGGCGATCAGTTCCGCCGCCACCATGAACATCCACGCCAGACTCAATCCGTTGCGCAGCCCTGTGAGTATCGACGGCATGGCGGCCGGCAGCAGCACGCGCCGTGTCAGCGCGACACCGCGCAGGCGGTACAGGCGCGCCACTTCGATCAGTTTGCGGTCCACGCCGCGTATGCCGGACGACACCCCCATGTAGACGGGGAAGAAGGCGCCGATGGCGATCAGCACCACCTTGGGCGCCTCGTCGATGCCCAGCCACAGGAGCAGCAGCGGCACCCAGGCCAGCGAAGGAATGGCGCGCAGCGCCTGGAATGTCGGATCGAGTATCGCTTCGGCACGCCGATTCAGGCCGACGGCGGCGCCCAGCAGCACCGCCAGCGCGGCGCCGATGCCGAAACCGGCCGCCACGCGCAAGGTGCTGGCGCCGATATGGCCCAGCAGGCCGCGCGCGCCGAGATCGGCCAGGGTTTCCAGTATCTGTGTCGGGGCGGGCAGCAGGTTGGACGGAATCCAGCCGGCGCGCGCGCCCACTTCCGCGCCGATCAGCACCGCCGATGGCAGCAATAGGCCAAGCAGGCCGCGCGAAATGTGGCGCGGGCGACGTTCGCGAGGGGAGGGCGCCGCCGCTGGCGGCGCGGCCGCCGCGCCAGGGCCGTCAAAATCGGATTGCGCGCGCGCCGCCAGTTGACTGCTCATAACCGGAGCGCTCCTAGACGCGGGCGATGAAAGGCTGGGCGAAGCGCGTGTCGACCAGATCGAGTATGGTGCGGTTCAGGTCCGTGCCGCTCTTGACCAGCGCCTCGTCGCGCAGGATGGGCGCGGCGACCTGCAAGGCCTTCACATGTTCGCTACCCGGCTGCGGGTTGGTGAAATCCGTCCGCAGCTTGATCTGCAGTAGCGCCACCGGCAGCGACACCTTGGCTTCCTCCGACAGTATCTTGGCCGCTTCCGACGGATTGGCCCTTATCCACGCGCGCGCCTTTTCGTAGGCCTTGATCACGCGACCCACCGCCGCCGGATGCGCGGCCAGGAAGTCTTCGCGCACGTTGAGAAAGCCGTAGGTGTTGAAGGCGACGTTGCGGTAGATAAGGCGCGAGCCGCTCTCCAGTTCACTCGCCGCCATGTGCGGGTCCAGCCCCGCCCACGCATCGACCTTGCCTTGCTCCAGCGCCGCGCGGCCGTCCGCGTGTTGCAGGCCGACGTGTTCGATATCGCTGCGTTTCAATCCCGCCGTCTGCAAGGAGCGCAGCAGGAACAGATAGGGATCGGTGCCCTTGGTGGCGGCGATCTTTTTACCCTTCAGATCCGCCAGCGTGCGCAGGTTCGAATCCTTGCGCACCACCAGCGCCGTCCACTCCGGACGGGAGAATATATAGGGGGTTTTGATGGGATTGCCGTTGGCCTTGGCCAGCAACGCGGCCAGGCCCGCGCTGGAGCCGATGTCGATGCTGTTGGCGTTCAGGTATTCGAGCGCGCGGTTGCTGCCGGCGCTCAGTACCCAGCGCACGCTGGTGCCGTCGGCCTTGAACTCATCTTCGAGCCAGCCGAAGCGGCGCAGCACCAGGCTGGCTGGCGAATAATAGGCGTAGTCCAGGCGCAGCTCCTTGAGCGGCGCGGCGCCGAACACCAGCGGCGAGACGCCGCCAAGGGAGGCAAGGGCGGCGCCATTGGCCGCCAGCTTTAATACAGTCCTGCGCTTCATGGTTTCCTTCGGATAGGCGTGATGCAAGCAGTATTGCATCGGCGCCTTCCGTCGTACACGAAGATATCCGGCTTTACATATCCGGAAAACGCATCAGGCCAGCGCCTCGGCCGGGCCGAAGAACTCGTAGTGCGTCTGCGCCTGCGGCACGCCCAATTCCAGCAGATGCGATTTGACGGCCTTCATGAACGGCGTCGGTCCGAGGAAGTAGGCGTCGACGTCGCGCGTCGCCGGCAGCCATTCTCCGAGCTGTTGCCGATTCAGGTAGCCGGTGGCCTGCGGCTGCGGGCCGGTGTCGCTGGCGGTTTCGTAACAGTAGAAGCGCTGAAGCTGGGGATGTTCGCTCGCCAAGGCGTCGATCTGGTCGCGGAAGGCGTGTACGCCGGCGTGGCGCGCCGCGTGGATGAAGTGGATGGCGCGGCCGGTGGACAGGGCCGCCGTCAGCATCGCCAGCGTCGGCGTGATGCCGACGCCGCCGCTGATCAGCACCAGCGGCTTGTCGCCGTCTTTCAGCGTGAATTCGCCCGACGGCGGGAACAGCTGGATGCTGTCGCCGACGTTGACTTGATCGTGCAAGAAGTTCGATACCGCGCCACCGGCCTCGCGCTTGACGCTGATGCGGTAGCTGGCGCCATTGGCGGCCGCCGACAGCGAGTACTGGCGGCGCGCTTCCTCGCCGCCGATGTTGACGCACATGCCGATGTACTGGCCCGGCTTGTGGGCGACGACGGCGCGGCCGTCGGCCGGCTCCAGCACGAAGGAGGTGATCTCGTCGCTTTCGGCCTTTTTGGAGACGACCTTGAATTCGCGGGAGCCGCTCCAGCCGCCCGGCGCGCGGGCGTTTTCGTCGTAGACGTTTTGTTCGGCGCCGGCCAGGATGTCGGCCAGTTGGCCATAGGCGGCCGCCCAGGCGTCGATCACGGCGTCGGTCGCGGTTTCGGCGCCGAGCACTTCGCGGATCGCCTTGAGCAGCGACGCGCCCACCAGCGGATAGTGTTCGCGCTGGATTTGCAGCGAGACGTGCTTGTTGACGATGGTCGACACCAGCGGTCCGAGTTGTTCGAGGCGACCGATATTGCGTGCATACATCAGCACCGCGTTGGCCAGGGCGCGCTGCTGATTGCCGTCCTGTTGATTGGCCTGGTTGAAAAACGGCTTCACATGCGGGAAGTCGCGGAACAGCGTCAGGTAGAAATGGCGCGTCAGCGCTTCGCCACCCTGTTCCAGGATGGGTACGGTCGCGGTGATGATGGCTTTTTGTTCTGCGCTCAGCATGGTGGTCTTTCGTCGTTGGGAAGTTGCGATGTAAAGAAGTATAACGCATACATCTTTAAAATGGTTAGGTCATTTTGCCCAGTTGGTCGCTGGCCAATGAGAATGAGAAGTGTTATCATCTTGCGTTTTAACGCCAACCAGATCCCGTCCATGTCCGATTTCGCCTTGTTCGCACCGCGCCCCGGCGCGCATTTCCCCCTGACCGCGATGGCCGCCGCCATCTCCCTGCTGCTGGCGCCGTCCTTATCGCGCGCCCAGGAGGGCGGGGCCGCCGCGCCGATCGAGTCGATTCAGGTGACGGGCAGCTGGCTCGGTTCGGGTTTGCAGAACAGCGTGAAAAACTTCCCGGGCGCGCGCACCGTCGTTGGCAAGGAGGAGATCGAGAATTCCGGCGCGCTCGACATCGGCGACGTGCTGCGCCGCATTCCGGGCGTGCAGGCGACCGACAACTCCGGCACGGCCGGCAGCGCCATTTCGCTCAACATTGGCGTGCGCGGGCTGACCGGACGCTATTCGCCGCGTTCGACCATCCTGCTCGACGGCATCCCGCTGGCGGTGGCGCCGTACGGCCAGCCGCAACTGTCGTTCGCGCCGGTAAGCCTGAACAACATCGAATCGATCGACGTCGTGCGCGGTGGCGGCGCGGTGCGCTACGGCCCGCAGAACGTCGGCGGCATCATCAACTTCCGCAGCCGCGCGATTCCCGAAGGTCCGGGCATCAGCGGCGATGTCTCGGTGCGCTACAACGACTTCAGCGAAACCGGCCACAGCCGCCAGTACAGCGCCTTCGTCGGCAGCACGCTCGATAACGGCCTCGGCCTGGCGCTGATGTACTCGGGCATGGACGGCTCCGGCTGGCGCGTTGGCAGCGACGAAAAGGTCAACGATGTCGCGCTCAAGTTCCGCTACAAAATCGATCCGCAGAGCGAGGTGTACGGCAAGCTGACGTACTTCGACGTCAACTCGCGCACGCCGGGCGGCCTGACGGTGGCGCAGTACAACGCCAACCCGTTCCAGAACACCCGTCCGACCGACTTCTGGAGCGGCGACCGCAAAGGCGCCGACGTCGGCTACCTGAACACCTTGTCGGCCACGCAGGAAGTCGAAATCAAGGCGTACTACAACGAGAGCTTCCGTAAGAGCGCGCTGATCAACGCCGCCCGCACGCAGCTGACCTACCAGCCGCGCAACTACCAGGTGCTCGGCATCGAGCCGCGCTACACGCAGCGTTTCGCCGCGTCCGGCATGACGCACGACGTCACGGTCGGCTACCGCTTCCTGCGCGAGCGGGGCGACGACAACAACTACGTGCAAAACGTCGCCACCGGCGTCAACGGCGCGACCGCGACCTTCGTCAACAGCACCGACGCGCACGCCGTCTACATCGACGACCGCATCGCGCTGGGGGCGTGGCGCGTCACACCGGGCGTGCGCTACGAGCGCATCCGCTCCGAGCGTGACGACCTCAGCGGCAAGAACACCTTCGAATCGAACAACAACAAAGCGCTGCCGTCGCTCAATGTCGCCTACCTGGTGAGCAAGGCGCTGACGGTGTTCGCCAACTATACGACCTCGTTCGGACCGGTGCAGAACACGCAGCTGAACTCGCAGACGCCGTCCAATCCGCTCAAGCCCGAGCTGGCGAAGACGGCCGAAGTGGGCGCGCGCTGGAAGACCGGTGCCGTCAGCGCCGAACTGACCGCGTTCAAGCTCAAGTTCGACAACCAGATCATCCAGGTGCCGGGCGTGACGCCGGCGACGTTCCAGAACATCGGCGCGACCGACCACGAAGGCATCGAAACGGCGGCCGACTACACCTTCAGCGACGCCAGCGCGTTGGCCGGGCTGAACGTCTACGCCAACTACACCTACACCAAGGCGATCCAGGAATCGGGCGCGACGTCGGGCATGGACGTGCCGTTCTACTCGCGCAACACGGACACGGTGGGCGCGCGCTACCGCGTGGGCGCCTTCACCGCCAATTTGTCCAGTACGCATCAAGGCAAGCAATATTCGGATGCCGCCAACACGGTGGCCGAGTCCGCGAACGGCGGCGTGGGGCAGATCCCCGGTTTCCGCCTGTGGAATGCGCAGCTGGGCTGGAAACTGCCCGGCAAGCCGGGTTACGAGGTGATGGCCGGCATCAACAACCTGTCGGACAAGCGCTACTACACGCGCAACGTCGACGGCAACGCCGGCCGCATGGTCGGCGCACCGCGCACCGCCTACCTCCAGCTGCGCGCGACTTATTGAGACAACTGCGTAAAGCAACTCCGGCAATTCCACATCCCCTTTTTTGCCCCGGATGTGCGGTGACCCGCTTTGCGTAGGACAAAGATGACATTTTGCAATGTTCACAGCCTACATAGGACTACAAGGTGGTCCTATACCGCAGAGTTAGTCCCCTGGATATAGTGTCATCAACGGTGAGGCACAAACAAGCCGCCGCGATCCACACGACATTATTCGAAGGATCAACACGATTTCCAGGGGCATAGACCATGAACGCTTTTGACACCACCACCTCCGCAACCCGCTCCATCAACGTTGGCGCCGCAGCACAACCGATCAGCTTGATCGGGGCGCAACAGAACGATTTGCTGCGCGCCTTGTCGCGTGATGATCTGCTGGCCCTGTTCAGCGACCTGGAGTTGGTGGCCTTGCCTGCTGGTAAGCATTTGTTCGACTACGGTGACAAGGTCGAGTACACCTATTTCCCGACCAATGCGATTGTTTCGCTGCAGTACGTGATGGAAGATGGCGCGACCACCGAGATCGCCGTCGTCGGCCGCGAGGGCGTGGTCGGCGTCGCCCTGTACCCAACCGAGCGCGCCAGCTACTCGGCCGTCGTCGAGGCCGACGGCTACGGTTACCGCCTGCGCACCGAGGTGCTGCGTGAAGCGTTCTACGCCGGCGGCCCGCTGGCCCAGCAACTGATGCGTTACACCAGCGCGATGTTCGCCCAGCTGGCCCAAAGCGTGGCCGGCAGCCGCCACACCAGCATCGAGCAGAAGCTGTGCCGTTGGCTGTTGGAGCGTCTGGACCGCTCGATGACCAGCGAACTGAAGGTGACTCAGGAAATGATCGCCAACATGCTGGGCGTGCGCCGCGAGAGCGTCACCGGCGCAGCCGGAAAACTGGCTGAGGAAGGGTTGATCATGTACCGCCGTGGTTGCGTGACGGTGCTGGATCGTGCGGGTATGGAACTCCGCGCGGGCAGTTGCTACCAAGCCAGCCGCAACAAGGCGGCAATGGTCGAACAGCGCGCGGCGTAAGAAGAAGAAATTAGTGCAGGACGCGGGAGGCCGGCGGCGTCACGATGAAGCCGCTGAAGTCCACCCGCGAAGCAGGACGGGCAGCCATATGATCTAACTTGCGCTGCACCAATTTATGCCAGGCGCTGGCCCAACGGGCGGCCAGCTGCGATTCCTCGGCGGAACGCGCATACAGCGTTCTTTCCACAGCGATTTTTTGTCTGTTCAGGGCGCGGGTGGCGGATGTCAGAGTAGTCATGGCGATATGTCTTGCGGGCAAGTGGTTGAGAAGTTCGCAAGGTTATTTTGCCGCGCTCGCCGCATTTTGAATGTGCGCCAGTTCACCCATAACGATGAGAAACCGAACGCGGCCGTGTAAAATACGCGGACTGTTGCGTTTTTACCTCGCTTACGACGGCGTTCCCGCCCGGCGTCGGCGCGTTTCCACCTCTTTTTCTCTCCTATGTGGTCATCCAATCTTTCTAAAAACGCACTAGCGGGCCTGACCACGTCCTTCGCTTTAGTTCCAGAATGCATCGCTTTCGCGCTGGTTGCGCACCTCAATCCGCTCACCGGCCTGTATGGCGCCTTCTTTATTTGCACACTGACGGCCATTTTCGGCGGCCGTCCCGGCATGATCTCGGGCGCCGCCGGCTCGATGGCGGTGGTGATCGTTGCCCTCGTGGCCCAGCATGGCTTGCAGTATTTCCTGGCGACGGTGGTGCTGAGCGGCTTCATCATGCTGTTGTTCGGCGTGCTCAGGATGGGCAAACTGGTCAGCATGGTGCCGCATCCGGTCATGCTCGGCTTCGTCAATGGTCTGGCCATTGTCATCGCCTGGTCGCAACTGCAGCACTTCAAGGCCGACGGCCAGTGGCTACAGGGCACCTCGCTGGTGTGGATGTGCGCGCTGGTTGCGCTGACCATGCTGGTCGTTTATCTGTTGCCCCGCTTGACCAAGGCCGTGCCGCCCGCGCTGGTGGCTATCGTCGGCGTCGGCCTGCTGTCCGAGGGCTTGCACCTGCCGGCGCGCACCCTGGGCGACATGGCGCGCATCGCCGGCGGCCTGCCTGTCTTCCACATTCCCGAATTGCCGATGACGATGGAGACGCTGCGCATCGTGCTGCCGTACGCGCTGCTGATGGCGGTGGTGGGTTTGCTTGAAACGCTGCTGACCTTTAACCTGACCGACGAAATCACCGAAACGCGCGGCCTGCCGAACCGGGAGTGCGTGGCGCTGGGCGCCGCCAACGTGACATCGGGCCTGTTCGGCGGCATGGGCGGCTGCGCGATGATCGGCCAGACCATGATCAACCTGGGTTCCGGCGGCCGTACGCGCGTCTCCGGCGCCGTCAGCGGCATCATGATTCTATTATTTATACTGTTTCTGTCGCCGCTGATCGAGCGCATTCCGCTGGCGGCGCTAGTGGGCGTGATGTTCGTGGTGGCGCAGCAGACCTTCGCCTGGGGCTCGCTGCGGGTGCTGGGCAAGGTGCCCAGGCATGACGCGCTGTTGATCGTGGTCGTCACCTGCATCACCGTGGCGACCGACCTGGCGGTGGCGGTGCTGTGCGGGATCGTGATCGCGGCGCTCAGCTTCGCCTGGCGCCACGCCCGCGAAATCCGCGCCGACGTGGCGCAGGGCGCAGACGGCGTCAAAACCTATACGCCGCACGGCACCTTGTTCTTCGCTTCCATCGCCCACTTCAACGATCTGTTCGATCCGCAGGGCGACCCGCGACAGGTGGTTCTCGATTGCCGGTATCTTCGCCTGGCCGACCACTCGGCGGTGGTCGCGGTGTCGACCTTGAGCGAACGTTATGCCAAAGCCGGCAAGGCGCTGCAGGTTCGGCACCTGTCCAAACGTTGCGAACAACTGCTGGTGCGCGCCGGCGTAACGACCACCGCATAGCCGGGTCTCATTCGATAAAAAGCCGCAGGCCGGAAGGCTCTCCGCCCGCGGTTTTGCTTACCTGGCTTCGAGCGCGGCGATCGCCGCGGCCACGCCGGCGCCGTAGGCCGGATCGGCCTGGGTGCAGTTGAAAATGTGGCGCTCCTGCACCGGCTTCGACACGCCATGGATCGCGCGCGCCGTGTTCTCGAACAGCAGCCGTTTCTTCTCGTCCGTCAGCAGCCGGAACAGGTTGCCCGGCTGCGAGTAATAGTCGGTGTCGACCCGGTGGTCCCAGTGCGCGGCCGCGCCTTCGAGCGACAGCGGCGGTTCGGCGAACTGCGGCTGCTGCACCCATTCGCCACGGCTGTTCGGTTCATACGAGGTGCCGGCGCCGTGGTTGCCGTCGGTGCGCATGGCGCCGTCGCGGTGGTAGCTGTGGAACGGGCACTTGGGCGCGTTGACGGGAATCGCGTGGTGGTTGACGCCCAGGCGGTAGCGGGCCGCGTCGCCATACGAGAACAGGCGCGATTGCAGCATCTTGTCCGGCGAGAAGCTGACACCGGGGACCACGTTGGCCGGCGAGAAGGCCGACTGCTCGACGTCCGCGAAGTAGTTCTCGGCGTTGCGGTTCAGTTCCAGGATGCCGACGTCGATCAGCGGATAGTCCTTGTGCGGCCAGATCTTGGTCAGGTCGAACGGGTTGTATGGCACCTTGGAGGCCTCGTTTTCCGGCATGATCTGCACCGCCAGCTTCCAGCGCGGGAAGTCGCCTTTCTCGATGGCCTCGAACAGGTCGCGCTGCGAGCTTTCGCGGTCGTTGGCGACGACCGCCGCCGCCTCGGCGTCGCTGAAATTGGCGATGCCCTGCTGGCAGACGAAGTGGAACTTGACCCAGAAGCGCTCATTGGCGGGGCTGATGAAGCTGAAGGTGTGGCTGCCGAAACCGTGCATGTGGCGGTAGCCCTTGGGAATGCCGCGATCGCTCATGACGATGGTGATCTGGTGCAGCGCCTCCGGCAGCAGGGTCCAGAAATCCCAGTTGTTCTCGGCGCTGCGCAAGTTGGTCTTGGGATCGCGCTTGACGACGTGGTTCAGGTCCGGGAACTTGAGCGGGTCGCGGAAGAAGAACACCGGGGTGTTGTTGCCGACCACGTCCCAGTTCCCTTGCTCGGTGTAGAACTTGACGGCGAAGCCGCGGATATCGCGTTCGGCGTCGGCCGCGCCACGCTCGCCGGCGACGGTGGAAAAGCGCATGAAGATCTCGGTCTTCTTGCCGATCTCGGAGAACAGCGCCGCGCGCGTGTATTTGGAGATATCGTGGGTGACGGTGAAGGTGCCGAAGGCGCCCGAGCCCTTGGCGTGCATGCGGCGCTCGGGGATCACTTCGCGCGCGAAGTGGGCCAACTTTTCAAGGTGCCAGACGTCCTGCAGCAGCACCGGGCCGTGCGGGCCGGCGGTCTGGGTGTTCTGGTTGTCGACGACCGGCGCGCCGGCGGCCGTGGTGAGGTTTTTCATGGAAGTCCTTCAGTGATTCGAAGTTGAATGGAGACTTCCAGCATAACCAACACGTTGCCTGCGCGCAGCTCTCTTTCGGGAGAGCCCAAAGTAAAAAGCCCGGCTATGAAGCCGGGCTTTTCATCACGCTACTGGTACTGCAAGCAAATTACTTGCTTGGGTAGGCCAGGTCGGCGCGACGGTTCTGGGCGCGCGACTCTTCGTCGGTGCCGGCCGCTTTTGGCTTCTCTTTACCGAAGCTGACGGCTTCCATCTGGCTGTCTTTCACGCCTTGGGTTTTCAGGGCGGTGACGACGGCTTGGGCGCGCTTCTGGCCCAGGGCCAGGTTGTACTCGGCGCTGCCACGGTCATCGGTGTTGCCTTCGACTTTGATCGACACGTTCGGGTTGGCGGCCAGGAATTTACCGTGGTCGGCGATAACGGCGTCGAACTCTGGCTTGACGGTGTACTTGTCGAAGTCGAAGTAGACGCTACGGTTTTTGTAGATCGAGCTGTTTGGGTCCAGGTACGCTGGCAGGGTGGCTGCCGCTGGAGCGGCGACTGGCGCTGCCGCTGGAGCTGGTGCCGCCGCTGGCGCAGGCGCAGGGGCTGGTGCCGGTGCCGGGGCTGGAGCAGGGGTGGAGCAGGCGCTCAGCAGGGCTACGGTGCAGGCTGCCAGCAGGGTGTTGATTTTTACGTTCATGGAAATACTCCCGAATTGTATTTTGTTATTGACACATTGGTGTAGTGAGGCTGTTCAGCCAGCCGCGAGCGGTATTATATAAGCATTTCTCTATTATAAATTGGCGCAATGCATTATTTTTTCAGCCAGCGTGAGAATGGTGACATATCCCGGCCCGATTCGACATACCAGGCGCGCCGCGCGATGTCGAATTGCGCCCCCAGCGCCTTGACTTCGTCCTTTTCATGGAAGGTTGCGGTCAGATAGTGACGGCCCGGCGCCGCGGCCGGCCGGGCCTCGTTGCGGGCGATGGCCGCTTCGGCCGCCGCCGCCGATTGCTGCAGGCGCATATTGGCGATGAAGCCGCTGCGCAGCGCCGGGTCGGCCGGCGACAGCAGCGTCAGGCGGGCGCGGGCGCGGGTGGCGCCGACGTAGAACAGGTTTTCCTCGTCCCGCCTGGGTTGCATCGGGTGCGGGAACTCGTCGGCCTGCAAAAACGGCAGGATCACGTGTTCGAACTCCTTGCCCTTGGCGTTGGCCACGCATTCGATCAGCACCGCCTTGCGTTCGCGCTTGCGGCGGATGAACGCTTCGCGGGCGTTCATCGCGGTCCAGAACTCGCGCAGGCTCTGGCCGGAGGCGGCGGCCGATTCCAGCAGGCCGGCCACCGATTTATTGACGACACCCGCCTCGTACGGCCGCACGAAGATGCGGCGCGCGGTCGCCACCAGCTTGACGCGCTCGCACAGCTCCGTCAGCACGGCGGCCGCCGGCGTGGCCGGATCGAGCGCCGACAGCCAGGCGATGGCGTCGATGACGGCCTTCTTGGTGGCCTGGCTGGCGACGTCGCGGTAGCTGATTTCCTCGCCGTCGCGGCGGTCGTCCTCGATCATGAACAATTCGCCCAGCAGCGCCGGGTCCTTGATGATCTGCGCCTTGAAGTTGTCCATGCGGCGCGCCGAGAATTTCATTTCGCTGAAGGCCGTCATGGCGTCGACGATGGCGGAGCGCACCTGTTCCGATTTGACGGCGGCGAAGTCTTTGAGGGCGATCGCCAGCATGCCGCGCAAGAACAGGATCTCGTCGCGCTGCAGGTAGCCGGCCATGGCCGGGGTGCGGTAGTCGATGTCGGCCTCGATCAGCGCGTTCTCGATCGCCATCGACTGGTGGCGGTCGCGGATCAGGATGGCGCAGCCGTCGTAGGCGTGGCCGTCGGCCTTCCATTGGCGGATCGCGGCGATCGCCTGTTGCGCGCATTCGGCCGGGGTGGCGTAGTGCGCCTGGCGGATCTGCGTGTGCACCGGCAGGCTCGATTCGACCGCCTTGTGCTTGAATTCGGCCATGGCGTAGGCCAGGTGCGGGCCGTGGCGGTAGCTGTAGGTCAGCGGGTAGCGCACCAGCTTGGGATGGCGTTCGGCGAAGCGGCGGTTCAGATACTCTTCGCTGGCGCCCAGTTTCGCGTGGATCACCTGGTCCTTGTCACCGGCGCCGACGAAAAAGCACTGCGGGCGGCTGATCAAGGCGTCGAGGATGCGGAAGGCCGCCTCGTTCAGATCGTGCAGTTCGTCGCACAGCACCAGCCGGTAGTCGGGAAAGTGCTCGGCCAGGCGCGCGCCGGCGTCCAGATTGCAGGCCAGGTCGTAGGTGGCGTCGAACGGGCCGCGGAACACCGCCCCGGCGCCGCCGTCCAGGCGCAGGGTTTCGTATTCCACCGTCGATGGGTAGTCGTCCAGCGGCACGCGGAGCGGCTCGGCGATCTCCTCGAGGCCCACGGATTCGACGTCGGCGGCCAGCGCCATCGTCGCCTTCAACCCCAGCTGGGC
>Ga0105244_10002445_pt1 | contig 14001 bp, 10 predicted proteins | sample KBSM44metaG_FD_80423 | JGI IMG/M metagenome (GOLD analysis project Ga0105244, IMG submission 80423) | Miscanthus rhizosphere microbial communities from Kellogg Biological Station, Michigan, USA - KBS M4-4 metaG | ecosystem: Host-associated > Plants > Roots > Rhizosphere > Soil | place...
ACGGGTGGTGTTCGTTGGTCAGGCCGTTGATCACCGGCACGCGCGAATGGGCGGCGAAGCGCTCGATGATGTCCTGGCCGAAGGTGCGCACCATGATGATGTCGCACATGCGGCTCATCACCTGGCCGGCGTCCTCCACCGGCTCGCCGCGTCCGAGCTGGGAGTCGCGCGTGTTGAGGTAGATGGCGGCGCCGCCCAGCTGGTGCATGCCGGCCTCGAACGAGAGGCGGGTGCGGGTCGAGTTCTTTTCGAACACCATGACCAGCGTGCGGTCGATCAGCGGGTGGTAGATCTCGTAGTTTTTGAACTTTCGCTTGATCAGGTGCGCGCGCTCGATGACGTATTCGTATTCGGCCAACGTGAAGTCGGAAAACTGCAGGTAATGCTTGATCGGTTTTTGGATAGGCATAATGACAACTGACAGGTGAACTGGCCCGTGACTGGATGCGCGGCCGGCTGAGCCGGACAATTATAAAGGCAATTCGGCCAAAGGGGCGAATTGCCGCAGATTGTGCTGTCGGCGCGGCCGTATTTAATGGTAGATCCGTCCGGCCGCCGCCCCGGGCGCGGGCGCCGGCGCGGTCAACGGCAGCTCCAGCGTGAACGTGGTGCCGCCGGGCGCGCTGTGGACCGCGATCTGTCCGCCCAGCACCGACGTGACAATATTATAACTGATCGACAATCCGAGGCCGCTGCCGCCCTGGCCCAGCTTGGTGGTGAAGAAGGGATCGAAGATGCGCGACATGTGCTCGGGGGCGATGCCGGCGCCGTCGTCGCCGAACACCAGCGTGACTTTTCCGTCGGACGGCGTCGCCGCCCGCAGCCACATGCGCCCGCCGCCCTCGCCGCCCTGGCCGGCATCGGCGCCGCCGAACGCGTGCAGCAGCGCGTTGTTGATGAAATTGGCGATGACCTGGCCCAGCGGGCCGGGGTAGCTGTCCATGGAAATATCGGCCGGCACCTCGATGTCGATTCGGTGGCCGCTGGCGCGCACCCGGTTCATCATCGTGGCGATCACCTCGGCTGCCACCTGTTGCAGGTCGAAGCGGCGGCGCTGCTCGGTGGTGCGGTCGACCGCCACCTGCTTGAAGCTGTTGACCAGGTCGGCCGCGCTGGTGAGCCCGCGCATCACCAGCGCGTGGGCGGCGACCGCGTCCCCCAGATAGGTGGACAGGTCGGAACGGCGCAGGCCGGGGCCGTCCAGGCGCTTGGCCAGTTCCTCGGTCTTCTGGTGCAGGGTGCTGGCGATCAGCAGGCTGTTGCCGATCGGCGTGTTCAATTCGTGGGCGACGCCGGCCATCAGCGCGCCCAGCGCCGCCAGCTTTTGCTGCGACACCAGCTGCGCCTGCGCGTCCTGCAACTGGCGGTAGGCCTGGGCGTTGTCGAGCGCGATGGCGCCGTAGGCGCACAAGGTGCGGAAGATCAGCCGTTCGCGTTCGCCGTAGGCGCGCGCGCGGGCCGCCTGCACCGTCATCACGCCCAGCGTACGCTCGCCGACCAGCAGCGGCACGTACAGCGCGCACGACATCAGCTGCGTGCCGGGCGCGAGGAAGATGTCGTCCGGGCCGGCGTCGTCGACGTAGATCTCGGCGCGCTCGCGCAGGGAGCGCGCGGCGTTGGCGCGCGGGTTGTCGACGGCGATGGTGTTGCTCGACAGCGGTTCGCCGTTCTCGACGCCGAACACGCGGCTCAGGGTGTCGACGCCGGGGTCGCACAGGTAGATGGCGAAGGTGTTGGCCGGCAGTAGCGCCTGCACGTGGGCGTTGAGGGCGGCGAAGATGGCGGCGGCGTCGAGGTGGGTGGTGATCTCGCGGCCGATCACCGACAGGCGCTCGAGCGTGGCGGTGGTCTGCAGCAGCAGCTCGGCGCGGTGCGCCTCGGACGCCGCCAGCAGCCGGTGGTGCAGGCCCTCGGCGCGGGCGCGCTCGGTCTGGTGGTGCACCTGCATGGCGATGGCGCGGTTGGTGGCCTCCTGGCCATGGGTCTTGTCGCGCGCGGCGGCGGCGGCCAGCGCCGAGGCGTAGGCCTGGGCGTGGTCGCCGATGCTAGCGTACTGGGCGCCCAGCGCGTCGAGCAGGTCGCCCGGCAGGGTGTAGCCGTCGATGCGCGAGGCCACCGCCAGCGCCCGGTGCAGATAGTGCAGGGTGGCGTTGGGCTCGGTCATGCCGGGCGGCGGCGGCAGCGCGTGCCGCGCATGGATCTCGGACAGCACCCGCAGCGCGGCCACGTGGTTGTCCAGGTGGTCCTGGGCGGTGGCCAGTTCGATCGCGTGGGCGGCGGCGGCCAGCGCCTCGTCCGGACGGTCGAGGAAGCACAGCGCGTGCGCCTGGCCGCGGCGGGCGATGCTGTGCAGGTCGACCTGGCGCAGCGTGGCGGCGCGCTGTTCCAGGCCGCTGAAGGCGTCGAGCGCGGCGGCGTAGTCGGCGCGGTCGAGCGAGAGGTCGCCCAGGAAGTGCAGCGCCGAGGCGTAGCTGCGCCCGGCCGGCAGCGGCGCCAGCACCGCCAGGGCTTCGGCCAGCAGGTCGGCGCTGGCGTCGAGCCGGCCCAGGCGGCGCATGGTGTCGGCGGTGTGCGACAGGCAGGCGCCGACGCTGCGCGGCCAGCCGGTCGGCCGGGCCAGGTCGAGCGCGCGTTGCAGCCAGTCGAGGGCGGCGTGGTGGTCGTGCAGGATGGCGAAATCGAGGCCGACGTTGACGGCGGCGGTGATGGCCGCGCGCAGCTGGCCGGTGGCGCGCGCGGCCTCGTAGGCGCGGATGAAGTGGCCGGCGGCGGCGCCGTAGTGGCCGCCCTGGCTGGCGCGGGTGCCGAAGAAGTCGCCGATCCACGCGGCCACGCCCTGTTCCATCGGGGCCATCGGCGCGGCCGGTTCCACGGTGGCGCCGGCGTCGGCCACCAGATGGTGCTGGTGGTGTTGAAAGTGCGTGCCCCAGCGCAGTTCGGCGGCGCGCAGGTCCTCGATGACGGCCCAGCGCGCGATGGTGGCCTCGGCGATGGCGGCGCGGCCGGCGTCGCCGGCCTGGCCGGCGGCGGCCACCATGTGTTCGAGGTGGGATATGCCGCGCGGATGGTCGCCGCCGTCGATGGCGACCCAGGCGCGCAGCCAGTGGGTGTCGGCGCAGCCGCGCTGGTCGCCCTGCGCGTGCAATTGTTCGGCGATGGCGGCGGCCTTGGCTTCGGCCTCCGGCAGGCGGCCTTCAAGCCAGTCCGCCTCGGTCTCCACCAGCCGCAGCCGCGCCGAGGTCAGCGTGCGCGCCTCGGGGGACAGGGTGGTGGCCGGCAGCAGTTCCAGGCCTTCACGGGCGAGGGCGACGGCGCGCGCGCTGTCGCGCTGGCGCAGGTGCCAGGCGAGCGGCACCAGCACCGGCAGGCGGGCCGGCCCGCGCAGGGTCGGCAGGGCGGTTTCCCACTGAGATACTTCGTCGTCGAGCGCAAACATGTCCATCGATGTCCTCGAACCGCGCGTCAGATAACTGTTGATGGAAACGCACGCATAATTTCCCTTGAGAATTATAATCGCCAAACGGGAGATCGTGTGCGCGGCCACACAAAAGGTGGCTCCGATGATGCATCAATACTAATTAATACAGCGTTTGCGACGATTCATGCAACAACTGGCCATACAGCGCGTGGCGCATCTTGGCGATCTTGCCCTCTGCAACCGCCGTCAGGATGGCGCACTGCGGTTCGATCAGGTGACGGCAATTGTAAAACTTGCAATGACCGAGGTAGGGCGCGAAATCGACGAACGCGCGTTCGAGCATGCCTTCGCTGAGGTGGTACAGGCCGAACTCCTGGAAGCCGGGCGAATCGATGATGGACGAACCCGGGCCCAGTTCCGGCAACTGGTACAGCCGGGTGAAGGTGGTGGTGTGCTTGCCGGTGTCGAGCGCGGCGGAGATTTCGCGCACGGCGATGTCGGCGTCCGGCACCAGCAGGTTGATCAGCGACGACTTGCCCATGCCGGACTGGCCGATCAGGATCGACGACTGGCCCGCCAGCAGCGGTTTTAAAATGGCCAGCGCCTCGTCCGGGCGCGCCTTGGCCGATACCTCGTGCACCGGATAGCCGAGCGAGGCGTAGGGTTGCAGCCGCTCGCGGGTGCGCGCCAGCGTTTCGGTCATGTCGGTCTTGTTGAGGATCAGGCGGGCCTGGATGCCGGCCGCCTCGGCCGCCACCAGCGAGCGCGACACCAGGTCGTCGGCGAAGCCGGGCTCGGTCGCGACGACGATGAACAACTGCGTCAGGTTGGCCGCCAGCAGCTTGGATTTGTACTGGTCCGAGCGGTACAGCAGGGTCTTGCGTTCCTCGATCTTGTCGATCACGCCCTGGTCGGGGGAGGTCATCGTCACGTCGACGATGTCGCCGACGGCGACGTTGGTCTTCTTGCCGCGCGTGACGCATTGCAGCTTGACGCCGCCGGCCTCGGCCAGATAGTGGCGGCCGTGGGCGGCGATGATGGTCGCCTTGAGCTTGTCCTGGGTTTGGGTCATGCTTGGACCGCCGTCGTGTCGAACAGCGCGCCGGCCTTGGCCGCGCAGATGAAGTCGTTGTCCGACAGGCCGCCACGGCCATCGTTGACCGAATGGGTATCGTAGCGCACGGTGCAGTTTTTATAAGTCACGGTCATTTCCGGGTGGTGGTCTTCGGCGTGGCTCAGGTAAGCCAACGCATTGACGAAGGCCATGGTGCGATAGTAATTGAGAAAGCCGAAGGTGCGGCACAGTTTACCGTCTTCCAGCGACCAGCCCGGCACTAGCGGCAGCAGGCGCGCGGCCTCGTCGGCCGTCAGCGCTTGCTTGGCGGGCCGGCTGTGGCCGGCGAGCAGGTCGGCGTGGGTGGCGATCATGTGGCCGCCGCGTTTAAATGCCGGATGCGCACGCTCGCCGGCGGGTGGGAGTCGTAGAACGCCGAGTGCAGCGGGTCCGGCGTCAGCGTCGAGGCGTTGTCCTCGTACATCTTGACCAGCGCCGACACCAGGTCGCGCGCATCGGTGTGCTTGGCGGCGAAGGCGTCGGCCTCGAACTCGTGCTTGCGCGAGCCGATCGACGTCAGGGGGCTGAACAGGAAGGTGAACACCGGCAGCGCCAGCATGAACAGCAGCAGCACCATGGCGTCGTTGCCCTGGCCCGGCAGCAGCAGCGGATCGACGCCGAGGCCGGTGTAGAACCACACCTGGTTCTTCAGGTAGCCCAGCAGCGCCAGGAAGCCGAGCGAGATGGCGAACATCATGGCGATGCGCTTGATGATGTGCTTGAGCTTGAAGTGGCCCAGCTCGTGCGCCAGCACCGCCTCGATCTCCTGCGGTTGCAGACGCGAGAGCAGGGTGTCGAAGAACACGATGCGCTTGTTGGCGCCGAAGCCGGAGAAGTAGGCGTTGCCGTGGGCGCTGCGCTTGGAGCCGTCCATGACGAACAGGCCTTTGGAGGCGAAGCCGACGCGCTTCATCAGCCCCTCGATGCGCGATTTGAGCGACTGGTCCTCCAGCGGCGTGAATTTGTTGAACATCGGCGCGATGACGGTAGGGAACAGCACCATCATCAGCAGCTGGAAGCCGCTCCACACCAGCCAGGCGTAGAACCACCACAGGTCGCCCGATTTTTCCATCAGGGTCAGCATCACCCACATCAACGGCAGGCCGATGGCCGCGCCCAGCAAGGCGCCCTTAACCATGTCGGCGAAGAACAGGCCGCGCGTCATCTTGTTAAAGCCGAAACGCTGTTCCAGGCCGAACTGCTTGTAATAGTCGAACGGCAGGTCGATGACGCCCGAGATCAGCGCGAATGCGGCCAGCAGCGCCAGTTGGTAGGCCATGCCGCCGCCGGTCAGTTTAAAGATCTCCACCGACAGCCACTGCAGGCCGCCGAGCAGGGTGAAACCGACCAGCACCAGGGTGTTGACCAGCAGGGTGAACAGGCCGAACTTGGTGCGCGCCACGGTGTAATCGGCCGCCTTCTGGTGGGCGGCGAGGGGGATCTTCTCGGCGAATTCGGCGGGGACGGCGCCGCGGTGGGTCAGCACATGACGGATATGGCGCGAGGCCAGCCAGAAGCGCACGATCAAGGTCAAAATGATGAAAGATACGAACAAAATCGAAAACGCGAGTGAATACATTCTATGCCTGTGAGAAAATGGCGGATTCGGATTAACGTGGGCTCACGCGAGCCAAGAGAGAATTATGTCACAAGCTAACGATTTGCCAGAAGGTTCCGCTCCGGCGGTGATCACCCCGCGCCAGAATGAAATGAATCTGGTCTGGGTCGATATGGAGATGACCGGCCTGGAGCCGGACACCGACCGCATCATCGAAGTGGCCGTGGTCGTCACCGACATGCACCTGAACGTGCTGGCCGAGGGCCCGGTGATGGTGGTGCACCAGAGCGACGCGGTGCTCGACGGCATGGACGCGTGGAACAAGGGCACGCACGGCCGTTCCGGCCTGATCGACAAGGTCAAGGCGTCGACCGTGACCGAGGCGCAGGCCGAGGAAGAGCTGATCAAGTTCATGAAGCTGTGGGTGCCGAAGGGCAAAGCGCCGATGTGCGGCAACACCATCGGCCAGGACCGCCGCTTCATGGTGCGCTACATGCCGAAGCTGGAAGCGTATTTCCATTATCGCAACATCGACGTGTCGACGTTGAAGGAGCTGGGCAAGCGCTGGAAGCCGGAGATGGTGGCCGGCTTCAAGAAGCACCAGATGCATACGGCCATGGCCGACATCATCGAGTCGATCGAAGAGCTCAAGTACTACCGCGAGCATTTCATCAAGCTGTAAGGGGCGCGCGCGTCCATCGGAACAGGTTCGGTTGAACCTGTTTTTTTTCGTCTGGAGGGCAAGTCATGAGAATTTTGCAATATGTCGTCGCCGCGGCGCTGGCGCTGGTGGGGGCCACGGCCGGCGCCGCCCATTTCACCATCAAGGATTGGGAGGTCGCCTGCGACAACACGCGCGCCTGCGAGGCGGTGGGTTATCAGGCGGACGAGGGGGATAGCTTGCCAGTGGCCTTGTGGCTGGGTCGTCCGGCGGGGCCTGCCGGAACCGTGGCGGCGAAACTGAGCGTGATCGCCGCGGACGAGGGCGAGGTCGGTCCGTTGACCTTGCGGGCCGGGCAACTGACCTTGGCCGGGCTGACCTCCGACGCCGAATTGACGGCGGCGCAGATCGCGCGCTTGCTGCCGGCGCTGCTCGATGCGGGTCATGCCGACGTCACCGATGGTAAAACCAAGTGGCGGCTGTCGCTGGCGGGCATGAAGGCGGCGTTGTTGAAGATGGACGATTTGCAGGGGCGGGTGGGCACCGTCACGGCGCTGGTCAAGCCGGGGACGAAGCCGGCAAGCGCCGTGTTGCCGGCTTTGCCCGCGCCAACGCTGCGCGGCCTCCCGTCCCCGCCGGAGCGCAAGCAGGATGCGGCTTTGCTGCCGGTGATCGCCAAGAAGTTGCCGAAGGGTGGTTGCGACGAGGAGCCGGATCTGATCGGCGGCGGCGAATCCCAGAGCGAGATTTATCGGTTGTCGGCGTCGAAGATGTTGTTGCTGATCGAATGCGGGCGCGGCGCCTACCAGTCCAGCTTTGCGGTCTGGATCGCCGACGACAAGCCGCCGTATGCCGCACAGCGGGCGCGGTTGACGGACGCCGACGGCGCGCCGGACAACGAGTTGCTCAACGCGTCGTTCGACAAGGGCGAGCTGGGCAGTTTCGCGAAAGGGCGCGGACTGGGTGATTGCAACATGCAGGCGACCTGGTTGTGGACGGCGGAGGGTTTCAAGCTGTCGTCGGCGTCATCGGCGCGCCTGTGCCGTGGCGTGCCGGGTGGGTATATGCTGAGCGATTGGAGCGCGCAGATTAAATAGGGCGGCTCATGGTCCGATTGGCGGCGCATGCGGCGAGATCGGACCACGAAAAATCTAAAACACGTAGGGCGGATTAGCTTAGCGTAATCGGCCATGGTTGCGCCGCCGGCGGCTCAACGATGGCGGATTACGGCGTTCCGCCTAATCCGCCCTACGTGTCTCCAAGGTTATTCCGGGTTACCTTATCCGGCGAACGCCTGCCACACCAGCCAGGCGTTGGCGCTGGAGATCACCGCGAACAGGAACCACGACAACACCGTGGTCCACCAGGCGTTGACGAAGTCGCCCATGATGCGCCGCTGCGACGTCAGGCTGATCAGCGGATACATCGCGAACGGCAGCTGCATGCTCAGCACCACCTGGCTCAGCACCAGCAGCTTGCCGACCGAGTGTTCACCCAACGTCAGCACGCCGATCATCGCCGGAATCAGCGCCAGCCCGCGCGTGAGGGCGCGGCGCTGCCAGCACGGGATCTTCATTTTCAGAAAACCTTCCATGATGACCTGGCCGGCGATGGTGCCGGTGAAGGTGGAGCTTTGCCCGGACGCCAGCAGCGCCAGCGCGAACAAGGTCGCCGCCAGCGCCGTGCCGGCCACCGGCGCGAGCAGCAGATAGGCGTCGTCGATGTCGAGCACGCGCGTGTTGCCCGGCTCGTGGAAGGCGGCCGCCGCCAGCACCAGGATGGAGCCGTTGATCAGCAACGCCAGCAGCAGCGAGACGATGGTGTCGATGCGCGACAGGCCGATCGCCTCGCGCTTGGCGCTGGCCTTTTGCGACACCACGCGCGTCTGCACCACCGACGAATGCAGATATAGATTATGCGGCATCACGGTCGCGCCGAGGATGCCGATGGCCAGGTACAGCGGCTCGCGCTCCGACAGGGTCGACAGCGACGGCACCAGTCCCGCCATGACGGCGTTCCAGTCGGGCTTGACGAAAATGAGTTCGGTGAACAGGCAGGTGGCCACCGTCAGGATCAGCGCCAGCACGATCGCTTCGATCTGGCGGAAGCCCTTGCCCTTGAGGCCGAGCACCAGCAAGGTGTCGAGCGCGGTGAGCGCGACGCCGGTGGGCAGCGAGACGCCCAGCAGCAGCTTGAACGCCAGCGCGCAGCCGAGCACCTCGGCCAGGTCGCAGGCGATGATGGAAATCTCGGCGAAGCCCCACAAGGTCTTCGCCACCGGCGGTTTGTACTGCTCGCGGCAGTGCACGGCCAGGTTCTTGCCGGTGACGATGCCCAGGCGCATGCTCAGGCATTGCAGCACGATGGCGGCCAGGCTCGACAACACCACCACGAACAGCAACTGGTAGCCGAACTGCGAGCCGCCCTGGATCGCCGTGGCCCAGTTGCCCGGGTCCATGTAACCGACCGAGACCAGCAGGCCGGGGCCGGCGAAGCGCAGCACTTTTTTCCAGAACGGATCGCCCTCCGGCACCTGGACGGTGCCGGCCACTTCCGACGGGCAGAACGGCGCGGTGGCGGTGGTGGGGAGCTTGAATGGGAGTGAGAACATGGGCATCCTGACAATGAATGCCCAAATTTTACTTGAGTTGACGCAACTTTGTCCCTATCCCTTGCGGAGCGGATAGGGAGGGCATGACTTATTCGGCGGCGTCGTTGGCCGCTTCGTCGCCGTGGCACTTCTTGTACTTTTTGCCGCTGCCGCAAGGGCAGTCGTCGTTGCGGCCGACCTTGGGCTCGTCGCGCTTGACGGTGGCCACCGGCGCTTTGCGGCGCGGCACCCAGAACTTGTAGATCAGCGGCAGGTTCGCTTCGAGATCCTGGGCCAGCTTGTGGGCCTTGACCGGATCTTCGACCAGCGGCAGTTCCTCTTCCTCGATCTCGTCGGCGCCCAGCAGGTAGATCGGCTTCATCAGTTCCTGCACATCCGAGTCCCAGATCTCCTGCCACGAGCCCGGGCGCAGCTCCATGCCTTCCCAGAAGCCCCAGCACCACGCCTCGGCGTCGATCAGGGTTTGGCCTTCGTGCTCGTGCTCGACGAACAGCGGCTCGAACTCCTTGGGCGCGACCTCGAACGTCACCAGCACCTCGTTCATGAAGCGCATGATCAGGTTGAGGATGCGTTCCTCTTCTTTCGGGTTCTTGAATTTCGGGACGTCGGCTTCTTCCTGGCCCCACACGCGCTTGAGCCACTCGGCCGGCATGATGGTTTCCGGGCCGATGGCGATGGCGGTCAGGTAACCGTGCAGCATGTCCATCGTCATCGCGTCCTCGGGGCTGCGCTCCGATAACAGGAAATTGTCTAATTCGTCGAATTCTTTGTCGCTCAGTGGCTGGTCGAGTTGCATGGCTTGCTCTTTTTCTTGGATTGAAGGCCACAGTATACACGCCGCGCCCCGTACAATGCGGGGATGAACCAAGATAACCACGATCACTTAGACGACGAAGAAGAAGACGCCCGCGCCGCCGCGCTGGCCGCCGCCATGGCCGGGCCGCAAGCTGGCGCCGATTCCGTCGATGACGAAGGCGCCGCGGCGCCGGCGCACGCGCCGCACCCGTATTCCGCGCTCAATCCCGAATGCGTGCTCGACGCGCTCGACAGCATCGGCCTGCGCGGCGACGGCCGCCTGCTGGCGCTGAACAGCTATGAAAACCGCGTCTACCAGGTCGGCATCGAGGACGCGCTGCCGCTGGTGGTCAAGTTCTATCGCCCGGGACGCTGGAGCGACGCCGCCATCCTCGAGGAGCATGCCTTCACCGAGGAGCTGGCCGCGCGCGAGATCCCGGTGGTGCCGGCGCTGGCGCTGGAGGGCAAGACCTTGCATCACTTTAACGGCTTCCGCTTTGCCGTTTTCACCCGCCACGGCGGCCGCGCGCCCGAGCTGAGCGACCCGTCGGTGCTGGAGTGGACCGGGCGTTTCATCGCCCGCATCCACGCGGTCGGCGCGGTCAAACCGTATTTGGAGCGGCCGGCGCTCGACATCGCCACGTTCGGCACCGAGCCGTGCGAATTCTTGCAGACCAATCAATTCATTCCGGCGGATTTGCAAGAGGCGTATGCCAGCGTCTCGCAACAGGCGCTCGACGGCGTGCGGCGCGCGTACGACCGGGCGGGGGAGTTGCCGCAACTGCGTCTGCATGGCGATTGCCACGGCGGCAATGTGCTGTGGACCGATGCCGGGCCGCACTTCGTCGACTTCGACGACAGCCGCATGGGGCCGGCGATCCAGGACTTGTGGATGATGCTGTCGGGCGACCGGGGCGAGCAGGTGCGGCAGATGAGCGACATCCTGGCCGGCTACGAGGATTTCTGCGAGTTCAACCCGCGCCAGTTGCATCTGGTCGAAGCGTTGCGCACCTTGCGCTTGATTCATTACTCGGCGTGGCTGGCGCGGCGCTGGGACGATCCGGCGTTCCCGGCGGCCTTCCCGTGGTTTAACACACAACGTTACTGGCAAGACCGCATCCTCGAATTGCGCGAGCAGGTCGCGTTGATGGAAGAACCGCCATTGCCTGTCTGACGTTCGTCAATTACATTGGGCCGTTCAAGCATTTTCATAATTGTTTCGAGTCGTAAAAGATAGCAAAATCTCGGCCAAACCATTGCGGTTGCGCACCGGGACGCCGCATCACAACGACAACGAGACATCATGATGATGGACACAACACGCATCGCCGCGCCCTTGCTGGCGCTGGTGGCCGGCTGCGTTAGCCCGCCCGCGCAAGCCGCCGAATTAAGCCTGTCCGGCCTGTTTTCCGACCACGCGGTCCTGCAGCGCGACCAGCCCATCGCCGTCTGGGGCACGGCGGGCGCCGGACGCGGGGTGGTGGTGACGATGGGCGGACGCAGCGCCAGCGGCACCGCCGACGCGCACGGCAAGTGGAGGATCGAGCTGCCGGCGCGGCCGGCGGGTGGACCGTACGCGTTGACGGCGGCGTCGGACGGGCGGACCGTCAGCCGCGCCGACATCCTGGTCGGCGACGTCTACCTGTGTTCGGGGCAGTCGAACATGGAGTTCGCCGTGCGCGCGTCGACCAACGCCATGGGGGCCACCTATGGCGCCCACAACGACAGCATGCGCTACCTGAATGTCCCGAAGCACAGCGCGGCGACGCCGCAGGACGAGTTCAAGGGGCCGGTCGAATGGACCCGGCTGACGCCCGACACGGTGCTCGACGCCTCCGCAGTGTGCTACTACATGGCGCGCTCGCTGCAGGCCAGCTACAAGATACCCGTCGGTTTCGTCAACGCCAGCTGGGGCGGCACCACCATCCAGGGCTGGATCGGGGCCGAGACGCTGCGCACCGTCGACGGCTACAAGGACGGTGTCGACGCGGTGGCGGTCTACGGCGCCGATGCGGACGCCGGCCTGCGCGCCGAGGACGCCCGCAACGAGGCGTGGTGGCGCGCGCACGATCCGGCCGCCGCCGCGCAGCGCGCGTGGAACGCACCCGATTTCGATGACAGCGCCTGGGACGCCGTCACGCCGAGCGGCTCCTGGAAGGACAGCGGCCTGGCGGACTTCAAGGACTTCGACGGTGTGGCGTGGTATCGCACGGCCGTCACGCTGACGGCGGCGCAGGCCAAGGCCGCGAACGCGCTGCGCCTGGGTTCCGTCGATACCTACGACACCACCTGGGTCAACGGCGTGCGCGTCGGCGCCGCCGGCCAGCCGTGGGTTTGGCGCGACTATCCGGTGCCGGCGGGCGTGTTCCGGCCGGGCCGCAACGTGATCGCCATGCGCGTGCTCAGCGGCGGGCAGGGCGGCGGCCTGTCGGCGCAGCCGGCCAGCCGCAACATCGGCTTGGCCGATGGCCAGTCGGTCGCGTTGCCGGCGGCGTGGAAGGTCAAGCGCGGCAGCGTGCTGCGCGGCCTGTCCGTGCCGGCGGTGCCTTGGGACGTGCCGACCAGCCTGACCACCCTGTACAACGGCATGGTCGCGCCGCTGGCCGGCTATCATTTCAAGCTGGCGGCGTGGTACCAGGGCGAGGCGAACGCGAACGCGGCCCATGAATACCGCACGCTGTTGCCGATGCTGATGCGCGACTGGCGCCGGCGCTTCGGCCAGCCGGCGCTGCCCTTCGTGGTGGCGCAGTTGACCGCGTTCGGCGCGGCGGCCAAAACGCCCGGCCGCTCCGAGTGGGCCGGGTTGCGCCATGCCCAGGCCGAGGCGGTGGCGGGCGACGCCCACGCGGGCCTGGCCGTCACGCTCGACGTGGGCGACCGCTTCGACATCCACCCCTCACAGAAGACCGTCGTCGGCGAGCGCCTCGCGCGCGCGGCGCGCGTCGTGGCGTACGGCGAGCGGGGCGCGCCCGGCGGTCCGCGCGCGGTGTCGGCGCGGCGCGTCGGCGACGACGTGGTCGTCGCTTTCCGCGACACCGGCGGCGGCCTGGCGACCTATTCCTCCGATCGCGCCATCGGCTTCGAGGTGTGCGCGGGCGCGGCCTGCCGCTACGCCGACGCGCGCGTTGCCGGCGACACGGTCGTCCTGCCGGGCGCCGGCGGATCCGGTGTCACGCGCGTGCGCCATGCCTGGGCCGATACGCCTTTCGTGAACCTGTTCAGCGGGGACGACCTGCCGGTCGGCTCGTTCCAGCTCGACGTGCGCTGAGCGGTTAAACTTGTCGCAGCCATTCAAACCATATTGGAGACCATTACCTTGGAGACCGCAATGCCAGACCGAACAACTTCCCGCTGGCGTCCCCGCCTGGCCTTGATCGCCCTGTGCTGCGCGGCGGGCGGGGCGCACGCGGCCACCGAGCCCCTTGCGCCGACCGCGCGCTGGAGCGCCTACACGGCCGGTCGCGCGTCGCTGCCGCCGATGGGGTGGAGCAGCTGGAACGCGTTCGGCACCGATATCGACGAGGCCAAGATACTGGGCTCGGCGCAACGCATCGTCGACAGCGGCCTGGCGGCCAAAGGCTACCGCTATATCAACATCGACGATGGCTGGGCGCTGCGGCGCCGCATCCCGGATGGCCGCCTGGAGATCCGGCCGGACCGCTTCCCGTCCTCGGTGGCGGGCGGCAGCTTCCGTCCGTTCACCGACAAGGTGCACGCGATGGGACTGAAGGCCGGTATTTATTCCGATCTGGGCCGCAACACCTGTTCGCAGGCGTATTCCGACAGCGACGCCGACCTGCCCAAGGGCAGCGTGCTCGAACGCGAAGTCGGCCTGTACGGCCAT
>Ga0105244_10002447_pt1 | contig 13989 bp, 13 predicted proteins | sample KBSM44metaG_FD_80423 | JGI IMG/M metagenome (GOLD analysis project Ga0105244, IMG submission 80423) | Miscanthus rhizosphere microbial communities from Kellogg Biological Station, Michigan, USA - KBS M4-4 metaG | ecosystem: Host-associated > Plants > Roots > Rhizosphere > Soil | place...
CAGTGATAGCTGAGAAGTGAACGAATACGTCGTTACCGTCTGCAACTTCGATGAAACCGAAACCTTTTTCGCTGTTAAACCATTTTACTTTACCTGTTAATGTCATGGTAATGCCTCCTAAAATTTAAAAAGATTACAATATGATCGGCCTTATTTGAATGAAAATAAAAGTTCACATATTATCAAAAACCCATAAGGAGTACGAAATGGTCCTGATTGATACTTGATAATATGCAAAGAAAATATATTGTTAAATTGACCTTAATTACTATCTTACAACAAATGGTGTGAAATAGCAAGTGCTGGTAATACCAGTGAGTAATTTGGGCGATAATGGTAAAACGCACAAAGACATCTCTTTTATTTATATATTATTCCTAATCTGAATGTATTCCAAACAGAAATCATTTATATAAAAAAGTATGTTTAAAGGAAACGGTATATTTTTTAAGAATAAAGATGATTACAATAATTAGGAGGATGAATATTGCAAAATAAACAATTTAAAATAATCGAAGCAGCAAAAGAAGGAAGAAGGAAAGTTCACCCTGTCTTTGCTGTTATACTTGCAATTGTATTTTTGACTTTAGGTGAATTGTTTATGTTATTTATGCTGTTTTTACCGAAAACAGAAACAACTTTTATGAAGGCAATTTATAGCAATATTGAGATGATATTAACGTTTGGCGGGGCTATATTTTTTGTGTTTTTATGGATTAAATTTGTAGAGAAAAGGTCGTTTTCATCTATTGGTTTTTGGAATGAGCAATGGATGAGAAAGTATTTGAGAGGGGCACTAATAGGGTGTATTTTCATTTCGATACCAGTAATTTTACTCATATTAACAGGAAATGTAAAACTACAAATGCAAGAAATTACGATGACAGTTATATTTGGTATTGTAGGATCTTTAGTCGCATTTTTAATACAAGGGGCCACTGAAGAAATTGTTGTAAGAGGTTGGTTATTCCCAGTTCTTTCTGTTAGAAGCCGTATATGGATTGGAATTGTTGTGACGTCCTTTTTATTTGGTTTTCTTCATTTGCTTAATCCAGGAATTACAATTCTTTCAATATCGAATATAATATTAGTTGGCGTATTTGCAGCTTTTTACGTTTTAAAGGACAGTAGTCTTTGGGGGATTTGTGCATGGCATTCCATTTGGAATTGGGCACAATATAACGTTTATGGCTTTGCCGTTAGTGGAATGACGATATATTCAACACCACTATTTAAACCTGTAAAAAATGGCAATGAAGTCCTTCATGGAGGCTCATTTGGGATTGAAGGTAGTATTATTACAACAATAATGCTTTCTATCGCTTCAATTGTTTTATGGAGACAGTTATGGGGGAGAAGAGCGAAACAACGAGATTTTAGTTAATGAAAGTGGGAGAAACTATGGGGATTATAGCGTTTGAGGGAGCGAGTGCTGTTGGGAAAAGTACAACATGCCGTGAACTAGAAAACAATTATGGAGCCTTCATTATACCTGAAGTGAATTTTTTATTTGAAAGACCAAAAAATGAACATAGAACATGGTATTTTGAAAAACAAGTAGAGCGCTGGAATATGGCAGTGCAAAAATCGCAGCAATATGAATTAGTAATACTTGATGGGGATATATATCAGCCACTTAGTTATAATTGGTGTTTTCATTTTGATATATTTAATCAGCCTTTATCTTTAATAGAAAACTTTTATAAAGAAAAGATGATAAATAGGGAAATTGGTTTTCCAGATCAATATTTTTATTTGTACACGAATGATGAAGAACCTAGAAAACGAAAAGAATTTGATGAGACGAGAAGCAGAAGAAACTTTGAAAAACATTTACATATATCAAAATCGTTGCAGTGTTATTATGAAAATTTAAATACCGTCACAGACGGGTACTGTAAATTGATTGAAGCAAAAAGTATAAAGTCGAATGAATTAGAAATTGTGAAAAGTTTAAACAGCTTAAACGTATGTGAAGATAGACGTTTTGATGTTTCGAGGTTAGATGCTATTACGGAGTGGTTAAAAGAAAATCGTGCATAAAGTAAAAACAACGAGTGTTGTAGAAGGCGCTCGTTGTTTTTTGTTTCCATATAAATATAAAGGGAAATTTTGTAGAATATTTTTGGATTTTGACGGAATAATCTTTCAATTTTACAAAAAAAGAAATACAATATAAGGAAATATATATAAATAATATGGTAGGGGATGGGATGAACTATTTTGAATGAAGGAACTGTTTTATATAAGAAATAATGAGGTAGTAAGAACAGAGATATTTGGGAGGAAATAAGCGAGATGAAAACACTATTTAAAATAATCGGTATTATAGCTGGTATGGCAGTAATCGGAGTAGGTTTAACATATGGTATGCTTTATTATTTGAATAATAGTAAACCAGTTGCGAAAAAGTCAACGCCAGCAGCTCCGGCAGTAGAAGTGCTAGCTGATAGTAATGTAAAAGCCGAAGATGCGAAGCTTTTAGAAAATGGCAATCATTCATTACCTAATAGTGGTTTTAATAAAAATTTTAAATGGACAGATGAGAACATACAGACAGCGTTACATGAAATGGCACACCAAAAAACGAAAGCTGAACAAAAATGGGGCTATATTTTTATCACACAAGAACGTATTGAAAGTTTACTTGAAATTATAAATAGTAATGATGTTGCACAAAAAAATACATATGTGGATATTTTAGAACGATGGAAACAAGGGAAATATGAAAAGGTTGATGTGGATCATAATAAAATTTGGAAATTGCAAAGTGGGAATTTAGGAGAAGGAAAAGGAATAATGTCGCAAGCTGAACAAAAAGAATTAATTAATCAAGTGTTTATGCAAAAAGGTACATATTCAGGTAGTAAATTAATTGCAGGTGGGGGACAGGCTAACAAATAATATACTTATCAATGAAAAAGAGTAAGTGCTTTTTAGGCAGTTACTCTTTTTTTGTGCACATTTTTAATAATTTAGCCTCGCTCTAGTAAGGAAAGAAACGACTGTAGTACCGGGGAAATCCATCTAGATTTATGATAGATTACATGACTTTGAATAACGGCTGGAGTTTCGATAGGTTGAAAACGTATTTGTTCCTTTTGACAATTCTCTTGTACAACGATGTAAGGAAGAATTGAAATTCCTAATTCACACATAACAGCTTGTTTAATGACTTCAACATTAGAAGTTTCAAATGTTTTTTCTAGAATATTTCCGCTTTGACGCAAAAAACGATCGACCATTGGTCGATAACCGCAGCTTTGTTCTGTAAAAATAAACTGAGTATCCTGTAATAAACGAAATGGATTTTCCTGTACGGGGGAATGAATAGGTAAAATCCATCCGAATGTTTCATTACAAAAAGTACGTATAATAAAATCGTTATGTGCTATACTTTCACCAATTAAGAAGATAACATCTGTTTCTCCTTCATGTAGCTTTTTCAGTGCATGTTCATTTGTAGTAGTCTCAAGAACGATATTTACTTTCGGATTTTGCTGTTTGTAAGTACGTAATAATTGTGGTAAACGGTACACTGCTAACGATTCGTTAGATGTAATACTTAACGTCCCTTCCAAATAATCATTATTTTGAGGGATTTCTTGTGCTTTTTCATAAATAGCAAGTAATTCTAATGCATAAGGATGAAATTGATGACCTGCTTTTGTAAGAAGTACTTTTTTCCCTAATCGATCGAAAAGAGGGATATGTAAGTCGTTTTCTAATGCTTTTATATGCCCTGTAACAGTAGATTGCGCATAACCTAATGCAAGAGCAGCTTTAGAAAAACCGCCATGCTTAACAATGGCACAAAATGTTTTAACATGTCTCATTTCCATAAGTGACCCCTCTTTTAATATCATGATTTGTGAATGATTATATCATGTATTTCAATTTTTCAAATGATTAAATTTCTTTTAATATTATGTTGTGGGGAAATTCATGTAAGCAGTATTGGAGGAGAAAAAATGAGTAAAAAGAGCTATCATGTAGCTGTTGTTGGAGCTACAGGTGCAGTAGGTCAGAAAATTATTGAACTGTTAGAACAAGAAACAAAGTTTAATATAGCTGAAGTTACATTCCTTTCGTCAAAACGATCTGCTGGTAAGAAAGTACAATTTAAAGGGCGAGAGATTACAATATAAGAGGCAAAAACAACTAGTTTTGAAAGTGTAGATATTGCCTTTTTCAGTGCTGGAGGAGAAGTGTCTAGACAATTTGTAAATCACGCAGTTTCTAGTGGCGCAATCGTAATTGATAACACAAGTGAGTACCGAATGGTGCACGATGTACCGCTCGTTGTTCCAGAGGTTAATTCACACACTTTAAAGGAGCATAACGGTATTATTGCAGTTCCGAATTGTTCAGCATTACAGATGGTAACAGCTCTTCAGCCAATCCGAAAATCATTCGGTTTAGAACGAATTATCGTTTCCACTTATCAAGCTGTATCAGGTTCTGGAATTCATGCGATTCATGAATTAAAAGAACAAGCTAAGTCGATGCTTACAGGTGAAGAAGTGAAGAGTGCTATATTACCAGTGAAAAAAGATAAAAAGCATTATCCAATTGCGTTTAATGTACTGCCTCAAGTAGATATATTCACTGATAATGATTTCACTTTTGAAGAAGTAAAGATGATTCAAGAGACGAAGAAAATTTTAGAAGACCCAAACCTGAAAATGGCAGCTACTTGTGTACGTGTTCCAGTTGTATCAGGTCATTCAGAATCAGTTTATATAGAACTTGAAAAAGAAACAACTGTTATAGAAATTAAAGAAGTACTGCTCGATGCACCAGGTGTTATTTTACAAGATAATCCTAGTGAACAGCTGTATCCAATGCCATTATATGCAGAAGGGAAAATAGATACGTTTGTCGGAAGAATTAGGAAAGACCCTGATACGCCAAAAGGATTCCATCTTTGGATCGTTTCCGATAATTTGTTAAAAGGTGCGGCTTGGAATTCAGTTCAAATCGCAGAGACGTTGGTGGAAAAGGGAATCATTTAGCATAATAGAGTTACACATGTATTATAAGAACTAGGAAACTATTGATTGTAAAAGTATCCTAGTTTTTATTTTAGTGAGAATTTAAAATGAATTAGTTTTTATAGTGTTTTTATAAATATCCATTAGTTTTGTAAAGAATGTACTGTTATTTTTAGTTGCTCAATAAATTCTCGAGTTGCAGCGCACATATATTTATCTTTTCTATAAATCAGTCCTATATCTATAGTTGGAGTAGGATCTTCTATTTTAATAGCTTGAATGTTTTCGTTTTGCAAAAAGTCTATATACGGTTTGGGTAACACTGTAATTCCCATACCTTTTGAAACCATTTGAATTAAAGATTCCATCGTACTAATTTCTAAAATTGGTTTTGGTTTGAAGCTAAAGTTTTGACAATAGGTCGTAAGTAGTTCTGTTAAATAAAAGTTTTTTGGTAGAAGGATTAAAGGGTAGTTCTGTAATTCTTTAATAGACACGTGATCAAGCTCACTTAAAGGATGACCGATTGGAATAACTAATGTAAGTTCACTTTTATATAGCGGGATAGAAACAATTTCTTTATCTTGTACCGGGAGAAATGTAATACCAATATCTAATTCGTTTTGAAACAATTTTTCGCGAATTTCTCCTGTGCGAAGTCCTAACACAGAAAGCTCAATGTTTGGATAAAGAGTATTGAAGTGTAAAAGGGTTGGCGGTAGTAAATAATTTACAACGGTTAACAATGAGCCGATTGTTAAGGATCCGTACTGTAATCCATTTAAGTCCTGGATAGCAGAACGGGCTTGTTCGACTTCATGAAAAATGGTTTTACTATGTGATAATAAAATCTTTCCTGCTTCAGTTAAAGATATCTTTTTACCAATTCGATCGAAAAGTGGCATTCCTACTTCATGTTCTAACGCACGTATTTGTTGACTTAGTGAAGGTTGGGAAATGTTTAATTTTTCGGCTGCCTTTGTGAAATGCAATTCTTTCGAAACAGCTAAAAAGTATTCTAATTGTCGTAATTCGATTGGAATCACCTCAAATTTAATCATAGGATATACCTATCATTATTATATAAATAATTGAATTGAACAATGGTTTTGTGCGATTTATAATCACTTTATTAGAAATAGATTGATGATAAAGATTAGATGAGGTGAAGAGGAATTGTTGAAATCGAGCGTATTACCAGGCAGTTATTCAAAAGTACTTCAAAAAAGGTATGAGGAGGCTGTACCGACAGGAATATATCATTTAACACCTTTATATGTAAAAAAAGCTAGCGGAGCGATCATTACAGATGTAGATGGGAATCAGTTTATTGATTTTGCTGGTGGTATTGGAATGCAAAATGTTGGTCATTGTCATCCGAAAGTTGTAAGAGCGGTACAAGAACAAGCAAAGTCATTTATTCATCCTTGTTTTCATGTAACTCCATATGAAAACTATATTGCTTTAGCAGAGAAAATTAATGAAAAAATACCAGGAACAAGTAAGAAAAAAACGATGTTTGCAAATAGTGGTGCGGAAGCGATTGAAAATGCTGTAAAAATCGCACGTAAAGTAACAGGGAGAAGTAAAGTAATTTCGTTTGAACGAGGATTTCATGGGAGAACATTAATGACGATGTCTTTATCAACGAAAGAAAACCCATATAAAGCAGGATTTGGCCCGTTCGTTTCAGACATGCATATATTGTCGTATCCGTACTATTACAGAGCTGCAGAAGGAGTTTCTTCTGAAGAAGTGGATTCTCAAGTCATCTATCAGTTTGAAAAATTTTTAGAGGAAGTATCACCTGAAAAAGTAGCGGCAATCGTAATGGAACCAGTACAAGGAGAAGGGGGATTTATTGTTCCTTCCATTTTATTTGTAAAACGAATCCGGGAAATTTGTGATCAATATGGAATTTTAATGATCATGGATGAAGTGCAAACTGGATTTGGCAGAACTGGAAAATGGTTTGCAACGGAACATTTTAATATAGAACCTGACATTATTGCATTATCAAAATCAATAGCTGGAGGCTTACCATTAAGTGCGATTGTTGGGCGCGCTGAGTTTATGGATGTTCCTGGAAGGGGGCAAATCGGTGGGACCTTTGCAGGAAGTCCGTTATCATGCGCAGCCGGTCTTGCTGTATTTGAAATTATGGAAGAAGAAAACCTAGTTGAAAGAGCTCAACAAATTGGAAATAGAATAATGTCACATTTACATGCAATGCAATTAAAATACGAAGTCATAGGTGACGTTCGTGGAATTGGTGCAATGGTTGCAATGGAACTTGTAACGGATCGTATAACAAAAGAACCAGCAAAAGAACTAACAGTACAATTAATTGATGAATTCTGGAAGAATGGGCTTATAAGTATTGGGGCAGGGATATTTGATAATGTACTACGTTTTTTACCGCCTCTAGTTATTTCAAATGAAGAAATTGATAAAGGTTTTGAAATAATAAATCAATCTTTTAAAAAATTGTGCGGAAAGTGAGAGAGGCAATTATGATGAATAAATTATATGAGGTACTATCACTAAATATAGGATTCCCAAAAGAAGTTATGTATGGAGGAAAATTAATTCATACGGGTATAAATAAAACGAAAACAAAGGAACCTATATATTTATCATTTTTAAAATTTAAAGGTGATGGTCAGGCGGATTTAGTTCATCATGGAGGGGTGGATAAAGCGGTTTGTGTGTATTCGGGTGAACATTATAGTTATTGGGAAGAAACATTGAATCAAGACCTTGAATATGGAGCATTCGGAGAAAATATAACAGTAAGTGGTATGCGTGAAGAGGATGTTTGTATCGGTGATACGTTTGAGCTCGGAGAAGCGATAGTACAAGTAACGCAACCAAGGCAACCTTGTTTTAAGTTAGCTAAGAAATACAATATTCCAAAGTTACCACTGTATTTTCAAGAAACAGGATATACAGGATTTTATTTTCGTGTATTAAAAGAAGGGTGGGTATCGCCAGTTGATACGTTAAAGTTGCTGAAGTCTGATCCAATAAGTATTACAGTAGCGTTTGCTAATCGTATTATGCATAAGGAAAAACAAAATATAGAAGGGATAAAGAGAATTTTAGAAGTACATGCACTTTCTACTAGTTGGAGAAAGACATTTGAAAAGCGACTGAGGGGAGAAGAAATAAATACGAAGGAGAGGCTTGAAGGAATAAAAGAATAAAAAAATATTTTTATAAATAGTGCATTTCTAATAGTAAAAACTAACTAGAAAGCACTGTTTTTATATAATAACCTTATTAATATACAAAAATCTTAATATTTTTTTATTCGACTTTTTTTCTAATTGTGAAAACATAAAATTAATTGGATTATTTTTTTATATTTTATGATAGTATATTGATTTGTAAGACCTATTATTTTAAGGTCAGGTCATATAACCATATATAATTTTATGGAATTGAAGTATGGAGGGACAACATGGGGAATGTTGAAAAATTTGCAAATCTTCTAATAGAAGAACCGAAAAGAGAGCAGTTATTTCCTTTATTTGAAGAAGTGTTTGGTATTGAGAGTCAAACATTACGTGATTTTACGGAGAAAGGATATTGGGATTATACATATAAAGCTTTATCATTTTTACAAGATAACAAAGTGATTGCGAATGTTGCTGCATTTTCACTTCCGCTTTTAATGAATGGTGAAAAAATAAATGCAGTGGGTATTCAATCGGTAATGACACATCCGAATCATCGTCGACATGGGTTAATGAAACAATTGTTTAGTAAGATGATAGAAGAAATTGATGAGCAATGTGAGTGTGCGCTTTTATTTACTGAAAATCCAGAACTATATAAACCATTTGGTTTTCAAATTGTGCAAGAATATTTGATGGAACTATCATACGAAAACAAGAGTGATAAAGATTCTCAACTTAAAAAGTTAGATTTTTATAATGAAGAGGATAGACAATTAATACATGAGATTATTGAAAATGGCCAAAGGCTTTCTAATAAATTTTCAACGTTAAATTACCGCTCTTCGTTTTATTTAAATATGTATGATTCAACATGGAATGAAAACCTATATTATTCAGAGAAATTAGATACGTTGATTGTTTTTACAATAGAAAATCAAAAACTAAAATTATATGGAGTGTTTGCTCCGGTACTTCCGATTTTAGATGAATTATGTGAGGAAATCTCTGGGGAATTTAAGGAGATTGAATTTTATTTTTGCCCAGATCAATTAGGAATTGATGATGTACAATATACAGAATTACAGACTAGTAAGTATTTAATGGTTCGAAGTAATAAGGAATTAGATTTTAAAGGTTATAAATTCCCGGTGTTAACCGAGTTTTAAATATTAATTTAATTGCTTTTTTATGGAGGAATTATGAAAACATCATATATACCAAATCATATTGAGCAACTTACCGTAATGAATGTACCTAAATATTACAAACTGGAAGAAAATCATACATTCATTGTCCATTCGAAGGCAGAAACAGATTTTTGGCTGAAAACACATTATGGCTTTGAAATAATGAATGGTCATGTATTTTATAATGAGATTATGACAGATTTTCAGGCTGAAGTTCAGTTACGTATGAGTCCAAATGCGACATACGATCAAGCAGGTCTTTTTGTTATGATTTCGGAGAACTGTTGGTTAAAAACTTCTTTAGAGTATATCCCTGAGGGGCCATCTCATTTAGGTGCTGTCGTAACGAATAATGGATATTCTGACTGGTCAACGCAAGATTATCCAACTGAAGCAGCTAAGCAACAACTTCGTTTTCGAATTATTCGAAAACGCGGTGATTATTCAATATATGTGAAAATAAGTCAGCGATGGGAACAAATAAGAATCGCTCATTTAATGGAGGATATAGGGAATGAGCCTGTTAAAATAGGCTTTTACACGTGTAGTCCTTCTAAAAACAAAGGATTTGAGACTGAGTTTTTCGATTTTACAATTGAAGAAATATAGATAAAAAACCGCATTCTTTTCATTAAGAATGCGGTTTTTGTATTTGTATATTTATAAAGCACATTTATTGACCGAAAAGTCATTAATGCTTATCATTTAATAATGTTAAATATTAATTTGCATAATATAATAAAAGTAAAGAAGAAATTACAAACTATAGGGTTTAAATAAGGAGGGGTATGAATTACTCAGTGGTAATTTCATGGAAAAAGGAGATTATGTATGAAATCATTTCGCAAGCTATTACAGTATTTAAAACCATACATGTTCTTCGCTATTATTGGACCGCTATTTATGGTACTTGAGGTTGCGATGGACTTAATTCAACCGACTATTATGCAACATATTATTGATGTTGGGATTGCAAATAGGGATTTGAATTATGTAATAAAAATGGGGCTTCTTATGATAGGAGCAGCGGCACTTGGGTTAGTTGGAGGACTTGGGTGTATGATGTATTCTACAAAAGCAGCTGTAAATTTCGCTACAGACATACGAAAAGATGTGTTTACAAAAATAGAAACATTTTCTAGTAAAAATCGGGATACATTTGGAACCGGAAAATTATTAACGATTGTGACAAATGATATTACATCAATTCAATCGGCGATGACGATGACTTTACGTGTTCTCGTTCGTGGCCCTTTGTTATTTATCGGAAGTATAATTATTGTTTTTGTAACAGCGAGGGAGTTATTTCCAATATTACTTGTAGTTGTACCAATTTTATTACTTGCGATTATTTTAATTGCAAGTAAAGCGAGTGGAACGTTTAAAAAGGTGCAAGAAGCATTAGATAAAGTGAATACAAAGTTACAAGAAAATTTATCTGGTGTACGTGTTATAAAAGCGTATGTAAGACAAAAATATGAAATTTCTCAGTTTGGAAATGTGAATACAAATTTAACGAAGATAAATATTCGAGCTGTGCAACTTATTTCCTTAATGATGCCAATTATTATGCTAGTTGTAAGTGGTGGGATTGTCGCAACACTATGGATTGGTGGAGAAAAAGTATTTAATGGAACTCTTCAAGTAGGTGCGATTTTAGCATTTATAAACTATTTGAATATCATTTTAATGGCACTTATGTCTATTAGTATGGTATTTATTCAAATTGCTCGAGCTTTTCCATCTGCGGATCGTGTACAACAAGTCTTAAATACTGAAGTTGATATTATGAACGAAGCTAACGCAATTGAACCTGAGAAAATCGAAGGAAATATTGATTTTAAAGATGTTAGTTATAGTTATACGAAAAATAATGAATACGTTTTAAAAGATACTTCATTCAGCATACGTAAAGGTGAAAAAGTAGGAATTATCGGTTCTACAGGGAGTGGTAAGTCTACTTTAGCTAAACTGCTACCACGCTTATATGATATTGAGCAAGGTGAAATTTGTATTGACGGAATAAATGTTAAGAGGTACGATTTACAAAAATTGCGTGCTTCAATAGGTTTTGTACCTCAAACGGCATTGTTGTTCTCAGGAAGTATAGAAGAGAATTTACGTTACGGTAAAGAAGATGCAACACACGATGAATTGGAAACAGCAGCTTCATCTGCGTGTGCGACTGAGTTTATTAACAAGTTGGAAGAATCGTATCATTATAACTTAACACAAGGTGCGACGAATTTATCAGGTGGACAAAAACAACGTGTATCCATTGCGAGAGCGCTTGTGAGAAAACCATCTATTCTTATATTAGATGATTCTACATCAGCAGTTGATGCGAAATCAGAAGCGAACATTCAATCGGCATTAAGAACAGAATATAAAGGAACAACGACATTATTAATTGCTTCTAAAATCTCATCTATAATAGATGCTGATAAAATTCTCGTATTAGATAATGGTGAATTAGTTGGTGATGGTACACATGAACAACTGCTAGAACAATGTGAGGTATATCAGGAAATTTATCTTTCCCAAGGTGGTAATTTGCATAAAGAAGGTGGGAAAGAACATGCGTAATTTTCAAGGACAATTTGCTAATAAAGGTGGACGTAACTCGCCTAAGAGTGGAAAAGTTAAAAATACTAAAGGTACTGTAAAGCGGATTTGGAACTATATGGGGTATGAAAAGGCTGCTCTAATGTTCGTTATATTTCTAGTATTTGTTACGACATTACTTGGGTTATTAGGTCCATATTTTATGGGAGTAATTATAGATCAATATATTGTACCGAAAGATTTAAACGGTACGGCAAGAATGTGTATGTTACTTATTGCAATTTACGGTGTAACGGTGCTTTTAACGTGGTTACAAACGTATGTCATGATTAATGTTGCATTAAAGACAATTCAAAAAATACGACAAGATATATTTGAGAAAATCCAAACGCTTTCTTTACGGTTCTTTGATGTACGTTCTCAAGGTGATTTAATGAGCCGTGTGACAAATGATATTGACAATTTAAATCAAGCGTTGACGCAAAGTGTCGTACAGATTATTTCATCAGCGTTAACCTTTATAGGTGTGACGATTGCGATGTTCTCATTAAATTGGATTTTGGCACTTGTAACTTTAATTACAGTACCTATTATGTTTTTCGTTACAAAAAAACTTGTTGCATATAGTGGTAAAAACTTTGCAAAGCGTCAAAAAGATTTAGGAGAATTAAATGGTTTTATTGAAGAAGCTATAACAGGCGCGGATGTTACAACGTTATACGGGAAAGAAAAAGAAACCGTACAAAATTTCAATAAAATTAATGAACAACTAAGAATTTCAGCAACGAAGGCTGATACATTTTCAGCTTTTATTTTTCCGAGTATGAACTTTATTAATAACTTAGGAATGGGGCTTGTAATTGGGACTGGATCCGTTATGGTATTAAACGGTATGACAACAGTAGGTGTCATTGCGGCGTTTATTAATTATTCTCGTCAATTTTCAAGACCACTAAGTCAATTTGCAACGTTAATGAATACGATTAAAGCGGCAGTTGCGGGTGGAGTACGGGTTTTTTAAATTATGGATGAGGTACCAGAAATTCAAAATAAAAAAGACGCATTCGTTGTACAAAATATACATGGGCATGTTGAACTTGAGAATGTTTCGTTTGGTTATGTGGAGAATAAAACAATTTTAAAAGAAGTAAGTCTTAAGGCACAGCCTGGAGAGACAATTGCTTTAGTTGGTCCAACGGGATCGGGAAAAACAACAATCATAAACTTATTAACTCGATTTTATGATATACAGCAAGGACAAATTCATATTGATGGAAAAGATATAAAAGATTATGATATCAATTCTTTACGAAGTAAAATAGGAGTAGTTTTACAAGATACGTATTTATTTGCTGGGACAATTATGGATAATATCCGTTATGGACGATTACATGCAAGTGATGAAGAAGTAATCAATGCAGCAAAGGCTGCATCGGCACATTCTTTTATTAAACATTTACCGAAACAATATGAAACAGAGATTGCTTCAGAAGGATCGAATTTAAGTCAAGGACAAAAACAACTTCTTGCGATTGCAAGGGCAATTTTAGCAGATGCGGACATATTAATTCTTGATGAAGCGACATCTAATATTGATACGAGAACAGAATTGCAAATTCAAGCAGGATTAAACAATTTAATGAGAGGTAGAACGAGTTTCGTAATCGCTCATCGACTCAAAACGATTGAAAAGGCAGATCAAATCCTAGTTATAAAGGATGGGAGTATTTTAGAAAGAGGGAATCATGAATCTCTCATGGAAGATCGAGGATTTTACTTTGAATTGTATACGAGTCAGTTTAAAATTTAATAATAATATTCATGTGGTGCGGTTTCTGTAGAAAAGAGAAACCGCATTTTTAATGATTGTAAACATTGCTAAACCCAATAGTCTTTCATTAAATACTTTGACAGTATCACCTTGAATCTCTGGTAAAACATATGAATAGCGTTTGAGGTTGCAAAAATGCGGATTAAACATAGTTAAGTTACAAAAAGGGTAGAATATACAGTTGTTCAGGTATGTAATTTATGTGTTTTTTTAGAATTACGAGTTGTTAG
>Ga0105244_10002453_pt1 | contig 13970 bp, 12 predicted proteins | sample KBSM44metaG_FD_80423 | JGI IMG/M metagenome (GOLD analysis project Ga0105244, IMG submission 80423) | Miscanthus rhizosphere microbial communities from Kellogg Biological Station, Michigan, USA - KBS M4-4 metaG | ecosystem: Host-associated > Plants > Roots > Rhizosphere > Soil | place...
CATTTTTTCCTTCCTGCCGCGTGAAAAAATGGTGCTGGAGATTTGCGCGACCGAGCCGGTCACGCCGCGATTGCTGGCGCGTGTGGAGGAATTGGCCGGCCAGGGTTTCCGCTTTGCGCTCGCCGATGTCAGCGGCGAGAGCGAGACCGTCGGCGCGCTGCTGCCGTGGATCGAGTACGTCAAAATGGACATGCGCAGCACGCCGCTGTCGATCTTGATGAAGCTGGCGCCGCGCTTCCGCCAGCAGAAGAAGAAACTGGTGGCGGAGAAGGTCGAAACCCGCGAGGAATTCAAGAACGCGCTGGACCTGGAATTCGATTATTTCCAGGGCTATTACTTCTCGCGGCCGGTCATCATGAGCGGCAAGAAGCTGTCGCCGTCGCAGCTGGCGGTGATGGAGTTGATGACCCTGGTGACGTCGGACGCCGACAATATCGATATCGAGCGCGCGATCAAGCGCGATGTCTCGCTGGCGCTCAATCTGCTGCGGCTGGTGAATACCCCGGCGGTAGGCGCGCGCCAGCGCATCGATTCGCTGAGCCAGGCGGTGACCTTGCTGGGCCGGCGCCAGTTGCAGCGCTGGCTGCAGATCATGTTATATGCCGAACCGAGCAAGCGCGGTCACAGCATGACGCCGTTGTTGATGCTGGCGACCACGCGCGGCCGCCTGCTGGAACTATTGGCCAGCAAGCTGCGGCCGAGCCAGCGCCACGTCGCCGATATCGCCTTCACCGTCGGCATCATGTCGTTGATGGATACCTTGTTCGGCATGCCGATGGCGGACATCCTGGCGCAGATACCGGTCAACGACGACGTTTCGCAAGCGCTGCTGTATCGCGACGGCTTCTACGGCGACCTGCTCAAGCTGGCCGAATGCATCGAGCGCATCGAAGAGATGGACGAGCACATCGTACCCGCGCTGCGCAATCTGGCGATGTCCACCGACGAGTTGGTGGAGCTGGAGCTGGCCGCGTTCGAGTGGAGCGACAACGTGGTGCGGTACGCGTTGTGAAGCTTGTTGTCAGCCCTTGAGGGAAATTCTCAATCACCTCGGAACCACGTAGGGCGGATTAGGCGGCACGCCGTAATCCGCCATGCATGCGTCGCCGACGGAGCATGCATTGGCGGATTACGCTGCGCTAATCCGCCCTACGTCGCGTGCCCGGCCCCCGGCCAATGCTTGACCAGCTCCGGATCGGTGCGCATCTCCCACAGCGCCAGCACCGCCACCGCGACGCCGACGATCACCGAGTTCCACGTCAACTCGACGTCGCCGGCCAGCCCCAGCACCCACGGCGATACCGCCACCCATATCCCCAGCAGCAGGTTGATCGTCACGGCCCAGAAGTAAGTCTTGTACAGATCGAACGCCGCCAGCAGCGCGATCACCGCGCCGGAAATAAATGCGGTCCATGCCTGCAGCGACGGTATCGGATAGCCGAACACCCAGGGTGTGATAAAGAACCACAAGCCCAGTAACAGGATCAGCTGGTCCTGCCAGCGCCTGGCGGACGTGTTGGATGTAGTTGCCATACTTTCCTCCCTAGTATCCCGCCGAATGACGGCTTACTTTCTTAGTCCGTTGGCGTTCTTAAAAGTTCAACGTTGCCCAAACCTGGACCGGCGTGCCGCTCAGCGTTTCAGGCCGTCGATGAAGCCGGACAGATCGCGGTTGAACCGGTCCGCCTCCTCGAGGAACGGCGCGTGGCCCGAGCCGTCGTACAGCTGGCTGCGGATACACGGATTTACTTCGGCCGCCCTGGCGATCGACGGCCGCGCCTTGACCAGCGCGTCCTGGGCACCGTAGATCAGCAGCACCGGCACCTTGGCCTTGCCCAAGCCGCCGGCGACGTCGATCTTCATCGACTGGACCGCGCGCTGCATGTCCCAGGAGGCCACGGCGGCGTTGGCCAGCAGGCGCTCGAAGTCGGGCGCGGCGGGCTGGGTGTGGAAGCACAGCCGCAGGAAATCGCGCACCGCATCCAGGTGCGTCTTCAAGTCCGGCGCGTTCAGGTCGCGGTAGACCTCGGGGTGGGCGACGATCTGCTCCGGTTTGAGCTCGATCACGCCATCGACGTAGACCGCGCCGGCGATCGCGCCATCCCCGTACGCCGCCAGATAATTCGAGATGACCGCGCCGCCCAGCGACCAGCCGACCAGCACCGGCCTGGCCGCCCGCGACGACTTGATGACGGCTTGCAGATCGTCCGCCCAGCGTCGTCCGTCGCTGTACGCTTCGGCATCGGCCGGCTTGCCGGACAGTCCGTGTCCGCGCATGTCGTAGCTGATCAGCCGGTAGCGTTGCAGCCGCGGATCGCCCACTTGCGCTTCCCAGTTGAGGGTGCTGCCCAGCAGGCCGTGGATGAAGATGACCGGGGCGCCTTGCGGATCGCCGGATTCGCGCACGGCCAGCGTGACGCCGTCCGGCGCGGCGACGGTATAGGTTTTTGTTTCGGCCTGGGCGGCCGACGCGGCGGCCAGCGCGCAGGCGAGCAGCATGGCGCGCAGCAAGGGAAGTATTGACGGGAAGAGGGTCATGGTGCGGCTCCAAAAGTTGATCGGGAGCGCGTAGTGTCAACCCTCACACTTGTGTCAGGGTCAAGCGGAAAATGCTATCCTGTTCGCATGACCAAAGCAAACCATTCCGAGCCGCTCAGCATCGGCAAGCTGGCCGGCGCCACCGGCGCCAGCGTGCGCTCGATCCGCCACTATGACGATCACGGGCTGCTCAAATCGCTGCGCGCCAGCAACGGCTACCGGGTTTTCCCACCTGCGGCCGTCACCCAGGTGAAGCAGATCCAGCGCATGATCGCGAGCGGATTCAGCTTGGCGGAGATCCGTTCGTTTCCCGATTGTATGTTGATGATAGAAGGCGCTGCGGCGTGCAGCGAGACCACCGACGCGCAGCGCAAGCGGCTGGCGTCGATTGAAAAACAGATCGCGGAGCTGGAGCGGCGCCGCGCGCGCCTGCTTAAAACGTTGGCCGAGGGCACCATTCCGCCGCTCGATTAGCGCGCGGCGCCGGGCCCAACGTCCAGTCCGTGTAGAAATGGTGGACCTGACCCCGGAGTTGCGTTTAAGACAGGTTCGGCGCCAGCCAGCGCTCCAGCTCGGCCTTGTCGACGTTGCGGCGCGCGGCCATGTCGGCCAGCTGGTCTTCGCCGATTTTGCCGACCACGAAGTACTTCGATTCCGGATGCGCGAAGTAGAAGCCGGAGACGGCCGCGCCCGGATACATGGCGAACGATTCGGTCAGTTCCATGCCGATCTCCTCGGCCTGCATGGTCTTGAACATGTCGCGCTTGACCGTGTGCTCCGGGCAGGCCGGGTAGCCCGGCGCCGGACGGATGCCGGCGTACTTTTCGGCGATCATGTCGTCGTTGCTCAGCTCTTCTCCCGCCGCGTAGCCCCACAGGTCCTTGCGCACGCGCTCGTGCAGGTATTCTGCGAAGGCCTCGGCCAGCCGGTCGGCCAGCGATTTGAGCATGATCGACGAGTAGTCGTCGTGTGCATCCTCGAAGCGCTTCTCGTACTTTTCGATGCCCAGGCCGGCGGTGACGGCGAACATGCCGATGTAATCCTTCACTCCCGACTCTTTGGTGGCGATGAAGTCGGACAGGCACTGGTTCGGCCGCTGCACGCCGTCGACCACCGGCTTGACGCCCTGCTGGCGCAGGCCGTAATACGTGAAGTCGACCGTGCTGCGCGTGTCGTCGGTGTAGATCTCGATGTCGTCGTCGTTGACGGTGTTCGCCGGCAGCAGCGAGATGACGCCATTGGCGGTCAGCCAGCGGCCGTCGATGACTTTCTTCAGCAGCGCCTGGCCTTCCTCGAATACCTTGGTGGCCGCTTCGCCCACCACTTCGTCGGTCAGGATGGCGGGGAACGGGCCGGCCAGGTCCCAGGTCTGGAAGAACGGGCCCCAGTCGATGTAGCGCGCGATGGTGGCCAGGTCGACGTTCTTGAACTCGCGGCGGCCGATGAACTTCGGCTTGACCGGCGCGCTCGCGCCGTCGAAGGACAGCTTCATCTTGTTGGCGCGCGCGTCCTTGAGCGACAGCATCGGCAGCGCTTTCTTGTTGGCGTGCTGCTCGCGGATGCGCACGTAGTCCTGGGCGATGTCGTCGATGTACTGCTGGCGGCTCTCGGGCGTCAGCAGCGACTGCGCCACCGACACCGAACGCGAGGCGTCAGGCACGTACACCACCGGACCCTCGTAGTTGTGGGCGATCTTGACGGCGGTGTGGGCGCGGCTGGTGGTGGCGCCGCCGATCAGCAGCGGGATTTTCAACATGCGGAAATGCTCGTCGCGCTGCATCTCCTTGGCGACGTAGGCCATCTCCTCGAGCGACGGCGTGATCAGGCCGGACAGGCCGATGATGTCGGCGTTTTCCAGCTTGGCGCGCGCCAGGATCTCGGAGCAGGGCACCATCACGCCCATGTTGACGACCTCGAAGTTATTACACTGCAGGACCACCGAGACGATGTTCTTGCCGATGTCGTGGACGTCGCCCTTGACGGTGGCGATGACGATCTTGCCCTTCGGTTTGGCGACGATGCCGGTGCGCTTTTCCTCGGCCAGCTTTTCCTCTTCGATGTACGGAATCAGGTGGGCCACGGCCTGCTTCATCACGCGCGCCGATTTGACCACCTGCGGCAGGAACATCTTGCCCTGTCCGAACAGGTCGCCGACGATGTTCATGCCGTCCATCAGCGGGCCTTCGATCACGTGGATAGGACGGCCGTTGGCGGCCAATACCTGCTGGCGCATTTCCTCGGTGTCGTCGGTGATGAACTGGGTGATGCCGTGCACCAGCGCGTGCGCCAGGCGCTTTTCAACCGGGGCGTTGCGCCATTCCAGGTTCTGCGCGTCCTGCTTGCCGGCGCCGGCCTTCAGCGTGCCGGCGATGTCGATCATGCGCTCGGTGGCGTCGTCGCGGCGGTTCAGCACCACGTCCTCGACGCGCTCGCGCAGTTCGGCCGGCAGGTCGTCGTAGACGCCGACCATGCCGGCGTTGACGATCCCCATCGTCATGCCGGCTTTGATCGCGTGGTACAGGAACACGGTGTGGATCGCCTCGCGCGCCGGGTCGTTGCCGCGGAACGAGAACGAGACGTTGGAGACGCCGCCCGAGATCTTCGCGTGCGGCAGGTTCTCCTTGATCCAGCGGGTGGCGTTGATGAAGTCCACCGCGTAGTTGTTGTGCTCCTCGATGCCGGTGGCGATGGCGAAGATGTTCGGGTCGAAGATGATGTCTTCCGGCGGGAAGCCGACCGTGTTCACCAGCAGCTTGTAGGCGCGCTCGCAGATCTCGATCTTGCGCTCGAAGGTGTCGGCCTGGCCTTTCTCGTCGAAGGCCATGACGATGACGGCGGCGCCGTAGCTCAGGCACAGGCGCGCCTGGCGGATGAACTCCTCCTCGCCTTCCTTCATCGAGATCGAATTGACGATCGATTTGCCCTGCACGCATTTGAGGCCGGCCTCGATCACCGACCATTTCGACGAGTCGATCATGATCGGCACGCGCGAGATGTCCGGCTCCGACGCGATCAGGTTCAGGAAGCGCGTCATCGCCGCCTGCGAGTCGAGCATCGCCTCGTCCATGTTGATGTCGATGACCTGGGCGCCGTTTTCCACCTGCTGGCGCGCCACCGACAGCGCCTCGTCGTACTGCTCGTTCAAGATCATGCGCGCGAACGCCTTCGAGCCGGTGACGTTGGTGCGCTCGCCGACGTTGACGAACAGCGAGCTCTCGTCGATGGTGAACGGCTCAAGGCCCGACAGGCGCTGCGCCACCGGCACCTCCGGCACCGCGCGCGGCGCGGTGGTGGCGAGCATTTCGCCGATGGCCTTGATGTGGTCCGGCGTGGTGCCGCAGCAGCCGCCGGCGATGTTGACGAAGCCGGCGTCGGCGAACTCGCGCAGCAGCGCCGAGGTGTCGGACGGCAGCTCGTCGAAGCCGGTGTCGCTCATCGGGTTGGGCAGGCCGGCGTTCGGGTAGATGCAGACGAAGGTGTCGGCGATCTGCGACAGCTCCTGCGCGTAGGGGCGCATCAGCGCCGCGCCGAGCGCGCAATTGAGGCCGATCGTCAGCGGCTTGGCGTGGCGCACCGAGTTCCAGAAGGCCGGCACGGTCTGGCCGGACAGGATGCGCCCGGAGGCGTCGGTGACGGTGCCGGAGATCATCAGCGGCAGGCGCGGCAGGCCCGGGTTCCCGGCATAGAATTTGTCGATCGCGAACAGCGCGGCCTTGCAGTTCAGGGTGTCGAAGATGGTTTCGACCAGCAGCACGTCGACGCCGCCTTCGACCAGCGCGGTGGTCTGCTGGAGGTAGGCCTCGACCAGCTGGTCGAAGGTGATGTTGCGCGCGGCCGGGTCGTTGACGTCCGGCGAGATCGAAGCGGTCTTCGGCGTCGGCCCGAGGGCGCCGGCGACGAAGCGCGGCTTGTCGGCGCTGCTGTACTTGTCGCACGCGGCGCGCGCCAGCCTGGCCGCCTGCAGGTTCATCTCGTAGGCCAGGTGGGCCATGTGATAGTCGTCCTGGGCGATCGTGGTGGCGCCGAAGGTGTTGGTTTCGATCAGGTCGGCGCCGGCGGCTAGGTAGCGCTCGTGGATCTCCTGGATCACGTGCGGCTGGGTCAATGTCAGCAGCTCGTTGTTGCCCTTGACGAACAGCTCGCGCGCGCCGCTGTCGGCCGGCGCGGCGAAGTCGATGAAGCGTCCGGCGGGGCCGCCACGGTAGGCTGTCTCGTCGAGCTTGTACTGCTGGATGATCGTGCCCATCGCGCCATCGAGGATCATGATGCGGCGCGCCAGGATTTCGCGCAGCTGGGCATCGGTCTTGGACATGACGGTATGGGACACGGAGTTGTTCATCTATTACTTTCTTTGATCGGAGGGCGCGGCGGACGAGAGCGGTCGCCGGTCTAAAATTATACGGCATCCCTGAATAAGCTTCAGGCAACCGCTGCGTCCCAGCAACAGAAATTCGGTTGGCAATGTTTTTCAATCGCCAAATGCTGTACACATCGGTTCTCTTTTGAACTTTTGTGTTTGCAGACGGAGAGAAACATTTATACTTCCCGTTCGTAAAATAAAGGAATTCTTGATGTCCATCTCCTTCGCATTTCGCAGCATCGCCGCCGTCGGCGCGTTGACCCTGGCGCTGGGCGCTAATGCCGAAAGTTTCGCCTCGTCGGCTTCCAGCGCCGGTTCCGCGTCGAGCGGCAGCGTCTCTGATTCCCTGTCCGGTTCGAGCGACAGCTCCAAGGGCGACCGCAAGGTGGCCGATGGCGACTACCGCATCATCCAGATCGCGCAGACGCCGGACCGCGCGGGCCGCACCCGCCTGACCCTGCAGGCCGATAATCCGGACGAACGCATCGTGCTGGACATGCCGCAGGCGACCTTCGAGCAGCAGCAACTGGCGGCCGGCGACAAGATGTACGCGCAAAACCGCGTCTATGGCATCGAGTTCGGTCGCGGCGACACGCGCCAGCCGTTCTATCTGGTGCTGGCCGACGAGTGGTACAGCGAACTGGCTTCGCGTCCGGTCACGCTTTAAACGTTGGTGAAGACCGTGCGCGCGCTGGCGCCGCTGCTGCTGGCGTGCGCCGTGTTGGGCGCGTCCGGCGCGGCGCATGCCGGCGCTTCCAACTCGTCACGCTTTTGCGACCGCGCGCAGCCGCTGACGGCGGCCGAGCAGGACCGCCTGCTGCGCTTCGCCGGCGTGCTGCGCGAGGAACTGGCGGCCGGCGGCGATAGCGTGGCGCTGGTCAGCCGCTCCGGTCTGGACTTGTCGCGTTTCGGCATCCGCTATTCGCATGCGTCGCTGGCGTGGCGCTCGGAGGAGGGCGTGTGGTCGGCGCGCCAGTTGTACTACGCCTGCGATGAGAGCCGGCCGCGCATTTTCGATCAGGGCCTGGCCGGTTTCGCCATGGGCACCGACGATCCCAAAGTGGGCTACCTGAGCATCGTACGGCTGCCGCCGGAATCGGTGCTGGCCCTGCGCCCGGCCTTGCTGGACCGGCCGCGCGTGCAGCATATGCTGGCCGCGCGATACAGCGCGAATGCCTACGCTTACAGCACGCGCTACCAAAACTGTAATCAGTGGGTGATGGAGATGCTGGCCGCCGGCTGGGGCGATCTGCCCGATGGCGGCGATCTCCGCGAGAGGGCGCAGGATTGGCTGCGCGGGCAGGGGTATGCGCCGGAGCCGGTCGATGTCAATTCACGGCTGCTGATGCTGGCGTCGTACTTCGTGCCGCTGGTGCATTTGAGCGATCATCCGGAGCGGGATGTGGCGGAGATGAAGCTGCGGGTCAGCCTGCCGTCGACGATAGAGACTTTTGTGCGGGCGCGTTTCCCGGCCAGCGAGCGCGTGGAGCTTTGCCATGACGATCGGCGCATCGTCGTCCGGCGTGGCTGGAGGCCGATCGCCGACGGCTGCAAGCCGGAAGAGGGCGATCGCGTGGTGCGGTTGGATTAGGACGAGACGTCGCGTTGTGCGTGGGCGATCGCGTCATCCAATCGGTCATTCCCCCAGAACATCGCGTCGCCGACCATGAAGGTCGGGGCGCCGAAGATGTGCAGTGCCCTGGCTTGTTCGGTGCGCGCGCGCAGGCGGGCTTTGTTGTCGTCGGTTTGGGCCTCGCGCAGGATGGCGCCGGCGTCCTGGCCGAGGGCCGACAGGATGTCGGCGATGCAGTCGGCGCTGGCGATGTCGCGGTCGTCGGCGAAATTGGCCAGCATCACGCGCTCGCAAAAGTCCGTCATCCATGGCTGGTCTTCGCACAGGATGCCGACGCGGGCGGCGAGCATCGAATTGCGCGGGAATTCGGATGGTTGGCGCCAGGGCAGGCCGTACTTGGCGCATTGGCGCGGCATGTCCTGCCAGACGTAGGCGCCTTTGTCTTTTTGCAGGACGAAGGGGGAGGTGTTCCAGCCCGCGTCCTTGAAGATGGGGCCGAGCAGGAAGGGGCGCCAGACTACGCCATCGGGGACGAGTTGGCGGATGCGCATCACGCTCAGGTAGCTGTAATTGCTGGCGAAGTCGAACCAGAATTCGATGGGCATATGATGTCCCCTTCCTTGCTCGGAGTGTTACAGGACCGTCACCAGCTTCTCGCGCGAACGGCGCACCTTCTTCAGGCCTTCCAGCCAGTCGCCTTCGGGTTCGCGGTAGCCGAGCGGCAGTATCACGACGCTGCGCAGGTTGCGCTCCTTGAGCGACAGGATGTCGTCGACGGCTTCTGGACTGAAGCCTTCCATCGGCGTGCTGTCGACGCCTTCAAACGCTGCCGCGACCAGCGCCACGCCCAGCGCGATGTAGGTCTGGCGGGCGGCCGATTCGTAGTTGCCCGGTTGGCCGCGCGCGGCGACGATGGCTTTCAATTTGGCGCGGTAGGCTTCCCATCCCTCGTTGACGGTGCCGCGCTGCTCGTTGGTCAGGTCGAACATCATGTCGATGCGCGCTTCGGTGATGTCGTCCCAGGCGGCGAACACCAGCAGGTGCGACGCTTCGGTCACCGGCGACTGGCCCCAGGCCACTTCACGGATCTTGGCGCGCAGCTCGGGGTTTTCAACGACGAACACCTCGAACGGCTGCAGGCCGCTGGAGGTCGGTGCCAGGCGCACCGCTTCAAGGATGCGCTCGAGCTTCTCGGCATCCACTTTCTTGGAAGGATTGTATTTCTTGGTGGCGTAGCGCCAGTGCAGCTTGTCGGTCAAATCGGTCATGTAGGCTCCTGTCTGAAGTGCTTCCAGGCGAGGCTGGAAGCGGGGAACCATCATAACGTGCAATCCAAGAGCTTGCTTAAACCCGCCTAGGATTTACTCGAAAGTCAGGTTCTCCAGCGGGAAACCCTTGATGAACTCGGCGGCCGGCAGGCGCTTGCCGCCCGGTTTTTGCAGCTCCGTCAGGCGCAGCGCGCCGGTGCCGCAGGCGACCACGATGCCGTGTTGCGCGTCGGCCGCCAGCACCTGCCCGGCCGGCGTTTTGCTGTCGGCCGCCATCACTTCGGCGCCCCACAGCTTGATGTTGACGCCGTTGACCGTGGCGTGCGCGCCGGGGAAGGGATTGAAGGCGCGGATCTTGCGGCCGATTTCGACGGCGGACATGCCGAAGTCCAGCGCGGCCTCCTCCTTGCTGATCTTGGCGGCGTAGGTGACGCCTTCCTCCGGCTGCGTGACCGCTTCGAGCTGGTTGTGTTCCATCTTGCGCAGCGCCTCGACGATCATCTTGCCGCCCAGCGCGGCCAGCTTGTCGTGCACCATGCCGGTGGTGTCGCGCTCGCCGATGGCGACGCGCTCGGTCAGCAGCATCGGGCCGGTGTCCAGGCCTTCCTCCATCTCCATGATGGTGATGCCGGTTTCCTCGTCGCCGGCCTCGATGGCGCGGTGGATCGGCGCGGCGCCGCGCCAGCGCGGCAGCAGCGAGCCGTGGATGTTGAGGCAGGGTTTGATCTCAAGCGTGCTGCGCGGCAGGATCAGGCCGTAGGCGGCCACCACCATGACGTCGTACGGCGTCGACAGCAGGCGCGCGTGGGCGGCCAGCGCCTCCCCGGCGCGTTGCGGGTCCTTGCTGTCGGTGCGCAGCGACAGCGGCTGCAGCACCTCGATGCCGTGCGCGACCGCGTATTGCTTGACGGCCGACGGTTGCAGATGCATGCCGCGACCGGCGGGGCGGTCGGGCTGGGTCAGGACCAGCGGGATTTCGAAGCCGGCCTCATGCAGTGCTTGCAGTGCCACGGCGGCGAATTCCGGGGTGCCGGCGAAGATGACTTTCATGCGTAGGCTTTCATGCTCAGTACCGGCGGCCCTGCGCGCGCAGTTGCGCTTCGCGCTCGAGGCCGCGTTCTTCCTTGATCATCTTGGTCTTGATGCGGTTGCGCTTGAGCGGCGACAGGTATTCCACAAAGACCTTGCCCAGCAGGTGGTCCATCTCGTGCTGGATGCAGACGGCCAGCAGGCCGTCGGCTTCGACCTCGAACGGCTGGCCCTTGACGTCGAGCGCGCGCACCTTGATCCTGGCGTGGCGTTCGACGCCGTCGTAGACGCCGGGCACCGACAGGCAGCCTTCGTCGTAGACCTGCTTCTCGTCGCTGGCCCAGATGATTTCCGGGTTGATGTAGGCCACCAGCGCGTCCTTGGTCTCGGTGATGTCGATGACGACCAGTTGTTCGTGCACGTCGACCTGCGAGGCGGCCAGGCCGATGCCGGGCGCGTCGTACATGGTCTCGGCCATGTCGGCGACCAATTTCTCCAGGCGCTCGTCGAAGACGGTGACTGGCTTGGCGACCTTGTGCAGGCGTGGGTCGGGGTAACGCAGAATATTTAAGATGGCCATGTCTGTACTGTGTTGATAACTATGTGATTGCCTTGATAACGCGCGGCCCTGGAAGACGGTTGCCGCGGCGATTTCCCCCACCAAAAATGCAACAGCCGCGCTGCTTGCCGTAGCGCGGTTTCGCTTGCTAGTTCAGGGTTTTATGGGCAGAATTTGATTCAAATTAGCAACCTTATCCTCTGATAAGGAGACTGCTTGCTGTTGTGTGCCGGCGCTGGTTGCTAGCGCATCTACCGGACCTACTAATGAAAAATTTTAGCACAGTCGGCACCCGCTTAGTATGGACGGCTCTATTTTGCGGCGTGGTGGCGGCTCCGGCGGCCTCGGCGGCGGCCGCGCTCAAGTGCGCGTTCCGGGCCGATGCGCCCGACCAGCACACGGTGGTCCGGGGCGATACGCTGTGGGACATCTCCGGTAAATTCCTGCAACAGCCGTGGTGCTGGCCGACCGTCTGGGGCATGAACCGCGACGAAATCGCCAATCCGCACTGGATCTATCCGGGCCAGATCATCTGGTTCGACCGCACGGCGGGGCGCCTGCGGCTGGGCAACAGGATCGACGCCAACGATCCGGCCACCCAGCGCCGCTCGCCGGGCGTGCGCACCGAGGGCCTGGGCAAGGACGCGGTGCCGTCGATACCGGCCGGCGTCATCGAACCCTTCCTGAGCCAGCCGCTGATCATCGAAAACGACGAACTCGCGGGCGCGCCGCGCATCGTCGCCACCCAGGACGACCATGTGTTCATCGGCAAGGACGACAAGGCGTATGTGCGTGGCGAACTTAAAGGCAATACCTCGTTCCAGGTGTTCCGGCCGGGCAATCCCCTGCGCGACCCGGTCACCAAGCAGGTGATCGGCCACGAGGCCTTCTATCTAGGCACGCTCAAATTGCAGGCCGCCGCGCAGCCGGCCAGCGGCAGCGATGTGCACACCTTCGTTGTCGCCAGCGCCAAGGAGGAAATGGGCAAGGGCGACCAACTGCGCGCCATTCCGCCGATGCCGATGCAGAACTACGTGCCCCATCCGCCAGAGCAACGGGTGGAGTCGCGCGTGATGGCCATCTACGGCGGCGTCACGCACGCCGGCCAGAACCAGGTGGTCAGTATTAATCGCGGAAAGCTTGACGGACTCGATGTCGGCGCCGTGCTGCAGCTGTACCATGCGGGAAGAACTGTGAGCGATTCCACTGCGCCGAAGAGCTGGCTGGGGATGCGCGAACAGCAGGTCAGGTTGCCGGACGAGCAAGTGGGCAGCCTGTTTATCTTCCGCGTGTTCAAGCATATTTCCTACGGCTTGATCATGCAGGTGACGGCGCCTCTGGAAGTGGGCGACGTCGCCAAGTCGCCGGAGTGACCCCCGCCGTGCAGGCCACGGAAACCCCCACCCCTCCCACGGCGCCCGCGTTGATCGCCTGGCTGCGCCTGGAGCGCACCGAAGGCGTCGGCCTGCTGAGCGCGCACCGGCTGCTCGACAGGCTGGGCTCGCCGCAAGCCATCTTCGACGCCAGCCGCCAGCAACTGCTGGCACTGGTCAAACCCGACCAGGCCGACGCCCTGCTGCGGCCGCCGTCGCCCGCCGAGGCGGCCGCCCTGGCGGCCCAGGCCGACGCGGTGCTGGCCTGGCGCGGGCAGCCGGGCAATCTGTTCCTGACGCTGGACCATCCCGACTATCCGGCGCGGCTGCGCGAGATCGCCGCCGCGCCGCTGATGCTCTACGTCAAGGGCCGCGCCGAGCTGCTGACGCGCAGATCGGTGGCGGTGGTCGGTTCGCGCAACGCCAGCGTCCAGGGCATGCTCAACGCCGAGCGCATGGCGCACGCGCTGGCGGACGCGGGACTGACCATCGTCTCCGGCCTGGCGCTGGGCATCGACGCGGCCGCGCACGCGGGCGGCCTGTGCGGCGCCGGCGGCACCGTGGCCGTGATCGGCACCGGCGCCGATCGCATCTATCCGGCCAGCAACGGCAATCTCGCGCGCCGCATCGCCGAGGAGGGGTGTATCGTCAGCGAGTACCCGCTCGGCACACCGCCCTTGCGCGACAATTTTCCACGCCGCAATCGCGTCATCAGCGGGCTGGCGCACGGGGTGCTGGTGGTGGAGGCGGCCGCCAAGTCCGGCTCGCTGATCACGGCGCGGCTGGCCATTTCCCAGGGGCGCGACGTGTACGCGATGCCGGGTTCGGTCCACGCGGCGCTGGCCAAGGGTTGCCACCGCTTGATACGCGAGGGCGCCAAGCTGGTCGAGACGGCCGCCGACGTGCTGGAAGATATGCAAATGGCGACCGACGGCATGGCCGGCGCCAGGCCCGCGATCGACGACAGCTTCGTCGACCGGGTGCTCGACGCGATCGGCGAGCATCCGGCCCGCGCCGACACCTTGGCGGTCAGGCTGGGACAGTCCGCCGCCGAGCTGCAGGGGCAGTTGCTGGCGCTGGAACTGGCCGGGCTGGTCGAGCGTTTGCCGGGTGGCATGTTCCAGCGTTTGCGCGGGTAATTGCCTGAAAAAAAGGCGATCTGTGCGGCACTTGTGCGCGATCTGTTTTAGCTGATAGAGTAGAGCCATGTTCGACATCCTTGTTTATCTCTACGAGACTTATTACCGTCCCGATGCTTGCCCGGAACCGG
>Ga0105244_10002456_pt1 | contig 13956 bp, 12 predicted proteins | sample KBSM44metaG_FD_80423 | JGI IMG/M metagenome (GOLD analysis project Ga0105244, IMG submission 80423) | Miscanthus rhizosphere microbial communities from Kellogg Biological Station, Michigan, USA - KBS M4-4 metaG | ecosystem: Host-associated > Plants > Roots > Rhizosphere > Soil | place...
ATCGGCGAGGAACTGACCGTCACCCTGCTGCAGGCCGACGGCAGCCGCCGCGCCTGGCACGGCATCTGCACCGAGGCCGCCTGGCTGGGCGCCGATGGCGGCACGGCGCGCTATCGCCTGCTACTGGAACCGGCGCTGGCGCTGCTGCGGCTGCGGCGCGACAGCTACATCTTCCAGGACAAGAACGCGCAGGACATCGTCACCGAGCTGCTGGGCGATTACCCGCAACTGCGCTTTGAATTCGATGTGACACAAACGCTGGAACCGCGCGCGATTTGCACCCAGTACCGCGAAAGCGACCTGGAATTTTTGCAGCGCCTGCTGGCCTCGGAAGGCCTGAGCTGGCGCTTCGAGCACGATCAGCCGGACGCCGAGTCGACCGACGGCCAGGCCAAACACAAACTGGTGATTTTCGACAGCAAGGCCAAGGCACCCGACATGCCGGGCGGCGCCGAGATCCGCTTCCACGGCGTGCGCGCCACCGACAGCGCCGACGCCATCGACCAGTTTGCAGCGCGCCGGCAAGTGCAGGCCAATGCCGTCAGCATCAGCAGCTGGGACCCGGCGCAATTGCTGGCGCCCGGCGCCGAGCAGCTGTCGTCGCTGGATGCGGGCGAACTGCCGGCATTGGCCGTGTACGACGGCGGCGGCGAACGGATCGCCAGCGCCAGCGGCCAGCCGGAACAAATCAGCCAGCTGATGCTGCAAGCGCTGGAGCTGGACAACAAAGTGTTTGAAGGCGAAGGCGCGGTGCGCCAGCTGGCCGCCGGCCACGCGTTCGCGCTGACCCAGCACGAACGCTACGCCGACGACAACCGCTTCACCGTGCTGTGGGTGCGGCACGAAGCGCGCAACAACGTGCCGTCGCAAGTGAAAAAAGTCGGCGACCTGATCGAGGCCGGCACCTACCGCAACAGCTTTGGCTGCGTGCGCGAGAAGGTGGCCATCGTGCCGCGCGCGATTGCCGCACCGCAGGCAGCAACCGCGCTAGGGCCGCAGACCGCCATCGTGGTCGGCGCGCCGGGCGCGGTGGCGACCACCACGCGCGATCACCAGGTGCGCATCCAGTTCGCCTGGCAGCGCGGCCAGGGCGCCAATCCCGGCGGCATCGCCCACGACACCGACGCCAAGGGCAGCGCGCCGGGCGACGACAGCAGCGGCACCTGGGTGCGCGTGGCAGAGGCGCTGGCCGGCCCCAATTGGGGCTCGCAATTCACGCCGCGCATCGGCACCGAGGTGCTGGTCGACTTCATCGACAACGACATGGACCGGCCGCTGGTGGTGGCGCAGTTGTACACCGGCGCGGATCAGCCACCATATGCGGCCGGCGTGGAATCTGGCGCCAATCACGGCGGCACCCTGTCCGGAATCCACAGCCACAACTTCGACGGCGGCGGCTACAACCAGTGGCAGCTGGACGACACGCCCGGCCAGGTGCGCACGCGGCTGGCGACCAGCAGCGCGGCCAGCCAGCTCAACCTCGGCTACCTGATCCAGCAGGCGCCCGGCTCGGCCCAGCGCGGTGCATATCGTGGGTCGGGCTTTGAACTGCGCACCGACGCCTGGGCCGTGGTGCGCGGCGGCGAAGGCGTACTGCTGACCACCAGCGCGCGCGGCGCGCAAGGCAGCGGCGTGGCCTCGACCCAAATGGACGCGGCCGAAGCGGTGCGCGCGCTGCAAGCGGCGCAGGAACTGGGCAAGGTGCTGGGCGACGTCGCCACCAAGCAGCAGGCGCTGACCAGCGCGGATGCAGCCAAGGCACAGCAGGAACTGCTATCGTGCATCGATCCCAAGGACAAGGGCAAGCACGACGGCACGGTCAACGGCCAGGAAGCCAGCAAGGCGCAAAGCGGCGCGCGCGCGCTGGACGCCGCGCAGCCGGTGGAAAAATTCGCCGAACCGCTGGTGCTGATGGACGCGCCGGCCAGCATCAACTGGGCAACGCCTGCATCGACCGTGCTGTTCGCCGGCGAGCAGTTGCACTGGACCTCGCAAGGCGATGCACACCTGACGGCAGCGCACACTCTGTCCTCGGTGGCGGCCAACGCAGCCCGCTACTTCAGCCAGAACGGCGGCATTCAGGCGATCGCGGCCAACGGCCCGGTATCGCTGCAAGCGCATACCGACCAGCTGGAAATCCTGGCCGATAAAGAGGTGAAGATCATCTCGGTCAACGACAGCATCGAGATCAAGGCCAGCCAGAAAATCGTGCTGCAGGCTGGGCAGTCCTCGATCACGCTGGAAGGCGGTGACATCACGTTTGCGTGCCCGGGCAATTTCACGGTTAAAGGCGGGCAACACGTCTTTGAAGGTGGTGCCAGCCAGCCCGCTAACCTTATTGGCTTGCCGAACGCTCCCCCAATTACGCTCCCCACAGATCAAGCCGATTTGTTTGATGAGCAATTTCATTTGCTTGATGCCGACGGCGTTACACCATTGGCAAATCGCCGCTACATCATTACGGCATCCAACGGTCAAAAGTGGGTCGGAGTTAGCGATGCTGATGGCTTGACAGAGCGCGTCTACACGCAAGCAGCGATGCAATTGACTATCGAAATATTTGCAGATGCGGACAATAGAGAAATCGTATGATTAAACCTGAGACCAAGCCGGTCGCAACCGGCAAGGGGGCGCGTACTAACAAAAAGAAAGACTCCCTGGTAAAAACGATAGTCATTGAAGACATAGGAAAGTGGGTTCAGCCAAAATCGGGAGATAAATTTTATATTGATGAAGATGCAAAGTTCCCTTCAATAACTTTTGAAATTGATACCGATGCTGCTCCTCCCTACGAATGGACATGGTCACTATCTTGGCCGGCTAATGTGAGCGGGCTGAAAGAGTCAGCTAAACGGGGAAAAGTTCTAAAGACATTTTCCAAAACTGCCACGTTCGCTAGCGACACAAAAACTTGGCTGGTTGATCTCACACAAGTGATCGGTGGAACACTTACAGTTAAGGTCAAAACCACAAAGGAGGCCTTCAAACGTTCGATTTACATTCTAGGAAAAAATCCCGATGAGAGTAGAGTGACGGCCTTGTTGGCCACGCTAGAAGACGTAAAAGGCTTTGAAAAATTGTTGGCTCAGGAAAGTAAATTTAAGAACTTCATTAATGCGGATGGCTACCCTGTGGTAGCTTTTGATGGGGGCTATGGCATGACACAAATGACGAATCCTGCTCCCACATTTGAGCAAGTTTGGAATTGGAAGGAGAACGTTAAAGGCGGTGCCACTCTTTACAAATCAAAACAAGCTATTGCAAAAAAATACCTATCGAAGCAACAGCGCACCTATACAGATGAGCAACTTAAACTCGAGACTTGGTCGCTATGGAATGGTGGCAATTATCACGTATGGGATGAGACTGTCAAAGCTTGGATACGGAATCCTAACATTCTCAGCGACACAAAGACCGGAAACATAGGTTGGGATATGACGAAAGAGGAGAATAAGGGTAAAACCGAAAGTGAATTACACGAGCGAGATAAAGATGAATATAAGAAACCACCGAAGAAATCCGAGCGACTTTGGATGTACTCTGGAGTTTGTTATGCAGATCACGTCAATAGTCAAAATTAAGAGAGTCATCGCCGTTCTCTTAATATTGGTGGGCTCCCATGCCTTCGCCGTGCCTTTAACCAAGCCTCTCTTAGCTTTTAAAATTGCAAAAGAGGAAGTTATTTGTTTGGGCAGATCTCAAGGGAGCTCTCAGAGCTGTGATCGCACCGTAAATATAAGTTCCCTTGACTCCGCCACAAAGAGGATTCTAGACCGAAGTGATGAGGTGCTACCGTTATTTTCGCAGCAGGTCAATAACATCAACTATTTCGTTTTTATCGCTCGGATTCCTTCCAAGTCACCTCAATCCACTGGATACTGCGGAGCTGGCTACGAAGATCACTTGATATTGTTACGATATGAGGGAAAAAAAATCGTTCTCCTAGATGATTTTCTTCTCCAAAGTTGCTTGAAATCTATCGTACTCGATAACGATGGGGACGCGGACATTTTAAAATCGCTTACGATTGATTATGAAAACCATGCGATTGGATTTCGATGGATAAGCAGCCCGGACGATAAGGAGCATCGAGTAACCATCCTGAATGAAAAATTTTTGCTGAACTAACAACCAAGGTTGCCCTGAGGACAACCGCCTCACCGTGCTGTGGGTACGGCACGCGGCGCGCAACAACGTGCCGCTACCCAGCTCAATCTGGGCTACCTGATCGAGCAAGCGCCCGGCTCGGCCCAGCGCGGCGCCTATCGCGGCTCCGGCTTTGAACTGCGCACCGACGCCTGGGCCGTGGTGCGTGGCGGCGAAGGCGTGCTGCTGACCACCAGCGCGCGTGGCGCGCAAGGCAGCGGCGTGGCCTCGACGCAAATGGACGCGGCCGAAGCCGTGCGCGCCCTACAAGCGGCACAGGAACTGGGCAAGGTGCTGGGCAACGTCGCCACCAAGCAGAACGCCCTGCTCAGCAAGGACGCGGCCAAGGCGCAGCAGGAACTGCTGTCGCGCATCGATCCCAAGGATAAAGGCAAGCACGACGGCGCGGTCAACGGCCAGGAAGCCAGCAAGGCACAAAGTGGCGCCCGCGCGCTGGACGCCGCGCAGCCAGTGGAGAAATTCGCCGAACCGCTGGTGCTGATGGACGCACCGGCCAACATCAACTGGGCCACGCCGGCATCGACCGTGCTGTTCGCGGGTGAACAGCTGCACTGGACCTCGCAGGGCGACACAGCCAGAACGGCGGCATCCAGGCCATCGCCGCCAACGGCCCGGTATCGCTGCAAGCGCATACCGACCAGCTGGAGATCCTGGCCAATAAAGAGGTGAAGATCATCTCGGTCAACGACAGCATCGAGATCAAAGCCAACCAGAAAATCGTGCTGCAGGCGGGCCAATCCTCGATCACGCTGGACGGCGGCGACATCACCTTCGCCTGCCCCGGCAATTTCACGGTAAAGGGCGGGCAGCATGTGTTTGATGGCCGCGCCAGCGCCCCTGCGCAGTTGGCGCAGTTGCCGGAGGGCGAACTGCCGCCGGATACCCTGTACCTGGATCACCGTTATCATGACGACCAGCCTCTGGCAGGCGCCGATTACGTGGTCAAGCTGGCCGACGGCACCGAACGCAAGGGTAAGCTTGACGGTCAAGGCCGCGCGGTCATTCAAAACGTGAAGGCCGGCGTGGCCAAAGTCAGTTACGGTCCGATGCCCGGCGCCTTCGAACGCGTCGATAAAACGCCGATGCCGAATTACGATGCCGCACCGTCCGACGTAAAGATCGACAGTCTGTTCGATAAGTATTTCAAGTCAGATGACAGCCAGGGCAATGCAAATAGCGCCGCCTGACAAGGAAAAAGCGACATGAGCAATACACAAACTCCTCCTGCGGGTTGGACACTAAGCCATTTCAAAGCAGTCTGTGCCGACGTTGGAAGCTGGACTTGGGGAACAGTCCAGGGGGCGTTCAACGAGAAGGCCAGCATTACCCAAATTATCGTGGATGCGGTCATTGGCATGATTCCGCTCGTGGGAGATGCAACGGCCGTGCGAGACCTGATCGCCGTCGTTATCGGCTTGGCAGATGACGAAGAAAAACGCAAATCGACTTGGCAATGGGTGTTGTTAGTCGTGCTGCTATTTGCCCTCATCCCTGTCATTGGCGGCGTTGTCAAAGGGGTCGGGCGCATTACCGTCAAGGTCGCCCAGGAAGCGGCACACCTGGCCGGTGCTGCCAAGGCGGCACACCTGCTCGCAGGCGCAAAGGAAGTGATCGAGTTCCTCAACCGGATAGGCGTCAAAAATGCGGAGAAATGGCTATTGTCACTACGCGTCGGCGATCACCTCAATGCCTTGACTTTGAAATTCGCGCATCTGATGGTGACACTGGAAAAGATACTCGAAAAGGCGCGGGCCAAGGTCGCCAGTCTGGCCCCGAGCTTGGCCAAACGCATAGATTCGCTGCGTGAAGGCTTTGCCAAGGTACGGGAAAAAGGCAAAGAAATGATACCGCTCGCTGTGAAAGAGTTGGATCAAAAACTGCGGGAAATTCAGGCCTACATCCAGTCCGGTGGCGAAACGACCAGCCGGGTTGCGCTCCATGAGGTGGCAACCGGCGAGCGAGTTGTGACTCGCGCGGATGAACGGCGCCTGATTGAGGATGGCGTCCTGCCGACGAGGAATTCACGCGGTGGATTCAATCAAAATGAGTCTCGAACTTCAAAATCAGATGCAATCGCAAAAGTTTACAAGCACGAAGACGGATATCCGAGTTTATTCGATTCCAACCCTGCTGCCAAAAATCACGAGAGGATAGCGGCATTCTCTGGAAAAATAGTCAATCGGCCCCTGAAAGATGGCGAACAGATTTTTCGCTTCTTCGGTCCGCCACGTACTACGCATGGCGTAGCTGTTGGCGAAGCCTTTGCTGGCGGCGGGTGGTGGGGAATTGGACCTGCTCCAAGGACGGCGAGAGAGTGGCGTGAATATGCGGCAGTCCTTGATAGCTTTAACGGGGATGGCTTCTTTGTCACAGCTAAAGTCGTCGGAAACAAGGGGCCAAAGGCAGCTGTCGGTACCGTGTCACAACAGTTCGGAGAAAAAATTCCTGGTCAATATTTGCCCGGGGGAGCAACTCAGGCTTTCTTTTATCTGGATAGAGCTTTCTCGGCTGCGCTAAGCAAAGCCGGTCAGGATTTTGCCAAGGGTGAGAAAGTCGGTAAAGTAGTTGATACAACCACGGGGCTGGAATTTACTTTCCACAGAACGGGATGGACCGATGCTAACGGCATCTGGGGTTATATCCGTGGCCCGGGAACCGCAACCACACAAACCGCGCGTGTTGGCAGCCGCGAACGTGCAACCAAAGAAAACAATCAGGTACTTGTACATCCATGAATCATTCTATATCCAACAGCGCCATCTTGCTGCCCTCTGATGTCGAGCGCCAGCAGATTTTTTATTTTCTTCAAAGACTCAGTTCGGTCACGGCATGGCGACGCATCTTCGAGTATTACAAGGCTTGGGCAGAGTGTGTTGAAAACAGCGTACGCGAAGCCGACCGATTAGGCTGGGCTGATCGAACGGGGCTTCCTGAATCCGACTATGTCCTCATCATGAAAGGACTGGCGCATTGCGAGGAGGGTGTCGTCCGCCTCGGCAAAGGCGACAAGCGGGTGTTTAAATTTGATTCCAATGGTGAATTTGAGATGGCGTGGCGCATAGTTTCCCACTGGAAAAGGATGAAATCTTTTATAGAGGACGGTGATAATGGAATCGACGAAGCCCACACCCCACTGTGGACTGAGTTTAAGACAACTCTGACGGCGCTTTACGAAGCGTGGGAAGATTGTAGTTATCAAATTCTGGCACCCCGTTACCTGGACGAACCGGCACTGACGATGTACAACACTTGGCTCCAAAACGAATTGAAATCCATGCCGTTTCCAGCAGTCTTACCGGCGGTTCCCGATCCACTGGACAATACCTTTGTTCGCACCAATGAGTACACTCCTTTTTCTGGCATCTGGGAACCCATCGAAGCGGCGCAAAAAAAAACTTCGCTTCTGCGTTTGTTCAGTGCCGATCCGAAGCCGCAGCCGCCTTTCAAGATTATGGGAGCGATGAACTATTTGCATGGCGGATCAAGGGCGCCGCGGATCGATGTAATCGCCGCAGGGGAAAGCATGTCATTGGACACGACATGGCGCTTGCTTTGGCGAGACGATCGATATACCGACGGCCGTATCCCCGAACAGGAACAATCTTATCGCTTCACGGCACCGAGGACCGAGCTTGCACAAAATTATTCAATGGCGTTGGCAAAAGAAACCGTATGGGCCGAGAGCGGATCTGCCGTGCCCGTGGGTGGGACGTGGCTGCTCGAATCCGACTTAACCACGAAAATAGTTTTGCAAAAAGGCGAGAGGCTCCCCCTGCACCAGGGCCGAGAGGTACGATGGGTCTTGGCCGAAGATCGAGTGGCGTGAATCGGACTATCGGCTGGGGAAACCCAGTTCGATGCAAATGATACTCGGGACTTTCATCACCTATCCATGAATCAATCTATATCCAGCAATGCCATCTTGCTGCCCTCTGATGTAAGTGATCAAAGCCTCAACCGAGTACTTGAGGGCGAGAATTGTATCGACGAGGAACATACCCCTTATTGGTCAGAGTACAGCGAGACGCTGAGAGCAACCACGCATGCATGGTACCAATGCGCGATCCTGATTGTGCCCGGTGAACATCGCGAGCGGGAGGCGCTCGCGCTATACGGTAAGTGGTTGCAGACTCAAGTGGCAATGCAACTCTATCCGGAGCGTCTGGAGATGGTCCCTGATCCCGCTGACGGCAAATTCGTTCGTACCTTTGGTATCGTGCCGTGTTCCGGCATCTGGGAACCCATCAAAGTTCCCAAAATATCATTGCTGCATTGGATCTTCGGTGCTCCAACACCTCAGCCACCATTTTCGATCGCCGGCGCCATGAATTACCTGCATGGTGGCTCTGTAGCACCGGAGATCTGCGTGGAGACTGATACCGATAATATTGGCACGTATCAGGATACGGTTACGTACCGCCGCAGCTATACCTTCTATTTTAAGGAGGCCAAGGACGAGACCTGGTATCAGACACCGGTGTTCGACAAGAAAGGATTGCCTGAGTTTGAATGGAATAGCGCGTCCACAGGCGAGACTACCCTGGCCGATGGAGTGGTTACCACACGGTCGGACGGCGTGTACTTCATCACGGCAGACAAGAAGGCGGCACCGAATTACTCGGAGAAAGGCGATATCACGGTGACGTGGAATAAGCTGCTCACAGACGATCCCGCTTATCCGGACGGTCCAGCCTATCTGTTCAAGCCCAGTTTCACCCGCAGTTACCCGAGATCGGCACTGAGTGTGGAGGCCGTGCTGGCGCGTGAGATCAAGCTGGAACCTAAGAAATGAGCGCTGCCGTGAAAATAATAACGCTATTCTTGCTTTTTCTCGGCTCGCCGATGACTCATGCACAGGATGCGCACGCCCAGCCGAAGCAAGGCAAATGTACGAGTACGCCATGCGGCAACACCGCTTCCGGCGAAGATCCGCAAGAACAACGTATTCGCGAAGGCGCGGCGCGCTCCGCGGCCATCCGCGCAGGTGGTGACGATCAGGTGAACTGGGGCCGGTACCTGACCCGGCTGACAATATCTTTATCCGCACCGGCGGCTACTTACCGTGCACTGGCATCTGGGAGCCTGTCGATATGCCGAGACGATCGATGCTCGACCTACTCAGGCGCAGGCCCAAACCTCAACCGCCATTTCAGATTGCCGGTACGATGAACTACCTGCACGAAGGCGCACGGGCACCGCAGCGAACAGTCAAAACCGCACAGGGGTATAAGGACCAAGACACCACTTGGCGCCTGCTGTGGCGCGACGATCGCTACATTGGCACTGTGCCAGGAGAAGAGACTCACTATCGTTTTACCAGACCGCACCCGTTCCAATCAAGGCCCACGACCATCAATCCACAGGAAGCCCTGCTGCTTGAGCAATACACCTCGGTCCCATACTTTGAGAAATTGCGCGACATCTGGGGACAGATGGTTGCGCAAGTTGAGCAAAGCCTGCGCAGATTCATGCAGAGTCCGCCAGCGGATTATCGAAAGCGCACCTTGCCAGAACAACCGGATATTGTGTGGGGTGGCCTTGTCTTGCCTAATTTCAGAGATACCTATCGGGGACTGTGCGAGGGCTGCATACAACTCGGAGAGCAATACGATGAAAGAGTCCGCGGTCCTCGCGTCGCACCGGCCATATGGCCCGAATATCGCCTGAATCCGACCATCACCGTCGTCACTGGTGCGAAACCGCCACGTGCGGGCATCTATTTACCGGACCTGCATGACAGCTGCCTTCAATTTCTGGTCGACGATATGCCCGCCCCTGAAGCGCTGGTTTTTCGTGGCAAGCGCGATCTTGCGCATCCCGTTACGGATGTGGTGTACGGCCAAGAGAATAGTTTCGACAGACTTCCATGCCGTTGGACGCTAGTGGAACGGGTTACCGATGAACTCAAGCATTGAATTAGCACCGTGGCGCCAGCGCCAGATCGCGATGTTGTATCGCTATGCCTCGCTCGATTACATGAAGGCGGTGGATGCCATGCTTTCGCAGCTCATCGAAGGCCGCCCTGCTTCGGCACTTGAACAATCGTTGGCCGCTTCCTGCGCGGCGGCCCTGGAATCCCAGCCTCGCATGCACAACGATGCCCGGCGATGGGATCGCGACATGCGCGAGATTCTGACCGAGCTACGGCAGTTGCTGCGCGAGGATATTAAAGCACGCAGCCATGGCCGCTATCGTGCCGGAAGCCTCGGCCATTTCTTCACTCAGGTCGGCCGTGCCGATGCCTATGACGCTTATCGCAGCCGCGACGAGTATTACGTTTGCGAGCATTTTGTGCGTCAATACAGCGACCCGGCCGAGGATATCCTGGTGGAACACCGGCGCCAGCAACCGCTGACCGATCATTGGTTCGCCTGTCATCTCGCGCGACATTTATCGGACCAGCCGGAAGTGCCGGCGTTCCAGGTGCGCACCGACATCACCGCACGCAGCGGCGAATCTCCGCCACGTGCTGGCGTGTACATCAGCCAGGACGATGCGAACGCCGCACCGCAATTTGCCTGGCCCGAGCAAGATCGTGGACAGCTGGCCGACAGCAGCACCTTTAACGATGTCGGTCTCGCCGCGCTGCACGCGATCGGCCGCGATGGGCTATGGTTCGACGAACAAAAAATGTATGCGTTTGCAGTAGAGGCCGGCATTCGGCATCCTTCATCGCCACAGGCGGCGATCTCGCCAGTCAGCGCTTCTTCAGCACTTGCCATCCTTGCCCATGCCACGCGGCCGTGCGACTGGTACTATGTCGAGATAACGTCCGGAAGCGAACGGCGTTAGCGTTCATTTTCGTACAGTTTGGGGTCGGAAACGGCGTGGCACGGGAGTTGCACTGAGCACTGCATTCACACTGCGGAGGTCACAACATGGCGGAACTTACACTGGGCGCGCGCGGCACGGAACAAAGCATCGCGGTCGATATCAATGCGCGCGGGCAGATGGTCGGGATCATCGAGGAAGAGGATGGCCGCCAGCGCGCCATCCTCTACGACAAGCGCTCCGTCGAGCTGGGCACGCTGGGCGGCAGCGACAGCTTCACGCGCGATATCAACAATGAAGGCGATGTGGTCGGCACGGCGCAGAACGTCAGCGGCTACTGGCGCGCTTTCGTGGTCCGCCACGGCGAGCACATGCAGGACCTCGGCACGCTGGGCGGCAACAGCAGCTACGGCGCCGCCATCAACGACAAGGGCCAGGTGGTCGGCTTTGCCGATACCAGCGACGGCTATTATCGGGCCTTCCTCAGCGACGGCGAGCATGCGCCGCGCGACCTCGGCACACTCGGTGGCAAGATCAGCTACGCGGCCGGCATCAACAACCATGGCGACGTGGTCGGCACTGCCGCCCTGCCCGACGGATACCGCCGCGCCTTCGTTTACAAAGCCGGCGGCAGCATGCAGGACATCGGCACGCTGGGCGGCCGCAGCAGCAGCGCCAGCGCGATCAATGACAAGGGTTTGGTGGTGGGCGCATCCGAAACAGTGGGCCGGCGCTGGCATGCCTTCGTTTGGGAGCAAGGCAAGATGACCGACCTTGGCGCGCTGATCGGCTACGGCGATAGCTTCGCCACTGCCGTCAACGAAGCGGGCCACGTGGTGGGCAGCATCCGCGTTGGCGACGAGCGCCGCTCGTTTGTCTACCGCGATGGGAAAATGACTGTGCATCCGGGCGGGTACGGCCTGTACCTGGTCAATGCCATCAACAACCAGGAACTGGTGATCGGCGCCAAATACGCCGGCAAGAAATTCAGCGCCTCGACCATGATCTCCAGCCAGCCGGCAGTAGTCACGCACGGCGGCCAGGACCTGCTAGCCATGATTGCCGTGGTGCTGGTCGCCACCGCCGGCGTGGTTGTCTACCGCCGCCGCTATCGCGGCCTGCGCATGTCCAGCCTGGCACTCTGAGACAAAAAAAGCCCGCACGCGGCGGGCTTGCGCTTCTCTGGCAAGCCAGATCAGCTGAGGCGTTTGCGGCGAGCCACCACACCCAGCAGGGCCAGGCCGCCGGCCAGCATGCCGTAGGTGGCTGGCTCAGGCACTGGCGCCATGGTGACGTTGATCACGCCAGAATAGCTGCCGCCACCCGAAACACCGGAAACCGTCAGCACCAGCGGGCCGCCCGTGGTCGGCACGTACACGCCAGCTTGCGTGAATGGAATGCTGTTGTTGATGGCGAATGGGTTGCCATTCAGATCCGCCGCGGTAAACAGAATCTGCAGGTTGGGATCGACAGCGCCGTGGCCGTCCAACGAGAAGTTGAAGAAGTAGGCCGAGGCACTGCTGCCAGGATTCAGACTAGGGGTGAAGGTAAATACATCGGTAAAGCTGCCCAGAACCGGGGTATCACCAAACGATGCGGTCAGGTGATCCGGCGTCGTAGGCTGCAAGACAACCGTAAAGGCGGCTGCCGAAGCAACGAAAGAAGAAGCGGCCAATACAAGGCCCAATGCCAGCGAGCGTAGTTTCATTTTTACTGTCCGATCAGGGTTGGGGAAAGAACAAGTTCACTATCAAATAAACAACAACATCAAGCTCAGCATATCCTCTTATAAAATTGCTATCAACAAATAATTTCCTATCCACAGTCCAGTTGCCATAGATCAGATCTATCTCGCGCGCAAAATTGCTGGGTACCAATAAAAACGGCATGCCGCAGCATGCCGTCTGAGTGGGTTCGGCGCGGTTTAAAGCGCCGAGAAGTCCAGCTTGACGCCCGTGGCAGCCTGGATCTGGTCCTTGCTGACGCCCGGCGCCAGCTCGGTTACTTTCAGGCCGGCCTCGCTTACTTCCATCACGCCAAGATCGGTAATGACGAGGTCCACCACGCCAACGCCGGTCAGCGGCAGGTCGCATTTTGGCAACAGCTTGTGCGAGGTCGAGCCGTCTTTCGCGGTGGCCACGTGTTCCATCAGCACCACTACTTTCTTCACGCCGGCCACCAGGTCCATGGCGCCGCCCATGCCTTTGACCATTTTGCCTGGGATCATCCAGTTGGCCAGGTCGCCCTTTTCCGACACCTGCATCGCGCCCAGGATCGCCAGGTTGATTTTGCCGCCGCGGATCATGCCAAACGAGTCGGCCGAGCTGAAGTAGGCAGCGCCCGGCAGCGCGGTCACGGTCTGCTTGCCGGCGTTGATCAGGTCGGCGTCGATTTCATCTTCGGTCGGGAACGGGCCGATGCCCAGCAAGCCGTTTTCCGATTGCAGGAAAACTTCGATCCCCGCAGGGACGTAGTTGGCCACCAGCGTCGGCAAGCCGATGCCGAGGTTGACGTAGAAACCGTCCTGCAGTTCCTTGGCCGCGCGCGCGGCCATTTCATCACGAGTCCATGCCATAGTAATCTCCGATATGCTTAGTTTGCGGCGCGGATGGTGCGCTGTTCGATGCGTTTTTCCGGCGTGGCGTTGAGCACGATGCGATGCACATAAATGCTTGGCAGGTGCACCTGGTCCGGGTCGATGGTGCCGGTCTCGACGATCTGCTCGACTTCAACGATGCAGATCTTGCCGGCCATGGCCGCATTCGGGTTGAAGTTGCGCGCGGTCTTGCGGAACACCAGGTTGCCGGCCTTGTCGGCTTTCCACGCCTTGACCAGGGACACATCGGCCACCAGCGAACGCTCCATCACGTACTGCTCGCCGTCGAATTCGCGGATTTCCTTGCCGTCGGCAACGATGGTGCCGACGCCGGTCTTGGTGAAGAAGGCTAGAATGCCGGCGCCACCGGCTCGCAGCTTCTCGGCCAGCGTGCCCTGCGGCGTGAATTCCAGCTCCATCTC
>Ga0105244_10002458_pt1 | contig 13953 bp, 13 predicted proteins | sample KBSM44metaG_FD_80423 | JGI IMG/M metagenome (GOLD analysis project Ga0105244, IMG submission 80423) | Miscanthus rhizosphere microbial communities from Kellogg Biological Station, Michigan, USA - KBS M4-4 metaG | ecosystem: Host-associated > Plants > Roots > Rhizosphere > Soil | place...
ACCAAAGGCGGTCAGCCACCACAATTTAGTGGGGGAGGTATGTCTGTTCATGATGCCGTTCGTCAGGAAATGCTCGCTATCTATAGGGAAGGTGATTACCGCATAGCAATAGGTAGCAAGAAAGTAGATTATGCCGATACTGCCGCCAGAAACCTATTTGCGGAAGGCTGTAGTAACTTTCAGCGTTTTAAACTTCAAAATGAGTGTTTTATTACGAGTGGACAACACTGTTACGTAATACCCTGGATGGGGGATAAAGTTGTCAATACGATTACAGCCTTGCTCATACGTTGTGGTTTTAAAGCAAATTCATTTGCTGGCGTTATAGAAATCGATAACTCCAGTGTAGCTTCCGTTCAGCACGCGCTCAAAGAAATGCTGTTGTCAGGCTTGCCATCTGCATTTGATCTTGCCACAGATGTTCCAGAAAAGTACTTAGATAAATATGACGAGTATTTACCAGAGTCCCTTCTTGCGAAAGGATATGGTGCAAAGGCGTATGAAACAGAAGGTACGCGCATCTGGTTGCAGAAACATCTTTAGTAATCTGGATATGTAATCAGGGTATAAATAAGACATATATACCCTGAATTTTTTATTTCCCTGTAGATTTACTAGGCTTTAGTCCCGGGGTATTACCAGGAGTATCTTTATTATCACGTCGACGTTGATCCGGTTTTCCTGTCGATTTAGCAATTGGTTTTGGACCAGGTTTAAGACCCATGATAGTTATCCTTTTGAGGTGTAAGAGGGAAGCCTCAACATTGATATATTGGATAATGTGAAATTTTTCAATGGAAGCGATCAACATATCCAATGATTAACTAGATATTGTGAACAGTGTCCGCTTCTGGCACAGGGCTGCTGTTGCAGCCCTGACAACCTTAGACTTCAATCGATTCAGAGATCTCTAACGCATCATCGACTTCAATGCCCAGATAACGGACTGTGCTTTCCAGTTTCTTATGACCCAACAGAAGTTGGATCACCCGGAGATTCTTGGTTTTCTTGTAGATCAGGTAAGGTTTTGTTCTTCTCATGGAATGTGTGCTGTAAAGTGAATCTTCGAGACCAAGCTTTTCTATCCACCCATGAAAGATTCGGTTGTATTGTCGGGTTGATATGTGCTGGTTAGTTCCGACCCGAGACCGGAACAAGAAGTCTTTACTGTGCAAATTGCCAAGCTTTATCAATGCAGCTACAGCTTCTCTTGTTCCTTTGGTTATCTCAAATTGCACAGGGCTACCGGTTTTCTGTTGCAACACCGTTGCTCTGCTTGAAACCAAGCTACCATATGCCACATCAGATACTTTGATTTTGACCAGATCACAGCCTCGAAGCTTACTGTCCAGGGCCATATTGAACAGAGCTAAATCGCGCGTTTTACCTTCCAGTTCAAGCCGGATTCGGATCCCCCAGATATGAGATATCTGAAGTGGTCTTTTTTGGCCGATGATACGGTCTTTGTTCCAAGGTGACGTGTTCATACTCAAATCTCCTGCAATGTGGGAGATTTGAGTATGTCTGTCCCTTATGAGCGAGAGGCGGACATACAGAATTACTTTAATTACTGATGGATTAAACATCTATTCCTTGAGAGCGTCGATTTTCATTTGTGAGAGCCAGGCTTTAGCATGCTGGTAATCGTCAGTTCTGCGAGACGAAATATTGTTTCGGCGATATATCATGTATCTTCTTAATCACAATCATGAGGCATCTACCGAGTCATATCCCAAAGTGCCGTTCCAGCATAAAGATTAAAACTGGCCATTCTAAAATCATCATTGCTAAATAAATTTAAACTCAAATTAGAGTCATGGGAATCCGTTTGTAATCATGTCCTACGCGTTTTCTTCTTCTTTGTGTCTTTTTTATATGTCAATTTTGATTATTATGATTTAACTCTGAAGTATCAGTTAGTAACCCTTCTGAAGAAGGTGGGGCTATTTCCGTAGATAAATCATCTACCTAACTATCTCTAAAGGAAAGAAAATGAATCGTCCAAATTGGTTTCAAGTATCTGCAGAAGGCTCAAAGGCACTGGGAGCGCTGCATCATTTCGCCACAAAAGGAACAAATCTTCCGGAAGAGCTAATACATTTGGTTTTTTTAAGAGTATCTCAGATTAATGGCTGTGCGCATTGTATTGATATTCACACACGCGATCTTATAAAGTGTGGTATGTCAGTAGATAAGATAGTACTGATTCCAGTGTGGGAAGAGGCTACTTATTTATTCTCGGATCTGGAGCAAGCGGCACTGGCATGGGCAGAAGAAGTTACCCGTGTAAGTGAGACACATGCTTCGGATGAAGCGTATTCTGCAGCGCTTTCAGTATTTGGTGAAAAAGATTTGGTCGACTTGACCATCGTTATTGCAACAATGAATGCACTTAATCGTATGGGCATCAGCTATCGAATGAAGCCGCTGGCCAAGGCGTAAATTACCATTCGTTTTCTTCTCGCGATTGGTTATTAATTTCCCCAATGAAAAAACCGCCGAAAGGCGGTTTTTCATTTTTTAGCAGCAAGTCATGAAAATAATCAATCTTAACATTCTTTTAGGTATGGAAACTTATGCAAGCTTAGATTCAAAAATAAAGCCGCCAACGTGAAGTGTTGGCGGCGGACATTTATCAATGTAATTCAGCACGATCCAGACCGTAAGCGCTATCCATCGAGCCTGGTGCCATCTGTGATAAAATCTGCAGGCGATTCCAAGCGTTGATTACAGCAATGGTGAATGTTAACTCTGATACTTCCACTTCAGAGAAATGTTCGCGCAATTCGTTGTAAAGCGCTTCGCTTACACCATTATCACCAATGCGGGTCAAAGCTTCAGTCAGTGCCAGAGCTGCTTTCTCTTTGGCGCTGAACAATGGCGATTCCCGCCAAATTGCAACGTGATAAAGACGCAGTTCACGCTCCCCATGCATTTTTGCTTCTTTAACATGCATATCCAGACAAAATGCACAATGATTTAGCTGTGAGGCACGGATATCCACTAAGTGCTTAAGTTTTTTATCCAGCGAGATTTTTCCTAATGCCATAGAAGCATCGGCAAGTGTTTTAGCCAGTGCCGGGATGGTTTTGAAATGATTCACACGTGACGACATATTGTAATCCTCTTTTTAAAATAAACGATCAATGGTTTGCAGTGCATGGGGTAATGCGGTAGTACGAGTGACGGGATCATGCGTTCCGTCTACCCGAATAAATTGCACGTCGGTAATGCCAATATATTCAAGCGCTACGCGAATGTATGGCGTGAACTGGTCATCTGCTACATATGGACCGTGGGCAAATACGCTGCCGCTGGCGACAACGCAATACACCTTTTTGCCGCTGACTAGCCCTATTTTTTTGCCCTCTGGCGTAAAGGCGAAAGTTCGTCCGGCGCGGGTTATATGATCGAACCAAGCCTTCAGCACGGAAGGCAGGCCGAGGTTCCACATCGGTGATGAGATAACCAGCGTGTCACAATCAAAAATCTGATCTACCAGTTGTTCCGAAGTCTTAATAGCGTTGAGCTGAGCTTCACTGCGTAGGTCTGGTGGGGTAAAAAAACCAGCAATGGTAAATGCATCAAGATGCGGTAGCGGCCGTTGAGCCAAGTCCAGCACTGATTCTTCAAGCTCGGCATGATGCGCGCGTAATTTTTCTACCAAGCGTTCAGACGCCGCGCGGGATGCCGATCCTGATAAATCCGGACTGACTTTAATGTGAAGCAGTTTCATCATTTTTTCCTCAGGTGAGATCGCGATAAAAGTGCAGGCCGAGGGCGGTATATCCGACACGCTGATAAAATGTCTGGGCTCCTGAATTACTAATGGCGGTATCAAGGACCATCTGACCACAACCGTATTCACGTGCGATTACCGCTAAGTGATTTAACAGCGTTGCACCAATTCCCTGACCGCGAGCCTCGCTCACTGTTACCAGATCGTCGACGTAACAGAATTGCCCGTGAATAAAATTTTCGAGTAGTCGATAACCGGCCAGCGCCATTGGTTTGCCATCCTGCTCCAGCCCTGCAAGCCGATAGCCTTGCGCCTGCTGGCGCTGTACCTGGGCGATAAATTGTTTCTCATTCGTCAGTTTGCTGCGTAATTCCCGCATCAGCGCAAAGCAACGGGCAAGGTCAGTGACGGTGTCGTAATGTTCAATCCTCATGACGCCTCATATTGGGTGGCTTAGTTAATAGCCATATCTTAATCTTGTATGTCTGGTTAAAAAGGGCCATTATTTGAATTAATTCGTATGACATCTAAGGGGGCATTTCATGGGGTACAAAGAGATTTATGCCCGCTATCGTCAGCAGATTCAGGACGGTCTTTTGAAACCGGGAGCGCGAGTTCCCTCGATTCGTTCGCTAGCGAGCGAGTTGCAGGTAGCGCGAAAAACGGTAGAAACCGCGTATGAAATCCTTATTGGAGAAGGCTATTTCGTGAGTCTGGGGGCGAAGGGGACCTATATAAATCCGGAGCTCAGGCTGACTTCAACGGTCAGCGCAGACAACGCTGTATCGTCTTGTTCACTTAACACACAGATTACTGAAAGGAAGGGTGATCTGAGGCTCGGAATCCCTGCCCTGGATGAATTTCCCCATAAAAAATGGTTACTAATATCGGGAAAAGCGGCGCGAAGTCTTCGTCCGGAAGAAATGCTCATGCCCCCGGTAATGGGCTTTCAGCCGCTACGTGAGGCCATTTCAAGTTATCTCAATATTTCAAGAGGACTGAATTGCCGACCGGAGCAAATCTTTGTTACCAGCGGCTATCGGGCCAACTTACGGTTAATTCTGTCGGTACTTGCACAGCCTGAAGATAAAGTGCTGTTTGAAGATCCTGGCTACTTTTATGGTCAGCAATTATTGAAGCGAATGGCATCCAACCTGCACTATATACCTGTTGATCGGCAGGGCATGGATGTTGATTATCTTCAGCGCTATCACAACGATGCACGCTTCGCTATCGTTACACCCACTCATCAAAGTCCGCTCGCAGTTAGCCTTTCATTACCGCGTAAGCATCAGTTGCTGGCCTGGGCACAGCAAAACAGTAGCTGGATAATCGAAGATGACTACGACGGAGAGTTTCATTACACACGAAAAGTAATCCCGGCGTTGAAAAGCCTCGATATGCATGACCGGGTTATTTATACCGGTACGTTTAGTAAAACGATAATGCCAGCTATGCGTATCGGCTATATGGTAATACCACAGGAGACGGTAGCCCGTTTCAGTGAACTGGGCGAAATCCTTGAAACGGGTCTACCATTACTGCCGCAAAAAATACTTGCGCAATTCCTTAGCGAAGGGCACTTCTACCGTCATATAAAAAAGATGCGCTTACTCTATCAACAGCGGCGTCGCATGGTGCTTGAAGCAATTGAAACGGGCTTTCCAGGGTTATTTGAATTTGAGCTTACAGATGGCGGGATGCATATTGTTGCCTTCCTGCAACGCGGTATTGAAGATACTGCATTAGCTGCATTATGGACACAGCACGAGCTTTACGTCCGGCCACTCTCGAGCTGGTATGCGCAGACACAAAAACGTTATGGGTTAGTAATTGGATACACTAATATTCGCTCAACCGAAGAGGCGCAGAAAATTTTGGAGCGGGTTAAGGAAAAAACACTGGCGCTTATGCAGCATTAAGCTTTTTGATAGCCAGGCGTGAATAATAATCTCTTGTTTAACCGTATCGTTGCCTGATAAAAATATTTAGTCGATCACTCCCTGTAAATGAGGGTCGACTAAATATGATCGTGATAGTACATGTGTTTTTTAACAGGAATTTAGTCTGGTGTCGGTGCCATATATCTCCTCCAGGATATTACGTATAGCTAACGGGAACACCGTTTCTAAGCCAGACGTTCCAAAATAGAGCGGGGTTTTGAGAATATCTGGAATATTAGCGGATCTCAATTTCAGGAACGGCTGACATCCCGACGCGCAATAATTTTGCATCGGGTTGATTACCATCCAGCACTATTTTCACCGGTAAACGCTGGACGACTTTAGTAAAGTTACCCGTTGCATTGTCTGGCTGGATGGCTGAAAACGTTGCGCCGGTTGCAGGAGCGATACTATCGACATGTCCAGTAAACTTTTTGCCAGGCATGGCATCAATTTTAATTAAGACCTTTTGCCCCTGCTGAACATTTGCCAGCTGTGTTTCAAGATAATTGGCAATGATATAAGTTTGATGTAGCGGAACCACGGCCAGCAGACGTGTCCCTGCGTTAACGTAGGCACCGAGGCGCACCGAACGCTGGCCTACCATCCCATCGACTGGTGCAACAATACGCGTATAAGAAAGGTTAAGCCTCGCCTGACTGACCTTTGCCTGCGCGACTGCAACATCGGCTTCCGCCTGACGTAATGCAGCTCTCAACACGCCTACCTGTTTTTCTGCTGAGGTCAGAGCAGCTTCGTTCTGACGAACGACTGCGGATGCAGAACGCTGCGTTGAATGGGCTTTTTGTTGATCGTCCGCAGCGACGGTACCTCTTTGATAAAGCTTGTTAAAACGTTCAGCGTTCTGACTGGCATACTGCGCCGATGCCTGACTGGCTAAAAGAGTCGCTTTAGTCTGAGCAATAATGGATTGTTGCTGCTCCAGTTGTGCAAGGCTGCTCAGGTGTTTTGCTTCACTAAGCTGCAAATTAGCTTGCGCCATTTCAAGCGCTATTTTGTAGTCACGGTCATCCAACTTGGCCAGTGTTTGCCCTGCTTTAACGCGTTGGTTATCTGCGACATAGATATTTTTGATATAACCCGATACTTTTGGTGCTACCAGTGTGTAATCCGCATTTACATAGGCATCATTGGTACGGGTATCATTATTCAGCATTGTCGACCAGACGAAAAATATCATCGTCATCATCAGAATTAATAATGCGCTGAGCAGAATCGTTCTTCTTGATACAGGAGATTTCATTTAACCACCTCTATTTGGTCATGGCAGGTTGAAAACATGTCTGGGGCGGCCAGACACGTTTTGGCAACCAGACAGTGAGTAATAACAGCAGGACGGCAAAGCCAGTCATCAGCAGATAGCTGTCGCCCAGACTCAGAACAATTGCCTGATGTTTTAATAAGGTGATAAATCCAGCGATGTTCTCGGTGTTGCTGATGCTGCCGTCGTGTAATAAAGGAATGCTGCTGCTGGCCTGCTCACTGACCGGTGTCGATATCAACCATGGGCGGTTGGCTACGTTATTGATCAGAACATTGGAATGAAATTGCTCTCTGTCATTTATAAACCATTCCACTAAAACGCCAGCAGCGATGCTTGAAAAACCCCGTACGGTATTGAACATAGCAGAGGCATAATGTCCTTCCGGGGGAGCCACAACGCTGGTTGCGCTCATAAGCAACGGTAAAATAATTGACGGTAATCCAATCGCCTGCAGAATCTGTATGATCCAGAAATTCTGGCGTGCCCAGTCGCTGGTTATCTGCATACCCATCAGGCTGGCGGAAATCATCAGGGCAATTCCGAAAGCTATCAGCCAGCGACAATCAACCCAGCGCAGACTAAGCAGTGCGGCAACAAGCGGGGTAATAATTAACTGCGGGAGCCCAATGGTCAAAGCCAACGGCGCAAATTGTACTGTTCGAAAGCCCTCTACTTTGCCAAAGAAATTGGACGGCAAAGCCGATCCAGCAAGCGCCAGTACCAACACCCCAGCAAGCGCCATCAGGCCATATAAAAAGTTACTTCTCTCCAGCATCTGTAATTTGAACAAAGGGAGGGGGTGAAACCATTCATTAATCAGAAAAATCGTCAGGCAGACGATGGCGCTAGATAACAGACCACTAAATAACGGCGATTCAAACCAGTCCAGACGTCCACCCTGAGTGATGGCGATTATCAAAAACGCCATGCCAGAACAGCCGGTAAGCATACCGAACAGGTCGATCTGTTTAAATCGGTCGAGGTGAATCGGGTCCTGCGGCAAACCCCAGCCAATAAAGAGCATCGAAATCAAAATGGCGGGGACCACTTGCCAGAACATGAACATCCAGCTCACATCATCTGTCCAGAATGCCGCCAGTGAAGGGGCCACATTTGGACCAAAAGTCGCAGTCAGAGCATAAGCGCCAAGTCCATAAAGTTTTATCGATGGTGGCAGAAAACGTAGCGCCACAGTCATGAGTAAGGGAGGTAGGGCACCGCTAAACAGGCCCTGTATCGTTCGCAAGAGAATAAACAGCGGCGCATTCGGGAGCAAGGGTAAAAGTATGCCGCAAACCATAAAACCGCCAGCGCAAGTAAGCACGAATTTACGCAGCGAAAAAGTCACAGCAAACCATGGTGCGATCATCATCGCCACTACTTCTGCGGCCTGGTAGGCAGAGGTGAACCAACTGGCTTGATCATAAGTCACGCCAATTCCGGCACGCACATCCGCAAGCGCTATATCTATAACCCGACCATTAAGTCCGGAAGTTAAGGCTGCGATTAGTATCCCCACAAATCCCATTGCAAGGCGCCAGGTAAAGGGGGGCGAAGGTGGGGTAGAACGCTGTGCATTCATACAAAGTTCTCATGCATTATGGCGATACACTGTACCACATTGTGGTGCAGATGTGACATCTTACATTGCGATAGCGTCCATTGCAATGTGATAATTAATACATGAACTGAGGTAACAGGCTGTCCGTGACCGGACAATAAGGAGCTCTATATGGCCGTAAATGCTTCAAGCTTTGAGGATGAAAAACCCGGCGGGATTCAGGTTATAGCCCGCGCAGCGGCAATTTTGAATGTGCTGGGAAAACACCCTGGCGGCATGAGTCTGGGAGAAATTGCGCAGGAGGTTGCTCTCCCTCGTTCAACGGTGCAGCGTATTGTCGCGGCTTTAGATAGCGCTCAACTTGTGCGTAGCAGCGGGGCCGGTGGCCTGCGTCTGGGACCTGCACTACTCAAACTTATTTCCAGTGTGCACAGCGATGTCGTGGATCTTGTACGTCCCTTCCTGGAGCAGCTTTCGGCCAATATTAATGAAACAGTGACCCTGGCACGTGCCAGCGGTACACAGCTGGCAATCATCCACTACGTCGTAGCAACACGGGAATTACGTGTTGTACCTCGTATTGGACTTAATTTGCCGCTCTACAGCACTTCCGGCGGACGTGTGTTACTGGCTATGGAAAGTGATGAAGATGTCCGCATACTGGTAGGCGAAGCCTATGAAGATCTCACCGGAATGACAGTTAAAACGCTTCCACAGCTTCTGGAGTTGATCGCCGATGTTCGTGCCAGAGGGCTGGCTATAGATCTGGGTGAAACCCTTGAGGGTGTCTGCACGATAGCGGTAGCGCTGGACACACTTTTTGGTCGTTTTTCTATCTCATTATTAGTTCCAGCGCCACGTTTCCATAAACATGAAACCTTTTATCGGCAAGAACTCATGCAATGCAAGGAGGCGATAGTTAATGAAATTGGAAGAATAATTTCGGTAGGAGAATAACTAACAACAGGAATAAGTGTTCTCAACGAAATTTGTTAGGCCGCTTGCACGGCCTACCCCATCCTTCGTTGACCTGCTCCCAATTGATTAACACCACGATGTTAGTAATGTCTTCATCAGCAATGTGAGGACATCCCCATAAAGAAGCATTTTTCTGACGAACAGTTCATCAGTATTCTCCGCGAGGCCGAGGCTGGCATTTCCGCTATCAAGGTTTTAATGCCTCCTCACTGCGCTGTAAACAACATCTCTCTGGGAAACAGAAAGATTATTAAAGTTTACTTTATCACCGTACAAAGCCTTTGTTTTTAGATGTCATTGTTCAGTTCTACAAGTGAAATGAAGTACCTCAGTAACAGTAAGAAAAGTTGAAAATGACGTAGCTTTATGCATTCATGATTTCCACTGGTGCTGCTTACCATATGCCCACTTAAGTTTCATGGGTATATGGCACGAATTCGACCGTTTTAGCTTTAGATATAATGCTGTATGGACTAGAACGAGAGGTCGACCATGGGCGTTTGATTACTTTGAAAAAGAAATATTTAGCATAGCTTCGCTCAGCTTCCATAGACGTTGGGCTGCGACTTGGTCGATAGCATAATGCATAGCATCTAATGTTAGTTCTTTCGGCTGGTTGAATGGGTTAAGCATGTCATCTTCAAGAACCCCGGTAATGTCTGAATTTGCACAAAAGACGCCGCCTTTTCCGTTAAGCTGTGGGCTGACCGCACACCAGACATGGGTCGCTGCGCCTTGAGGGATGGATTTCATGTCGCGTTCAGGAGCGATCACGGGATTACCGTTTGCATCGAGATTGCCCATGTTTTTCAACTGCTCAATCGACATATGCTTTGCCAACCCGGTCACGATACCTCCCGGATGCAGTGAGAAAGCACGGACGCCGTAGTCACGCCCTCTCCGATCCAGCTCAACCGCAAATAGTACATTGGCGGTCTTTGACTGACCATACGCACTCCATCCATCATAGGCACGGCGCTCGAAATTAACGTCGTCCCATACGATATCCGACAAACGGTGGCCGAGCGAGGAAACGGATACAATGCGCGCGCCGTGCGCGCGAAGCAGAGCTGGCCAAAGCCGTAGGGTCAATTGAAAATGGCCGAGATGGTTGGTTGAGAACTGCATCTCATTGCCTCGACTGTCTCGAGCTAACTCCGGCAAAGCCATGATGCCGGCGCTGTTAACCAAAATATTCAACGGCATCCCGGATTGCACTATGCCGTGCGCGAAGGTATCGATTGAATCAGGGTCGGTCAGGTCCATCGGCCTGACTTCAATTCCTCCACCGATTTCAGTAATTACTTGGCGGGCGCGATTTACGTCGCGGGCGGGCACAATCACTCGTGCGCCAGCCGAAGCGAGTGTTCGGGCAGTTTCAAGACCCAGCCCAGCGTAACCGCCAGTAACGATCGCGAGTTGTCCGGTCAAGTCAATACTTCGAATGATGTCAATTGCCGTTGTATAGGCAGTAAATCCTGAACCGAGCGGCTTTTGCAACGTGGTCATATAGAGCACTCCAGTGGTTAGTTGCTTTAAACCGTAGTGTGCACCTGTGAATTAGTACGTTTAATACGCTAAAATACTTTTTTCTTTAGCGAAAGTACAAAACGTAATGCATGACCCTCTGTCCCGTACACTGGAACTTGTCGAGGCGCGAACAATCTATGCCGGTGGCTTCATTGGCGGCGGTGATTGGTCAATCCGGTTCCCGCCACCACGTAAGATCAAGTTTTTTGTGATCGGTCGTGGTTCTTGCCTGCTGGCACTAGATGGAATTGAAACGCCCTTCCGACTTGCCACAGGCGATGTTTTTTTACTCACACGCAACGCCGGATTTACCGTGGCGAGCGATTTGAGGCTAGTACCTCTGCCTTCAAGCGAGGTTTACACGGGTAGAAATTCACCCATCATTCCAGTGGGACAAGGTGACGATTTCCTGTTTCTGGGCGGTCACATTGATACCAATCATGCAGGCGGGCGCTTGATGGCTGAGAATTTGCCTGATTTTTTACATTTCTCTGCTTCCGAAAGTGGTGCGAATCGACTTAGCGCATTGATCGGGGAATTGGTTGAAGAGGCGGCCGGTTGTGTACCCGGTGCTGAAATGGCCTGCTCAAGTCTAGCGCATCTACTTTTGATCCAAATATTGCGCCGCTACCTTTCCGCACATGAGTCAGACGAGGCGGGCTGGTTTCGAGTCGCCTGTGATTCGCGGTTAGCCCCAGCGTTGGCGTTAATGCACAGTGATCTGGCCCGAAAGTGGACTCTGACCGAATTGGCACGTGCTTGCGCCATGTCTCGAACCAGCTTTTCTAAGCACTTTCGTGTAATTGCTGGCATGCCGCCATTTACCTATCTTACTGAATGGCGGATGCGCCACGCTGAACATGAATTGCGCCGCGAAGGTAGCTCAGTCGTCAAGGTCGCTCTGTCGGTTGGCTACAACTCCGAAGCTGCGTTCAGCATCGCTTTCAAGCGTGTGATGGGCCACTCTCCTCGTCGCAATACCCATCGCAGCACAAAAGGTTTAGTTTGTGGCTCAGCACCTGATGATGCTTCACTTGTCACTAAACCTTAAACCTATGCACTGTAACTGTTAGGCCTTGACGCAACCTTGATGCGATCGCTGGTTTTCATAGCAACAGAGAAAAGCCCTCTTACTTTATCGTGAAGCAACTCGTAATTCCGCTCGCAAGCAAGATATAACGAAGCTCGACCACTCTGGCTGGTCCGAATTGCTCAGCCTCGAACTGGCGCTCTTCGGTATCAAAGCAACATGCATCCATTCGGAACCGTTTCGCACCGATTCCCTCGATGCGATCTCCGTCATGTTCGGCGATGTCATCAATGTCTGCTTCTGGCACAAACCAGACTGTCAGATTCGATTGCAATCTATCTACGATTCATCCAAGACAGGTTTGAGCCAATGCACCTTTGCTAGGAAAACATTAGTCCAGCTCAAAACTCAGCCCACAAGTTTTAACCTCGTTTTCTCACTTTCAACAATGCTCCCACTATCGGCCTTGCTAACAAAATTAGCCCACCATTGCATCATAGGACGACGTTGCTCAAGGTAATCACTGCGGTTATAAGCGCGACGTATCTCATTCTTGTCTACATGAGCCAGTGCTGCCTCAATGACATCAGGTGGAAATCCTTCCTCATTGAGTGCCGTACTAGCGATAGAACGTAGACCGTGTGATACGAGTACGCCTGCTAAGCCAGCACGCTTGAGTGCTGCATTCACTGTCTGGCTGTTCATTGGCTGGGTTGGTTTGATGCGACTGGGAAAGATAAACTCTCGGCCACCACTGAGTGACTTCATCATTTCCAGAATAGAAAGAGCCTCATCGGATAGTGGAACCGTATGGTCCCGGTTCATCTTCATTCGAGCTGCAGGAATTTTCCATTCGCTAGCATTGAAATCGATCTCACCCCATCGAGCCTCAGCGGCCTCGGCAGGGCGGGTGATGGTGAGAAGTTGCCACATGAAAAGGCATCTTGTGGACAAGCTGATACTTGCCGTACGCATAGTCTGCATTAGCTGCGGAAGTTGATCCGGGCGGATGCTTGGCATGTTTTTCTTTTGCGGTTTCTCAAATGCTTTTCCGATATTTACACTGGGAACTGCATCAATCAGGCCTGTGTTCTGCGCATAAATCATGACTTCGTTAATACGCTGACAAAGGCGGCGAACAGTCTCTAATGCACCTCTGGCCTGAACCGGCTGAACAGCTTTAACCAGAGTATGAGCCTTAATCTCAGTGACACTGATATCGCCGATTGCTGGGAAAACATCTCTCTCAAGCGAGCGCCAGATATCGTCGGCATAGTCCTCTGTTACGCTGGCTTTCTTCACATTCCACCAACGCTCGGCAACTAACAGGAAAGTGTTGGTTTTAGCCTCTTGAGAATTTCTTACCTGTTCTTTCTGATGTTCCTGAGGATCAATGTCTTTCGCCAACAAAACTCGAGATTCAGCTCTGAGCTTACGCGCATCAGAAAGGGAGACAGCAGGGTAGGCACCGAAGCTCTGTTTGGTTCGCTGTTTTGTCAGCGGTCGATAGTAACGGAACTGCCAGAGCTTACTACCACTGGACTTGATTAATAGAGTAAGCCCGTCACCATCATACAGCTGGTAATCGGCATCTTTAGGTTTGGCGGCTTTGATTTCCGTATCGGTTAACGGCTTGGTTTTTCTTGCCATGGGGAATCTCCATGCGTTTAGGCCCAACGAAAACAATAGAGCTTTTCGTTGGGCCTATCAATGGGCCTAAAAGGTTCGGATTTAATTAGTTCTCTTCGGACTTCGCGGGACAAATTGAGGGCACAAAAAAGCCCGCAGGGCTTGCGCCGTGCGGGCTCTTAGGACTTCATCGGATGACTCTGGTAATCACCGATGGAGAATTTTGGTGGAGCTGGCGGGAGTTGAACCCGCGTCCGA
>Ga0105244_10002460_pt1 | contig 13947 bp, 11 predicted proteins | sample KBSM44metaG_FD_80423 | JGI IMG/M metagenome (GOLD analysis project Ga0105244, IMG submission 80423) | Miscanthus rhizosphere microbial communities from Kellogg Biological Station, Michigan, USA - KBS M4-4 metaG | ecosystem: Host-associated > Plants > Roots > Rhizosphere > Soil | place...
GGAAACTCTCAATGCCATCAGTCGTTGGCTGAACAAACAGCATGTACTGACTTACTGCGCAGGCGGTCATGACGATTTATGGTGCGCCAACGCATTCTATTTATACGATGAACAGCGCGTCGCTTTTTATTTGCTCAGCGAAACCCATACCCGGCATGGCGAGTTGATCGGTAAAAAATCCACCGTGGCGGGGACGATTAACGGGCAGCCGAAAACCGTCGCCCTGATTCGTGGCGTGCAGTTTCGCGGTGAAATTTCGCTGCTTGAAGAGGCAGACGCGGTAAATATACGGCAGCGTTACTGCAAGCGTTTTCCCGTGGCGAGAGTGATGTCTGCTCCGGTCTGGGAAATCCGGCTCGACGAAATAAAAATGACAGACAACACTCTCGGCTTTGGCAAAAAACTCCACTGGCTGCGTGAGGGTTAACGGCCTAACAGGCGCAGCGCCTCGCGATTAAACGCAGGAAGATCGTCCGGAGTTCGGCTGGTGACCAACTGGTCTTTATCCACCACCACTTCTTGATCGTAGAAATCGGCTCCGGCATTTTTTACATCGATCACGATAGGTTTCACGGCCGTCATTTTTCGCCCGCGAATGACGTCGGCGCTGATTAAAAGCTGCGGGCCGTGGCAAATAGCAAACACGGGCTTGCCGGTATTCACAAAATCCCGCGTGAATGTCACGAAACGTTCATCCCCACGCAGGGTATCGGGTGAATGCCCGCCGGGTAACAACAGGGCGTCAAAATCAGCCGGACGGACTTCATCAATGGCTTTGTCAATGGTGACTTTCGCCTCGCCTTTTTTCCCGGTAACCGTTTTGCCAGCTTGTTTATCAATGGTCACCACTTCGTGTCCCGCTTTACGAAACTCTTCTGCTGGCGAAGTAAATTCAGAATCCTCAAATTCGTCGGTTATCAAGACAGCAATCTTCTTAGTCATAGTTCCTCCGCTTTTATGGTTTCCGTCACTAAGCCTGGTCGACGGGGCTGACTTTGCAAGCGAACGGGCTAGACTTAGACATATCTGAATAAGGAGTTTCTATGAGTCGGGTATTGATAACGGGCGCCACAGGCCTGATTGGCGGGCATCTTTTAAGCATGCTGATTGATGAACCGCAGGTTAGCGACATCGTTGCCGCGACGCGGCGGCCGATAGCAGCCATGAACAAAGTCACGAATCCTCACGATCCGCAACTGAGCGATGCGCTGACGCAATTAATCGAGCCGGTGGATATCGTTTTTTGCTGTCTTGGCACAACGATGCGCGAGGCGGGAAGCAAAGAAGCCTTCGTGCTGGCGGATTACACGCTGGTAGTCGACACCGCAATCACCGGTCAGCGTCTTGGCGCGAAGCATATGCTGGTAGTCAGTGCGATTGGGGCAAACAGCAAATCGCCGTTTTTCTACAATCGTGTGAAAGGTGAAATGGAAGAAGCGTTGATCGCGCAGGACTGGCCGCGTTTAACCATCGCGCGCCCATCCATGCTGCTCGGGCACCGCGAATCACAACGCTTTAATGAATCGCTGTTCGCGCCGTTGTTTAAAATCATGCCCGGAAAATGGAAATCAATTGAAGCGCAAGATGTGGCAAAAGCCATGCTGCATGAAGCGCTGTCTCCCTCGCGAGAAGGCGTGAATATTATGGATTCACGCCAGCTGCGGGAAATGGCAACTTAATTGCCGTTATGCGTTTTCTTCACCCATCTGTCTTTCAAAAGCCTGTCGCACTAATCCCATTACGTAAGGTAGTTGGTCGAGTGAAGAAAGCCCGATTTCTACGTCACCGTTTCCCCAGCGGCCAACATTGGTGACATCTTTAGCCAAGCCTTTCGGGTCAGAAAGTTCATAAAAGGGCATATTCAGTGACAATCGGAGACGGCTTTTTTGTGGCACAACATCGACAAAATTGGTTTCTGCCTTGTAAGCCACATAGAGTTTGGTGAACTCTTCGATGACACCAGCGTCGATCTCCAGCACCTGTTGGCGGAATGCATCAAAGATTGCCCGCATTGTCGAATGGCTCGATAAATGTGGATGATCGGCAAGGCTCCAGGCTGCGCTGTCAGGGCGTTTTTCAGCATAGCCAACAAGAACCCCGCTTGGTAGATTCGGAGCCTGCCAGACTTCGACCGCCTTTTGCGCCAACATTTGTGCGCGGCCCACAATCCCTTGTTCATCCCAATGTTCCAAACTTCCCAGGCCTTGATTCAGCCGTAATGGGCTTTCCTTAAATCCCCCTTTCATATCGCGTTTTTCACTAAATACGCGGTTGCTGTATTCAGAGTTATAGCCAGTTAGCGTCAGGTTCCCGAGCGTATGCAGGTACGAATCATGTGTTTGTTTCCATGCTGGCCCTAAGTTTTTTTGCCAGGCGGAGGATAGAGGCCGCTGCTGCGGCATAATATGTTCAATCGTATATTCATCCACCGATATGCGCTCTTTCCGGCCCTCATTTTCCAGGCGGCGCAGCCAATAACTGCGGTTGCGGAAGTTATAAAGATCGCGCTTTTGAATTTCACGTTTAAATTCTTGATCATCCGGGAAACGGCGATACGAGGGCAATGCTTGCAAATAAGCCTGAATGCTTTCCAGATAAGCGCTTTTATTAATCGATTTCTTAATTGTCGCGAAGGTTTTGTTCAGGGAATTCGTAGGGATTGCACAGACCGCACGGCGGAAAACGTAAGATTCAATGAGTCTTATGGCAGCCAAAAAATCCGCAACTGATAAATCATCTAGCTGGTAATCATGATAAAGCTCTAACAGAAATGGATATGCCACATCCACTTTCAGCTCTCGCAGATCTCTAAAGCCTAAAGAAAGCTGCTTGTCTGATTCTTTATCCAACGCCATGGCGCAGTAATAACATGCATACGTCTGGATATCTTTGAGTAGCTTATCAACGCCATCAGCATGGTTTTGAGGTTCTCGGGCATAGGCTTTAAAAGCTTCGTAAACATCATCAATTCGCGGAATGTTGCCGGTTTTTACCGTCAGGTAATGGCGCATAAAACCGTCAAACTGGGCGTTATAGCCTTCCTGACCGAATGCCATTTCCATCGGGCGCCAGAAGTCTTCGTATAATTTTGTTTGATGGTTTGGTTCAAGACCCATCAAAATAAAATTGCGAATGAGATCGGCCTGACTAAGCGCTTTTCCGGTGGAGTTCATGCTCTCAAATATCAGTTGCGGATTATCCTGCCCGCGGCTCAGTGCTACATCCACGATTAATAATTTTGCTAACCCTTTACAAACAAGCAGTAAATCATCTGGAATTTTACTGAGTTTTTCATCAAAGAAATCAAAGTTTTCTTTTAGACGCAGGGAATGGTTTTCAGGCCACTGCTTTTGCCTGAGTAACGCCAATAATGATTCTTTATCTGTCTGAGTCAGTAGCAGTTTAAAGCCACGTTCTCCCTCTTCCAGATCGTTAAGTAAATAATAATGGCGCAGCTTACGCGCAGAAAACCCTTCTAAAGGTTCGCTATCGCCGAGGTGTCGGCATAATGCTTCAATAATCAAAGTCGCTGTTGTCAGGCGTTGCTGACCGTCAATGACAAGCAGCGCCGATTGGCTACTAACCTGATACAGCCCTTGTTCGATATAAACTACAGAGCCAATAAAATGGGCCTGAATATCTTCTCGTTGCCCGGCACGAATAATGTCATCCCAAAGCTGTTGGCATTGAGTGATAGTCCAAGAATAATTACGTTGGTAAATGGGGATAACAAACTGGGGAGATTTTTTCAGAAAATCGAATAAGCGGGCTTCCGTAGCTTTCATTGCGCATCCTTTGCTTAGCCACAAAAGGCACGGAATATCGCCAATAGCAGCTGATGAATAATAAAAAAAATTGCTGCGATTTTAACGCGATGAAAGCTGTGAAAAGGGAATTGATATCAAGAAATTGATTGGAGTAGATGAGCTTTTAGTGCGTTTTACGGCCAATATGACGGGAACGTTTATTGGCCGTAACTTTTTATTTTACCGCAAATGATGAACAACCTGGTTGCTGCTCCCGCGCCAGACAAGCGCCGGATCTTTTAACGCCTGAACGAATTTACCGTCGATCAGCACGTTAATTAAATCCACTATTTCGCGCTGATCCGCCGTTAACTCCTCGATCTTATAACCGGTCCACATCCAGATATCTTTTCCGGGGCACTCTTCACGTACTCGCTTCACGAGTTTCAACACACCCGCGATATTTTGCGGATGAAGTGGATCACCGCCCGAAAGCGACAATCCCTGGCGACGAATACGCGTGTCGTTAAGATCGGCAATGATTCTGTCTTCCATTTCCTGCGTGAAGGCCACACCGGAATTGACTCGCCAGGTACTTTTGTTGTAGCAACCGGCACATTCATGTACGCAACCGGAAACAAACAGTGTGCAGCGGGTTCCGGGCCCGTTGACGATGTCGACCGGATAATACTGTTGATAATTCATAGCATGTAACCTGATGCCCTCACCGTATACAACAGGGAGAGGCGGGTTTTGAAGTTCGCCCTCTCCCTTGAGGGAGAGGGCGGGGTGAGGGTGAAATGCGGCTAACTTTAGCCGATCTGCCCGTTACCCAGGTGTTTCACGCGGCGCTTCACTTCTTCCTGCTTACCGGCGTTAAACGGGCGTGCATCCGGGCTACCGAGATAACCGCAAACGCGGCGAGTCACCGATACGCGCGCGGCATCATGGTTGCCACATTTCGGGCAGGTGAAGCCTTTACTGGTGCATTCAAACTCACCGGTAAAGCCACAGTCATAGCACTCGTCGATTGGCGTGTTGGTGCCGTAATACGGAACGTGCTGGTAGCTATAATCCCAGACATCTTCCAGCGCTTTCAGGTTGTGCTGAATGTTAGGGTATTCGCCGTAACAGATGAAACCACCGTTCGCCACAGGCGGGTAGGCTGCTTCAAAGTCGATTTTGTCGTAAGGGTTAACTTTCTTCTCAACATCTAAGTGGAAGCTGTTGGTGTAATAACCTTTATCGGTCACACCCGGCACCACACCAAACTCAGCGGTATCAAGGCGGCAGAAGCGATCGCACAGGTTTTCACTTGGCGTGCTGTACAGGCTAAAGCCATAACCGGTTTCTTCTTTCCAGCTGTCAGTTGCCTGGCGCAGACGCTCAACAATTGCCACGGCTTTGGCGCGCAGTTCTTCGCTGTCGTAAACGTGCTGATTGCCAAACAACGCATTCACCGTTTCGTGGATGCCGATGTAACCAAGAGAAATCGACGCGCGGCCATTTTTGAAAATCTCAGAAACGTCGTCGTCTGCTTTCAGACGCACACCGCAAGCGCCTTCCATATACAGGATTGGCGCAACGCGAGCTTTTACGCCTTCCAGACGGGCAATACGCGTCATCAGGGCTTTATAAGCCAGCTCAAGACGGCTATCGAGAAGCGTCCAGAAAGTGGCTTCATCACCTTTGGCTTCCAGCGCAATACGCGGCAGGTTGAGGCTGATTACGCCGATGTTGTTACGACCATCGTGAATCTGCTCGCCGTTTTCTTCATACACGCCGAGGAAACTACGGCAGCCCATTGGTGTTTTGAATGAACCGGTCACTTTCACGACCTGGTCATAGTTCAGGATGTCTGGGTACATGCGCTTGCTGGCGCACTCCAGAGCCAGTTGTTTGATGTCGTAGTTCGCATCACCCGCTTTGTGGTTCAGGCCATCTTTGATAGCGAAGACCAGTTTCGGGAACACCGCCGTTTTACGGTTTTTGCCCAGACCGGCGATACGATTACGCAGAATCGACGTTTGAATCAGGCGAGATTCCCAGCGGGTTCCGAGACCAAAACCGAAGGTCACAAACGGCGTCTGGCCATTGGCGGTGTGCAATGTGTTCACTTCGTATTCCAGTGACTGGAAGGCGTCGTAACACTCTTTCTCAGTACGAGAAAGCGCATAACCTTCGGCATCCGGGATCTGCCACTCTTCAGCGGTCTGACGATGTTTTTCGAAGCTTGCAGTGACAAACGGAGCCAGCACTTCATCAATACGGTTAATGGTGGTGCCGCCGTAAATATGGCTGGCAACCTGAGCGATGATTTGCGCGGTCACGGCCGTGGCAGTAGAAATGGATTTTGGCGGCTCGATTTCAGCATTACCCATCTTAAAGCCGTGCGTTAACATGCCTTTGAGATCGATAAGCATGCAGTTAAACATCGGGAAGAATGGAGAGTAATCCAGATCGTGATAGTGAATATCGCCACGCTCGTGCGCCAGAACTACATCACGCGGTAATAAGTGCTGTGAAGCGTAATGTTTAGCCACGATGCCGGCTAACAGGTCGCGCTGAGTCGGGATTACCTTGCTGTCTTTATTCGCATTTTCGTTGAGCAAGGCGGAGTTAGTTTGTTCAACCAGACCGCGGATTTCCTGGTTTAAGCGACCACGCTTTTCGCGTTCAATATCACGATCATGACGATATTCGATGTATGCGCGCGCCAGTTGTTTGTAGTCGCCCGCCATCAGCTGGTTTTCGACCGCCGTCTGAATTTCACCAATATCAACCTGGCTGCGGCCTTCCATTTGCGCACTGACAATATCTGCGACGCGGCCGCAATAGTCTGCGTCGTCGACTCCCGCTGCTTTAGCTGCACGAAGAATAGCTTCTTTAATGCGCTCTGATGTGAAAGGCACTTTGCACCCGTCTCTTTTCATCACATGCGGTGTCATGATCTCTCCGTTTTTAAAAAAGGTTATCCACAAAAGGATGTCACAGCCCGGAAGCTGATACAGGTAAGTGCTGCCAAAGACTTCCGGATTTCGGCCCACTTTATCCACAGCTAATCCCCAGGGTTATGCTGTGGGCTGTATTGTTATAGTCGTCGTTAAATACAACATATTGGGCCGGTGTGCATTTTAAGGTCTATATGTAGTGCTTTGCATCAAAGATGTTTGTGATTTTATTGATGCAGAACAAAGTATTTTGAGCAGCGCAGGAGGGGTCTGGAGTCTTTCGGGAGAACAAATTTTCTGAATGAGAGATTTGGACATATTGTCAGCGAAGAGTCCTACTTAGAGTGATTCTAAGTGGCTTAGATATGTTCTAAACCACCGCAAAAGTAATATCTATCCACCCCATGAAAGTGCAGCAAGCACAAAAGAGGTAACGGAAATCGTGCCCAAAACGGCTGGAATCATCAGCGATTGTTTGGGTTGTTCTGGCGGCTGTTCTGCTTTTTCCCCCGTTGGGGACAATAGTGCTATGACCTGTTCTGGCGTGTTGGCCGCCAGCAGTTGTTCCCGGAAAACGTCATCGGTCAGGTGGCTGGTTAATGACGTCAGTAGCTGAATATGGGTACTTCCCGCTTCTTCTGGCGGTATCGCCAGCAGAAAAACCAGTTTTACCGGTTCATCACCCTCCAGCCCATTCCAGTTGATCGGCGCGGGTAAAATCGCTAACGCGAAAGCCGCCTCGGTCACGCTATCACTTTTACCATGTGGGACGGCCAGTTCTTCTCCCAGCGCGGTGGGGCCTTCCGCCTCACGTTTGAGAACGCTGGCAATAAATGCCTGAGCATCAGTCACTTTTCCTGCCTGGACTAATCTGTCAGTGAGTAACGTTATCAACGCGATGGGTTGCGTTTCGTCTGGCGCGATAAGAATCAATTCCGCTTGTGTGAGCGTCGTCAGTACCATGATTTATTCCTTATTATTTAGTGCGTTTTATCTACATAACTTGCCAACCCTTCATGACACACTGGCCGATAAACACGGTTTTGCTTACCAGATCGATACCTTCGATATCCAGTGTCAGCAACGATCCATAATGGCGTCACACAACAGGTTGTTGTCGCAGCCTCGATAAACCCGCGCCAGAGCGGTTTTCAGTTGTGTTGCGAGTTGAGAATCATGAGCTTTCATGCAGATTCTCCATGCGCGTTAACCAAAAAATCGACCGTGTTGGCGGGGGCAATGTGTGATGCGGTTGCGACTTCTTCTTCGAGATAATTCACCTGGCGATGGCGCAGTAACCCAGGCGGAAGTACCACATCATTGTCTGTGGCATTAAATGCCCTGATGACCGTTCCCTTTGTGGAGAGCGAGTGCGGGATGGCGGAAAGAAATAGCGATTCAGGTAGCGTGGATAAGCTGAATTCCGGTGCTAGCTGTCGTGCGTTGAAGCGGAGTGCAAAACGCTCCAGACGATGTTCGGTGGTATTCAGTGCCTGGCGCTGGTAGCAAAATGGCAGGTGAATGGCATCTGCTTCAAGCTGGCGCAGCGTGAGATGGCGGGCATTATCAGTTAATGCCAGCGTCAGGCTAAAACGCAGCGGTTGTAGCAACTGCGCGTCCGGCGTTTCCACAACCGTATTATTGATTCCTGAAGCGCGTCCTGGCCGCCATTGCAGATCGTCACGCCCGAGTACACCTGTGGCTTTAAACAATGTCAGTGCCACGCGGTTTGGTGAGGGCTCGAGCACCTGGAATTCCTTCATACCCATGCTATTGATAACCAGTGCTTTTCCTGGCTGTTCAATAGCAATAATGCCTTCGCTGGTTTCAATGTCGACCGGGTTTTCCCGTTGCGTGCCCTGCCAGTCCTGAGGATGGTTATTCAGCGGACGCGCGATCATGGAAAACGGCTGGGAAGCCAGCGAGTGGCTGGTGTGAATATCGCTGTTAATCATCAGTCGCAAACGGTGATCGCAAACCGTGTTCGTCAGTTCGACATCAATAAACAGATTAGGATTATCATTACGCAGTTCGCAAACCACGGTGACCGGCAATGTTGTAGTGGTTTGTTCTTTCCCCTGTCGTGCCGCCAGGTTTGCAGGCAAAACCAGATTGGCGCGTAGCGTCAGGCGTTGGAAGTGATCTTGTGTTTCACAAGCCAGCAGCGTGAAGTTATCTGCCTCTATCGGCACATCGCCTGCTAACGGTGAAAAATCGTAGCTGTCGCCTGCATCGGCGCAATCTTCCAGCGTCAGCAGATTTTCGATTGTGCGCCCGGTTTTTTTCTCTACCAGTTTCAATTGCCCATTCTCGAGGTTCAGGCAGTAGAACGGGTTTTGAATCTCTGGGGTGGCTTTTTTAGCTGTTGTAGCAATGAGTTGTGACGGGCTCTCATGCAACTGCACGACAGCATAGCCTAACGCCGGCAGGTCGGTGACCTCTATCGCCACACGCCAACGATAGTAACAAGGTTGAGGAACTTCCTGCTCACCTTGTGAGGTGAGTTGCACGGTTTTACCGCCTGAAAGCGTGTGTTTCTCTATCACGCTAAAAGATAACGGCTTGCCTGCACGAGTGAGCGTGAAGCCTGCGTTTGCGGTATACAACGTGGCTTTCACCATGCCAGACCAAAGGCTTGCGCGGGTGTTGAATATCAATAAATCACTGTCACGACAGGTGGCAAATGCCAGCTCTTTGACCACCAGATTCCACAGGCTATGGGCGACCTGTTCTGCCTGTTTCAGCCGATGCACAATATCCTGATTAGTTGCGTCGCTATTACAGCCGCCCATCGAGTCGTGAGCGTGGCTGCGCAAAATAGTTTTCCAGGCGTTATCGACCCATTCGGTATTCACACTGATCCCCTGATGCCGGGCAATGGCGACTACCGGTTCCAGCTTACGCAGCAGGAATTGCTCAATATCATAATTTCGTTTTTTGATGTCATAACGCACGGAGCCAATGGTTTTGTGGATGCGCGTGTAGCGCGGGGCTTTCAGCTCGCCCTGCCAAACCGTTTCTGCGTCACATTGTGGGCGTACAGCGTCGATAAACTGTTCCAGTGAGCTAATTTTCCATTCGTCCTGGAGCGGGGAAGAGGCTGATACCTGAGCCAGAACTTTCGGCAGGCTCGGGTCGATATTGACTTGATCTCCACCGCAAGGAAGCAGTACATCAGCAAGTCCAGAACGTTGCTTAATCTGCTCCACCATGGGGAAAATTTTCTCTTCAAGATGAATGCGCGTGGCCTGAATATTCTTCGCTGCACCGTAACCATAAGGCATGGCGCAGGCCAGAACAGTGGCCCCGGATGGGGCTTGCCACCAGAATTGGCTGCGTGGGACTTGCGTGTCGTGGTCAATCCCTCGCCAGAACACCAGGTTATCAAGTCCGCAGCCGCGCAGCAGCGTCGGCATCTGTGCATTATGGCCAAAGGTATCGGGCAGATAACCCACCTTCATCGAGTGACCCAGTGAACGGGCAAAAGTGATGCCATATTTCAGGTTACGGATGATGGATTCACCGTGCACATTGTAGGTATCGGTTTGGGTATACCAGGGGCCGATAAAGAGCCGTTTATCGCTGACAAGCTGTTGTAAAAGCGTGCGGTAATCAGGTTTGATCGCCAGAAAATCTTCCACAATGGCTGTTTGCCCATCAAGGTGGTAGCAGGCATAGTCCGGCGAATCAGAAAGCGTTCGCAGGACTTCGATAAAGTTATATGACGCCAGTACGCTGCTGTCCTGATGAGTGAAATACCACTCCTGATCCCAATGCGTATGCGGGATGACATGAATCTGGGTCATGTTCTTTTCCTTATATGATGAGATCATGCGGCGCTTTTCTTGCTAAGAAACAACACACCCAGTGCGCAAATCAGCGCGCCAACCAGCACACCTAATAAATAACCCGGCACATTGGTTGCCAGTGGCCAGCCCCAAATAGCAGGTAAAGGAAGGTTTTGTTTCACACCCAGTGAGATGGCAACCAGCGTTCCGCCTACCGCTCCGGCCATAAATATGGGGATGAGGCGAGGGTTCTTCAGAATGAAGGGAATGGCCCCTTCGGAGATACCGATAAGCCCCAATAGAAGTGATGTGCTGCCTAAGGTTTTTTCTTCACTGCTGAACACATCAGGTAGCCCAAAGCGGCCATTGAGTAATGCAGCAAAACCGACGCCAATCGACGGGATAACAATCGACAGTTCGCGCGCGGTTAAATCGAATGTCGGGCCTGCACCGTTTAGCCCCAGCGCCACAGAACCCGCAGCTTTATTGATTGGCCCACCTAAATCGAAGGCGGTACCGGCGGCAATCATCGCGGAGTAGAAACCGCGTCCGGTATCTCCGGCCGCAGTGAAGAATCCCACCATCCATTGGTTGAGCGCGCCAAAAACCGGGTTGATCAGATATTGCATCACCATGACCAGCGTAATGCCCGTCAGCAGAGGGACCACCAACATGGTTTTGATCGTCGTTAACTGGGTACTGACTTTGATCACGTCGTTGAGATAACGCACCATGTAGCCGACGAAAAAGCCAATCGCAATCGCGCCAAAGAAGCTGGAGGGCATAAAACCTTCCAGATCAAAGAAGCGTTTATAGATTTCATCAGACATCACGCCGCCGATAAAACCAGGGATCAGTGCGGGCTTCCCGGCGATAGAGAACGCCAGATACATGGCAAAAATTGGGTACATAAATTTGATGGTCATAAAGCCCAATTTATCGAGCACTGCGAAAGGCGTGTTTTCAATCTCAATAAACTGGCCGGTAATTTTGGCGACGGCCATGAGCAGGCCACCTAACACCACAACCGGCAGCATATAGCTGATGCCCGTCATAATATGGCCGATAAAAACCTGGTAAGCCGTGCGCGATATTTCCGCCGATCCGCTGGTGAAATGAGGCGTTTTACCGGCATCGAGCGCTTGTTGTAGAAACTCATTGGTATGTTTGATTAATTCTTGCGTGCGGACTTTTAGCTGCGGTAATCCATCAAAGCGTTCTTGATCCTGAATAGGGACATCGACGGCAAGAATAATGGCGTCTGCGCTGGCGATATCTTCACGCGTTAATCGGTTTTTTACACCATCACTACCTTGTGTTTCCACTTTGACATAAAAGCCATGCTCTTTAGCCCAGTTTTCTATTTTACTCGCCGCCATAAAAGTATGGGCAATACCCGTCGGGCATGCGGTGACTGCAACAATACGTTTGGTTTTCATTGTCAGAAATTCCAGTCATTATATTATTGTGGCGAGTATAAATAGCTGTTAGTGGTATCCAAATAGTTTACTGATACATATCGCGTATCATCATACTAATTACGATTAAAATGTGATTAATGTGGCAGTGAATAAAAAATGATAAGTGTAATGTTGCCACTTTAAATGACTAAAGGATTATCTATTGTGAATGTCTTTCATGGAAATGAACGTCTTATTTATGAATACATCTTACGGCGTGGCAATGAAATAGGAGGCTTGTCAGCTAAGACTATTGCTCATGATAATTTTACGACGACGACTTCGGTTAATCGGGTGTGTAAAAAAATGGGTTATGCGAGTTATACCGAACTGCGTTATAAATTTTCCCATGATCAGGCATTACCAGGGGCGGTAGAGCGGGAAATATCCACCGATGAGCCGCCATTTCTAAGGAGTGTGTGTGATTTACTGAAGAACTCAGGTCATATTTACCTTTATGCCCGAGGGGCAACACTGACAAGCCTGAATTATTTATCGCGTTTCCTGTCTCTGGCGAACTTGCCCCACCTGATGCTTAACGATATTCACCAGTTAACCTGTGTCGTGAAAGGTACCCTGGTGTTGTTGAGTAAGTCCGGGGAGACACATTCATTGATTGAAATGGCTCATAACGCTCGCCGCAAAGGGCTTAAAGTATTAGTGATTACCAGCCGCACTTCGACATTAGCATCACTGGGAACGGTGAGCTGGCCATTGGAAATTAATCGCAATCCTATTTCTTTATACCAGCGTGAAGGGCAACTGGATTTGCTGAGGGTAGTAGACCGCATTGGCTATCATCTTTTACAGAGCCATACGGTCTAATCGTATTGTTTTATAAAGACTTAACTAGCCCAAGCCGCACGGCGTAATCATTCTCATGATTACCGTCAGCGTTGATGTAGGTTTTATCCAGTGAAACGAGTTCGACGTATGGCGTCCAGCCATCATCCAGCTTGTAATTGAAGGCGAGCGTATGTTCCCAATAGGTATCGTCCCCTGTTCCTTGATCAACCCCGTCTTGCCAGCGGAAGCGCGGGTTATAAGACATACCAAATTTGCCAATATTGTAAGCAAACCAAATATCAAACTGATGCGATTCGCGGCGGGTATAACCACTGCCGTCCAGTTCGCGATCGCTATGGCTGTCATTAACGGTGTTATAGCGATAACGCGTTGAAAGATTTAATCCATTATCAAATGACTTCCAGGCCTGAATAAACGGACGATAGTGAGTATTGCTGGTGGTGAAAACTGTGACCATACCCGGTGCAACAGCATAGCCATTGCCGAGATCAAAACGCCAGCGAGTTTCAATTTCCTGAGCGGCTTCCGTTAAACCTTTGTCATCAGAATTCAGGCGATCGGTATCACCGAAAAACGTATCATTATGATTTTGTGCAGCTTCAACAGAAAAATAAAATCCATTATCTGCCTGGTGCATCACTTTAATACGCGAATCATTAACATCTGAATTGGTATTATGCCCGAAGCGTACATCAACGGCGGTAGTGGCACACCAGGCGGTATGAGATATTATTAATGAAGTCAGTAATACTATTTTTGAAATAGAGGTATTCATAAACGTCCTGTCAAATAAATGAAAAGTTGGCAGGACAAATTGTGATTAATTCAGTACGGTGTGTTAAAGGTTTTATGATCCATTTGCTGTATAGCAATACATGATAATAAAGTAAAAGCAGATAAAAACACCATGCGTGTCTTTATCTGCTATTTAAAATTACTGCAACCAATAAACTGCTTCAAATGGGCGTAAGCTGATCTCGCCTGGTTTACCCGCCGCATCAGCGTAGTTCTTCATCAACACCTCCCAGTTGCCTTCGAAGGCTTCAGGCATCCACCACTGATTCTCACGACTGAGGTTTGCGGCAACCACCAGCGTTTGTCCTTGCCATTCACGGCGATAACACCACAGATACGGATGTTCCGGCAGCAAGTCCTGATAGCTACCCCAGGTGAAGACAGGGTTAGCCTTACGCAA
>Ga0105244_10002466_pt1 | contig 13925 bp, 12 predicted proteins | sample KBSM44metaG_FD_80423 | JGI IMG/M metagenome (GOLD analysis project Ga0105244, IMG submission 80423) | Miscanthus rhizosphere microbial communities from Kellogg Biological Station, Michigan, USA - KBS M4-4 metaG | ecosystem: Host-associated > Plants > Roots > Rhizosphere > Soil | place...
ACGCCACAGATCGAAGTGACCTTCGACATCGACGCCAACGGCATTCTGCACGTCGGCGCGAAAGACAAGGCCACCGGCAAAGAGAACAAGATCACGATCAAGGCCAACTCCGGTCTGACCGAAGCGGAAATCCAGAAGATGGTGAAGGACGCCGAAGTCAACGCCGAAGAAGACAAGAAAGTGAAAGAGCTGGCCGAATCGCGCAACCAGGCCGACGCGCTGGTGCACTCGACCCGCAAGTCGCTGACGGAATACGGCGACAAGCTGGAAGCGGGCGAGAAAGAGAAGATCGAAGCCGCGATCACCGAACTGGAAGCATCGATCAAGTCGGGCGACAAGGCCGACATCGACGCCAAGGTCGCATCGCTGTCGACCGCTTCGCAGAAGCTGGGCGAGAAGATGTACGCCGACATGCAGGCGCAGCAGGCTGCGGCCGGCGGTGGCGAAGCTGGCCAGGGTGCTCCGGGCGCCGGCGCGGAGCAGGCCAAGCCACAGGACGACGTGGTCGACGCCGACTTCAAGGAAGTCAAAGACAACAAGTAATCGTCTGCAAGAGCGCCGCTTCCCCTACGAAGCGGCGAGCGCCGAGCCGTGCGGCCGTGTAAGCGGTGCCGGCTCGGCTTTTTAGCGTAATCAGCACACAGTATAAATACAGCAAGGTCCCGACAAAATGGCAAAGCGTGATTTCTACGAGACACTTGGTGTCGCAAAAAACGCGTCGGAAGACGAGATCAAGAAGTCCTATCGCAAACTGGCGATGAAATACCATCCGGACCGCAATCCGGATAGCAAAGAGTCGGAAGAAAAATTCAAGGAAGTCAAAGAAGCCTACGAGATGCTGACCAATCCGGAAAAGCGCGAGGCGTATGACCGTTACGGTCACGCCGGCGTCGATCCGAACATGGGCGGCGGTGGCGGCTTTGGCGGCGGCGCCGGCGGTTTCGGCGACGCTTTCGGCGACATCTTCGGCGACATCTTCGGTGGTGGCGGCCGTGGCCGCAGCGCCGGCCCGCAGGTCTATCGCGGCGCCGATCTGCGCTACAACCTGGAGATCACGCTGGAGCAGGCGGCGCACGGCTTCGACACGACCATCCGCGTGCCGTCGTGGGACAAGTGCGACACCTGCCACGGTTCCGGCGCCAAGCCGGGTACCTCGCCGGTCACCTGTACCACGTGCGCGGGCCACGGCCAGGTGCGCATGCAGCAGGGCTTCTTCAGCATCCAGCAGACCTGCCCGAAATGCCACGGCACCGGCAAGATCATCCCCGAGCCATGCGCCGCGTGCGCGGGCCAGGGCCGCATCAAGCGTAACAAGACGCTGGAAGTGAAGATCCCGGTCGGCATCGACAACGGCATGCGCATCCGCTCGTCCGGCAACGGCGAACCGGGGACCAACGGCGGACCGTCGGGCGATTTGTATGTGGAGATCCACATCAAGCCGCATACGGTGTTCCAGCGCGAGGGCGACGACCTGCACTGCGAGATGCCGATCTCCTTCGCCAAGGCGGCGCTGGGTGGCGAAATCGAAGTGCCGACGCTCTCTGGTAAAGTATCGTTCACGATCCCCGAGGGCACCCAATCGGGCAAGACCTTCCGCCTCAAGGGCAAGGGCATCAAGGGCGTGCGCTCCGGCTTCGCGGGCGACTTGTTCTGCCACGTGGCGGTCGAGACCCCGGTCAAGCTGACCGAGAAGCAGAAGGACATGCTGCGCGATTTCGAGAAGCTGACCACCGAGGGCGGCGCCAAGCACAGCCCGCAAAGCAAAACCTGGCGCGACAAGGTGAAGGACTTTTTTGAATAACCGTTTTGTGTAACCCCGTCGTCACACAGGACGCGTAATATCGGACCGCCGTGCAGCCCATTTTTTGGGCGGCTCGGCGGTCTTCTTATGTACAAGAGGAGCATTCATGAGCGATCAAGACATCAGCAATTCCCCGTTGCGCGGCCTGTTGGAAAACAACCGCAAATGGGCCGAATCGGAAGTGGAACGCGATCCGGATTTCTTCAACCGGCTCGCCACGCAAGCGGCGCCGGAATATCTGTGGATCGGTTGTTCGGACAGCCGCGTGCCGGCGAATGAGCTGCTGGGCCTTGCGCCGGGCGACGTTTTCGTCCACCGCAATATCGCCAACGTGGTGGTGCATTCGGATTTGAACGCGCTGTCGGTGCTGCAGTTCGCGATCGATGTGCTGAAGGTGAAGCATGTGATCATCGTCGGCCACTACGGCTGCAAGGGCGTGCACGCGGCGATGACGGGCCAGCGTTTCGGCCTGGTCGACAACTGGCTGCGCCACGTGCAGGACGTCAACCAGAAGCACGAGCGCTATATGGGCGATGTGATGCCGAGCCAGGAGCGGTCGAAACGGCTGGTGGAGCTCAATGTGGTGGAGCAGGTGTCGAACGTCTGCCAGACCACCATTCTGCAGGATGCGTGGGACCGGGGCCAGGAAGTGACCGTGCATGGCTGGGTCTACGGTATCGAGGACGGCAAGCTGCATGACCTGGGCATGACTGTTACCGCCGCGCATGAGCTGGCGCCGCGTTCGGCGGTCAGGCTGGGCAAGTATGAGGATCAGCTGGGCTGATTTGGCTTCAGCGGCATCCCTTCTGTCCGTTTGATCGTCTGGTGCAGAACACTCTGCTGTCTTCGAAGACTTACCAGTGGCTTCACTTCTTATTACTTTGGAGGCAGCTGTCGCGACGTCGGTGACGTCGTTTTCGATGGCGCGCTAGGCGCTGTGAGATTTCCTCGTCACCACTTTGGATATTTCCGCTATTCCGATCATCTTTCGATACCTGCTGAAGGCACCGAAAATTGTGCTATCCGTGCGTTGCAGAAGCGAGGCTGGATATCAGTGAGCATCCGCAAGCGCACTTGTGACCGTGCAAGGCGACCATTCGTCCATCAACTAAATAGGTCGTCGCACCTTCGACAATCACATTAACGCCATGTCCCGGCGTCGGACAGGCAATTTTGTCGCCCACGCGCGCGATGCCGATGCCTCCGATGGTATGAGTCGACGATGCGGTGATGACCGTACCACCATGAGAAGTCATATCTCCTAACCGAACAATAGGAAGTGCCATGCTTGTTCCGATCTCAAGAGTTTTGAGTTAAAAAAATTTCCATTCAGGCGTTCGACGATAATTGGGTTTCAAACTTTGTCAGTCTTTTGAAAGCATTTAGTTTTTCCGTGACGTTGTCACTTTCTAAGTCATCGATCAACTTTCTATAGTTGGTCTCATCGGCTTCGCTTACGCGTGGAACATCTAGGGCCTTCAGTAATCTATGTGCCGCTCTTGATACCGCGTCGCCGTCAGTTTCTGTAAGGATAACTTGTTTAAGAAAGCTAACTGACTCAATGGTCGGAGGTGTTCGGCCAATTGCATCTACCACCAATGGCTTTAGATAGTCCACGTAACTCGAGTAATCCTCAATCATGCTCTTTTGATACGATAAATCTCCCGTGTGGTTAAGTAATTCTTCCTGAAGCATATAGACTCTCGAAAAACCGTTGCCACGTTTCTTTTTTTCTTCTTGCTTAACTAGGGGGAGGGCTTTATCTTTATCGAGAAAAAAAAGCCACTGCACCGAATAGGGAAGCTCCTTAACCAACATGTTAAAGACCTCTTCTTTTTCTAAATTATTCAATCCCAAGAATGCGGATTGAGTGTAACCATCCGCTTTTTCACGCCCCGTCATCTCATACTGACGCATAAATTCTTTAAATGTATCTGTCATTTTACTCGGCTCCAAATAATCTCTGTGCTGCTTCGCTATACGGGTCAATCTTCATTGTGCCAAGTATATTACCTGAACGGTCCATGCTGAAGATATTGAGTGAGCTGACTTTTTTTTCTTTGCGAAGGACTGGCCATTCCTTTCCTCGCCAAGTAGGACCGCCGTTCGGAAATTTTTCGAAGTCCTGTATGACATCAATTTCGCCAATTGCATCTTTCGAGTAGTTAGCAGACACCTCGCCCCATAAATCCCAGCCATGGGGCTCCATATCAGATGGATTCCACGTAAAAACTTGCTTTAGATCTTCCCACCCGTCAATCACGCTACCACCGGGGGTTTGTTCTAAGATCGTTTTCCCTTTTTCTGTGGCGATTTTTGCTGCCAATTTTGGATTGCCAGACCAGAACATCTTTTCTTTCTCGGAAGTTACATCCAATCTTGCAACAATCGCCTTCATCGCCGCTCTTTTTTCTGTAGGGGTCGTTGCGCTTTTCGCCGCATTCAGATGAGGTCTTAAAATCTCTTGAGCTTCAGATATCTTTCCTTCTCTTGAAAGCTGAGTGATTCGTTCTTTGTCAGCGGCCGCTGCCGCATCAGCAACTGCTTGTTTCTTCGTGTTGGCGCCATCGTCAGGCGGCTTTGCAGGATTAGGCCTGTCTTTTAGAGACGTATCCTGAACTGGCTTTGGAGCCGCTTTTGGTGTCTGTGTGGTCGTCGGCTGTGGCTTAGCACCGGCCATCGGGGCCTCGTCCTCGACCTTCGCCACCACCTTGCCAGGCGTGTCGCTGACCCGCTGCTTTGCAGGGACTGCCGCCACCGTTTTGTCGGCTCGAACGCCAGCGGACACCGTGTGCGCTTCTTTGGGCGCGGCCTGCGCCAAAACTTTACCCAGACGAGCATCGAGTTCGACAAGCGCCTTAGGGATTTGTTTCAGCGCGTCCTGCTGCACTGCATAAAATTTCTTCTCCCACTCGACTAATTTTGTAATGCCTGCCTTGGCGCTATCAAAATACCGCAGACCGTCAAGGTGGGACCGCAGCGATTTGAGGATTTCCAGCAGCTTGCCGCTGATCTTGTTCAGAGCCTGAATCAGCACCTTCTCGTACTGGGCAAATTTAACGGCCCATAAAAACTTTAAGATATCCCCCTTGATGAACTTTTGCAGGAAGCGCACCAGTTCCACCAGTTTGGAAGCTTCCTTGATCAACAGTAGCATGACCGCGCGCAGCGCTGCGCCCAACTCCGAGCCAGCGATGCCGCCGACAATGGCGCCAACGCCCGCCGCCGCAACACCGCCAGCAGCCATCGCGAGTGGCAACGCGATCACGATCAGGCAGGCGCACAATAACACCCACTCCATCAAGTCTTCCCGCCTTTCCGGGTGATTGGCCAATCGGAGAACAACGGCGACCGCATCGCGCGCGCTGGTGACAATGACCACGCCGGGCAGAAAGCTCACCAGCATATCGGCGATGACGGCCGACAGCGGACGGTTGTCGGCAAACTCGCCGAAGAATATGGATTTAAGCCAGTCCATGCCGCCGACGATCTGGTCCCACGCATCGTCCAGAATGCCGTTTTCGTCTGGTCGCTTGGTCATGTTTGACCTTCGTTTTTCGCGCTGCGCGGCGTCCAGTTCAACAGTTCGTGTATGTCGTCGTCCAATTCGGTACTGACGGTGGAACTCGCCTGCAATGGCTTGTAGTCATATTCAATCTTTGCGCCAACGCCCGGTGGCACGTCGCTGATGCGGGCGACGCCCAGCGCGTCGAGCACGCCCTTGCGCACGCTGCCGTCGCTTAGTGTGGCTTTGTATGCGGCACCCGCCAACGGTGCGCCCCAATCGGTCAGATGACGGAACTCGACATCGCTCTTCTGTAGCTCCGGTTTGGCCACATGCGGCATCACGTAGGACTTGGTCGCCGGTCCAGGCATGGTGTGCATCGACGCCTGCGCGCACCAGGTGCCGGGTGTGCCGTTGGTTATGCCGGAGCCGTTGATCTTGATAAATGAGCCGCCGGCGGAGATCGTCACTTCCTCTTTGGCATGGATTTCGATTCGCGACGTTGTCGACAACAGGCGCACCACTTTTTCGGCAATCAGATCGAGATCGTCGCTTTGCGCCTGGACTTCGACTTTGCCCTTGGCGGCAAAGAGTTTTATGCCGGCATTGAAGGCGAACAGGCTGATTTTCTCGGCGATGCTGGCAAGGAGGCTTTTACCCGTCGCGATATTGATATCCGTGCCCGACGACAGCGTGACTTCGGCGCCCGCGTGCACATGCGTGCCTGTGGTGCTGGCCAGGCCGATACCTGCGGCCGACGCCGCCAGCAATAGCGGCTCTTTAAATCGGTTGGCTCCGCCTTGGCCGTCGCCTTCGTACCGGTCCTGCGTGGCATCGATGAATCGATTGAGCGCGTCCTGGCCGGCCAGCGCTTCCGCGCCCGCTTTCGAGGCTGTATCGGACAGGCTTTTGGTGAGCGCCGCGCCCGCTTTAAGTTGCGTGGTGGCTTCAGTCGCATCAAGCTGGGTACCTTGCGGTCCCGGGCGGCCGAATGTGCTCAGGTACAGTCCCTTGTGCGTGACGACCGCGCCGAAATCATCGGTGCTGAGCGCAAAACCCGAGCCATAGAAGCCACCGCGTTGATTGCCGTGTTGGCTCACCAGATAGCCGAGGTTTAGCTGCGCATGGGCGTTGCTGCTATAAAGCTGTGTCCTGTTTTGCGTGGTCGTGTCGTCGAGCACCAGCTGATTGAAACCGCCGCCTTTGTATTCCTTGGACTTGTAGCCCGACAGCCTGCCGTCCGTGTGCCAGTGGGGCGCCTGATCTTCGTTATACAGGCGCCCGGTGATGACCGGCCGGTCCGCGTCGCCATCGAGGAAAGTGACGATGACCTCCTGCCGGATGCGCGGCACGTTGACGCCTCCCCAGCCTTGACCGGCGTTGGGATAGCTGACACGCACCCAGCACGAGGCGCGTTCGTCGCCGGGATTTTGCCGGTCCCAGCGAAACTGGACTTTGACGCGGTTGAGGTGGTCGGTATGGATCTCCTCATCCGCCGGGCCGACGACCACGGCGGTCTGCGGATGCAAAGTGGGCTTGGTATGCTCGAACGGAATACGGAACGGCACTTTACGGCGCTGGACTTCCATGCGGTTGTAACAGTGGCCGGTATGCTCGTTTCCGAGTCCCATGGAGGCTTTCGACGCATTCAATCGTGCCAGGAGGCTACCGGGGAAGTCTTTCAGCGTATTCGACAGCGGCAAATTATTTTCAATGCACCATTCCACCGCGATGACCAGGAACTGGCGGTCCTCGGGTGCGTCAGGTTCATGCACCCGATGGTCCTCGAAGGTGAACCAGCCACCTGCTGGCAGAGAACGCACACCGGAAACGGCGGAGAAGCGCTTCATGCCCGACTCCCATTGCTCCACCTTTAAACGCGCCAGTTTGTCGCCGTGCTCCTGTTTTGAGTAGGTATAGGCGCCGGTGTATTCATAGATTTCCAACTGGACCGGCAGATCGCCATGCTCCGCACGAACGATGGTATTGCTCTGCTTGGAAACGTATGGCGCTTTGTAATCGTCGGTCCTGATGGTGAGTTGGCTGGGCGCCAGGCTGCGGTCCGCGCTCCAATGGGTGATCTTGTCCACTTCGTCTTCGGTGCCGCCTGCGTGGAAGTGAATTCGTTCCTGGGCGATAGGCTGGAGCTCGAACGCGGTATCGGTAATCACCAGCACATGTCCGGAGCCGTCGGGCTGCTGCTCGTGATAGCTGTACCAGCCTTCTTCCTCCATTAACCGTTGCACGAAATGCCAGTCAGTCTCGTACTGCGTGCAATACGAACGCCGGAGCGCCGGCTCCCTCACATCGAAACGGAAATTCCCCTGCGCCTGAGGATGGACATTAAAGACGTCGCGGAGGATGTCGTCGGCGGTTTTGTCTTGCCAGATGCGGGCATCTTTACGAAATTTCAGGAAGTGCAGCCACGGCGCAAATGACATCTGATAGAACGTGAGCCCGCCGTCGCTGCCCAGGCGTTTCATCGTGTGCACATACCCGTGAACGGGTAGGTAACTCATGTCCGTCTGTCGCACCCACAATGTGACAGGCTGCGCAAGGAGCTCTTTCAATGCGATGTCATGGCGTGTTGAGAAACAATCGACCGCGTATTCGTAGCCTCCGCCAAGGCGATCATGCGCGAGCACGCGTTGCGGCAGCAGGACCTCGTCGCCGAGCGGGGTGCTTAATTTGACGAGGCGATTGTGCTGTTCAAAAAGTACGGGCTGCGGCGACAGGAGGGCATTGAGATCGGCCATGATGAACGGCTACCTTAGATGGGCACAGCACGGGCTGAGCATCGATTCTGCCCAGTACGCCAAGGCGTTGTCCATCGCTGTGTCCATCTTGCTTGCGGCCAGTCAAACGCGGCAGGCCGGCATCGGCGCAGCGGTCCGAATATCGATATCAGATAAGCCAGATTTCCCGGAAAGGCTTCCGGGCTGGGTGGAATGACCTGGGCGCGGGCGCGCCCGCTATGCGTCGCGAAGCGCCCGCGCGGCGTTCACCAGGTCTTTGGAAGGCGGCAGGCCGAACAGGCGGGCATATTCCCTGCTGAACTGGTTCGGGCTTTCGTAGCCGACGCTGAACGCGATCGACGTCGCGCTGCCCTGGCCGGCGATCAGTTGCGACCGCGCGTGCAGCAAACGGATGCGCTTCTGGTACTGCAACGGGCTCAGCGCCGTCACCGCCTTGAAATGGCGATGGAATGCCGACACGCTCAACGCCGCCATGTCAGCCAGCGCCTCGACCCTGATCTGTTCGGTAAAGTTGCGCCGTATCCAGTCGATGGCGACACCGATCCGCGAAAGCGCCGTGTCCGGCGACGCGACGTCCCGCAGCATCCAGCCGAGCGGCCCCTGCAGCACGCGGAACAAGATCTCGCGCTCGTAGGCGGGCGCGAGCACCGCGATCTCGTCCGGCCGGTCGATCAGCCGCAGCATACGAACCCAGGCGTCGAGCAGCTCGCCGTTGACCGGCGACCGAGAATCCCGAACCGGATAGCGTGCGGCAGACGTCCACCGGCAAGTCGCGGATCAGCGCCGCGACGATAGCGGAATCGAGCGTCAGGCTTACCGCCAGATACGGTTCGCCCGTCGCCGCCGGGTGGACGGCGCCGACGGCCGGGAGTCCCACGGACATGACGAAATAGGTCGCCGGGTCGTAGTGGAAGGTCCGCTCGCCGACCGTCATCGTCTTGGACCCCGTCAGGATCAGGTTGACCATCGGATCGTAGACGGCGGCCAGCAGGTGCTCGGGGATTTCACCCTGCACCATGGCGACACGCGGAATGCCGGTCTCCGTGCGCCGGTTCTCGGCCCGGGAGGTCAGCCGCCTCAGTTCTTGCATTTGCTGTTCCATGGTCAAACACTAACAGAGGCCCCCTGGGCGTGCAACGCGAAAGCAGAAATAGGCAAGCTTCGAGGAGGATCGGGTGGGCGGGCCGTGGTTGGCGGTCGTACCATCACTCTCTCATTGGACAAACAGGCGGGAACACCATGCTCGACCACATCTTCATCTCCGTCGGCGATATCGATCGCTCGGTCGCCTTCTACGAGCAGGCGCTCGCGCCGCTCGGCATCACCCATGCGCTGGACTACGATGGTCGGCAAGGCCCCGCCGGCCACCCCGATCTGAAGGGGTTTGGTGCGAACGGCCGCGTGTTCTTTTGGCTGCGCGAAGGTACGGTGGAAGGCCGCGCCGCGCACGTGGGCTTCGTCGCGAATGACAAGCGCGCTGTCGACGCGGCCTTCGCGGCGGCGATGGCCGCGGGCGCCACCGAAATCCACCCACCGAGAGCGCAGCTTCACTATGACCCGCGCTATTACGGCGCAGGTGCGCGACCCGGACGGCTACAGCCTGGAATTCGTCTACAAGGAATGGCAGCACTGATATGAAAAAACTGATGATTTATGGCGCGACAGGCTACACCGGCCGCCTGGCGGCGCAACGCGCCGCGGTAGCGGGCACACCGCTTATCGTCGCGGGACGCAACGAGGCGGCGCTCGTATCGCTTGCCGCAAGCCTCGGTGTGGAGTATCGGGTCTTCGCGCTCGAAGACCTCGCCGTGATCGACCGGTCGCTGGGCGGCGTCGAGGTCCTTCTCAACTGCGCGGGTCCGTTCGCCAGGACCGCCGATGTCCTGATGCGGGCGGGCATCCGCAACGGCGTGCATTACCTCGACGTCGCCGCCGAACTTGACGGCTACCGCCTGGCCGAAACGCTCGACGCCGAGGCGGCGGCGGTGGGCGTGGTGCTGCTGCCGGGCAGCGGTGGCAGCGTCGCGATGCTCGGTTGCCTTGCCGGCCACGCCGTCGCAAGAACAAACAATCCGTCGCGCATCAGGGTGGCCATGCATGTCGCCGGTGGCTTGTCGCGCGGCTCGGCCGTCAGCGCAATGGGAAGCATCACCAACGAAACGCTGGCGCGCGTCGATGGCACGCTCGTCGCCCGGCCCGCCGGCGCGATCCGGAAACTGGACTTCGGCAAGGGCGCCGTCGATTGTTTTCAGGTGACGCTTCCCGACCTCATTACAATCTGGCGGTCCACGGGCGTGCCCGACATCGAGGTGTTCGTCCATGTGACGGGAGAGGGTTTCCCACAAGGTGATCTGTCTGCGCTGCCTGAAGGACCGAGCGAGCAGGAACGGCTGGCCAACCGGTACCAGGCCGTCGTCGAGGTCACCGGTGCCGATGGCGATATCGTCCGTTCGGTTCTCGATACGGTCAACGGGTACACGTTCACGGCTGCCGCAGCCGCCGAGGCCGGCCGGCGCGTCCTGGCCGGCGAGCATCGCCCGGGCTTCCAGACCCCCGCGACGCTGTTCGGCAACGGCTTCGCAGAGACCATCGCCGACACCATCATTGTCGACGCCTGAGGAGCACCCATGAAAAAGCTCGTCGATACATTCATCCGGACCGCCAACGCCTTTGACGTCGACGGCGCGCTGGCCCTCTTCGCGTCCGATGCGGTCATCGAAGACGTTTCGGTTGGCGAGGCCTTCGTCGGCACAGATGGAATTCGTCTTTACCTCGAGCGCTTCTTCGTTGGTTATCACACCGCCAGTAAGCTGCTGTCGCTGGAGCGACTGGACGATTTCGCGGCCATCGCGCGCGTCGATTTCACGGGCGACTTTGGCCACGAGATCGGGTCCCTCAAGATCCGGGCCGGCGCCGACGGCCTGATCGAACGCATCGACGCCGATCTCGAATAGGATCACAGAGCACACCAATCGCGCTCGCAAGGGCGCCAACGCCGGGAATGGCTTCACTTCGCAAGCCTCCGGAACAGCAAGGGAAATACTTATGACCATGTCACCACCACTCACCAACGATGCCGCGGACCGGCTTGCGGTCGTCGATGCCCTCTATCGTTTTGCCGCCGGCATCGATCTTCGCGACAAGAGCCTTTTGTCGTCCTCCCTCGCGGAAAACGCCGTATTGGACTTCGGCCCGGCCGGCGCGAAGGCCGGATTCGAATATCCTGTCATCGAAGGTCGTGACTTCATCGTCGCGGCCCTCACGGCCTCTCTCGCAACACTGGATACGACGCACTCGGTGAGCAACGCGCGTGTGACCATCGACGGCGACGGGGCGCGCCTGGATGCACTCGTGGAAGCACAGCATGTCCCACGGGACGATCACACGCGCCATTATCTGATGAAGAACCGCTACGATGTCGAGTTGGCACGAACTGGCGACGCCTGGGTCATCACGCGCAACACGGTCGATAACATCTGGCGCTCCGGCGATTTCGCTGTTCTTTCAGTCGTCCAGCGTTAACCGCATATGGATATCGGATAAGCTTCGTTTTGTTTATATGGAGGACGGCATAGACTGGGCGACTACTCACTTAATGGGCGTGTGCCATGTCTGCCGTTCTCCAATCCGCTTTTGACATCGAATTGTTCGATGCGCCGCTCGGCGCCGAGATCCTCGGCCTGGACCTGAGCCGTCCGCTGTCGCCGCGCCAGTTCCAGCGCATCCAAAAAGCCCATCTCGATCACCACTTGCTGGTGTTCCGCGACCAGCGCATCACGCCACAGCAGCAGGTCGATTTCAGCCGCCGTTTCGGGCCGTTGCAAATCCATGTGCTGCGTAACTTTCAGCTGCCGTCGCACCCGGAGGTGCTGATCATCTCCAACATCATCGAGGACGGCCAGCCGATCGGCCTGGGCGACGCCGGCCACTTCTGGCACTCCGACCTGTCGTACAAGGAGAAACCCAGCCTCGGTTCCCTGCTGCACGCGCAGGAGCTGCCGGCGGAGGGCGGCGATACGCTGTTCGCCAATATGCATCTGGCGTGGGACACCTTGCCCGCCGCGCTGCGCCACGCGGTGCAGGACGCGCGTGCCGAACATAGCTACCTGGCCCAGTACGATGAACTGCGCCGCCGCAGTCCGTTCCGCCCGGCGCTGACGCAGGCGCAGATCGACGAGGTCAAACCCGTGACGCATCCGGTGGTGCGCACCCATCCCGAAACCGGCCGCAAGGCGTTGTTCGTCAGCGAGCATTTCACCACCCGCATTGTCGGTATCCCCGAGGACGAGAGCCGCGCGCTGCTGGCCGAGCTGTTCGCGCACAGCGTGCTGCCGGCGCACATCTACCGCCACCGGTGGGCGCCGCACGATCTGGTATTCTGGGACAACCGCTCGCTGATGCACCTGGCTGGCGGCACGCCGGACCATCTGCGCCGCAAGCTCTATCGCACCACCATAGAGGGCGACGCGCCTTTCTGATATCTCCACATATTTAGAGGAATCCGATGTCCAGACTTACTTCCCGCACCCTTGCAGCCGCTGTCGCATCCACCCTTGTCCTGAGCCTTGCGGCCACCTCGAGCGCGCGGGCCGAGGGCAGTATCCGCATCGCCCAGCAGTTCGGCGTGGTCTACCTGCTGCTCAACGTCGCGCAGGACCAGCAGCTGATCGAGAAGGAAGGCAAGAAGCACGGCGTCGACGTCAAGGTCGAGTGGAAGCAGCTGTCGGGCGGCGCCGCCGTCAACGACGCGCTGCTGTCCGGCGCGGTCGATATCGCCGGCGCCGGCGTCGGCCCGCTGCTGACGATCTGGGACCGCACCGCCGGCCGGCAGAATGTCAAGGGCGTGGCGTCGCTGGGCAGCTTCCCTTATTACCTGGTCAGCACCAATCCCCAGGTGAAGACGATCGCCGACCTGACCGCGAAGGACCGCATCGGCCTGCCGGCGGTGACGGTGTCGGTGCAGTCGCGCATCCTGCAGTACGCGGCGGCCAAGCAGTGGGGCGACAAGGAGTTCGCGCGGCTCGATAAATTCACCCAGACCTTGCCGCACCCGGATGCGGCGGCCGCCGTCATCGCCGGCGGTACGGAGATCAACGGCCACTTCGGCAGCCCGCCGTACCAGGACCAGGAACTGGCCGGCAATCCGAACGCGCACATCATCCTCAACTCCTACGATGTGCTGGGCGGTCCGAGTTCGGCCACCGTGCTGTACGCGACGGAGAAATTCCGCAACGAGAATCCGAAGACCTATCGCGCGTTCACCGGCGCGCTGGCCGAGGCGGCGAAGTATGCGAGCGCCAATCCGGAAGGCGCGGCCGATGCCTACATCCGCGTCTCGAAGAGCAAGGTCGATCGCGATCTGCTGCTGAAGATTTTCAAGAACCCGGAGGTGCGCTTCAGCGTCGAGCCGCAGAATACGCTCGGCCTCGCGCAGTTCCTGCACCGCGTCGGCGCGATCAAGAAGAAACCGGCCAGCTGGCGCGATTACTTCTTCGACGATCCCGTCATCACGAAAGGCGGGTGACGTCATGGCCTTCCAGGTGGTTCGTCCCAACACCGGCGTCGCGCCGCTGCTGATCGCCGATGGCGTGAGCCTTGAATACGGCGCCACGCGCGCCACGCACGATGTCAGCTTCAACGTCTATCGCGGCGACCGGTTCGTGCTGCTGGGGCCTTCGGGCTGCGGCAAGTCCTCTCTGTTGAAGGCGGCGGCGGGCTTCATCAAGCCCGCCGCCGGCAGCATCAGCATCGACGGCCGTCGGATCGACGGGCCGGGGCCGGACCGCATCGTCGTGTTCCAGGAGTTCGACCAACTGCCGCCGTGGAAGACGGTCAAGGAGAACGTCATGTTCCCGCTGCTGAT
>Ga0105244_10002474_pt1 | contig 13909 bp, 17 predicted proteins | sample KBSM44metaG_FD_80423 | JGI IMG/M metagenome (GOLD analysis project Ga0105244, IMG submission 80423) | Miscanthus rhizosphere microbial communities from Kellogg Biological Station, Michigan, USA - KBS M4-4 metaG | ecosystem: Host-associated > Plants > Roots > Rhizosphere > Soil | place...
CGCCGGCATCGGCTCGGTATCGGCCGCGCCGTACGGCTCGGCCTCGATCCTGCCGATTTCGTGGATGTACATCGCCATGATGGGCGCCGAAGGGCTGACCGCCGCGACCGAAACCGCGATCCTCAACGCCAACTACATCGCCCGCCGTCTGGCGCCGCACTTCCCAGTGCTGTACACCGGCCACGATGCCCTGGTGGCGCACGAGTGCATCATAGATCTGCGTCCGCTGCAGGATGCCACCGGCATCTCGAATGAAGACGTGGCCAAGCGCCTGATGGACTTCGGCTTCCACGCACCGACCATGTCGTTCCCGGTGCCGGGCACGCTGATGATCGAGCCGACCGAATCGGAATCGAAAGCCGAGATGGACCGCTTCATCGACGCCATGATCGCCATCCGCGGCGAGATCGCCAAAGTGGAAAGCGGCGAGTTCGACAAGCTGAACAACCCGCTGAAGTTTGCGCCGCACACTGCGGAAGTGCTGACCGCCGATGTGTGGGACCGCAAGTACTCGCGCGAAGTGGCGGCCTATCCGGTGCCATCGCTGCGCAAGCAAAAGTACTGGCCGCCAGTCGGCCGCGCCGACAACGTCTACGGCGACCGCAACCTGTTCTGCAGCTGCGCACCGATCAGCGACTACGAGTAATCTAGCGTCTGTCCAGACAAAAGCCCGGCCCAAGCGCCGGGCTTTTTCGTTTGCACACGATGTGGGATTTGACGCATTTTCCAAAGCAACAACATGCTATCCTCGTGGCAATGGCTGAGTTCGGCCAGAACCGGACGGTCGGAAAGGTATCTCTGAAAATATGAATTGGAAAAAGACGGTCACAATGCACGACTCTGATGCTGAGTTCGCCCCGCCCTCGGATGAGGTAACTATTGCTGAGGCTGAAAAGGTACTCAATGTTGAATTTCCTTCAGACTTGAGAAGTTTCTTTTTGGAGGCTGGCGGCCTCGTTGCAGACTATGGCTGCGAGGTTATTTGGAAAATTTCTGACATCGTTAACCGCAATAAAGAATTTCGTGACACGGTTAGCTTTAGGGAGCTCTATATGCCTTTTGACCATCTACTTTTCTTTGGAGATGATGGTAGCGGTGACCAGTTCGCAATAGCAATTCAAGCTGACGGCTTTGTTCACAAACCTGATGTGTATCGCTGGGAACATGAGACGGATGCACGCTCTTGGTTTGCTTCAGGTCTTTCTCAGTTCTTGGAAAAAAGGCTAGCAGCGGCCGACTGAGAACGGCCACAAACAGACATTGACATATCACACAAGCGATTGAAGATGAATACGAATTTCCAATTTTCTTATGTTGATAATTGGCTTGCGGCCCCTGGTGCATTCTGGGTTCATAAACCGGTAGTTGACAAGCCCGGAACGTTTGAACCACCGGCCCCAAATGAGGTTCCTCATAAGGGTTATGCAATGCTGCATGTTGAATTCCAGTCGTCCACGCTGGTCTTCAGCTCTGGAGCTCAATTAGAGCATTACATCGAGATATTGGCTCGAAAGTTACTGCCGACTACCCGCCAACTGTCTGTGCAAAGAACCAATCAGGCTGGACCGAATGGACACTGGCTGAGCCGATTGCCGGGTGTTTTGAAGACCCCCAAGACGCGTTCAGAGTTGGTTCGTACGCTAAGGGCAGCCCGAGAGTTCGCCTCCTCAAACGCGCCGAGCGGATGGGCTTCTCGATGAGTCGTGGGCACATATCGGCCAATAGCAGCCGCAGACTATCTAAATAGTACGAATGAGAGTTCCATTGAAACCTAAGAAATTTAAACTTTCGCCAGAAGAAATTGCCCCCATTGCGCTTGGGATGGGGGGATGCCTCGCGACTGACCGTATTGTCGTGGATGGTCGCATAGTTGGCTATATGCTCAGGACGCAGCCCTTTAATGAGCAAGATAGCGGTTGGCAATTTTTTGCCGGTGATGAGGATAAGCAGTATATGGCCAAAAACGAAAATCACGGTGTCTATGATGTGAACACAATAGTCAACTACGACCCTTCAATACTCCCTTTTTTGGAAATGCCTGTTGGCACGGCGCTTGAACGAGATAAATCCGGTGACTGGGTGATGTTAGACGACGAAGCACGATCCGGAATCGGCAGCCACTAGCGGCCATTGAACTTGCAAAATCGTTTTAATCTGATGAGAATATAGTGAGCTTCATATTTATTGGGACTGCATTGGTTTTCGTTCTACTCTCGGGCGCAACCTTGGTGAAATTATCAGCGTTCCTTGTCAAGAAATCGAAAATATCTTGGAAACATAGCTTTTTATTCTGGGCGCTACTCTTTGCCACAACGCTTATTTTTGGATTCGTGCGCGGAATTTTGCAGCTCATCTCACCACAATTTGAGATGCCGACTCTGCTGCAGCTAGCTATTTCCCTCTGCCTTCAGGTGTATGTAGCGAGCGAATATCTTGGCAGTCGAGCGGTGGATCAGAATGGGAACGCTATTGGCGCGACGCGATCGGGATTTATTGGTGCAGTGCTCTTTGCTATCACGATAATTTTGGGAATCATCTTGCACGCGCTAATTAAAACTTCATAGGGCGTCGTTTCAAGAAACATACAGCCCAGACTTGCCTGTTTACGGCCAGTTGCAGTCGTTCAGCCAAACTACTAATTTTTTAGAATGAATAAAATACTGCTACTCCTACTAGTTATCTTCCATATCGGCTGCGCGTCGGCTGCTGAAAAATTGGATAGAGTCGGCAGTAAGGAACTGCCAACTGGTGCCGTGCTGATGTGCGACGAACATGTAGTTGGTGAAGCTTCCGGTAAGCCTGTGCATATCGACTGGCAAGCGTTTGGTCTCAACGAAGAGATAGACAAAGCAATACAGTTCTATCAATCTCAGTTTCGCCAGCCGCCCACTTCTAACAGTGACGCCCAAAGCTACACTTGGACGTTTAAAGGCGAATACAATGAATTGCAATATTCGGTTAAAACCCCGTCGGCTACTGGGCCGTGGTCTGGATGTTCGAAACAACCCACTAACTTTAAAGCAGTAGTCCTCATCTCCAATGCAATTTGGGTAAACGGCCGCTAACAGAAGCAACCGCTCCCAATATATGAACATCGCTGAAAAAAATATGGTTCCACTGCCCACACAATTTAAAGACTCGCAAGGTACGATGGTGCGAGGAGACTTTTATTGGATTGATGTACTTCTGTACGATGGCTCCGTGTACAAAGGTCTTACCACTAATGGTGACGAGATTCGCGGAATTTGGGACGGCAAAGGTAGTGGTTCTTGGGAGCACCCCGTTGCGTTTAAAGCAGAAGACATCCGACGCGTTAGGCCCCACAGCATGTGGCCGTTTCGAGAGCAGTTTTTGTCATTCTTTGCGCCGCACTGATTCATGCTGCGATGACGGAGCCCGGCCAAGAACGTGCGGTTAGAATTTTTATGAGAGTTTGATGAGCGGAAAAAATCAGTCCGACGCGGAGCTAATCGACGAAGCCCAAGTTGTGAGACAGTCAACTGTCAAACCTTCAGTGCAGAGCCGTGACGCACGTATTTTTCTATTGCTCAGTTTGGCGTTTACCTTTTGTCTATTTTATTCCCCTCCTAGCTTACTTAAATATCCAGGTCTGGCACTGGGATTGTTGGGCGTAGCCGTATTCGGATTATGTGTTTTTATGCCTTCTCGCTGCCTACGTGGTGTCGTCCTTTTTGACGGAGGTTTTGAGCAATTCGATGGACTTAGAGGTGTTCAGACTATTCACTTCTCCGATATTGAGCGAATAGTAGCAGTGCAGACTGGCGGTGGTAATGAGGGAGACGAGGTTCTACTTGAGATTTACAGCCGAAAAGTAAAAATCCGATTGCGTGAGGCAGACTTATTCGGAACCGACTTGCACCATATTCTATTTGAGTTGTCGGGATTCGACCGCGAGCAATATGCAGTAGCAGCAAATTATCGATTGAAAGGATTTGAAAATTTCAAGTACAAGCGATTCCTTGTCTTCGAAAAACCTGAACATCGTCTATTTGATATAACGTGAATCAAAAACAGTTCAAGTAATCTGTCACCGCCGAATTTGGCGCGAATTCTGTAATGAATGTGAAGGTCCGAGATGGGGCGAAAAGAGTCCCTTAGCGTCGCCCTACCTTTCACTCCGCCCCTGATTCCCGCAACGCGTCTAAGTCAACATCGAAGCCGCGATGCTGCACGTGCCAGTTGTTCAGCCAAGGGTTCCAAGTGTCCAAAAAATGCCTCCGCATTGACTTGTGCCCAGCGGGCTGCACCAATTGCCTGCCAACGCAACTGGTAGTTCGCATTGATAGCAATGCACTCAAACAGCAGACGCTGGGCCCTTCCGTTCCCGTCACGAAAAGGATGAATCGCGTTCAGCTCGGAGTAGTAGAAGGCCAATCTGCTGACAAACTCGACTTGTGGCAGGCCCTTCAGATGATCTTCTTGAGCCAGTTGTTGAAACAACTTTTGCGCTGATTGCTCGATGAAGCCACAGTGTGCGAAACGTGTACTGCCTTTGCTGATATCGACGGTTCTCACCTCGCCCGCCCATTTGTACAGGTCTTGAAATAGAAAGAGGTGGATGTTTTTTAATGACTCAAGCGTAAAGTCGCTGAACGATGGATAGGCGTACTGCTCCAATCGAAATCTTGTGAACTCAACTTCAGCTTCGCCAAGCGTGGCGCTGTCTGTGATGCCGAGTAAGTTGATTAGTACGTCGGAGTCGGGATAGCAATAGCGATCCTGACCTTCCCCGTATTTATCGGGCATATTTTTGTTTGAGCGCGGCCAAGGTCATTAATGTGCCCTCTTCGGCTACACTCAAACCCTCCAGCCGCAGACTGGCGACGTAATTCTCGTTGCGAAGCCGCAAAAATGCCTGCCGCTTCATCTCTTCCGTCAGCGAAGAAGATGTGGCCGGTTGCTTCGCTTTTTTCGAGCCTTTTTGCTTGGACATCTCCTACTCCTCGATAATTCGATCCGCACGTCCCATTGTACGCCTCTAAAAAAGCTTTGACATACTTACACCTGTCAGATATTCTTTACACATGAAATCAAAACATCTCACAGGCGATCAGTTGCTGGCGGCGCTTTCGGCGCTGTCGAATCCGCACCGGTTGCGGGTGGTGGCGGCGCTGGCGGATGGTGGACGGAATTACGTCAGCCAACTGGCCCGTGAGTTGAATATCAGCCGCCCTTTGCTGCATCTGCATTTGCAGAAGCTGGAAGAAGCCGGCCTGGTCACCAGCCAGCTGGAGCTGTCGGAGGACGGCAAGGCGCTGAATTTTTTTGAGGCGGCGCCGTTTGCCATCGATCTGACGCCGGCCATGATTGCCGATGCAGTAAAAACCTTGACTACCAACCCTGAAAAATAGAGGCGTCCATGTCTGAACCGATTTACCTGCTGACCATCTTCATGCCGCTGGCGACAGTCTTCCTGATCTTCGGCATGCGCTTCATCGTCGCCATCAAGAAGGCCAAGCTGCAGGCCGAGGGCGAAGAGGCTTACCGCCAGATCGCCCAGCGCGCCGTCGCCGCGCAAGAGCAAACCGCAGCCGCATTGGCCGACCTGCAAACACGCCTGGCCAGCATTGAGAAAGTCCTGAAAGAAGTCGAATAACTTAACCAACACCGAGGAGCCGCACCATGCCGCAAGTATCGCTGTTTCGTCTGTATTCGCTGAGAGCCGTGTATTTGATTATCGCGCTGGGATTGGCGCTGATGGTGTGGCCGAGCGTGATCCGTCACGCCGAGCCTTGGGGCCTGTCGCAGGGCGTGGTCAAGTGCATGCTGGCGGCGTTTAGCCTGCTGTGCGTGCTCGGCATCCGCTACCCGCTGCAAATGATCCCGGTGCTGCTGTGGGAGCTGACGTGGAAAATCATCTGGGTGCTGGTCGTCGCCCTGCCCGCCTGGCAAAGCGGCACCATGGATGAAGCCATCATCGGCACCCTCATCGAGTGCACGGTCGTCGTCATCATCCCGCTGGCCATGCCGTGGAAATACGTCTACACGCGCTACGTCCAGCAAGCGGGCGACCGCTGGAGCAGCGCAACACCCACGCTAACTGCGCACGGAAGCCAGGCGTAGGCGCACGATGCGGGAGCTGCCGGCGGGACGGGTAGCATCGGGCGGTTCGATGTTTTCGTCCAGCTTGAAGATGGCCACCGCTTCCGACAGGTAGAGCGCCTGCCGCTGCAAGGTGCTCGCCGCCGCAGCGGCTTGCTGCACCAGGGCCAGGTTCTGCTGCGTGATTTCGTCCAGGCTGACGATCGCCTGCTGCATGCCCAGCACTCCCTGGCCTTGCTCGCTCGTCCCCACGCCGATCTGCCCGATGATGTGCCCCACCTGCTGCACCGAGTCGATAATCTCCGCCATGCTGGCCCCGGCCTCTTCCACCGAGCGCGTGCCGTCGTCAATGTCCGCCACCGAGTCCGCAATCAGCAGCTTGATTTCCTGCGCCGCCGAGGCCGAGCGCTGGGCCAGCGAGCGCACTTCGCCCGCCACCACCGCCAGTCCCTGTCCATGCTCGCCAGCGCGCGCCGCTTCCACCGCCGCGCTCAAGGCCAGCATGTGGGTCTGCACCGCCAACCCATCAATCACGCCGACGATTTCCACTACCCGCCGCGAGCTGCCGCGTATCGAGGCCATGGTCACCACCAATCGCTGCACCACGCTGCCGCCGCGCGCCGCGAAGCTGTTGGCACATTGCGCCAGTTGCGCCGCCAGTTCGGCATGCGTGGCCGCCTGCTCCAGCTGATTGCTCATCTGCTGCATGGCGTCGCCGGTTTCTTCCAGCGTGCCGGCCTGCGTGCGCGTGCGCCGCGCCAGCACCGCATTGCCTTGCGCGATGTCGCGCGATGCGTTGTCGATCGACTGCGCCGACGCCAGGATGGTCTTCAAGGTGGTGTTCAGGTTGCGGATGCTGGTGTCCAGCGCGCGCGAGGTCTCGGCGATTTCATCGCGCCCGTACACGCGCTGGCGCACGGTCAGGTTGCCCTCGGCCAGATCCACCGCCGCCGCACCGATCTCGCGCACCTCTTTCAGCATGGCGTTGCGCACCGCCATCGTCACCAGCAACGACAAGGCGATCGACAAGGCGACCACGATTGGCGTCCAGGTCGACAGCACGCGGAAATCCGTCTCCGCTTCGGCGTAGGCGCGCTCGCTCAGGCTTTGCTCGAGCCGCGACAGTTCTTCCAGCCGCTGCGCCACCACATCAAACGCCCGCTCGGCCTTGGACATGGCGTTGGCCGCCATCGACTGGTCCACCATCGCCAGCTCGATCACGTCCTGCATCGCCTTCACGTAGACAGTGTGCGCCGCCTGTGACTGCGCCACGTAGCGCCGCTCGGCCGGATCGGTCGCCACTGCCATTTCCAGCTGCGCGAACTGGCGGTCCAGTGCCGCGTGGCGCTGGTGGATATCACGCACCAGCGCATCCACGCGCGGTGCGGAAAAGCTGGCGTTGATCCAGGTGAGCAGCTGGTAGATTTCGGTATGCGCCTTGTGCGCGTTGGCCACCAGATCGGCCGCCGCCTTCAGCCGCACGGCGCGCTGCTGCACCATGTTGTCGAGCGACTGGTTCTGCCGCACCAGCCCGAGGTAGGCGCCCGCCGACAATACGATCAGCAGGATCAGCACCACACCAGGCGCCAGCAGCAGCTTGGGGCCGATTCGAAGTTTGCTGAGCATAAGATTAGATAAATTCGGCACGATGGCTTAGTGCTTGTAGATGCCGGCTTCCAGCGCCACGTCGCCCACCCGCAGCACGTAGGTGCGCTTGGCTTCGACCTTGCCGGTCTCCGGATTGCGGAATTTGTAGTCGACCCAGCCATGCCCCGGCCCGCGCGCCAGCGCCACCATCTCTTGCCGGAATAGTTTGCCGTCCGCGTCGGGCACGTCGAGCAGGTTCTTGCCGATCAGCGCGGTGGTCGGATGCGCCAGCGTGATGCCATTCAGATCGCGCATCGCCAGGTACAGCGCGCCCTGGTTGAAGTCCGGGTCCTTGCTATTGATGCGCGCCACCATCTCGGCCCGGCCATGCGCACGCACGAACTGCGCGCCCTTCTCGGCCAGCGCCACAGCGTCTTTTTCATTCGGTGCAGCCTGCACCGCACAGCACACCATCACAGCCATTCCGATCATCGCACGCATGATTCCCCCCGGCAGCCAAGATGTTGTAATCTACGCTGGCCGATGTAACGCAACCTTGCGTTCGATCAATAGGCACAAAGTAACAACAGGAGCGATATGAAAGCATCGACCAAGGCGGCCCTGATCTCGGCCTTGATTTTCCCCGGCCTGGGCCATCTGGCGCTGCAACCGCGGCGCGGTGCGCGCGGGCTGCTGTTCCTGCTGCCGGCTGCGGCCGCCGTGCTCTACCTGCTGCGCGTCACGCTGCAACTGGCCAACCGACTGCTCGATGAACTCAACAGCGGCGCCCTGCCTTTCGATCCGGTCGCCATCGCCGAGCGCATCCACGCGGCCGGCGTCGACAACCCGGCCAGCAACCTGGCTGCGCTGGTGTGCATGCTGTGCTGGATCGGCGCCGTAGCCGACGTGCTGTGGCTCGGCCGGCGTACAATTAACGTTCCAACAACCAGTAAGGAGACGCCATGAAATTGCCGCAGCTTATCCTGATTGTAATGTTCACCGCCGCCGCAGCGCAGACGCAAGCTGGTACAATCCGCCGCGCCGTCATTCAGAAGGCCGATGTGTCCGTTCCCGGGCGCGAGGCCGTGGTCGCCAAGGTCGAACTGGATGAAGGCGTCGCCGCCGGCCGCCACTCCCATCCGGGCGATGAAATCAGCTACGTGCTGGAAGGCGAAGGCGAATTGCTGATCGACGGTGAAGACCCGCGCCGCGTCAAGGCCGGCGAATCCTTCATCATCCCGGCCGGCACGGTCCACGACGCCGTCAACACCGGCAAGGGCACGATGAAACTGGTCGGCGTCTACGTGGTCGACAAAGGCAAGCCTCTGGCCTCCCCTGCAAAATAAAAACGCTGTCATCAGGGCTTCATCTGGCAGCAATACACTGACATGATGAAATTTCTGATTCCTTGCCTGCTGGCTTGCGCCAGCCTGCCGGCCTACGCCGGCCGCCCGATGACAGTAGAAGACGCCACCATCCTGGCGCTTGGCCAATGCCAGCTGGAGAGCTATGTGCAGCGCACCGGCGCCGCACGCGAATTCTGGGCCACGCCCAGCTGCAACGCCGGCGGCAACTGGGAACTGGCTGCCGGCGCCGCATTCAGCGACGACCACATACACACCGCGCACTATGGCCGCCTGCAGGCCAAGACCGTGCTGCAACCACTGGGCCCGGGCGGCTGGAGCATCGGTCTGGTGCTGGCCGACCAGTTCCGCACCGGTGGCGGCCTCGATGGCGACCTGTCGGCCAACGTACCGCTCAGTTTTTCGCTGCGCGGCGACAGCGTGCTGCTGCATCTGAACGCCGGCGTGGTGCGCACCCGGCTCACCCGCAGCACCGATGCCACCTGGGGCCTCGGCGCCGAGTTCAAACTCAACGAGCGCAATTCGCTGACCGCCGAAACCTACGGCCAGCAGCGCGCCGGTTCACGCTACCAGTTCGGCTACGCCCACACGCTGATTCCCAACCGCTTGCAGATCGACGCCACTTGGGGCCAACGCCTGGCGCGCGGCGCCAGCGAGACCATGGTCACACTGGGCCTGGTGGTGCAGACTGACTAGGCGGCCAGGCGGCCCGCCGGGAACGCCAGCGGCGCGTCCACCAGCTGCTGCCAGCGCAGCCGCAGCGCCACGCCAGTCGCTGCCACCACCACCGCGCTGAACAGGAACAGCGGCAAGCCCGGATGCATCTGGTCCACCACCGCCAGCGCGATGTAGGCCACCACTACCGCCACGCTGGCGGCCGCCGCCAGCATCGCATTCGGCTGGCGCGGCGCCGACGCGTAGTCGCGCAGCAGCAGTCCGGCAAACGGCAGCATCAGCGCGCCCAGCGCGACGGTAATGCCGCGCACTTCGAAGCGGCCCATTACCGCGGCGTCGACGCAGATGATGGCCGCCAGCGACAACGCCCACAAGCGCAGGCAGCGGAACATCAGCGTGCCCAGCAGTACGCGGTTGAGCTGCGCGGCAGCCGGTGCGGCCGGGGTCAGGCGATACAGGCTTTGCTCGCCGCTGAAACGCACTGCCTGCGACGACACGGTGGCGGCATACACCAGCACGCTCATCATCAGCATTCCCTGCATCATGGTGCTGCACACCAGCACAAAGGCCTGATCGGTCCGGCCGGCGAGGTAGTTGCCGACCCACGACATGGCCGCCAGCGAGATCAGCACGTAGGCGATGGCGCCGCCGTCGTGCCCCATCGTGCCCAGCGCGTGCATCATCTGCCGCCCCTGGCTGGCGCCGCGCTCGCTGTCGGCGCGCAGCACGGCGTTGTACGGACGGCGCAGCCACGCCAGCCAGCGGACACCGCCGCCCGGCTCCATGTTCAGCGCCGCGCCGCTGACACGCGCCAGCTGGCGGCGCTGGCACTGATACCAGCGCCAATGGCGGTCGCCGCCCTGCGGGAACAGCGCCCGCACCGCATGCCTGCTCACCAGCGCCAGCAGCGCCAGGCCCGCCGCCGTCACCAGCGGCTCGCCGATGCGATCGGCTGCCGCCAGCACCGCATCCACCGGGTGCTTGCTGATCGACAGCGAACCGACAATCACCACTGTCGGCAGAAAATGCAGCAAGGCGTAGCGCTGCGCGTACAGCACGTAAATGCTGAACAGAGCGCCGCCCAGCAGCCCGTAGCCCGGCCGCCCGAACAGCGCCCAGCTCAGCGCGCCAGTCAGCAGCGTGGCGCCCAGATACAGCCAGACCGTCAGCCGCATCAGACGGCGCCGCAGCCCCGGCACCAGTACCGCATTGGACGGCATGTTTTGCTGCACCGCGTTTTTCACGAAGGCGCCGCACCACAGGTAAGCCAGGCCTGAGGCCAGGCCCAGCATCAGCCCCTCGCCGAACACTGGCTTGCCGATGTAATAAGAAAACACCAGCGTTGCCAGCGCACACAAGCAAATGAACCAGCTCAGGCGTACCAGCACGCCGCTGCTGCAGCGGTCGCGCATCACTTGCAGCAGCAATTGGCGGTCGACGGGATTCATTTGGTCACCTCGACGAACAGGTCTTCCAGGCTCAGATTTTTGCCCTCCAGCAACTCATCCAGCGCACCTTGCAGCACGATCTTGCCGCCTTGAAGGAAGGCGACGTCCAACGCCACCCGTTCCAGGTCGGACAGGATGTGGGTAGAAAACACCACCGTGGTATCGCGCTCGATCACATCGCTGATCAGTTCCTGCAAGAAATCGCGGCGGCCGACCGGGTCGAGACTGGCGACCGGCTCGTCCAGCACCAGCAATGTCGGATCGTGCGCCAGCGCGCGGATGATGGATAGGCGCTGTTTTTCCCCGCCGGAAAGCTTGCTGATTTGCTTAGCCGCCGCCTCGGCCCCCAGTCCCCAGCGCTGCATCAAGCCGTCCACCTTGGCCTGGTTCCAGCGCGGGTACAGTGCCTTGAAATACTCCAGCAGTTGCGCAGGCGTCAACCACTCAAACAGTTCCGACTTCTGCGGCACGTAGCCAATGCTGGCGCGTGCGGCCTCGTCTAGCGCCATCACCGGCTGGCCGAACAGCTTGACGCTGCCGGCCTCTGATTCGCGCAGGCCCAGCAGGCATTCCAGCAGGGTTGATTTACCCGCGCCATTACGTCCGAGCAATCCAATGACTTTGCCGGATTCAATATTCCAATTAACGCCCTGCAATACCTGCTGCTGGCCAAAAGCTTTGTGCAGATTATTGATTTCAACGACCGCTGGTTTCATTTAGTTTCTCCAAGAATTTTCTCAAACAGCGCCAATACCGTTTCATTATCCAATTCCAATTGCCGGGCCTCGGCTGCGGCGCGCTCCAAAGTGGGCCTTAAAAGATGTTCAGGACCTGGCGGCAATTTATTTTCCGCCACCAGCATGCCAACGCCGCGTGCCCGGCTTAATAATCCCTCGGTTTCCATCATGTTATAAGCCTTGGAAACCGTCATGGGATTCACCGCCAATGTCACCGCCACATCGCGCACCGACGGTAAAACATCGCCGGGTTTTAAAACAGCGGCGGCAATCAATCGGCGCACTTGCTCGATTAACTGGCGATAAATGGGATCCGACGAACCAGTCGTGATCGTGAACAAGGATGAAGTGTGGGTAGCCATGACACTCGTATTTGTGTATTAGTTGAGTAATACAGTAGACGCCAGCGGCGTACGTGTCAAGAACAATCTGCGGTCCTCGCCAGAACTTGGCGGGAACGTGCCAATCGCTGGCTTAAAAGCCGGGCTGTTAGGTGCGCTGACGCACTGGAGGTGACGGCTCGGCAGCTTATAATTGCCAAATGCGTATCGCCACCTTCAACGTCAACGGCATCGGCGCCCGCCTGCCTGCCCTGCTTCAATGGCTGAATGAGACTCAGCCGGACGCCGTATGCCTGCAAGAATTGAAAGCCCCTCAGGAGAAATTTCCTGAAGCCGCGATCAATGAAGCGGGTTATCAAGCTATCTGGCACGGCCAGAAAAGCTGGAATGGTGTGGCGATTCTGGCGCGCGGCCAGCAACCGGTGGAAACCGGGCGCGGATTGCCAGGTGATCCCGAGGATGTGCAAAGCCGTTATATCGAAGCGGTGGTCAATGGCGTCATTATTGGCGGCTTATATCTACCCAATGGCAATCCCGCTCCCGGGCCCAAGTTTGATTACAAATTAAAATGGTTTGAACGGTTTATTCTGCATGCCTCGCAATTAATCGAAAGTGGCGCGCCGGCCGTGCTGGCCGGTGATTTCAATGTCATGCCGACCGAATTGGACGTGTATAAACCGGAACGCTGGCTGGATGACGCCTTATTCCGGCCTGAAGTGCGTGCGGCGTTTCATCGTTTAATTGAACAAGGCTGGTGCGACACCCTCCGCGCTACTCATCCGGACGAAGTGATTTATACCTTCTGGGATTATTTCCGTAATGCCTACGGCCGCAATGCCGGCCTGCGCATCGACCACATCCTGCTCAGCCCCGCCCTGACGCCGGCGCTGAAATCGGCCGGCGTCGACCGCGGTGTACGCGGACGCGAGAAGCCCAGCGACCATGCGCCGGTCTGGGTCGAACTTGATCTGGGAGGCCGATGATGGAACAAAAATGGCCGCAGCAACTCTGGCTGGTCCGGCACGGCCAGAGCGCCGGCAACGTCGCGCGCGACGAGGCGGAGGCGGGCAAAAAACTGCTGATCGATCTGGCCGACCGCGATGTTGACGTTCCACTATCGGAACTGGGACACCGCCAGGCCCATGCCATGAGCGGCTGGTTCCAGGCACTGCCGCCGGAGGCCCAGCCCAATGTGGTGCTGTTTTCACCGTACGTCCGGGCGCGCACCACCGCCAGCGTGGTGCTGGATCACCTCGGGCGCGACCGCCTGCTGGCTGCGGCCCCCGACGAACGGCTGCGCGAAAAGGAGTTCGGCGTGCTGGACCGCCTGACGCCGCTGGGCATCCACGACAAATATCCCGAGCTGGCAGAACAGCGCGCCCACGTCGGCAAATTCTATTTCCGTCCACCGGGAGGCGAGAGCTGGTGCGATGTGATCCTGCGGCTGCGCAGCGTCATTGACACCATGACGCGCGAATACCACGGCGAGCGGGTGCTGATCGTCGCCCATCAGGTGATCGTCAACTGCTTCCGCTACCTGCTGGAGCGGATGGACGAGGACGCCATTCTGGCCATCGACCGCGCCGGAGACGTGCCCAACTGCGGCATCACCGAATACCGTTTCGATCCGGCGGCGGGCAAGCACGGCAAACTGATGCTGGTGCAAGCCAATTTTGTCGCACCGCTGGAGCAGA
>Ga0105244_10002476_pt1 | contig 13904 bp, 11 predicted proteins | sample KBSM44metaG_FD_80423 | JGI IMG/M metagenome (GOLD analysis project Ga0105244, IMG submission 80423) | Miscanthus rhizosphere microbial communities from Kellogg Biological Station, Michigan, USA - KBS M4-4 metaG | ecosystem: Host-associated > Plants > Roots > Rhizosphere > Soil | place...
CGTGATACGGTGCCGGTGCGTTTTGTGTTGCCAACCGACGCCAGCGCGGCGTTTAACTCCGGGCAAATTGCCGCGTGGGCGACCTTCGATCCCTATTTAGGTATTGCGGAAAAGCATGGCGCGCGACTGCTGCGTGATGGCAAAGGGCTGACAACCGCGCTGTCGTTTGTCACCGCCACGCAAAGTTCGCTCGACGATCCCGCCAGGCGCGCGGCGATTGCGGATTTCACCCATCGTTTGGCTAAAGCGCGTGCGTGGGCGCTGGCGCATCCGCAGCAGTACAACGAGGTGTATGCGCAGCTCACGCGTCTGCAACCGGCGGATGCGCAGCAAATCACTGCGCGTATTTCCCACGGCGTGCGCGGCGTGACGCCCGAGGATGTGGCGAAGGTGCAAAAGGTCTCAGACCTGTTCAGCGAGTTGAACATCTTGCCAAACAGAGTCGATGTGCAGGCGATAACCGATAACAGCGTGTTTAACGCCGCGCAATAATGGACGTAGGGTCGCCATTCATGGCGACCTCGTTGTTATCGCGCCCGCTTACCCGGCCTACCATTACCCAGCATAATCGCCAACCGGCTGCCGCCCGGCGTGGTTTCCATCAAAATCTTGGTCACGCTGGTGAGCGGCACCGACAGTAACATGCCGACCGGACCCAGCAGCCAGCCCCAGAAAATCAACGACAAAAATACCACTAGCGTTGATAAACCCAGCCCTCGGCCCATTAATCTTGGCTCCAGCATATTGCCGAACACCATATGAATCGCGCTGAACAGTGCCGCCACCAACATGGCATCGTAAATATCATTCAGCACCAGCGCCTGAATAAACGGTGGGATACCGGCGATGATTGGCCCGATATTAGGGATGAAATTGAGGATGAACGCCACCACGCCCCAGAACAGCGCGAACTTTACGCCGAGCAGCAGCAGCGACAGCCAAACGGCCACGCCAGTGATCAAGCTGACCAGGGTTTTCAGCGCCAGATAGTGCGTCACGCCTTTCAGCGCACGGTGCAAACCGGCGATGCGGATCTGCGGATTAACCATCGCGTTACGCATTTTGTACGGCAGATGGCGCACTTCAAACAGCATAAATACCACGGTGAGAATCAGCAGCAGTACGTTGGTCATCGCGCCTGAAAGTTGCGTTAGCACGGTAGTGGCCATATTCATTACGACGTTGGGATCGAGACGCGCCGCCAGTGCATCGGTGGAGATATTGATATGAAAACGACCGGCAAAATGCTGCACCACGGCGAGTTTTTGCTCTAGCAGAGTACGAATTTGCGGGTAAGTATCACTGAAGTCACTGGCCGAGCTGGCGAGTACCGCCACCAGCAGCAGTAACACGATGAAAATCACCGTAATCACCAACGTGATCGCCAGACTGCGCTTGACGCCGCGCCGCATCAACATCGTCACCAGCGGATTGAGCACAATGGCTAAAAAGCTAGCCAGTAGGAAAGGCACCAGAATGTCCGAGGCGGCGCGAATGCCCGCCAGAATAATCACCAGCATCGCCAGTTTTACCAGGATGTTCTGGCCAATTTTTTCCTGAAGCAGGTTATTCATTCTCTCTCCTGAGATAAATTTTCTCAGGAGAGTGTAGCTGATGAAAATTAACCTTATGTTTTTTAAGATAAATGGAAAAACCAACATCCTGCATCATCCGTAGCGGCGCAATTTATTGCGCAATGCCAGGATGGGCACGGTATCACCTGTGATATGCGCGATAAATCGCGCCGCTACGGTATGTCTGGCTATTTCGCATGGCGCCGCATCAGCGTGGTCGCCGCTAACATCAAACTCAAGCTGGCGAGCAGCGTCACCGTCGCCATCGCCATGCCTTGTCCTACGGATCCCTGTTCGAACTGCCGCCAGATGAAGATCGCCACGGTTTGCGTGCCCGCCGGTGCCAGCAGCAGCGAGGTCACCAGTTCGCGCGATGCCACGGCAAACACCATCATCATTGCCGCCAACAAACTGGGTGCCACCAGCGGCAGCACAATCAGGCGCAGCGCCTGCAAACGTGATGCGCCGTGAACGCGCGCGGCCGGTTCCAGCGTGGGTGCCAGTTGGCGTAATGCGCTACTGACATAGCGCACCGGCCACGGCAGCAGCAAACAGCTGTAAGAGAGCAGCAGAATCCAGATGGTGTTATACGGCGAAACCGGCCAAAAGCCGCGATTCCACAGCAGAATCAACCCCACGCCGATCACCACGCCCGGCATTGCCGCAGGCAGCAGTGATAAGCCGTCCATCATCGCCAGCAAACGGGTTTTCCCTTCCGACACGCGCCAGGCAATAAGAAAACCCAGCGCGCCGGTCAGTAGCGCCGCACCGAGCGCCAGGCCAATACTGGTGGAGAAGGCCGCTAGCGCATCACCTTGCTGGCTAAACAGCGCGCCAAAGTGGCGTAACGTCAAATTATTGAGATGTAAGCCGCCTGAAAGCGTATTCAGCAGGCCGCTTAACGTCATGGCACCCAGCGGCAGCACCACCGCCAGCAGCACGGTGAGCGCAAAGGGCAGCAGCAGCAACGTTTGTAAGCCGCCGGCCTGCGCCAGTTCCTGATTCACCGGTTTACCGCTCACTGCCGTTACATCGCTGCTGCCGGTCAGTTTGCGCTGCAGCAACCATGCCGTTAGCGCCACCACGCTCAACATTAATGAGAGCGACGCCGCGCCGGGCAGATCAATGGGCCAGTCGGCGAGTTTTGTTTCAATGCCAACGGTCATCAGCGTCAGCCTGGCCTGCGCACCGAGCGCGGCGGGCACGCCATACTCCTCAATGGCCAGCGTGAACGCCAGCAGCACACCACCCGCCAACGCCGGTAAGGTGAGCGGCAGCGTGATGTGCCAGAAGCCACGCCACGCCGAGGCACCGTGCACGCGCGCCACCCAGGCAAGTCGCTGCCCGCTCGCCAGCAGCGAACGTGAAACCGCGAAATAGACTACCGGGAAAATGTTGAGCGTCATCACCAGAATCATGCCGCTGCTGCTAAACAGCAGGCTGTCGAAGTTGATGCCGGTTAGCTGTTCGATATAACCGTTGCGTTGCAGCGCCAGCGTCCATGAGAGCGCCACGATATACGGCGGCGTAAGAAACGGGATCAGGAATAGCAGATCCCACAGCGCCGCACCCGGCAGGCGAAACAGGCCGCGCAGTGCGCCGAGCGGTAAGCCCAGCAACAAACTGCCCAACGCCACGCCGCCGCCGATTTTCAGCGTGCCCAGCCACATAGATGACAGCTGCGGATCGTTCAACAGCGGCGGTAGTGCGCTGAGGGCATCACGCCAGCTCCCTTCGCTGAAGTGGGGAAACAGCGCTTGCAGCATGATAAACAGCAGCGGCAGCGCCACCAGCAGCAACAGCGCCAGGAGAATCAATCCGTTCAGAGCACGCGACATGGTTTATTGCCCGAACAGTGTGCCAAAGCGCTTCAGCACCGCCGAACGTTCGCTGCTGCCGTCCTGATGGGTAGGTAACAGCTTAATCTCGGTGAACAGCGGACGTTGCGCGTTGATATCGGTACGCGCCGGCATCAGCCAGGCTTTCGCCACTTGCTCCTGACCTTCATCTGACAGCACGTAATCCACGAATTTCTTTGCATCATCTGCGTGCTGGCTGCTTTTCAGGATCATCATCGGACGCGGCGCAACCACGGTGCCGTTCTCCGGGAAAATCACCTTCACGCTCTCGCCCTGCGCGATGTTGTTGTAGGTAACGTAATCAACTGCGCCAAACACCGCGGCCTTTGCACCTTGCAGCACCGGCGTCACCGCTTGCGCATTCGGGCCGCTCATCACCATGCCGTTGGCTTTTAATTGGTCGAACAGCTGCCAGGCTTTTTCGCCTTCGCTGTTTTGCAGGCCAATCAACAGATCGAGTGACGCTCCAGAAAGCGCCGGATCCGGCGTGGTGACGTTGTCTTTAAAGGCGGGGGCGGTGAGATCCTGCCAGGTTTTCGGTTCTGGCGTGTTGCTTTGCGTATTCCACACGATGCCGAGCGCAGAAACACCCTGCGCGACATAGTGGGCGGTTTTGAACTGATCTGGCACCTTCTCCGCATTGGCGCTGTTGAACGGCAACAGCCAGCCGCGCTGTTGCAGATCTTCGGCGGTGTCCCACGACGCCGAAATCAGCACATCGGCCTGCGGATTGGCCTGTTCGGCTTCCAGACGCGCCATCACTTTGCCGGTGGTGGCCTGGAAAATATTCACTTTGATGCCGGTCTGTTTTTCAAAACCAGCGGCAAGACTTTTCGACAGCGAGCCCGGACCGGCGGTATACACCGTCAGCGCCTGGGCATCGTTGATCATCATGGCGGAAGTCAACATCATCGCGCTGATGGCTCCTGTTTTAACTGACTTGAGAGATGGCATGGTGGTCCCCTGAGAGGTGAGTAACGGAAACAATCTGGCCCTGCGCCAGATGAATGATGCGGTCGGCGAGGGTGTTGGCTTCTTCGCGATCGTGCGTAACGTAAACCGCCGTGATGCCCGCCGCGCGCAGCAAATCCGCCATGGTGTGAACCAGGGTTTCGCGCAGGTCGCGGTCAAGATTGGAGAGCGGTTCGTCAAACAGCAGAATCGCCGGTTTCGCCACCAGCGCGCGTGCCAGCGCTACGCGCTGCTGCTGGCCGCCGGAGAGCAACGCCGGTTTGCGATCGCCAAAATCAGCCAGGCCAACCTGCGCCAGGGCGGCATCGGCCTGTTCATGTGCGGCGGCTTTTTTTATGCCACGCATGCGCAGCGGGAAGGCGACGTTTTGCGCCACCGACATATGCGGCCACAGCGCGTAATCCTGAAATACCATGCCGAGGTTGCGCTTCTCTGGCGCATCGCAGTGGCGCGCGGACGCCACGCAGCGTTCACCGATCCACAACTCGCCATCCGTGGGTTGCAGCAAGCCCGCCAGCAGTTTCAGCAGCGTACTTTTGCCGCAGCCGCTCGGGCCGAGCAGCGCAAGGATTTCGCCAGCGGGAATGGTCAGGGAGAGATCGTGCAGAATAGTCAGGTTACCTACCGACCATCTGAGATTTTTCAATTCAATAGGCAGCGCGGCGTGCATCATCGACCCCCTCTCGCAAGAGAGTGGGCTATACGCACGCGCGCCTGAGTCATCAGGAGCGTCATCAGATTGTTATCCTCTTTGGGATTTGATTGACGGCGAGTCTACGAGGGCGATATGACGAAATGATGACCATAAACCTGGGCGATCGGCTGATGCAGAAGAGATGAAAAGGCGTATAGTTATGCTTCTGTTATAAAAATTCCGTCACCCACGAGCGCAATCACTCATGCCTGACTTGCCCGCCGCTGCACCTGAACATGGCCGTTTTCGCCTTAACCTACTGATCCTCTCGATTGTGAAGTTCAACTTTGCCAGCTATCTCACCATCGGCTTGCCGCTGGCGGTGCTGCCCGGTTTTGTCCATGACGGATTGGGCTACAACGCCTTCTGGGCCGGATTGGTGATCAGCCTGCAATACATCGCCACGCTGCTGAGCCGACCACACGCCGGGCGCTATGCCGATGTGTGGGGGCCAAAAAAAGTGGTGGTGCTGGGGCTGGTGGGCTGTTTGCTGAGCGGCATCTGTATTCTGTTATCAGCGTTGAGCGAAGGGCAGGGCGTGCTGAGCCTGGTGCTGCTGTGTCTGGGCCGCGTGATTCTGGGCGTGGGGCAGAGTTTCTCTGGCACCGGCACATCGCTGTGGGGCGTGGCGCGCGTCGGTTCGCTGCATATTGGCCGGGTGATTACGTGGAACGGCATTGTGACCTATGGCGCGATGGCAATCGGTGCGCCGCTTGGCGTGGTGATCTTCCGCAGCGGCGGTTTGCTGCTGCTCTCCAGCATCATTATCGCGATTTGTCTGGTGGCGATTGCGCTGGCACTGCCACGTGCGCCGGTGAAAGGCAGCAAAGCCAAGCCGCTGCCGTTTCGTGCGGTGCTGAGCAAGGTGTACGGTTTTGGCCTGATTCTGGCGATGGGTTCCGCCGGATTTGGCGTTATCGCGACTTTTATCACGCTGTTTTATCAGGACAAGGGGTGGGATGGCGCAGCCTTTGCCTTGACCATGTTTAGCGCCGCGTTCGTCGGCACGCGCCTGCTGTTCCCCAATGCCATCAATAAGCTGGGTGGATTACGTGTGGCGAGTATCTGCTTTGCGGTTGAAGCGATTGGCCTGTTTTTGGTGGCCGGCTCGGTTGAACCATGGATGGCGAAAATGGGTGCGTTCCTTACCGGCGCGGGCTTCTCGCTGGTATTCCCAGCGATTGGCGTGGTGGCGGTAAAAGTGGTGCCGCAGCAGAATCAGGGCAGCGCGTTAGCGACTTATACCGCGTTTATGGATTTGTCGTTGGGGATTACCGGACCGATTGCCGGTTTCATCATGAGTTATGCGGGTGTGTCGCTGGTCTATTTTCTTACCGCGCTGCTGGTGTGTTTAGCGCTGTTTTGTACGCTGCGCATGATCAAGCGTTTGCCGGAAGATCCGGTGGTGGAGATTAAAGAGAACGCGTAGTTAGTGGTCGCCATGAATGGCGACCCTACAAAACCCGTAGGGTGCGCATTTATGCGCACCAAGACATTCAGATATATGCAGGATAAAAAAAGGCCTCCGACCGAGGCCAACACTAACAAAAGTGTCTAAGAGACACAGATAAGGGTACGTTTTCAGGCCTGCAGTAATTCAATGCTCTGACGAATTTCACGTTCGATCTCTTTTTCGCTCCACGTCTCCAGTTCCGATGAAAACGGCTCAAACGCATAGATGCCTTTGTAGCCGAGCATCTCCAGTCGTTTCACCTGTGCCACGCTGTTCAGCACATCGCGATTGCTGAGCATGATGCGCTCTTCATCGGTGAGCTGCGCCGTTGGGCGGGTATCTTCCACGCCAGACAAATGCACCAGGCCAATATGGTTGATATCAATCTCCTGTGGGAACTCGTTTTCGGCGTTCTCATACAGATGATGATGGAAGGTATCGAGCAGCACTTTAAAGGGTACGCCTGCCTGCTGAATCAGCTGTTGCGTTTGCACCGCTGAGCGCAGCGAACTTACTGGGAAGCCCAGCGGTTCTACTAATCCCTGAATGCCATACTTCTCAAAGCGTGGCGCCAGCACCTGCAGTGCTTCTAGCGTCTGCTGTGGCGAAATCTCAATCCCTTCATTCAGCGGACACATCACCAGCGCTCTTGCGCCAATCGCCTGCGCTTCGCTCAGCAGCGCGTCGGCTTTTGCCAGCAGCGCAGCATCAGCACGGTTAAACGGATACAACGCGTTAATCGTGACGATTTCAATGTGGTACTTATCTGTTAGCGCGCGTAGCGCCGCTACGCTGAGATCATCGGTAACCTTGCCGCTTGGCATGTCATTACGCAGTTCAACCTTGCTCAATCCTAAGCGCTGAACCAGCTGAAAGAAGGCTTCCAGCGATAGCCGGGGCGCAATTTTACGGTTAATGCAGAAACGGGTGGGATCGATGGCCATGGCGGCTCCTGTCAGCGGATGCAGATAAGGTGCTGCAAAGAAAACATTTATTTCATTATTATTGAATTATGAAATATCAGATATTGGATCTGCCTCGCAAAAATTTCATATTTCGTTTCGCGTTGCACGAAGAAGCTAGATTTCGGACACAACTTCTGTGCTCGCCACGGCTGAGCGGTGGTGCAGTTTGACAAGCCTATCGCACCAGCAGGGCAGCGCTTCAGGCCGATTTGTGCCCGGCTTGCAACCCAGGCGGAAAAAATGCGATCCATGCCGCTAAAAGGAAATTTTCCAAAAATAAGCATTTGAAAAATTCATTTCATTACGATAGCTTCATAGCACGCTTTAAGTATTGCCTGCACACGCAGCGTCGCGGTTCGAACGGGCTCTCTGCAGGGAACTTCACATCTAAGAGGCAACGACATGACTATCGTAGGAAACTTTATCGGCGGCAAAATTACCCACAGCGCCAGCAATGAAACTATTCCCGTGTACGATCCGGCGACCGGCAAAGTGGTGCGTGAACTGACGCAGAGCACATCTGCTGAAGTGGAAAAGGCGATTGAAGTCGCCCATGCTGCGTTCCCGGAATGGTCGAAAACCGCGCCGTTGCGTCGTGCCCGTGTGATGTTCAACTTTAAAGCCCTGATGGAAAAACACCGCGAAGAGCTGGCGGCACTGATCGTTTCTGAGCACGGTAAAGTGTGGTCAGATGCGCTGGGCGAGCTGACGCGCGGTATCGAAGTGATCGAGTATGCCTGCGGTATTCCACATCTGATTAAAGGCGAGAACTCGCCCAGCGTGGGCACCGGCGTTGATAGCTACTCGCTGATGCAGCCTGTCGGCGTGGTGGCGGGCATTACGCCATTCAACTTCCCGGCGATGGTACCACTGTGGATGTTCCCGATCGCGCTGGCGTGCGGCAACACCTTTATCCTCAAGCCACCGGCGCTGGATCCCTCCGCTTCTGTGCGCATGGCTGAGCTGCTGAAAGAAGCGGGCCTGCCAGATGGCGTGTTCAACGTGGTGCATTCGTCAAACGAAGATGCCGAGCAGTTGTACAAAGATCCGCGTATCGCGGCGGTGAGCTTTGTCGGTTCGTCCGGCGTGGCAGAACACATTTACAAAACCGCCAGCGCCCACGGTAAACGTGTGCAGGCGTTCGGCGCGGCGAAAAACCACGCCATCGTCATGCCCGATGCTGACCTCGATGCCACCGTGAACGCCATTATGGGCGGCGCGTTTGGCTCAGCCGGTGAACGCTGCATGGCGCTGCCGGTCGTCGTTGCGGTGGGCGACGACACTGCAGATAAACTCATTGCCCGTCTGACGCCGCTGATTAAAGCGCTGCGCGTTGGTCCTGGCATCCAGCAAGGTGCCGAAGAGAATGAAATGGGCCCGGTGGTTTCTGCTGCACATCAGAAGAAAGTGCTGGGTTACATCGACAAAGGTGAGCAGGAAGGCGCGAAGCTGGTGGTGGATGGGCGTGGCATCCAGGTGGCCGGGCACGCTGAGGGTTACTATGTGGGCGGTACGCTGTTCGACAACGTGACGTCAGACATGACCATCTGGCGTGAAGAGATCTTCGGACCGGTGCTGAGCATCATGCGTTCCACTGATTACGACAGCGCACTTCAGCTGGTCAACAGCCACGAGTTCGGCAACGGCAGCGCCATCTTCACCAGCAACGGCCACACCGCGCGTGAGTTCGTGCAAAACGTGGAAGCCGGCATGGTGGGCGTTAACGTCCCGGTTCCGGTGCCAATGGCATTCCACAGCTTCGGCGGCTGGAAGCGTTCAGTGTTTGGCGCGCTTAACGTGCACGGTCCAGACGGTGTGCGTTTCTATACCCGCATGAAAACCGCCACCGTGCGTTGGCCGAGCGGCCAGCAGACCGTATCTGAGTTCAGCATGCCGACGCTGGGCTAATTTCGCTCAACAAGGAGGAACAGGATGTCTCTGATTTCGAAAGCGCAACAACCCGACAGTAATGGCCGTATCCAGCACGTCACACCTGAAAGCGCGGGCTGGGAATACGTCGGCTTTGATGCCTATCTGCTGAAAAAAGGGCAGAGCCTGAAACTGAGCAGCGGCGATAAAGAGTTGTGTCTGGTGCTGGTGGCGGGCTTTGCATCGGTGAAAACCCGTCACGCCGAGTTCCCGAACCTCGGTAAACGTCTGTCGCCGTTTGAACGCATTCCGCCTTATTCGGTGTATGTGCCGCATAACGACGAAGTGGACGTGTATGCGGATAGCGATCTGGAGCTGGCGGTATGTAATGCACCGGGCAGCGGCAATTTGCCGGCGCGACTGATTGCGCCGGAAGATGTTGGCGTTGAGCAGCGTGGCAAAGGGCGCAATCAGCGCCTGGTGCACAACATCCTGCCGGACAACAAAGAGGCCGACAGCCTGCTGGTGGTGGAGGTGTATACCGACGAAGGCGCGACCAGCTCGTACCCCAGCCACAAGCACGACCAGAAAAACAGCCCGGACGAAACCTATCTGGAAGAAACCTACTATCACCGTTTCGACCCTGAGCCCGGTTTCGCCATGCAGCGTGTTTATACCGACGACCGTTCACTCGACGAGTGCATGGCGCCGTATAACCGCGACGTGGTGACGGTACCGCGTGGCTATCATCCGGTGGCAACGATTGCCGGTTACGATAACTACTATCTGAACGTGATGGCGGGGCCAAAACGTCTATGGAAATTTACCTGGGAGAAAGACCACGCCTGGGTGAACAGCGATAAGTATCCGCGCAGTTAAGCGGGTTAGTAAGGTGGGCATAAATGCGCTAATGCCGATCAGTTAAGCCCCGTGTTAATCACCGCACACATTGTAGCGGCGCGATTTATCGCGCAATAAATTGCGCCGCTACACTGTGTGCGCGAGGTAATTGGGTTTTTTCATCACTTAACTGAAACGCAGTAGGGCATTTATGAGTACCAACGTAAAAAGGGCAGCCATGTGGCTGCCCTTTTTGCTGGCTGGTCGCCATGAATGGCGACCCTACGTGTATTGCGCTGGGTTTCGTAGGGTGCGCATTCATGCGCACCTGCATATCTGCAGCGGCATTACGCCATGAATGGCGATCGTACGGGATATTTATTCGCTGATGACGTTATTATTCAGCGCCAGCGACACCGCCAGCGTCTGTGCCAGACACAGCGAAGCGACCTGCGAACGGAAGCCATCGACCTGCGCTTCACGCACCACAAAGCACACGTCACTGAAGGCGGCCAGCGGGCTCACCTGGCTGTCGGTGATAGCGATCAGATGCGCACCACGCTTGGCACCCAATTCCACTAACTCCACTGCTTCACGCGCGTAAGGCGAGTAGCTAATAGCAATCACCACGTCTTTCGGGTTTACCATACTCAACTGCTCGGTGAACATGCCGCCGAGGCCATCAATCAGGAACGCTCGACGCTCAAGATGACGCAGCGCATACACCAGATAAGACGCCACGCTGAACGAGCGACGCAGGCCGATGATGTAGATGTTCTCGGCTTCATCAAGCATTTTCACCGCGCGGTTAAGCTGATCAGGATTGACCTGCATCGCCAGTTGCTGCAGCGCCTGACTATTTACCATGGTGAAGACGTTGAGGATTTCGGCCGGGCTTTCGGGTGAAGTGGCGCTGTCGTCGGTGGCGGTTTGGCGGAACAGACGTGCGCGCTCGGTGTAGTTAACGGTCTCTTCCATCAGATGCTGACGGAAAACTTGTTTCATTTCGTTAAAGCCGCTGAAGCCAAACGCGTTAGCAAAGCGGATCAGCGTGGAGGGCGGAACATCAGCATGCTGCGCGATAGACGCAACGGTATCGAAAGCGATGCTGTTGCTGTTATCAAGGATATAACGAGCCACCTGCTTCAGGCGTTTACTCAGCGTCTCATAGCGACGACGGATCTCGTCCTGTAACAGGGTTAATTGCGTTGGATTATTGGTCATTACTTCGGCCCGCTAAAAAAGAAAATATGGCTGGATAATGAGCGCTATAGTACCAGATGGATGGAAAATTTCATTCGTTTGACATCTTCGTGCCGCTTATTTCATCGGTTTATGAAATGCCTCACAAAAAGAAGGGAAGTTATGCCTTTGTCTGGTCGCCATAAATGGCGCTCTTGCGTGAACGTGCATCCTGACGTGGTCGCCATAAATGGCGTAATGCCGATCAGTTAAGCCCCGTATTAAATACCGCACACCTTGTAGCGGCGCGATTTATCGCGCAATAAATTGCGCCGCTACAAGGTGTGCGCCAGCTAGTTGGGGTTTTCATCTCTTAACTGACAAGCATTACGCCATGAATGGCGACCCTACGTGAGCGTGCAGTTATGTAGGGGCGCCATTCATGGCGACCAAAAAAACGGCCCATCAGGGCCGTTTCATAAACCTATATTCGATCATTAACCGCGCACAGCGCGCCAGTAGCCGATCAGGCGCAGGTAATTGCCTTTCACGGTTTCGATCAGCGCTTTGTCGTCCAGCTCGCCTTGCAGCCACTGGCGTGACGGCTGGCCAAAGATAGTGCGGCCTACCGCAAAACCTTTCACCCACGGCGCTTGCGCCGCCGCCGCGAAGCCAGCTTTCAGCGTCTCTTCTGGCGCGTCGAGGCCAAGCAACAGAATGCCACGACAGTGCGGATCGTTCTGCTCAATCAGCTCACCAATCGCCTGCCAGCTCTCCGCAGACAGCGGCGGCAATTTCCACCAGTCCGGCTGAACGCCCAGGCTGTAAAAGTGGCTGAGCATATCGTAATAATAGGATTCATTCCGGTCTGGATTGCTCTCCGGCAGAATCAGTTCCAGCAGCAGCTCGTGCCCGCTCTTATTACAGCCCTTCCACACATCAAGAACCAGATCATCCTGCTCTTTACGCAGTTCAGCGCTGTCGTGCGGGTGATAGAACACCAGGCATTTCACCACGTGCTCAGCAGGCCAGTCGACCAGCTGCGAACCAATGTTGCCATGCTCAAGACGCAGTGGGCGTGAACTTGGCAGCTCAATCGGACGCCCGATCCACCAGTTTTTGCCGGTAATTGCGTTCAGTGCTTTCTGACCGTAAGTGGTATCCGCGAGGATGCCACTCTTCTCATTCAAACCGGCTTCGTTGGCCGCTTCTTCTGCGGCACGCAGCAGCAGCAGTTTCAACTGTGGAATGCGCTCTTCGCTGACGCCGGCTTCGCGCGCCATATCTGCCAGCTGCTTGCGGTGGTCGAAAGCGAATACATTCAGCTCTGGCCACTGCTGTTTACGCGTGGTGACGCGATGCAGGTGATTCAGACGCACATCCAGATCCGGACGTTTCACGTCTTTATCGCGGCTCAGGAAATCGTCCAGCTCTTCTTTGGTCGGCATCGCCGGGGCGCAGCCGTGGCGAGAAACCACCAATGCGCCACAGGCGTTAGCGTAACGGCATGCTTGCTCCCAGCTTTCATCATTGAGCCAGCCGCGCAGCAGGCCAGACATAAAGGCATCGCCCGCACCCAGCACATTCAGCACTTCTACGCGCACACCGCTTTGCAGTTTGGTCTGTTCCCAGCTATCCGGGATCTCGCCCTCGAATACGACGCAACCCATCGGGCCACGCTTACACACCAGCGTTGCCTGGCTGGATTTGCGCACATTTTTCAGCGCGGTCAGCGTGTCGGTGCTGCCGCCAGCGATATGGAACTCTTCTTCCGTTCCCACCACCAAATCGAAATAGTGCAGCACTTCCTGCAGCTGTTGCGTCACTTCACCCGACTCAATGAAACGCGTTTCACCATCACCGAGTGAGGTTAAGCCCCACAGCACGGGACGGTAATCGATATCCAGCGCGGTGCGCAGCCCGCTACGTTTGGCGATATCCAGCGCTTTCAGCACGGCTGCGCGGGTTTGTGGATGCGACAGGTGCGTGCCAGTCACGGCAACGGCGCGTGACGAGGTGATGAACTCTTCTTTGATATCTTCCGGCACCAGACCCATGTCGGCGCAGTTATCGCGGTAGAAGATCAGCGGGAAACTCTCTTCATCTTTGATCCCGAGGATCACCAGGCCGGTCAGGCGATGTTTATCGGTGATCAGTCCGTCAGTGTTGCAACCTGCGCGTTGCAGCGCTTCACGCAAAAAGCGGCCGTTGTGCTCGTCACCTACACGCGCCAGCATGGCTGATTTCAGGCCCTGAATGGCCGTGCCGTAAGCCACGTTGCCGGAAGAACCGCCCAGATATTTGTTGAAGCTGGTCATATCTTCCAGACGTGATCCAATTTGCTGACCGTAAAGGTCGACGGCGATGCGTCCAATACAAATCACATCAAGCCGCTTCTGTTGTGTACTCATACCTATTGTTTCCTTCTGTGATAAGCAGACACTGCGGGCGCTGCCGCCCAACGTCGAGCGCTTTGCTTCCGGGTTCTCAAGGTGC
>Ga0105244_10002478_pt1 | contig 13897 bp, 13 predicted proteins | sample KBSM44metaG_FD_80423 | JGI IMG/M metagenome (GOLD analysis project Ga0105244, IMG submission 80423) | Miscanthus rhizosphere microbial communities from Kellogg Biological Station, Michigan, USA - KBS M4-4 metaG | ecosystem: Host-associated > Plants > Roots > Rhizosphere > Soil | place...
CGATGCGCCAAGATGGCGCACCGTCAGGTTCTGCAAGTGGTAAGTGGACATCGATTACTTCTTCAGCAGGCCCGCGTTTTGTGCGGCGGCTTCGATCGCGGTGTAGTTCTCGGCCTTGGTCGGGATGAACTTCGAGGCGCGCTGCAGATCCATGATGATCTTGTCCTGCGGGTTCTTCGGATCGAGGGCCAGGAAGGCGTCGGTGATCTTCTTCTTCAGGTCCGCGTTCATGTCGGTGCGCACGCTCCAGTTGTAGTCGTAGTAGCCCGGGGTGGTGTAGAACACGCGCACCACGGCCGGATCGACCTTCTTCTCGGCGACCAGTTTTTCCCAGACCGAGATATTCAGCGCGCCGGCATCGACCTTGCCGCCGGCGACAGCGGCGACGGTGGCGTCGTGCGCACCGGAGAAGGCGATGCGTTTCAGATCGCTGTCCGGATCGATTTTCGCGGCCAGCAGGTAGGAGCGCGGCATCAGGTGGCCCGAGGTCGACGATTCCGAACCGAAGCTCAGGGTGCGGCCTTTCAGGTCTTCCAGCTTGTTGATGTCCTTGTTGGTGGTGATGAACACGGAGCGGAATTTCTCGTCTTCCGCGCGCTGCACCAGCGGCGTGACCTGGTTCTTGCTGCGGTCCTTGGCCTGCACGAAGGTGAAGCCGCCGAACCAGACCATGTCCACTTTTTTGTTGATCAGCGCTTCGACCGACGCCGCGTAGTCGGTGACCGGAGTGAATTCGACCTTCATGCCGATTTTCTTTTCCAGGTACTCGCCCAGCGGCTTGAACTTGCGCTGGAGTTCGGTCGGCGCCTCGTCCGGGATGGCGGACACGCGCAGCACGCGGTCGGCGGATTGCGCCTGGGAATGGGCGGCGGCCAGCAGCAGGCCGGCGGCCAGCAGGGATTTGAGCGTGTTCATCGGGGAAAATTTCATCGTCGGTGCCTTATGTAAAGATTGAGTTTCTATTTATATGCCTGCAACCGTGCTCTTAACTCGGCCGAAAGTGAAAAGCCGCACGGTCATCTGCCACGCGGCGCCTCAAAATGGATATTCAGCTATCATAACAAAAAGTTTGTCTGCGGCAGGGGAGACCACTGGCGGGACACGCACCTTCAGTCAAAGGCAGAGTCACCATGCAAATGTCCCGCCCTCACGGCAGCGATGCGGTCATCGCCGAAATCAGCGCCGGTCTGCTGGCTCCCAACGCGAATACCTCGCCCAAATACCTGTACGACGGCCTGGGCTCCAAGCTGTTCGAGGCGATCTGCGAACTGCCGGAATACTATCCCACCCGCACCGAGGCCGGCATCTTCGCCGCGCATGGCGCGGACATGGCGCGCGACATCGGCACCGGCACCTCGCTGATCGACCTGGGCGCCGGCAATTGCGCCAAGGCGGCCGGCCTGTTCCCGCTGCTGCAACCGGCGCAGTACGTGCCGGTCGATATCTCGCGCGATTTCCTGCTCGATGCCGTCTCGCGCCTGCAACAGCGTTTCCCGCAAATCGACATGACGCCGCTGGGACTGGATTTTTCCAGCGGCTTCTCGTTGCCGGACAGCGTGCGCCATCGGCGCCGCCTGTTCTTCTACCCCGGCTCGTCGATCGGTAATTTTTCGCCGGAACAGGCCAAGGTGTTCCTGCGCGGCCTGCACGCCAACGCCGGCGACGACGGCGGCCTGCTGATCGGCGTGGACCTGATCAAGGACAGGGCGGTGCTTGATGCGGCGTACGACGACGCGATCGGCGTGACGGCGGCCTTCAACCTGAACATGCTGCGGCACGTGAATCATTTGATCGGCGCCGACTTCGACGTGCGCCAATGGCGGCACCTCGCCTTCTTCAACCAGGAGGCCAGCCGCATCGAGATGCACCTGGAGGCGCGCGACGCGTTGACGGTGCATTGGCAGGGCGGCGAGCGCCGCTTCGCGCGGGGCGAGCGCATACACACCGAAGACAGTTATAAATACACGCGGCAGTCCTTTGTCGGCCTGCTGGAGCAGTCCGGGTTCGCCACGACCCGCGTCTGGACCGATCCGGCGGGCTGGTTCGCCGTCATCCACGCCCGCGTCATCCGCGATTAACAAGAAGAGACACGACATGGACATGCGTTTGCCCCGGCAGCCACTTTTCGCCCAGCTCAGCGCCCGTTATCACACCGTGCGTCAGCGCTCGCTGCTGCTGGCCGAACCTTTGACCGACGAGGATTGCGGTGCGCAGTCGATGCCGGACGCGAGTCCGATCAAGTGGCATCTGGCGCACACCACGTGGTTCTTCGAGACCTTTATCCTCGAACGCATGGAGGCGGGCTTCCAGCCTTTCCATCCGGCGTTCCGGGTGCTGTTCAACTCCTATTACAACGGCGTCGGCGAAAAGCATCCGCGCGCCCAGCGCGGCCTGCTGACACGGCCGGCGATGGCGCAGGTGCGCGCCTACCGCGCCGACGTCGACGCGCGCGTGGCGCGGTTGTTGGCTTCCGAACTCGATGGAGGGAAGCGCGAACAGCTCGAGATGCTGATCACGCTGGGACTGGAGCACGAGCAGCAGCACCAGGAACTGATGCTCACCGACGTCAAGCACTTGCTGGCGCAAAGCGCCTTGCTGCCCGCGTATATGGAGGCGTCCATGCCTGCCGCGCCGGCGGCGCCGCGATTGTCGTGGGTGGGCTTTGACGGCGGCCTGACCGAGATAGGCCACGACGGCGAGGGCTTTTGCTTCGATAACGAGCTGCCGCGCCACAAGCAGTATGTGGCGCCGTTCCAGCTGGCCTCGCGCCTCGTGACCAATGGCGAGTACCAGGCGTTCATCGCCGCCGGCGGTTACTTCAACGCGGCGCTGTGGCTGGCCGAGGGCTGGGACTGGGTGCGCAGCCAGAATCTGAAGTGCCCGATCTACTGGCAGCAGGACGACAATGGCAACTGGCAGGAATTCACGCTGCGCGGCGCGCGGGCGCTGGACCCGAACCTGCCGGCGACGCATCTTTCGCTGTTCGAGGCGGACGCCTACGCCCATTGGGCCGGCGCCCGCCTGCCCACCGAGGCGGAGTGGGAAGTCGCCGCAGCGCGGGCAGCCATCGAAACCGGCGAGCTGCATCCGGCCGCCGCCGGTGCCGGCGCCGCTGCCGTTGCCGATGGGGGGCTGCTGCAGATGTTCGGCCATTGCTGGCAATGGACCAGCAGCAGCTACTCGCCGTATCCGGGCTACCAGACCGCGCCGGGCGCGCTGGGTGAATACAACGGCAAATTCATGTTGAACCAGTATGTGCTGCGCGGTTCCTCATGCGCCACGCCCGCCGGACACGCGCGCGCCAGCTACCGCAACTTCTTCCCGGCCGGCGCCCGCTGGCAGTTCACCGGCATCCGGCTGGCGCGGCAAGTCTGAATGTGACGCCGTTGCCGTCGCCGCCGAACCGCGCGGTCCGCTGGCAGGCCAGAAATTCATACTGGTGATAGCTCTCTCATCCCGGTTTTTGTCCGGGAGCGGCGCGGCCTCGGCGTAGCGCCAGTCGCCATACCGGTTTGGTCCGGCCACAATCCATCCACATAAGCGCCATAAGGCCTGTCATAAATGTCATACGAACGATCTTAATTACCATAAGGCGGTTAAGTTTCACCCGTGCGCCCCTATTCGCTTGCTATTGGTAGTGAGGTAAATGATAATTTATGCATCGTTCGATTCCACTTTTTTATCATTCTCTTATTATGCCTATCCTCATACGCCGATTAACCCCCGCAGACGCCGCAGCTTTCCAGTCATTGCGCCTTTCCGGCCTTCGTGAAACCCCAACCGCTTTCACCTCCAGCTATGAAGAGGAGTGCAATACGCCGATCCCCGTGACCGAGAAGTACTTTGAATCCGAGGCTGGCCGCAACCGTTTCGGCGCTTTCGACGGCGACCGCCTGGTCGGCATGGTCGGTGTCGGCCGCGAATCGCAGATCAAGCTGCGTCACAAAGCCTACATCCGCGGCATGCAGGTCGATGTCGCCTATCGCGGCACCGGCGTGGGCCGCCAGCTGATGGAGCACGCGATGGAATTCATCTCGACCATGGAAGGCGTGACCAAGGTCACCCTGGCCGTCACCGTCGGTAACGCGGCGGCGATCACCTTGTACGAATCGATCGGTTTCAAGGTCTATGGACGCGAACATTGCGCGTTGATCGTCGACGGCGTGCCGTACGACGATGTACTGATGGATATCCAGCTGTAAGCGCAGTCACTACACAAAACCGTCAACGCTAGTGATGCATTCTTGCGTGCAGGATGAAAGTTAGGCTAATATTGAGAACGGTTCTCATTCGTATAGTCTAATGTCGGCTGCATCCCTCCATTCCGAACAGGTCAAACCGATCGACGACGCCCACCACGGCTGGTTTGAGTGCTGGCCGCGCAAAAGGCGGGGCAATGCCGCAATGCGGTTTCGCCGATTGATATGACGACACCGCCGATTCCATCCGAAGTGCGTGCGCAAGCCGTGGAGTGGCTGGCGGAGTTGCAATCGGAGCTGGCCGACGACGACCTGCGGCTGCGCTGGCGCCTGTGGCACGATGCCGATCCGGCGCACGCGCGGGCATGGGCGCGCGTGGAGGCGTTTGGCGACAAGCTCCAAAGCCTTCAACCGGACATCGCCCACGCCACCCTGAACGGGGCACAATCGGAACAGCGCCGCAAGACGCTCAAAACGCTGGCGATCCTGATGGGCGTCGGCGCCACCGCCTGGTTGGCCGAGGAGGAGACGCCATGGCGGGAGTGGTCGGCCGACCATCGCACCCGCGTCGGCGAGCGCTCGGTGCTGATGCTCGACGACGGCACGCGGGTGCGCATGAACGCCGATACGGCGCTCAATATCAGTTACACCGCCACCGCGCGCACGCTGCGGCTACTGCGAGGGGAAATTCTGGTCACCACCGCGCACGAACCCGTGTTCGAAGGCGCATCGGCGCGTTCCTTTTCGGTCGATACGCCCGAAGGCTCCGCGCGCGCGCTCGGGACCCACTTCCAGGTGCGGCGGCTGGACGGCCGCAGCGTGGTGTCGGTGTTGGATGGCGCCGTGGAGATCCGTCCGGCGGGTGGCGACGCCGCCGTCAGGCTCGACGCTGGCCGGCAGGCCGGCTTCACGCGCGCCGCCGTCGGCCCGGTGGAGGCGGTGGACGACGCCGTCACGGCCTGGATCGATGGCATGCTGGTGGCGCAGGACATGCCGCTGCCCGAATTCCTGGCCGCGTTGGACCGTTATCGCCCCGGGCATCTGCGCTGCGCGCCATCGGCCGCAGGGCTGAGCGTCAGTGGAACCTACCCGCTGGCCGATTCCGACAAGGTGCTCGATATCCTGCAAACCACGCTGCCGGTCAAGGTCGACCGCTATACCCGCTACTGGGTCACCGTCGGCCTGAAAAAATAATTCAAGATAGTTGAGCTGTTTCGGTTTCTCGCGGGGCAGCGCCATCGTCCGGCTGGCGGCGCTGGCCGGCGGGAACGCGTTGTTCCCGCCGGCGCCGCATTGAAAAGCTCTTAGGCCGCTACCGCGCCTTTGGCTTGCGCCGCTTCGATGGTGTTCAACTGGCGGTTGACCGCGCTGAGCACCGCCTTGAACGAGGCGGTCAGGATGTTGCTGTCGGTCGCCGCGCCGAACAGGGTCGGGCCGTTGGCCAGACGCAGTTCGACATAGCAGGCCGCCTTGGCGTTGGCGCCCGAGCCGATCGAGTGCTCGTGGTAGTCCATCAGTTTGATGTCCAGGCCGAGCGCGTCGACGAAGGCGTCGATCGGGCCGTTACCGCCGCCTTGCAGCGCCATCGGCGCCTGACGGTGGGTCAGGTTGATGTCGATCTGCACCGGCTCGTCGTTGCTGGTGTCTTCCACCATCTTGTGCGAGTTGTAGGCGTAGGGCGCATTCTGTTCGAAGTACTCCTTGCTGAAGATGTCGTAGATGCCTTCGGCGGTGATTTCCAGGCCGGTGGCGTCGGCCACCGCCTGCACGGCGCGGCTGAACTCGATCTGCAGGCGGCGCGGCAGCACCAGGCCGTAGTCCTGCTCCAGCAAGTAGGCCATGCCGCCTTTGCCGGATTGGCTGTTGACGCGGATGACGGCGTCGTAGCTGCGACCCAGATCGGCCGGATCGATAGGCAAATACGGAATCTCCCAGATCGCGCCTTCCTTCTGCTGCGCGAAGCCCTTCTTGATCGCGTCCTGGTGCGAGCCGGAGAACGCGGTGAACACCAGGTCGCCGACGTACGGATGGCGCGGATGCACCGGCAGCTGGTTGCACTCCTCGACGCACTTGCGCACTTCGTCGATGTCGGAGAAGTCCAGGCCCGGATGCACGCCCTGGGTGTAGAGGTTCAACGCCAGCGTGACCAGGTCGACGTTGCCGGTGCGCTCGCCGTTGCCGAACAGGCAGCCCTCGACGCGGTCGGCGCCGGCCATCACGGCCATCTCGGCGGAAGCGACGGCGGTGCCGCGATCGTTGTGCGGGTGGACGCTGATGATCAGCGAATCGCGGCGCGCCAGTTTGCGCGACATCCATTCGATCTGGTCGGCGTAGACGTTCGGCGTGCTGCATTCGACCGTCGACGGCAGGTTGATGATCATCTTCTTGTTCGGCGTCGGTTCCCAGATCGCGGTGACGGCGTCGCAGATATGCTTGGAAAAATCGAGTTCGGTGGTGGAGAACGACTCCGGCGTGTACTCGAAGCCCCAATCGGTTTGCGGGTGCTGCTTGATCAATTCCTTCACCAGCGTGGTGCCGGTGGTGGCGATGTTGGTGATCTCCTCGCGCGACATGCCGAAGACGACCTTGCGGAACACCGGCGCGACCGAGTTATACAGGTGGACGATGGCGCGCTTGGCGCCGGCCGCCGCCTCCACCGTGCGGCGGATCAGTTCATCGCGCGACTGGGTCAGCACGATGATGGTGACGTCGTCCGGGATGCGGTTTTCCTCGACCAGTTTGCGCACGAAGTCGAAGTCGGTCTGCGAGGCCGAAGGGAAGCCCACTTCGATTTCCTTGAGGCCGATCTTGACCAGCAGTTCGAAGAAGCGCAGTTTTTTCTCTGGGCTCATCGGCTCGATCAGCGCCTGGTTGCCGTCGCGCAGATCGGTGCTCATCCAGATCGGCGGCTTGGAGATGATGTTATTGGGCCACTGGCGGTCGGACAATTGAACTGGTGGGAAGGCGCGGTACTTCGCTGCTGGGTTCTGCAACATCATGGGGTGCTCCTGGGTCTTTTAAATTGGGAAGTGCTGGGATGCCTGCTTGCGCTGGCGCTGCGTGTGGCGAAAGGCTGCCGGGCGGCCACGGAACACTAGGCCAGGCAACCGATCGGTAGTTTTAGCAGTAGCGGCGCTGGCCCGAACGCACGCGCGTCAGCCCGCGACGCGATCAAATCGCCGGTGCGGGATGGAGCATGGGTGGCCGTGGTGAGCATCGGTGCAGACTTTCCTGGGTTTTGAAGACGGGTGCGGCTTATGGCCGGCACGGGGTACAGCTGGAACGCGGATTAAGCGCGTGCTAGTAGGCGCGCTGCTAGCGATAGGCCAGCAGACGGCAGCAGGAAAGCGGATAGGTGCAGATGCGAAGTCATAGGCCTTAATGTACGAGATCGCCCGCATTGCTGTCAAGGGAATTGATGTGCGACGTGAAAACGTGCGGCTAGTTTGCCAGGTCGCTGGCCTAGTGTCCATCGCGCTCGACGGGGCGGCGAGGCACGTCGGTCGGCGCCGGGAGGCTCGGTCAAGGGTGGCCATGTTGATGTTTTTGCCATACTCGCCTACTATCGACGCCTCTATCTTTCAAGGACTACCCATGTATCGATTTATCCGCGCGGCAGTGTTGATGGTGTTGGTAGGCTTGGGCGGCGCGCAGGCGGCGCCGCCCAAGCCGGTGCAGACGCCGGAGGACGCCGCGGCCATTGCGGCCGTGGCCACCGACTTCCAGTCGGCACTCAAGGCGAAGGATGCGCGCAAGTTGTCATCGTTGATGTTGAACTCGAACATCCTTTTCGCCTCGCCGGCGACCGACCAGCAGGTGGCCCGAATCCGCAAGGAGGTCGATCCGAACTTCGACGGCGTGCGCGCCGGCGGTTACAACGATTTTGTCCAATTCATCAAAACAGAGAAGCGGCAGGTCGAAGAGAAGTTTTATGATTTGAAGATCACCCAGGACGGCGATGTCGCCTGGGTCATGTTCGACTACGAGTTCCTGTTCGACGGCGTGGTGCAGAACCACGGCGTCGAGGCCTGGCAGATGGTCAAGCGCGACGGGCTATGGAAGATCTTTTCCGTCACCTGGTCGGCGCATTACAGGGATAATAAATAGGACAAATCAGAGCAGCAGGCCGCCCGAGGCCTCGATGCGCTGGCCGGTGATCCAGCCGGCGTCGCCGATCAGCAGCGCGGCGACGACGCCGGCGATGTCGTCTGCGCCAGCATTGCGCCCCAGCGCCGTCATGCTGGCCAGTTGCGCGTTGAGGGCGGCGTTGTCACGGACCTGGCCTCCGCCAAAGTCCGTTGCGGTCGGTCCCGGGGCGACGACGTTCACGCTGATGCCGCGCGCGCCCAGTTCCAGGGCCATGTAGCGCGTCAGCACCTCGACCCCGGCCTTGGCCGATGCGTAGGCGGCGTAACCGCCAAAGGTGAAGCGGGCCAGTCCCGACGAGGTGTTGATGATGCGGCCGCCGTCCTCGATCATTGGCGCCAGTTTCTGGGTCAGGAAGAAGGTGCCTTTCAGATGGGTGTTGATCATCAGGTCGAATTGCTCCTCGGTGGTGTCTGCCAGTGTGGCGTTGATGCCGCCGCCGGCGTTGTTGACCAGGTAGTCGAAGCGCTCACGCCCCCAGGTGTCCTTGAGCGCGGCGCGCAGCGTGTCGGCGAACGCGGCGAAGGTGCCGGCGGCGCCGACGTCGAGGCGCAAGGCCACGGCGCGGCGGCCCAGGGCCTCGACTTCCTTGACGACGGCCGCTGCCTGCTCCGCGCCATTCATGTAGGTGATGATCACATCGACGCCTCGGGCGGCCAGTTGCAGCGCGTGGCTGCGGCCGATGCCCCGGCTGGCGCCGGTGATGAGGGCGATGCGGTTCGGTGTGGTGGTCGTGTTCATGGATGCTCCGAATGGATGAATGAGCAGCCACTTTACCGTTCTCCTTATCGGAGATAAATCGTTATAAAATGAATGAACTGTTTCGGCAAAAAGAACAATGAGATGGATCTGAACGAGTTGAAGGTGTTTTGCCGCGTCGCCGAACTGGCCAGCTTCACCAGGGCGGCCGAGGAACTGGGCATGGCCAAGGGCCGGGTGTCGACACTGGTGCAGGCGCTGGAGGCGGAGGTGGGTGGCCGCCTGCTGCAGCGGACCACGCGCAGCGTGCGGCTCACGCCCGACGGCGAGGCCTTTCTGGCCCGTTGCAAGGAGCTGCTGACCGAGGCCGATCAGTTGCAGGGGATGTTCCGGCCCGCCGCCGGCGCGCTGCGGGGCAAGGTGCGCATCGACATGCCCGGCATGTTCGCGCAGGAACTGGTCATGCCGCACCTGCAGTCGCTGCTCGCCGAGCATCCGCTGCTCGACCTGGGCATCAGCGTCAACGACCGCCGTATCGACATGGTGCGCGAAGGCTTCGACGCGCTGGTCAGGATCGGGCCGCTGCCGGATTCCGACATGGTGGCGCGGCCGATTGGCGCGATGGCGATGTGTAACCTCGCCAGTCCGGCGTATCTGCGCCGGCACGGCACGCCGCGCACACCGGCCGATCTGGCGGACCATCGCATCGTCCACTACGCGGCCAATCTGCGCAGCGACGGCGCGGCGTTTCGCTACGAGGTGGGCGGCGTGGTGCGTGAGATGCCGATGCGCGCGGCGCTGTCGGTCAACAGTTCGACCTTCATGCAGGCGAGCTGTCTGAACGGGCTGGGAATCATGCAGGTGGCGCTGCCGACCAACCGCCGCCTGATCGATAGCGGCGCGCTGGTAGAGGTACTGCCGGAATTTCGCGCGCCGCCGATGCAGGTGTCGTTGATGGTACCGCAGCGTCGCCACATCGCACCGCGCGCGGAGGTGGTGTTCAACTGGCTGCTGCAAATCACCCGGCCTGTTATGCTTGAAGGATCAGGCGCTCAAGTAGGGCGCTCCATTTTTAAGGAGTAACCATGGCGACATTGGAACGGGCAATTGAAATCGCGGCCGGCGCGCATGCCGGGCAGTTCGACAAGGCGGGACAACCTTATATCCTTCATCCGCTGAGGGTGATGCTGCGCCTGACCTCCGCGCACGAGCGCATGGCGGCGGCGCTGCACGACGTGGTCGAAGACACGCCGGTGTCGTTGCAACAGCTGGTGGGAGAGGGATTTGCGCCGGAGGTCATCGCCGCCGTCGAAGCGCTCACCAAGCGTCCCGGCGAATCGCGCATGGACGCGGCGCGCAGGGCGGCCGCCGATCCGGTGGCGCGCCAAGTGAAGCTGGCCGACAACGCCGAGAACATGGATTTGTCGCGCATTGAAAACCCGACCGAACGTGACTTCGCCCGACTGGAAGAATACAAGGCCGTGCGGGCGATCCTGCTGGGGCGTGAAGACGCGATCGATTGATCGGCGGGCCGGGCAAGCGCCCGACCCGAAGCCGATCAGTGTCCTTCGCCGGCGTTGAACATGGTTTTGGCGTAGATCAGGCCCAGGCCATAGCCGCCGCCGTGCGCGATCGAGGTGGCCACGGTTTCGTTGTAGGTCTCGCCGCGCGCCCAGTCGCGCTGCAGTTCGAGCAGGTATTGCAGCGAGGTCATTGGGCGGGCGCCCAGTTGCACCATGCGTTCGACGGCGCGTTCGTGCGCTTCGTCGGAGACGTCGCCGCTGGCGTCGGTGATGACGTAGACCTCAAAACCCTGGTCGAGCGCCGAGAGGGCGGGACCGACGATGCACACCGACGTCCACAGGCCGGCCAGCACGATCTTGTCCTTGCCGATGGCGTTGACGCGGTCGGCGATGCGCGGATCTTCCCAGGTGTTCATGGTGGTGCGGTCGATCGCGACGTCGTCCGGGAAGACCGATTTGATTTCGTCGAAGATCGGGCCGGAGAACGATTTTTCGGCGACCGTGGTCAGGATGGTCGGGACGGCGAAGCCTTTGGCCGCCTTGGCGACCAGCGCGACGTTGTTGCGCAGCTGGACCGGGTCGATCGACTTGGTGGCGAACGACATCTGCGATTGGTGATCGATCATGATCAGGGTGTGGTTGGTTGGGTTCAGCAGGGTGTTGCCTGGTTTGGCGATGGCGGTTGGCATGATAAGCTCCTAAGTTATGTTGAATAGTTTCGATAGAGTGTTTGGCGTTTTTCGCGGCTTTTATTTCGCGTTGTTCGCTGCTGGAATGAAGTATCCGCGACGGCAGGGGAAAATAAAAGCGGAAAAATTACGGGTCTATGTTCGAAAATATCGACAATGACTTTTTGAGGCGGGAAGCGGGATGGTGAAACGTCGGCCGGGGCGGGCGCCCCGGCCGGTTTTTGGCGTCGTTATTCGACGCGCACGCGCGCCGCGCCTTCGGCCATGCGGCCGATGACGGCCGCTTCGCCGAAGCCTTCGCGGCGGAACAGGTCCAGCACTTCGTCGACGCTGCCTTCGTCGCACGAGACCAGCAGGCCGCCCGAGGTTTGCGGGTCGGTCAGCAGCATGTGCTGCGCTTGCGAGACGCCCGCACCCAAGGTCACGTCCTTGCCGTACGCGTCCCAGTTGCGGCCCGAGGCGCCGGTGAAGTAGCCGTCGTGCGCCAGTTGCTCGACGCCGGGCAGCAGCGGAATCTTCGCCATCTCCAGGTGCGCTTCCAGCTTGGCGCCGCGCGCCAGCTCCAGCAGGTGGCCCAGCAGGCCGAAACCGGTGACGTCGGTCAGCGCGTGCACGCCGGCCATTTCGGACAGCGCCTTGCCGGGCTTATTCAGCTTGGTGGTGTTGGCTATCATGGCCTTGTAGCCGTCGGCGTCCAGCTTGTCCTTCTTCAGCGCGGCCGACAGCACGCCCACGCCCAGCGGTTTGCCCAGCACCAGCACGTCGCCCGCCTTGGCGTCGGCGTTGCGTTTGACTTTGGACGGGTGCACGAGGCCCAGCACCACCAGGCCGTAGATCGGCTCGACCGAGTCGATGGTGTGGCCGCCGGCGATCGGGATGCCGGCTTCGGCGCAGATCGATTCGCCGCCCTTGATGATCTGGCCGATGGTTTCGATCGGCAGTTTGTTGATCGGCATGCCGACCAGCGCCAGGGCCATGATCGGCGTGCCGCCCATGGCGTAGACATCGGAGATGGCGTTGGTGGCGGCGATGCGGCCGAAGTCGAACGGGTCGTCGACGATGGGCATGAAGAAGTCGGTGGTGGCGATCAGCGCCTGTTCGTCATTGAGCTTGTAGACGGCGGCGTCGTCGGCCGTCTCGATGCCGACCATCAGTTCCTTCGGCACAGGGAAGCCGGCCGAATTCTTCAGGATCTCGGACAGCACGCCGGGCGCGATTTTGCAGCCGCAGCCGCCGCCATGGGAGAAGGAGGTTAGTTTGATAGCGTCGTTGCTCATTTGTTCATTCCTTGGTTGGGCTTATTCGGTGCTTATTCGGCGGTTCAGCAGATTATCCACTAACTGGAGCAATGCCGCCCGTTCGGCGGCCGGCGCGAACAGCGGCGCGCGGGCGTCGCACTGGGCGCGCAGCGAGGCGTGGAAGGCCGGTTCGTCGATGGTGCGGTCGATCAGGCGCGCCAGCGCCGCGGCGTCGCCGGGCGGGAAGTAGCCTGCGTAGTCGTCGCCCAGCATGCCGCGATTGCCGTTGATGTCGCTCGCCAGCACCGGCACGCCGGCGCTCACCGCTTCGATGATGACGTTGGCGCCGCCCTCCATGTGCGACGTCAGCGCCATCGCGTGGCTGCGCTTGAGCCGCTGGCGCGTGGCCCCGTGCGGCATGGCGCCGAGCCAGTGGTAGCGCGGCTCTTTGCCGGCGGTGACCCGGGCGGCGGTGGCCAGCGCCGGCTCCAGCGCCCCGCCGACGTGGATCAGGCGCGCGGACGGCGACGTCACCAGCGCGGCGGCGCGCATGAACGTGTACGGGTCTTTTTCGGCGCGCAGGTGGCCGATCACGCAGATGTCCGCATGCCGCCTGGTCGCGGGAGGCGCCGGCCGCAGCGTGGCGGCGGACTGGTAGATGACGTGGGTCTTGGCGTGCAACGGCGCCGGCAGCACTTGCAGGCCGGCCGCCTGCAACAGCACCAGCGCCCCGGCCTGTTCCAGGGAGCGCCGCGCGCTGGCGTCGGTGTCGATGTCGCGATACAGGTCGGTCCCGGTCAGCAGCAGGATGGACGGCCGGTCCGGCCAGGCATGGGTCCAGGCGTCAAGCGAGGGCGCCGAGCGGCGCGCGTGCAGCGCTATCAGGAGGTCAGGAGGCGCGCCGGCCGGCGAGGGCGTCCCGGCGTCGGGCCAGTGCAGGCCGACCGTGACCCGGTAGCGCGTGCGCAGGAAACGCGCCCAGCGGCTGGCGCTCTGCCAGTTGCCGTTGTTGGCACGGGCCGACGCCGGGCTGACGATCCAGATATGCTGTCGTGTCACTGGTGTTTTGCTTAAAAGTCGTTACAATCGCCCCATGAATTCCAGCCCATCCTCGTTCCGGAACGCCGGTCCACAGCAATTGGCGCAGTCGCTGCGGCATGCGCGGGATTATACGCTGCTGCTGTTCGATTGCTTCGCCGCCGCCGGCATGGACGTGCCGGCCCGCGTGCCGCAACTGCGCATCATCAATCCGCCGTTGTGGGAGCTTGGCCATATCGCCTGGTTCGCCGAATGGTTCATTTTGCGCGAGGCGACGTCCAGCCATCCGGCCGACGGCAACGGCAACTGCCTGCTGAGCCGGGGCGACGACTGGTTCGATTCCGCGCTGGTGCCGCACCGCAGCC
>Ga0105244_10002481_pt1 | contig 13895 bp, 15 predicted proteins | sample KBSM44metaG_FD_80423 | JGI IMG/M metagenome (GOLD analysis project Ga0105244, IMG submission 80423) | Miscanthus rhizosphere microbial communities from Kellogg Biological Station, Michigan, USA - KBS M4-4 metaG | ecosystem: Host-associated > Plants > Roots > Rhizosphere > Soil | place...
TCATGGCCGCTCGCAAAGGCTGCTTCAGCTTCACCCTGGTCAACGAACACGGTATCGCTCGTCACAGCGAACGCCTGTACCCCGATCAATACTCCAGCGCAGAACCGCTGCAGGCCGTGATCGAGCGTACCCGTCAGGCCCTGACTGCCTGACCGACCCGAGTGGCTGAAACACAAAAACCCTGCCTGAAAAGCAGGGTTTTTTATTGCCCGGAATTCAAGGTTTGAGCATTTGTACTAAGGCCAAATTGATATAAACGTTATAACTAAATGAAGAAGATGTTTTAAAAACAGTCCTTTACATCACAAATATGACACTACACTTCAACTCAAGCGGCATGATCCGCTTGCGACGAGCCTGAGATCCGATCCCCTGCTGCCAAGCCCCCTCTCAGGCTTCGTCGACCACTTTCACGGATTGAGGCTTGTATGGGTATCGCTGCCAGTGAATTGTGTCGTTATGTGATCAGGCCCACGCTGAAGTACCTGGGCCGGGATGATCAAGCGGCCGAATCCTTGCTGCTGGGCATTGCTGCCAGCCAATCAGAACTGGGTTCCGCCCTGCACGATCGGCGCGGCCATGGCCTGTACAGCATCACCGAACCTCGCCATCGCGCACTCTGGGACGACTACCTGGCCCTGGACCCCGAACGCGCCAGCCTGGTGCGGGGGCTGGCCAGCCAGCATGCATTTCTCAGCGCACCCCAACTTGAGCTCACCGTCAACCTGCGTTACGCCACCGCCATCGCCTGGCTGCTGGTCGAACAACATAGTCCCGCCCTTCCACTGCCTGGTGATGTATTGGCGATGGCGCGTATCTGGAAAGAAATTTTTCATCCACAAGGAAGGCTGCGCGATTTCACTCAAGCCTGGCAAACCTGTGTTTCACCCATGAATCAGGTCACTTGTTGATCAGGCGTTTTGCAAGATTCGGCTAAAAACGTTGATTTTGGTCGGATTGTCCTACAAAACCGCTCTATCTCCTGCATTACAGCCTATAGCGCGAACTTAAATTTATTGTTACTTTCCGCAGCGGTGATCACCACGGAGTTCTAATAATGAAAAAAGTAATGCTCAAGACCACACTTAGCCTCGCCGTTGCCATGGCATCCTCCCAACTGTTCGCAAGCGGTTTCGCACTGAACGAACAGAGCGTCAGCGGGATGGGTACAGGTTTCGCAGGTCGCTCTTCTTCTGCCGATGATGCAAGCACTGTTTACGGTAACCCTGCCGGTATGGCTCGCCTGAATGGCCAGCAGATCACGGGCGGTGTTGCGGCCATCGATGCCTCGACTGACATCAGCGACACCGGCGGCAACTCTCGCGGTTCCAACAAAGGTGACATGGTTCCGTTCACCGCGGTGCCATTTGGCTTCTACACCAACAAACTCAATGATCAGTGGGCCATCGGCTTCGGTGTCTACGCACCGTTCGGCCTGGTGACCGACTATGAAAGCGGCTTCCAGGGCCGTGGCTTCGGCAGCAAGAGCGAAGTGAAGGTCATCACCTTCCAGCCGACTGTCAGCTATGCATTCAACGACCGGGTTTCCATCGGCTTTGGCCCAACCATCAACCGGATTTCCGGCGTGCTGGAGTCGGACAAGACCCTCAACCCGGCCTTCAGCGACACCAATGTCAAAATCAAGGGTGACGATACCGCCCTGGGCTTCAACGTCGGCGTGCTGGTTCAAGCAACCGATACCACACGCGTGGGCTTGACCTACCACTCGAAGGTCAACTACAAGCTGGACGGTCACACCACCGTCAGCGGTCCGGCCGCTACACAGCCGTTCCTGCGCAACAACCGTTACGACGCTTCGCTGAAAATCGAAACGCCTGAATCCTACGATCTGTCGGTCACTCAAGACCTGACCGACGCCTGGAAACTGTACGGTGGTGCCACTTGGACACGCTGGAGCCGCCTGAAGGAAATCACCGTCAATAACGAAGGTGTGACCGCTGCTGCAGGCGGCGGCCTGGCACCAAGCCAGCTGACCGCGATCACCGAGAAACAGGACTGGCACGACACCTGGGCCTACGCCGTGGGTACTTCGTATCAGTTGACCAAACAGGTGGTGCTGCGTACGGGTCTGACTTTCGACCAATCGCCGACCAACAACACTGATCGTTCGCCGCGCATTCCTACCGGTGACCGTACAATCTTCAGCGTGGGCCTGGGCTACAAAGTCATGGATAACATGACCATCGACCTCGCCTACTCCTACCTGAAAGAAGAAGACGTCAAGGTCAATCAGACTGCTGCTGCTCCGTCGACGGCCAGCTACCGCGCCAAATACGAAAACAGTGCCAACGGTTTCGGCCTGGGCATGACCTACACCTTCTGATTCAGACCGGTGTAAAAAAGCCCCGCTCTCCTGCAAAGGAAGCGGGGCTTTTTAGTGGCCGGTGATCAGGGTTTTGAAGCCAACGCCTGCTCCACCGCCTGTATCAGGTCCGGACTGTCCGGCTTGGTCAGGCTGGAGAAATTGGCAATCACCTTACCCTGGCGATCCACCACGTACTTGTAAAAATTCCACTTCGGCGCACTGGTCTGCTGCGCCAGAATCTTGAACAGATGCACCGCATCCGGCCCCTTGACCTTCTGCGGCTCGGTCATGGTGAAGGTCACGCCGTAGTTCACGTAACACACCTTGGCCGTCTCTTCGCCGGTCTTGGCTTCCTGCTTGAAGTCATCGGACGGCACGCCAATCACTTCCAACCCCTGGCCCTTGTAGCGTTGGTACAGGGCTTCGAGGCCTTTGAACTGCGGCGCAAAACCACAGAAGCTGGCGGTATTGACGATCACCAGCGGCTTGCCGGCGAAGCGCTGGCACAGGTCGATAGATTCCTTGGCGCGCAACTTGGGCAGTTGGCCTTCCAGCAACGGCGGGCAATCGGCGGCCATGGCCACGCCGCCAAACGCAGCCATCAGGACGGGTACAGCGAGCCAACGCTTCAGCATGTGGAGGGTCCTTGCAAGAGTTCAGGCAATGAACTTAACAGATCGACATACCCAGTTGCATCAACGCCAGCCCGCCGTGCTGCCAACCCCACCACGCGAGGAGCAGCAACAGCACGGCCGCCACAGGCAGCAGAAACCGCAACGCTACACTCATGCCGCCTCCAGTTGGGTTTGCAAGCGCGCCACTGGCCGCTCACGCACTGGCCAGTTCAACGCGGCAGCGAGCAGGCTCAGCAGGATCGCCACCTGCCAGATCAAATCGTAGTTGCCGGTTCGATCATAGACCACCCCGCCCAACCAGCCGCCGAGGAACGAACCCAACTGGTGGAACAGGAACACGATCCCACCGAGCATCGAGAGGTTTCGCACACCAAACAACGTCGCAACCGTGCCGTTGGTCAGCGGCACGGTGGACAGCCACAAGAAGCCCATGGCCATGCCAAACAGGTAGGCCGTGACTTCGGTCACCGGCGCCCACAGGAACAACACGATCACCACCGCGCGCAGCAGGTACAACGCGGTCAGCAAGCGCGGCTTGGACATGCGCCCGCCCAGCCAACCCGCGGTGTAGGTGCCAAACACGTTGAACAGGCCGATCAACGCCAACACTGTGGTGCCGACGGTCGCCGGCAGGTGCTGGTCCACCAGGTAAGCCGGCAGGTGCACGCCGATAAACACCACCTGGAAACCACACACGAAAAAGCCGAAGGCCAGCAGCCAGAACCCGGAATGGGAGCAGGCCTCTTTCAAGGCTTCGCGCATCGTCTGCTGACCGACCACCACGGGCAGCGGCCGGTCCTTGAGCATGGCCACCAACGGTAGGATCAGCGCGACCATCATGCCCAGCGCCAACAGCGCCGCCGACCAGCCCAGCCAGCCGATCAAACCGAGGGTGCCCGGCACCATGGCGAACTGGCCGAAAGAACCGGCCGCGCTTGCAATGCCCATGGCCATGCTGCGTTTCTCCGGTGGCACGGCACGCCCCACCACGCCCAGAATGACCGAGAACGATGTGCCGGAAAGGCCGATACCGATCAACAAACCAGCACTCAAGGACAACGACCATGCCGAGTCGGACATACCCATCAACACCAAGCCTGCGGCGTACAGCACGCCCCCGACAAACACCGCCTTGGTCGCACCGAATCGGTCGGCCAGGGCACCGGTGAACGGCTGCGCCAGGCCCCAGATCAGGTTCTGCAAGGCGATGGCGAAAGCAAAGGTTTCGCGACCCCAGCCAAATTCGCTGCTCATCGGTGCCAGGAACAGGCCGAAGCCGTGCCGCACGCCCAAGGACAACGCCAGGATCAGCGCACTCCCCAAAAGAACCCAGCCACTGGTGCGCCACATCGAGGTCATTTCTTATTCTCCGCCGCGGGTATATACCCGCTTGTGTTCGAACAAACCCGCCTTCAAGCGAGTTCGTCCAGCAAGGCCAACAGGGTTTCGCGTTTTTCCGCGCCCAGTTGATCGATCAATTTCTGCTGCGCCGCTTCCCACGCCGGCAATGCCGCCGCCAGCCGTTCGACGCCGGCGTCCGTCAACAGCACCAGGCGATTGCGCAAGTCATCGCCTTCAACCAGCTGCACCAGGCCCTCGCCTTCCAGCACCCGCAGGTTTCGACCCAGGGTGCTGCGGTCCAGGCCCATGGCTTCGGCCAGGCTGGAAATGCTCGGCTGGTCGAGACGTTGCAAGTTACACAGCAAAGAATACTGGGCAACGTTGATCCCGAAGCCGTCGAGAGCGCCGTCGTAATACCTGCTGACGCCACGGGCGGCGCGACGCAGGTTTGTGCATAAACATTGGGAGGCAAGCATGGAGCGTGTATATACCCGGGATTAAGGAAATGCAAGAAAGTGTTACAGGGCCAAGCCGACCAGCACCGCCACTTCCAGTAGCTCCAGCAGCGCGCCGGCTGTGTCGCCGGTGGTGCCACCGAGGCGATTGACCATCAATTGGCGCAGCCCCACGAAGCAGAGGGCAGCGAGCAGCACGGCAATCCCGCCGCTGAAACCACCGATCAGGATGCACGCCAGGCCGCTGAGAATCAGCACCTGCTGACCGACCAGCCTGGGTAAATGATCCGACAGCGCCTGACCCAATCCGCCGGCCCGCACGTAACGCGTGGTGAGGAACAACGCCAACAGCGATGCACGCCCGATCAGCGGAGCCAGGATCAACGCCGCGCCGTTATGCTGCTCGATCAACGCCACCAACGCAGTGAACTTGAGCAGCAACACCAACCCCAGGGTGACCACGGCAATCGGGCCACTGCGCGGGTCTTTCATGATGGTGAGCGTGCGCTCGCGGTCACCAAAGCCGCCGAGCCAGGCGTCGGCGCTATCGGCCAGACCGTCCAGGTGCAGGCCGCCGCTGAGCAGGACCCAGGCGGTCAGCAACAACGCGGCGTGCAACAACAGTGGCGCGCCCATCAGCGCCGCATTCAGCCCCCACAGCAGCACGCCGAACAGCAAGCCGACCACCGGATAAAACAGCAGTGAACGCCCCATTTCCTGAGGCTGCGGCATGCCCGGCAGACGAATCGGCAGGCTGCTGAGAAATTGCAAGGCGATCCAGAACGGCAGCATGTCTACTCCACTTCCTTGAGCTGGCCGCCTGCCGCGACCTGCAGGCGGAACAATCCGCCATGGCCGACTTCGACATTCAGCAACTGTTCACGAGGCAAACCCCGCGCTTGCGCCAGGAGTAAACGCATCACCCCGCCGTGGCTGATCAACAACACCCGCTGCCCGGCATAGGCCTGATGCAAGCGTGCGATGGCGCCCAGGACCCGGCGGGAAAAGTCACTCACCGGTTCCCCATCAGGCGGCGTGAAGCCATAAGGATCGGCCCAGAACAGCCCAAGCCCTTCAGCATCGGTGTCCATCAGCGCCGCAGCACTCTGCCCTTCCCAGGCGCCGAAGTGCAGCTCTTGCAGGTCCTTCTCCAGGCTCACCGGCAGGTTCAGGCGTTCGCCCAATTCCTCGGCGAAACGCGCACAGCGCTGCAGCGGCGAACTGACCAAACGGTCCCACGGCCCTTGCTGCAACACGGCGGCACGCATCTGCGTCCAACCGGTCGCCGTCAACGCATCGTCCAGGCTGCCGCGCAGGCCGCCGCCCAGTTCGGTTTCGCCGTGACGCAGCAGGTCCAGGTGCAAGATCATGCCGGGCGGTCTGCCACGGCGGCTTCGGCGAAGGTCGCCATCTGCCCGTGCAACGCACACGCCAGGCGCAACAACGGCACCGCCAGCGCCGCGCCGCTGCCCTCGCCCAGACGCAGGCCCAATTCCAGCAACGGCTGCGCCTCAAGGCTTTGCAGCACATGACGATGGCCCGGTTCAGCACCCCGATGGCCAAACACCAGCCACTCGCGACATGCGGGGTTCAGGCGAGTCGCGACCAGCGCCGCCACGCTGCAGATAAACCCGTCCACCAGCACCACGATGCCTTCCTGGGCACAGGCCAGGTAAGCGCCAACCAACGCGGCGATTTCAAAACCACCCAGGTTGAAGAGGGTCTGCAACGCATCGCCGCGCTGCCCCGCATGCAGGGCCAATGCACGCTCGATCACCGCCACCTTGTGGCTCACGCCTTGGGCGTTCAAGCCGGTGCCTGGGCCTGTCAGGTCGCTGACCTGGCACGCCAGCAACGCACACGCCAGCGCGCTCGCTGCCGTGGTATTGCCGATCCCCATCTCACCGCCGATAAACAGCTGGGCGCCGCTTTCCAGCGCACGGCGTGCGCTGTCGCGGCCGGCTTGCAGGGCGAGCCGTCCCTGAGCCTCGGACATTGCCGGGCCGTTGACGAAATTGGCAGTGCCCGCACCGATGTTCAGGTGGCGCACACCCGGCAGGTTCAGCGCAGGCGTTACCGTGCCCAAGTCGACCACTTCCAACTGCGCATCCAGTTGCCGCGCCAATACGCTGATGGCCGCACCGCCGCTGACAAAGTTGTGCAGCATCTGCCCGGTGACTTCCTGCGGGAAAGCCGACACACCCTCCGCCACCACCCCATGGTCACCGGCAAAGATCGCGATCCACAGTGAATCCACCGACGGTTTGACCCTGCCCTGCAAGCCGGCCAATTGCACCGCCAAGGCTTCCAGCTGGCCGAGGGAACCGGCGGGTTTGGTCAATTGCTGCTGGCGCGCCAGCGCTTGGGCGTGCGCCGAGGCGTCGAGGGTTTTGCAGGGGTTGAGCCACCAGGAGTCAGTCATAACGCAGTACCTTTCAAAGTCAGGGGCAGGCCGGCGACCGTCAGGACAACGCGCTGACACCGCTCGGCCAAGGCTTGATGCAGCCAACCGGCTTCATCCACATAGCGGCGAGTCAATTCGCCCAGCGGCACGACACCCAGACCGGTCTCGTTGCTGACAAAAATGATTTCCCCCGGCAGCGCAGCCAGGGTGTCCAGCAGGTGATCGCGTTCGACCGCCAGGCGCCCGGCGTCTTCGAGCATCAGCAGGTTGGTCAGCCACAGGGTCAGGCAATCCACCAGCAGGCACTGCCCAGCGGCCGCGTGTTCGCGCAGTACGCGCGCCAGTTCAAGCGGTTCTTCGATCAGCCCCCAGTGGTCGGGGCGGCGCTGGCGATGCAGGGCGACACGTTCATTCATTTCGCCGTCCAGGGGTTGGCTGGTGGCGATATAGGTGACCGGCAGGCCACTGTCGCTGGCGAGTTTTTCGGCCAGGCGGCTTTTGCCGGAGCGGGCGCCGCCCAAAATCAGTTGGTGCATGGAGTTAGCCCTTGTTTCGCCGATTGGATTTTCGAAACTGCCCCATTCCTATGTGGGAGCGGGCTTGCTCGCGAACGCGCTGGTTCAGTCAAAGCATCTGTAACTGAGAGACTGCATTCGCGAGCAAGTCGAGTCGTCGCACCGTCGCCCCCACATTTGGGTCGTGTGCGCACCGTCAAATCCCACATAGCGTGCGCAGCAACTCGGTATCCAGATGGTTTTCCACCAGGTCCGCCAGGCGCTCGATATCACGTTCGCGCAGCGCGTGGTAATCCACCTCCTGCACATCCACCAGCCCGGCCCAGCGCAGCAAGGCGCTGCACGCCGCGGGCGTTTCAAACAGCCCGTGCAGGTAAGTGCCGAGGATTTGCCCGTCCGCGCTTTGGGCGCCGTCGCTGCGGCCATCGTCCAGTTGCACAGCGGCGTGCAACAGGGCATCGCCCGTCGTGACGCCGGCGTGAATCTCATAGCCGCTGACTTCGGCGTCTTCGAGCAGCAAACGGCCACGAACGTTGCGCAGCTGTTTTTCTGCTTCGAGGGTCGTGCTGAACGCCAGCAGCCCCAGCCCTTCGCTGGAACCGGCAGGCCCTTCCAGGCCCAGCGGGTCGTGCACCTGCTCACCGAGCATCTGCAAGCCGCCGCAGATGCCGAGCACCTTGCCGCCGTAGCGCAGATGCCGCGCCACGGCGCTGTCCCAGCCATTGGCACGCAGATACGCCAGGTCGGCGCGCACGCTTTTGGAGCCCGGCAAAATAATCAGGTCGGCAGCCGGAATCGGCTGACCCGGGCCGACAAACTGCAAGTCCACCTGGGGATGCAGGCGCAGCGGGTCGAAATCCGTGTGGTTACTGATACGCGGCAACACCGGCACCACCACCTTGAGTACCTGTGCGGCCTTGTCGATCTGGCGCTTGTCGATACCGTCTTCGGCTTCCAGGTGCAAGTCCATCACATAGGGCAACACGCCCACCACCGGTTTGCCGGTGCGGGCCTCGAGCCAATCCAGGCCCGGCTGCAACAAGGCGATATCGCCACGAAAACGGTTGATGATGAAGCCCTTGACCCGCGCTTGCTCGGTGGGCGACAACAACTCCAACGTGCCGACCAAATGGGCAAACACGCCGCCGCGATTGATGTCGGCGATGAGCAGCACCGGGCAGTCCACGGCTTCGGCGAAGCCCATGTTGGCGATGTCATTGGCACGCAGGTTGATCTCTGCCGGGGAGCCGGCGCCTTCCACCACCACCACCGGGTACGCCTGGCTCAACCGCGCGTGCGAGGCCAGCACCGCCTGCATCGCGATGGCTTTGTAGTCGTGATAGGCGACCGCGTTCATGCTGGTGACCGCGCGGCCATGGATGATCACCTGGGAGCCGGTGTCGCTGTTGGGCTTGAGCAACACCGGGTTCATGTCGGTGTGGGGTGCCAGGTTGGCGGCCTGGGCCTGCACGGCCTGGGCGCGGCCGATTTCACCGCCCTCGGCGGTCACGGCACTGTTGAGCGCCATGTTCTGCGGTTTGAACGGCGCGACCGCCACCCCTTGGCGGACCAGCCAGCGGCACAGGGCGGTCACCAGGGTGCTTTTGCCGGCATCGGATGTGGTGCCTTGCACCATCAATGTACTCATGAAGCTTCCTTGTAGGCGGCCAGGGCCTCATCGAGGCGCAACCAGTCGGCCTCGGTGTCGGGCAAGCCGAAGCGCAGGCTGCTGTCATGGACAAACAGCCGCAGCAGGATCCCGCGCTGAGCCATGAATTCGTGCATGCGTTCAGCGTGGGGCGTGATCAGCCATTGAAACAACGCACAGCCGCCCTGGGGCTGGAAGCCGTGGCGTTCCAGCAAGGCAAACAGACGCTGGCCCGCCTCGATGCAACGTGTGCGTTGGCGCGCCTGACCGGCAGTGTCGCGCAGGCACACCTGACCCAACACACGCGTCGGCCCGCTGACTGCCCAGGGGCCGACCTGTTCAGCCAGCAACTTGAGCAGCTTGCGTTCAGCCAGCACAAACCCCAACCGCACCCCGGCCAGGCCGAAGAACTTGCCAAACGAGCGCAACACGATCAGGCCAACCTGGTGGGCCTGGCCCGCCAGGCTCAATTGAGGGGTGACGTCCATGAAGGCTTCGTCCACCACCAGCCAACCACCGCGCTGGGCCAGGCGTGAGTGCCAGTCGAGCAGGCGTCGTGGGGTCAGGCTCAGGCCGGTGGGATTGTTGGGGTTGACCACCACCAGTACATCGAGGCCATCAAGAAAGAAGTCGACTTCCTGCTCCTGCACCTCGCGCACCACATAGCCGGCGCGACGCCAGGCTTCGGCGTGTTCGGCATAGCACGGCGACAACACGCCGACTTTGCCGGCACGACGCAGGCGTGGCAGCAACTGGATGGCCGCCTGGGAACCGGGCACCGGCAACAGGTGCGCAGCGCCGTAGTATTCGCTGGCGGCCTGCTCCAGGCCGTCATCGGTTTCGGGCAAGCGGGCCCAGGCGCGCAACGGGATCTCCGGGATCGGCCACGGCCAGGGCGCGAGGCCACTCGACAGGTCGAGCCAATCGGCCTCGGCAATCCCGTACTGAATCGCTGCCTTGCGCAGCCGGCCACCGTGTTCAAGCATAGAATTGCGCCCCCGCGCACAGGATCAGCAGCCACAACCATACGCCGCGCTGCACCAGTTGCCAGCCCCGGTCGATGGAATCGGCATCCGCCGCCGGGCCTTCGCCCAATTGCGGGCGATGGTGCACTTCACCGTGATAGATCGCGGCACCGCCCAACTCCACACCCAAGGCGCCGGCACCCGCCGCCATCACCGGGCCGGCGTTGGGGCTGTCCCAGGTCGGGCCCTGGGTGCGCCAGCATTTGAGCGCCAGGCGGGTCTTGCCGAGCACGGCGTAAGTCAACGCCACCAGGCGTGCGGGAATGTAGTTGAGCACGTCGTCGATCTTGGCCGCAGCCCAACCGAAACGCTCGAAGCGTTCGTTGCGATAGCCCCACATGGCGTCGAGGGTGTTGCTCAAGCGGTAGAGCACCACCCCGGGCACCCCGGCGACTACAAACCAGAACAGTGCGGCAAACACCGCGTCGCTGCCGTTCTCCAGCACCGATTCGGTGGCGGCGCGGGCGACTTCGGTGCTGTCCAACTCGCTGGTCTGGCGGCTCACCAGGTAGCTGACGCGTTTGCGCGCTTCGTCCAGGTCATCGCTGCGCAAGGCCTGCGCCACCGGAATCACATGCTCGCCGAGGCTGCGCATGCCGAGGGCGCAGTACAACGCGAGGATTTCCAGTACCCAGCCGATATACGGCGCCCACGACAGGGCCGTGGCCAGCAGGGTCAGCGGCACCACCGCGATAAACCACGCGGTCACGCCATGGCTGCGCCAACCGCGCCCACCGGTGTTGAAACGTTGCTCGATGCGCCCGGCGAAATTGCCGAACGCCACCAGCGGATGCCAGCGCCTGGGCTCGCCCAATAGCGCATCCAGCGCCACCGCAGCGACACACAGCAAGGCCACACTCATTGACTCACTCCCCACGCATTCTCATACAACATGTCACTCAGCGGCCGAGGCTCGGTCCAGCCTTCGAGCTGCAACATCGGTGCCGGATAGAACTCGGCCACCGGCCCCAGGCACAGCACCGCCAGGGGTTTTGCGCCAGGCGGCAAGCCCAGCAGATCGGCCAGGGCCTGGGGCTCGAACAGCGAGACCCAGCCCATGCCCAAGCCTTCGGCGCGGGCCGCCAGCCACAGGTTCTGGATGGCACAGGACAGCGAAGCCATGTCCATTTCCGGCAAGGTGCGACGGCCGAAGATATGGCGCTCGCGGTCATCCATCAACGCCGCGACCAACACTTCGGCACAGTCGTGAATGCCTTCGACCTTGAGCTTCATGAATTCATCGGAGCGTTCGCCCAATGCCTCGGCGGTGCGTACGCGCTCTTCTTCCACCAGTTGTTGAATCTGCCCACGCAGTTGGCGGTCGCTGATACGGATAAAGCGCCAGGGTTGCATCAGGCCGACGCTGGGAGCCTGATGGGCAGCCTGGAGCAAACGGTGCAGCAACTCAGGGGCAACGGTGCCGCCGCTGAAGTGGCGCATGTCGCGGCGTTCGGCGATGGCGCGGTAGATGGCCTGGCGGTCGGCTTCGGGGAAGGCGTTGTCAGTCATGGCCTCTTCGCGGGCAAGCCCGCTCCCACATTGGATGGGGTTTCAACTCGGTACATTGTGGGAGCTGGCTTGCCTGCGATGGCGGCCTCCCGGTCTGGCGCAAACAAGGCGGCCACTGCCACGGGATTGGATGGAAAATAGAAATGTACGTAGGACGCGGTCATGCGGCCTTGCCGGTAGACCGCCTCGGCACCACGCCCACCGTTGGGGCTAAGGCCACGGGCAATCGGCTGCCACTCGGTGGTCGTGAGGGAGTGGTGATAGGTATGGCCGCGCAGCGTGCCTTCGGGCAGCTCGACATTTTGCAGCGCCAAGGCCGCCAGTTTCTTTTGCATTACGGCATCGCCTTGCAGCAGGCCCACCAGTTCGGCTCGGACGCCATCGACATCGGTCAGCGAGTCGAGCAGGTACAGCATGCCGCCGCATTCAGCGAGCAAGGGTTTGCCGGCGGCATGGTGAGCGCGGATGGCTTCGAGCATCGGCGTGTTTTGCGACAGTGCCTGGTGGTGCAACTCCGGATAGCCACCCGGCAGGTAGAGGCTGTCGGCATCAGGCAATTGGTGGTCATGGATCGGCGAGAAGAAGTGCAACTGGGCACCCATCGCGCGTAGCAGGTCGAGACTGGCGCCGTAGGTAAAGGCGAAGGCTTCGTCGCGGGCCACAGCAATACGCACGCCTTCGAGCAACGGCTCGGCCACGATCACTTCGGGCGCGGCAAAGGTGACCGGAGGCGGTAAGGCGACTTCGCAGCTGCTGCCCAGTGCTTGAGCGGCGGCATCCAGGCGCACATCGAGGTCATTCAATTCACTGGCTTGCACCAGCCCCAGGTGTCGGCTGGGCAGTTCGATCCCGGTTTCGCGAGACAACGCGCCGTACCAGCGCAAGCCTTCAGTGAGGCTGCCTTCCAACAACTGCGCGTGGCGCAAGGTGCCGACGCGGTTGGCCAGCACGCCGGCAAACGGCAGGTCCGGCTGATAACGCGCCAGGCCCAGGGCCAGGGCGCCGAAGGTCTGGGCCATGGCGGTGCCATCGATCACGCCCAGCACCGGCACACCGAAGTGCCGCGCCAGGTCGGCGCTGGAGGGCGTACCGTCGAACAGGCCCATCACGCCTTCGATAAGGATCAGGTCGGCCTCGCCCGCCGCTTCCCACAACAGGCGGCGACTTTCCTGCTCGCCCACCATCCACATGTCCAGCTGGTACACCGGCGCACCGCTGGCACGCTCGTGGATCATGGGGTCGAGGAAGTCCGGGCCGCACTTGAACACGCGCACCTTGCGCCCCAGGTTGCGGTGCAAACGCGCCAGCGCGGCGGTGACGGTGGTTTTGCCCTGGCCGGACGCCGGTGCGGCGATCAAGACGGCCGGGCAATGACGGGGCTGATTCAAAGTTCGACGCCCTTCTGTGCCTTGATACCGGCCTGGAACGCGTGCTTGAGCATGCCCATTTCGGTGACGGTGTCGCCCATTTCGATCAGTTCGGGTTTGGCGCCACGGCCAGTGACCACCACGTGTTGCATCGGCGGGCGGGCTTGCAGGTCGCTGAGCACTTGGTCCAGGTCGAGGTAACCGTGCTTGAGGGCGATGTTCAGCTCATCCAGCACCACCAGGCCGATGGCCGGGTCTTGCAGCAGTTCGCGGGACACCGCCCAGGCGGCTTCGGCGGCGGCAATGTCGCGCTGGCGGTCCTGGGTTTCCCAGGTGAAGCCTTCGCCCATGACGTGGAAACGCACTTGCTCGGGGAAGCGGCGGAAGAACAACTCTTCACCGGTGCTGTTACGCCCCTTGATGAACTGCACCACACCGCACTGCATGCCGTGGCCCATGGCCCGGGCCAGCATGCCGAATGCGGAGCTGCTCTTGCCTTTGCCGTTGCCGGTCAATACCAGCAACAAACCGCATTCATTGGGGGAGTTGGCGATACGCTCGTCGATCACGGCTTTTTTGCGCAGCATGCGCGCCAGGTGGCGTTCGTCGCGGTCGGGGGAATCGGTCATGGCAGCTCTCCGTTGGGGCTGGACAAAAACGGCGGGCAGGA
>Ga0105244_10002483_pt1 | contig 13891 bp, 10 predicted proteins | sample KBSM44metaG_FD_80423 | JGI IMG/M metagenome (GOLD analysis project Ga0105244, IMG submission 80423) | Miscanthus rhizosphere microbial communities from Kellogg Biological Station, Michigan, USA - KBS M4-4 metaG | ecosystem: Host-associated > Plants > Roots > Rhizosphere > Soil | place...
CGGCGGAGTTTATTGCGCTGGGTTCGGGCTGCGTACAGGTGTGCACGGCGGCGATGCTGCATGGCTTCCGTATCGTGGAAGAGATGAAGGATGGCTTGTCGCGCTGGATGGATCAGAAGGGCTACAAGAGCATCAGCGAGTTCCAGGGCAAGGCGGTGCCCAACACCACCGACTGGAAATACCTCGACATGAACTACCAGGTGATCGCGCAGATCAACCAGGACGACTGCATCAAGTGCGGCCGCTGTTATGTGGCGTGCGAAGACACGTCGCACCAGTCGATCAACCAGCTGATCGACGCCGCCACCGGCACGCGCACGTATGAAGTCAACAAGGAAGAATGTGTTGGGTGTAATCTGTGCGAGATCACCTGTCCGGTGCAGGGGTGCATCACGATGGTGCCGCAGAATACCGGCAAGCCATACATGAACTGGACGCAGGACCCACGCAATCCTCGCGCGGAAAACGTCAAGGTGGTTGAAGCAGCTTAGGTACGAAAATTGCAACGTTGAAGGCACATAACAACCTTTCGGGAGAACGCCTTGAGCAATCAATCATCCGGCAGCACGCAACTCTGGAACGAAGACCTCGCGCCAACCACGGAAGCGCAGCGCACCTGGCGCTGGTATCACTTCTCGGCGCTGTGGGTCGGCATGGTGATGTGCATTCCGGCCTACACTTTGTCGGCCAGTTTGATCGAGGGCGGCATGTCCGGTTACCAGGCTGTGTTGACGGTGTTCCTTGCCAACGCCATCGTGCTGCTGCCGATGCTACTGATTGGCCACGCCGGCACCAAGTACGGCATTCCGTATGCAGTGCTGGCACGCGCTTCGTTCGGTACCGCCGGTGCGCGCTTGCCGGCGCTGATGCGCGCCATTGTCGCTTGTGGATGGTATGGCATCCAGACGTGGTTTGGCGGTTCGATGATCTACACGCTACTCGGCGTGATGGCTGGTGGCGATATCGGCGGCGACAAGATCGCAGGCCTCGGCATCAACGGCGGCCAGCTGCTTTGCTTCCTCGCGTTCTGGGCCATCCAGTTCTACTACATCGTGCACGGCATGGATGCGATCCGCAAACTGGAAACCTACACCGCGCCGCTCAAGATCGTGATCTGCTTCGTGCTGCTGGCCTGGGTGCACAACAAGGCCGGTGGCTTTGGCGACCTGCTGTCCGCTCCTTCGCAGTTCGTTGAAGGCGGCAAGAAGGCCGGCCAGTTCTGGTCGACGTTCTGGCCTTCGCTGACGGCGATGGTCGGCTTCTGGGCCACGCTGGCGTTGAACATTCCTGACTTTACCCGCTTCGCCAAAACGCAGCGCGACCAGGTCATCGGCCAGACTGTTGGCCTGCCTGTGCCTATGGGCCTGCTCGCGGCGCTGGCGGTGATCGTGACCTCGGCAACGGTGGTCTTGTACGGCAAGGCGATCTGGGATCCGGTCGATCTGTCCAGCCGCATGACCGGTGCGGCGGTGCTGGTGGCGCTGCTGATCCTGTTGATCGATACCGTGTCGGTCAACCTCGCTGCAAACCTGGTCGGCCCAGCCTACGACTTCTCGGCGCTGGCGCCGAAGGCCATCAGCTACAAGACCGGCGGCTACATCACCGCAGGCATTGCGATCCTGATGATGCCGTGGAAAATTCTGGAGTCCACGCAAGGCTACATCTTCACCTGGCTGATTGGCTACTCGGCGCTGCTGGGCCCCATCGCGGGCGTGCTGATTGTCGATTACTACTTCGTGCGCAAGACTGAGCTGAATGTGGCCGAGCTGTATCGCGAAGATGGCCAGTACTCGTACGGAAACGGCTGGAACACGGCGGCGCTGGTGGCATTTGTGATCGGCGTGGTGCCAAATATTCCCGGCTTCCTGAATGCCGCATTCCCGGCTTCCTTCCCCAATGTGTCGGAAACGTTTAAAACAATTTATACCTATGCATGGTTCGTCGGCATCGCCATTTCGGCGATCGTGTATGGGGTCATGATGAAAGGGAAGACCGTGCCCGCAGTGCGCGCGCCGGCCCACCCGTAAGGAGATGCTTATGAAAACAATCATCCGTGGCGGCACCGTCGTGAATGCCGACCGCGCCTTCCGCGCCGACGTGCTGTGCGATGGCGACACGATCATCGCAGTAGGCGAGAGCCTCGATGTGCCGGCCGGCGCCAAGGTGATCGACGCCGGCGGCCAGTATGTGATGCCGGGCGGGATCGACCCGCACACCCACATGAACCTCCCTTTCATGGGCACGGTGACGCAGGATGATTTCTACACCGGCACCGCCGCAGGGCTGGCCGGTGGCACCACCACCATTATCGACTTTGTGATTCCGTCGCCGAAGCAGAACCTGATCGAGGCCTATCAGCAGTGGCGCGAGTGGGCAAAGAAATCGGCCGGAGACTACACCTTCCACGTGGCCATCACGTGGTGGGACGATACCGTGCATCGCGACATGGGCATCCTGGTGCGCGATCATGGCGTCAACAGCTTCAAGCACTTCATGGCGTACAAGAACGCCATCATGGCCGACGATGAAACGCTGGTGAAGAGCTTCCGCCGCTGCCTGGAGCTGGGCGCGATGCCGACCGTGCACGCGGAGAACGGCGAGCTGGTTTATCAGCTGCAGCAGGACCTGCTCAAGCGCGGCCTGACCGGGCCAAGTTCGCATCCGCTGTCGCGGCCACCGGAAGTGGAGGCGGAAGCGGCCAACCGCGCCATCGCCATCGCCAATGTGCTACATACGCCGGTGTACATCGTGCACGTGTCGTGCGAGGAGTCGCTGGAGGCCATCACCCGCGCCCGCGCGCATGGGCAGCGTGTGTACGGCGAAGCGCTTGCTGGCCATTTGATTGTGGACGACAGCGTTTATCAAAGCGACGATCCGGTATTCGCAGCGGGCCACGTAATGAGCCCTCCGTTCCGCAGCAAGCATCATCAGAAGGCCTTGTGGCAAGGGCTGCAGGGCGGGAACCTGCATACCACGGCCACCGACCACTGCACCTTCTGCGCTGAGCAGAAGGCGGCCGGCAAGGACGACTTCACCAAGATCCCGAACGGCTGCGGCGGCGTGGAAGACCGCATGTCGGTGATCTGGGACGCCGGTGTGAATACCGGTTTGCTGACGCCATCGGAATTCGTCAAGGTCACGTCCACCAACGCGGCGCAGATCTTCAACATCTATCCGCGCAAGGGCGTCATCGCGCCGGGCGCGGACGCGGACATTGTGGTGTGGGACCCCGAAGCCACGCGCACCATCTCCGCGCTGACGCAGTTTGCAAAAGGCGGCTTCAATGTGTTTGAAGGCCGCACCGTGCGCGGCATCCCGAGCACCACGCTGGCTGCAGGTAACGTCGTATTCCATCGCGGCGTGCTGATGGCGCAGGAAGGCGCCGGCCGTTATATCAATCGCCCCGCGTTCAAGACCACGTCGGCGCGTTAAGGAGTTTCAAATGAAAATTAATGGTGACCGCCTGTGGGCATCGCTGATGGAACTGGCGAAAATCGGCGCGACGGACAAAGGCGGCGTCAAGCGCCTGGCGCTGACGGATCTCGATAAACAGGGCCGCGACCTGGTGGTCAGCTGGGGCAAGCAGGCCGGCATGTCGATCACGATCGACCAGATCGGCAATGTCTTCATGCGCCGCGATGGCACGAACAACGCGCTGCCGCCGGTAATGACCGGCAGCCATATCGACACGCAGCCAACTGGCGGCAAGTTCGATGGCAACTACGGCGTGCTGGCCGGCCTTGAAGTCGTGCGAACGCTGAACGATCTGAAAATCAAAACCGAAGCGCCGATTGAAGTCGCGTTCTGGACCAACGAGGAAGGCTCGCGCTTCGTGCCGGTGATGATGGGCTCCGGCGTGTTCTGCGGCGCGTTTTCGCTGGAGACGGCTTATGCAGCCCGCGACGTCGAAGGCAAGTCGGTCGGCGAAGAACTGGAACGCATCGGCTACAAAGGCACGCAGGTGCCGGGCGACCATCCTATTGGCGCTTACTTCGAAACCCACATCGAACAAGGCCCGGTGCTGGAAGACGCCGACAAGGTTATCGGCGTAGTGCCTGCGGTGATGGGCCTATCGTGGTACGACTGCGTGGTGACCGGCATGGAAGCCCACGCCGGCCCGACGCCGATGGGGCTGCGCAAGGACGCGCTGCAAGTGTCGACTCGCATCATGCAGGAAGTAGTGGCCATCGCCAATCGCTATCCGCCGTACGGACGCGGCACGGTCGGCATGGTGCAGGTATTCCCCAACAGCCGCAACGTGATTCCGGGCGAAGTCAAATTCAGCATCGACCTGCGCAACGTGAACGATGAGCTGCTCAACACCATGCACGAAGAGATGCTGGCCTTCATCGACAAGACACGCAGCGAGACCGGCCTGAAGATTTCGATCGAGCGTGTGTCCTACTATCCACCATGCCCGTTCCATCCCGAGTGCGTGGACGCGGTGCGCAGCGCCACCGCCAAGCTGGGATATTCGACCATGGACGTGGTGTCCGGCGCCGGCCACGATGCGATCTACGCCGCGCGTCTCGCGCCGGCGGGGATGATCTTCGTACCATGCAAGGACGGCATCAGCCATAACGAAATCGAGGACGCCAAGGCTGAGCATCTTGAAGCGGGATGCAACGTCCTGCTGCACGCCATGCTGGAGCGGGCCCGCATTGTTTGACCGAAAAGCGGCCGGGGAGCATACTGGTAGCCTCATATCAGATCGCGGCCGCTTTCATTATGCAACAGCCTCTGAAGTCTCATACCGAAGCACTGCAGGCAGCCTGCCTGACCGCCACGCTGGAAAGCATCTCGGATGCGGTCCTGATCCTGGGGCATGGTTGGGAAATCCGCTACATGAACGGCAATGCCGAGCGTCTGACCAAAGTCGTGCGGGAAGAAGTACTGGGGTGCTGCCTGTGGGACGTATTCCCCGAGGCGGTCGGCGGTCCATACTACCGCGCCTACCATGAGGCGGTAAACACCAACCAGCCGGTATCATTCGAAGAACACTACGCGCCGCTCGACTTATGGACCGAGATCCGCGCCTATCCTTCCGAAGAAGGGCTGACCATCTACTTTCGCGACATCAGCGAGCGTAAAGCGCAGGAGGCCGAGATCCACCGTATGGCCTTCTACGACAAGCTGACCGGCCTGCCGAACCGCCGGCTATTGTTGGACCGCCTTGAGCACGCGCTGGCGCTGGGCCAGCGCACCGGCCGTCCTGGCGCCACGCTGTTCATCGACCTCGATCACTTCAAGAGCATCAACGACACGCGCGGGCATGACAAGGGCGATATGCTGCTGCAGCAAGTGGCGGACCGGCTGGACGGCGCCGTGCGCAGTTGCGACACCGTGGCGCGCTTCGGCGGCGATGAATTCGTGGTACTGCTGGAAGATCTCGGCACGGATGCCCCGGCGTTGGCGCGCGACATCGCGACCAAGCTGCTGCAGGCATTCCATGCGCCGTTTATCGTGGACGGCATGGAGCATTACAGCACGCCGAGTATCGGTGTAGCGCTGTTTGGCCGGGAGCGATTGAGCACCGACGAAGTGCTGAAGCGTGCCGACCTGGCGATGTATCAGGCCAAGGCGGCCGGGCGCAATAACGTAGCCTTCTTTGATCCTGCCATGGAGGCCAGCGTGTCGGCGCGCGCGGTGCTGGAAGCGGACATGCGGCGCGCATTGGGCAACCAGGAATTCGAACTGCATTATCAGCCGCTGGCGTCCATCGATGGCACGCTGTCCGGCGCGGAAGCGCTGGTGCGCTGGCGTCATCCGCAGCGCGGCATGGTGTCGCCGGCGGAATTCATTCCGGTGGCGGAAGAGACCAACATGATCCTGCATCTCGGCTGCTGGGTGATGACGCAAGCCTGCCACGTGCTGGCCCGCTGGGCTGGCGACGAACGCACGGCTGGGCTGGACATGTCGGTCAACGTCAGTACCGTGCAATTCCACCGGCCGGACTTCGTCGAGCAGGTGCAGGCAGTGCTCAAGCAAACCGGCGCGCGGCCGGAGCGGCTGCGGCTGGAACTCACCGAAAGCCTGCTGCTCAAGGATGTGGAGGGAACGATCCACAAGATGCAGCGCCTGCGCGAAGTGGGCGTTCGCTTTGCGCTGGACGATTTTGGCACCGGCTACTCGTCCCTGTCCTACCTGCACCGCCTGCCGTTGTCGCAGCTGAAGATCGACCGCTCCTTCATCTGGGACGCGCTGAAGGAAGGACACGGCGCCGCCATCGTGCGCATGATCGTCGCGCTGGGTAAAACGCTGGGCATGTCGGTACTGGCCGAAGGCGTTGAGACGCCGGAGCAACTGGCATTTGTCATCGCTGAAGGCTGCCATTATTATCAGGGCTACTTGTACAGCAAGCCGCTGCCGGAAGACCAGCTGGCGCTCTTTCTCTCATGACGCATACCGATCCGCAGCAAGCCTACCTCGACGCAAATCATCACATGGCCGCCGGCGACTTCGCAGCTGCGGAGGCGTGCTATCTGCAGGCATTGGAATTGCAGCCGTGGCACGCGGCGGCGCGGGCGAATCTCGGTTATCTGAAAGAGCAGCAGGGCGCAGCAGCGGAGGCGGAGTTCCACTACCGGCAGGCGATTGCGCTGATGCCGGATCACGCGCAGCTGCACCAGAATCTTGGTGCGCTGCTATTGAAGGAAAAGCGCTTTGCCGAGTCGGAAACGGCGACGCGGGCGGCCGTAGCGTTGGCGGAGGACTCGCCGTCGGCATGGAGCCAGTTGGGCGTGCTGCTGGCATGTACCCATCGTGAGCCGGAGGCCGAGGATTGCTATCGGCGCGCGCTGGCGCTGGAGCCGGGGCACGCGCGCGCGGAGTTCAATCTCAGCTACCTGTTGCTGCGGCAGGCGCGCTTTGAGGAGGGCTGGCGCATGCTGGAGGCGCGCTGGCAGTTCGACCGGTTTCCGTTGTCGTTCGATTGCCCGTTCTGGGAAGGGGAGCCGTTGGACGGCAAGTCCATCGTGCTCGGACTCGAAGCGGGGCACGGCGACATGATCCACTTCTGCCGTTATGCGGCATTACTCAAAGAGCGCGGCGCCACCGTATCGGTCGTGTGTCACCCGGCATTGCAGCGGTTGTTTGCCACGCTGCCCGGCGTGGATCATGTGTACGCGCTGGGGGAAACGCTGCCGGGCGGCTGGGATTATTGGACGCGGCCCATGCGCTTGCCGGGATTGTTCGGCACGGACATGAGCAGCATACCGGCCGCCGTGCCGTATCTGCACGCGGAGCCGGAGCAGGTTGCGCATTGGCGCGCGCGGTTGCCGCAGCAGGGTTTGCGGGTCGGGCTGGCGTGGCGCGGAAACGGCAATTTCGAAAACGACGCAGACCGTTCGCTGCCATCGCTGATGACGCTCGCGCCGCTCGCTGCGGTGCAAGCGCATTTCGTCAGCTTGCAGAAAGGGGCTGGCGAGGCCGAGGCTTTGCTGCCGCCAGCCGGCATGTCGCTACATCCGCTCGGATCTCAGCTCGCGGATTTTGCGGACACCGCCGCCGTCATCGCCAATCTCGATCTCGTCATCAGCGTCGACACAGCAGTGGCGCATCTGGCCGGCGCGATGGGCAAGCCATGCTGGCTGCTGCTGCCCGACTATCGCTGCGACTGGCGCTGGATGAAAGACCGCGACGACACGCCGTGGTATCCAACGATGCGTCTGTTCCGCCAGCCGCGCGGCGGCGGCTGGGGGACGGTCATCGCGCAGGTGGTGGCGGCGTTAGACCACCATCTGCTTCATCAAGCTTAGTTGCTGGCGCAAGGCGTTTGTGCCAGCATCTCCTCCTGCGTTGCATCGGGGCTTCCGAGGTAGACGTAGTCCGTGTAGATCGTCTGGCTGGCCGGCATCGAAGCTGTTGCAGGCACATACAGCCCGGTCTTTGCATAGTTGCCTAACCGGGTCTGGTAGGAGTTCATCGCATTTTGCGCCTCGTATTTCAGCGCGCCATTCAGCCACAGTTTGAACGAGCCTGCCCCCGGCGTGTACGACCAGTCAGCGCGCATGACGAAACAGTACCATTTGTTACGCGCGGCGCCATCCGCGATGGAGGCCAACCGGATAGTTTGCGTGGACGAAGTGGTTTTTTCCAGGTGCGGCGTCGAGCCCACGTTATCCGTCAGTTCACTGGTCTGAAGACCCAGGCTAATGTACGAATCCTTGATGATCAGATCGACCGGTGGCGACACGACAATCGTATCCTGACTGGTGTGTAGTTGACCCACAATCGTGTCGGCAGGATTCATGGTCCAGTCGTATGGAACGAAGACGCTGATGGCATACCAGCGCACGCCTGTCTTGGTGTAGTCCCAGGAAGGCGACACCTCACCGCGCGCCACCTGTGAACTGTCGGCCGGTTTGGAAACCTGCGATTTGAATACTTTGTGTCCGACCAGGCCTGCATCTTTTAAGTCTTCGCTCCACGTGATGACACCATTGGTCTGGTTGAGCGCATACACCATGTCCAGATAACGTACGTTGTCTGGATTCGAGTTATACGCGATCTTGCCGGCAGTCGTGTTGGGCTTTATCGGTGATCCGGGTGTGGTAGGCCAGGTGTCGAATGTATCGATGCGCCCACCTACGCCGGGATCGATGTGGGATTGTGCTTGCGCTATGCCGACCACGCCGACAGTCAGCAGGGACAGAATGATTCGTGAAGTAGTCATCGTGATCGTCCTTATTGTGCTGGAGTTGGACATGGTTGAGCGGCCTGTATCGGATCGGGCCATACCGAACCGTCGCCGAGGACAATGGCGTCGACGACTACCTTGCGCTGCGTGACTCCGGCGCCGAGCGCACCGTTGACGCTCATGCCGACGCGGGGAATGTAAGTCACGCCCTGATAGGTGTTGTGGGTGCGCAGGGCGATGTAACTATCCTGCGCCTCGCGGTTGACCCAGACCCGCATTTCGCCGGCGCGTAATGCGCTGTTCCAGTCCATGCGGATGGTGATGCAATTCCACTTGCCTTTAGTTGCAGGCATCAGCGTGAAAGACCGGGACTGGGTGTTTGCCGCAGTCGGTGGATCACTACTGGAAGGATCGCGGTGGTTGGCACTCAGGACAGCCTGGATGTCCTGGTTATTGATGTAGAAAGCGACTGGCGGCGGCAGGCTGCTGTTGCTGGAATCGATTTCCGCAATTTTGACGGGAACGTTGTTGGTGACCCAGTCATCGGGGATGAAAATGCTGAAACCATACCAGCGGCGGCCATCATTGATGAAGGACGACGGATTGGGATTCAGCGGTGTGATGGCAGTTTGCTGGAACGTGTTGCTGCCGTTGTCGGTCAAGGTCAGCTGCGCAAATTTTTTGTTGGCGATGACACCTTTGGGATCGCTGACGAGACTCATCTTGCCCTGGTCCGCAGCCAATAACTGGTAAATCGCCGGGAAGTTGGCAAGGCCAGTATTGCCCTCCAGTGGAGTCATGGCGTGGGCGCTTTGCGCAAGGCACCAGGCGCCGAGCAGCAATGGATATCGATGTGCAAGCATAGTGGCCGTACCTTTCGAAATAGGGGACCACTATTCTATTGTCAAAAATGAAAAACTTCAAATAGCTATGTTTTGTAATTACGCAGGAAGTCCAGCAGCACGCGGGCGGCGATGTCGGCGTCGTCGGCGGTCATGGTCTCCAGTGGATTGTGGCTGATGCCGCCGTTGCCGCAACGGGTGAACAGCATGGCGACGTCGGTGATGGCTGCCATCGCCATCGCGTCGTGGCCGGCGCCGGACAGCAGGTCGTAGCGCGGCAGGCCGGCGCGTTCGATGGCGTCGCCGAACTGCTGCATCAGGCGCGGCGCGCAAGGCGCGGCCTTGGCGTCGACGATTTGCTGCAGGCTGAATTCTACCTGCCGGCGCGCGCAGATTGCGGCGATGCCGTCCAATACATCCTTTACGGCGGCCAAGCGCACCGCATCATCGGCGGCACGGATATCGAGCGATAGTTTGCATGCGCCCGGAATGACGTTGACCGAACCGCCCGGCACTTGCAGCTGGCCGACGGTGCCGACCAGCGATTCAGCTTGCGCGCAGCGCCGTTCGACCAGCAGCACGATTTCCGCCGCCGCGGCGGCAGCATCCTTGCGCATGCTCATGGGCGTGGTGCCGGCATGGCTGGCCAGGCCGGTGAGGTCGACCAGGTAGCGCGAGCTGCCGGCGATGGCGGTGACCACGCCCAGCGCCAGGTCGCGCTCCAGCAGCACCGGGCCTTGTTCGATATGGACTTCCACGAAGCCCAGCAGGTCGACCGGGTTGCGGGCGATGGCCGGGATGCGCGTGACGTCATGGCCGGCGGCTAGCAGCGCGTCGCGCATGCTGACACCGTCGCCGTCGGTGTCGGTCTGGTCCAACAGCGACAGGTCGAAGCGGCCGGTGACGGCGGTGCTGCCGAGGAAGGTGCTCTTGAAGCGCACGCCTTCTTCTTCCGCAAAGCCGACGATCTCAAAATGGAACGGTAGCTTTTCGCCGCGCTGGTGCAGGTGGCGCACCAGTGCAGTCGGCAGCAGGATGCCGAGGCGGCCGTCGTACTTGCCGCCGTTGCGCACGGTGTCGTAGTGCGAGCCGGTCATCAGCGTTTTGGCGTTCGGTGCGTCCGAGCGGTACACCCCAACCACGTTGCCGACAGCGTCAATGTGCGCCTCCATGCCGGCGGCGCGCATCCACTCCAGCAGCTGGGCGGCGGTCTGGCGATGAGCGGGCGTCATGTAGGCGCAGGTGAGGGCGCCATTGTCATCGTCGCTCCACGCTGCCAGTTCTTCACTCCACTGCATGATGGCCGGGCCGAATTCCAGCTGTACCGACAGCAGGTCGTTGAGGCGGATCTCGGCGATGCGCTTGATTTGCCGCAGGCACTCGGCGATTTCGTCTGCGCGCTGGTTCTTTAGGCGGCGCTTGAAGGTGGCGATGATGGCTTGCCGCGTCAGTCCTTGTCCGGTCGGGCCTTTGACGGCGAGGATGAAGGGGAATCCGAACTTGCTGTTGTAGTCCGCATTCAGCTGGTGCAGCGTGGCGAATTCCTCTGCACTGCAAAGGTGCAGGCCTGACGTGGATTGTTCATTGGTCGACTCGGCAGTGAGCTGGCCGGCGACGGCGGCCTTGCCTGCCAGTTCAGGGTGGGCGCGGATCAGGCCCAGTTGCTCGTCCAGTGTCGCTGCGCTGACCACGGACTGCAAGGCCAGCTTCAGCGCCGTCTCGTTGGCGAAGGGACGCTGTGCGGCGGCGCGTTCCGGGATCCAAGGCGAATGCTCGTAGATGCCGCGCAGGCGGTCGATGAAGGTGGCGGTGTCGCAGCTATTGAGGTCGGAGAGTGTGGTCATCATAGCTTCCATCATAACGCGCTGGCGGCGCCGCGATATATGCGGTATGGCCTAAGCTTTATAAGACTGCGCTTACTTCTGCGACAGCGACTTTGCCGCCGCCGCCACCTGTTCCCGCAGCCATTTGTGCTCCGGTGCCTGGTGCACGCGCTCGTGCCACAGCTGGTAAAAGCGCATCGCCGGGAACTTGATCGGCACCGTGTAAGTTTTCAGCGGCATCTGCTTTTCGTAATGGCGCACGAACTGGCTGCCGGTGGTCAGCACCAAGTCGGTCTGCGCCAGCATGTTGGGGATCAGGCCGAAGTAGGCCGATTCCACCATCACGTTGCGCTGCAGGCCCTGGCGCTCAAGGTAGTCGTCGATCACGCCGTGATAGCCGGGCAGGATCTGCGTCGGCGCCACGTGCGGTAGCGTGAGGTAATCATCCATCGTCATCTTGTCGCTGGCGGTACGCAGCGCGTACGGGCAGTCGGCTCGCATCACGCAGATGATGGGATCCTCGAACAGCTTGGACATGTGCAGGTGTTCGGGCGGCTCGTCCCAGTTGGCGATGACCAGGTCCATGTCGCCATCCGACAGCAGGCGCACGTAGTCCACGCCCGGCCCGAGGCCATGGATCTTCACGCGGCTGTTGGGCGAGCCGCGGCGCAGCAGCGCTACGAGATTCGGCAGGAACTGGCTGTCCAGATAATCTGGCGCGGCGACGTGGAAGGTGCGCGCTTCTTCCTGTGGCACGAAAGGTGCCTTCTTCAGGAACAGGTTCTCGGTTTCGTCGAGGATGCGCTTTGCTGGTGCAAGCAGGCTTTCACCGTGCTGGGTCGGCACCATGCCGCGTGCGCCGCGCACCAGCAGCGGATCGCCGGTCAGCTCGCGCAGCTTGCGCAGCGAAGCGGAGATGGAGGGCTGCGGCTGATTCAACTTCAGGGCGACGCGGGAGACGTTTTTCTCGACCAGCAGCAGGTAGAGAATGCGGATCAGGTGGAGGTCCAGGTGTTGCGGCAAGGCGGACATGAGCAGGCTAACGTTATACGGGATCGAATATGTCTAATATACTCTAATGTTCATGTAGCCGGAATCAAATCCGTTTATCTTCTGTAAATTAGCCACATCCTTAACCCGATAAAAATACATGGAATATCTGATCCCGTACGGCCTTGAATGGGCCAATCTGCTTGTGCGCTGGCTGCATATCATCACCGGCATCGCGTGGATAGGCGCCTCGTTCTACTTTGTGTGGCTGGACAATTCGATTCGTCCGCCGGCGCCGGGATCGGAGCTGGCGAAGAAGGGCGTGTCGGGCGAACTGTGGGCCGTGCATGGCGGTGGCTTCTACAACCCGCAAAAATACCTGGTGGCGCCGGCCGAGCTGCCCAAAGAGCTGCACTGGTTTAAATGGGAAGCCTATTCAACCTGGCTTTCTGGCATCGCGCTGCTGACCATCGCCTACTACTTCAACGCGCAGGCGATGATGGTCGATAAATCGGTGGCGGACCTCACCAGCCTGCAGGCGGTGGGCATCGGAATCGGTACGCTGGTTGTCGGCTGGACCGTGTACGACCTGCTGTGCCGCTCCCCGCTGGGCAAGCACGATGCGGCGTTTGGCGTGGTGATCTTCGCACTGATCGTCGGCGCAGCGTATGGCTTGACGCATGTACTCAGTGGCCGCGCCGCCTACATTCACATCGGTGCGCTGATCGGCACCATCATGGTCGGCAATGTGCTGATGCTGATTATTCCGGGCCAGCGCAAGATGGTGGAAGCCATGTCGGCCGGCCGCATGCCGGACCCGGTGCACGGTCAGAAGGCCAAGCAGCGCAGCGTCCACAATAACTACTTCACGCTACCGGTGCTGTTCATCATGATCAGCAACCACTATGCGATGACCTATCGGAATGATCATGCGTGGCTGGTGCTGGCCTTCATCATGGCGGCCGGCGTCTTCATCCGCCACTTCTTCAACCTGCGCCACAAGGGAAGAGTCGAGTGGCGTTATCCCGCCCTCGGCGTGGCCCTGCTGGTGGCCGTGGCCGTGGCCATCGCGCCGAAAGCGCCCGTGGCCCTGGCGGCCGCGCCGGCGGTGGACCCGGCCGCGCAGTTCACGAGCGTGCACGCCATCATCGCCCAGCGCTGCGCCACCTGCCATTCGGCGCACCCGACGCAACCCGGTTTCGCCACGGCGCCGGCCGGCATGATGCTGGATAATGAGACGCAAATCCGCCAGCACGCGGCGCAAATCTACAAGCAGGCCATCGAGCTGAAAGCCATGCCGATCGGGAACCTGACCAATTTGACGGAGGCCGAGCGCAGCGAACTGGGCGCCTGGCTGCAACAGACCATGCAAGGAGCAAAATGACGACGCACGCAGAAAAAATCACGGCCTGGATCGACGAGCACTTCGACGAGGAGATCGCCTTTTTACAGAAGGTGGTGCAGCAGCCGACGGATACGCCGCCCGGCAATAACGCGCCGCATGCGGACCTGGTGGCGCAGCTGCTGCAGGCGTATGGCTGGAACGCGGAAAAGCACGCCGTGCCAGCGGACCAGGTCGAGGCGTACGGCATGCAGAG
>Ga0105244_10002496_pt1 | contig 13841 bp, 3 predicted proteins | sample KBSM44metaG_FD_80423 | JGI IMG/M metagenome (GOLD analysis project Ga0105244, IMG submission 80423) | Miscanthus rhizosphere microbial communities from Kellogg Biological Station, Michigan, USA - KBS M4-4 metaG | ecosystem: Host-associated > Plants > Roots > Rhizosphere > Soil | place: Michigan...
CGGGAAAAGCCATGCCCAACTCGCGGTCGGACAGCTTGCTGCCCTCCGCGCCTTTCAACCCTTCGAGCTTGCCTTCGACCACCAGCACCTTCAGATGCCCGCCGGACAAATCCTGCTGCGGCAAGTAGGCACGACTGGTGACCAGGCCTTTTTCGATGTAGTAATCGGTGATGACTTTCAGCAACTCGTTGAGCTGCGTGACGCCCAGGCACTGACCGATATAAGGCTTGAGCAGGCGATTTTTATCGCTGTCCGAGAGACTGTCGGCGCCTTTGAGTTCGATGTCCTTGATGGGGAAACAACGCGCGTCGGCCGGGGCCGTCGGTTGCGCGGGTTTGGCTTCCTTGCCGGGTAATTCCTTGAGTTCTTCGAGACGCCGACGCTGCTCTTCGAGCAAGCGATCCTGACGTTCGCGGATCAGATCGGTTTCACCGGGAGTGGGGGCGGCGTGAGCAAGATTCAGCGGAGAAAGGCACAGCAAAGCCAGGCACAACCTCGCCACGAGGGCGGGTGGGTACATGTTCGATCCCTCGAATGGAGACTGATAGCAAAATAGTGGCGCGATATTAGAGGGCCACTATTCTGGCGTCAATGAATGGATCCATTCGAAAATAGGTAATTGACGACGGGGGCTGGCTAAACCAGGCGCTTGCAACGTGAGGGACAGCGCGAAAATCGGGGACAGAACACGTTGAATCGAAAAAGCACTGCCTCTTTCTCAGGATAAATGTGGTCTGCCCCGTTTATCCCCCATCAACAGGCGCAGGCGTTGGAGTAGATTTGTGGGGATCCCTCAGGGGATGTCCCCGCCTTTCAAACAATCTCGTCATATCCGTAATTGATCTTCAGCTTATTACGCAGAACATCGAAATTTATTTCACATTTCGTCCAAACAACTTCTCCACTTAAAAGCGATCCATTTCTTAACTTAACCAAAAGTTCTGTTAAATCGCCTACCGCACGAGCGGGCGGCCTGAACCAATCAGTCTTGTCGCTACTATCGACATAGTCGAATTCGTACTTACAAGTGTCACCTTCTGGATACAACTCGGCTCTTACGACAATTACATTGGCACTTTCGGGGCCTGCGTCAACCAACAGTTGCCCGATCTCTTGCAACAAATCCTGTTCCTGCACCATCAAACACCTCCCGGGGCGTTCTTGAAGTCGATGGTAACCGGCCGGCCCCCATTGAAAGAGCCGGCTGCCTTGAGGCCATCGACCAGCCAATACCAGTTGTAGGTCTACTCGACCACGACACCGAGCAGTTCGGTACGATGCGGTTCGAGTAGCGGAAGAATTTGCATCAGCTCATTGTGGAGAAAAGGGGACAGATTTATTTTCTGCACAAGCCAAAAAATAAATCCGTCCCCTTTTCTATTTTCTACTGTGGAAGCAATGTCGGACAGACCACAATCAACGATCCAATGCTATCCCAACACCCCTACCACATCTAATCTTCGACATAACTCCCCTCAGGCAAAAAGAAATAGGCCGTTAACCAACAGGTAGCCATCGATGCGACGAACAGTATCAAAAGCTCAATAACATAGTCTGAGTATTGAGCCCCCTTGATATTTTGCACCACATTCGAAATAAACAACAATACCCACAACGTTGTTATACAACCTCCAAAAAAAGAAACCACCATACAATTACGCGGTGTTTTCTTGACTTTAATTAATGCAATCGCCAATGCGTAACCCAGAAACGGCAAAAAGTAAGCTAATTGTATGAAAAGAGGGGTTAAAAACGGCATTAACAGTAATTCAATGCCCCTCACCGAACCCAACAATTTTGGATTATTCACCAGCTCAGCGACCACTGCTACTGTTCTGATAATTCCGGCAATGAATCCAAGTACTAGCGGACAAAGAAAAAAAGCCAGAAAAACTTTATGACGAGGATAAATGATTCCACTCATGGCACACAACCTTGACTCTTAGAGTACCCCAGTAATTTGCAACCAAACTCCACCCAAGACTTATAGTCAAAAATAGACACCCCACCATTGGCACCAACAATGGAATCTGACCAAATTGAAGTATCAGTAGCTAGCCTTCCAATATTCTGAAAAATATTGTGCCCCTCCAGAAATCCTTCATGAATTGATTACAGCAAAGATTGCTCGGTCTTTAATTGATTTATATTCCAAGCAACACTTTATTGAATAGGCCCTTGAAGTTATAAGGCATAAGGGGACAGATTTATTTAATGATCGAACTACCAAGCAATAAATATATCTGCTCCATTAACATTTTTTCTTTACACATCCGCACCAGTCTCAATCAAACAAAACCCCTCTGAGGGTACGTTGCATTTCTATTGTTTTATCGTCATGAAAGCAGCTTTCTGACGCAACAACTTTAACAAACTCAGCTCCTTCGAAAACTATAAAACCCTGTGCCCTCAACAACAATAAAGTAGACGCTCTATTCTTTCCGACATTCTCCCAAAACAAATCACTCAGCCACATAGTGCTTCCAATGGCCTCTACGTACCCTTGCCGAAGTTCGATACGTCCGGGATTCCCAGAAGTATCAATTTCCATTTGAGTCAAAGGCGCAGGCAGACCATTTGTTTTTTGAGGAAGCTGTGAAAAAGAGCGTCCAGCACACGCGTACTCCATAGGGTCTTTCGCATTTTGCCAAAAATCATATTCGACATCTGAAATCCACGCTTGAATAAGACCTTTGACACTTAGAAAAGGCGCGACCAGTTCTTCCCAAGCAATCTTATTGGCACAACCTGCTTCTTGTATGGTCAGAAAGCTGTGGGCTAAGGCAGGCAGGATGCCGAATCGAAGTTCAAGTCCGTTCGATACCACGCCGCTAGGCCAGGACTTTTTTTTCGATATGTTTTTTTCAAGTGCCTTCACACCAACGTCAACTCCATGCATCGAAAAAACCGTAGGCAAGCCAAGTTTATTTAACGCGCCGATAAAGGTAGCTAATACCTGCTCGCCGCTTATCGAATCGGCAGCAAAAACAAACTTCAACTTCTCCGGCCTTTTATCTTTCACTTAAACTCCTTGACAATTACTGTCACGTTATACTCTCGACCAAATTCGATAAGCGACTTCGCAGCCGCCGCCCCCCCCCGGCTGAACACGCAGATCAAGCGCCATACTGGCTGGAACACCGTTCACTTTTGCTCCGTTCGTTCCTAGATCAATAATGTGATCCTGCATACGGTTCAGCCATGTTGTACCTGTGGTGTCTACCGATTTCAGACTAACAAGCGTGTTACCGTTTTGGAAATCGACCAGTGGAAAATATCCATTTCTTTCAGCGCCAACGTTGTACCAGCCGCTTTCAGGTGAATAGTCATTTTTAGCAAGGTACGATTCGATGGTGGAACCCCGCTCAGTCGGTTTCAGGGTCCAGACGTCTGCGAGGTTTTTTGTTGGACCGGATGGGCTATCCACTGCCGGGGGAACAACCTTGGTCGGATCCTTACCGGTGCGTATAACCCGAACAGCAGCCAATCCAGCCGCAAGCGTCATAACGCCTGCCATAACAGCTGCAGCACGCTCGGGGCTCATCCCCCACTTTTCAACAAGGATATCCGCAACCGCACTTGCCGAGTGCTCAGTGGTAGCACCTGCCAGCAGATTCTGGAAGCCATCGTTTTCCGCAATCAGCAGGTTATAAGCCTCACGGGCTTCGGGTGATGCAGAGGCGATCAGGTCTCGGAAATGTTCAGTATCAGCTTGCGCCTTGGCGACAAGATTCGCGATGCGCCCGCAGTTTGCTGGATCCTGACCACACTGGACCAACGCATCCATCTCCTGATGCTGACTCAACTCGCGATACGAGGTGTATGCCTTGGTGACGCATTGGGCATCATTTCCGCAACCCACCAACTCTTTTGCTGCCCGATCAAGATCTGAATGATTCAGGTAGTTGTACTGAGTGGCATTGGCGGCAATGTTCGCGGCAATAGTAGGATCGCTGCCTGAAAGTACCGCTGTGAGTACGCCGAGCAACTGCGACATCGCTAACAAGTTGGCTTTAGCTTGGTCGGCCCCCGGCATGCTCGGATCGTAGCCTTCGGGCAGCACCAAGTCCGCCAGGTACTGCACTAGAGCTTCGTTAGCTCCCCCTGCCAATGCTCCCGTCTTGAAGTCGCCGCCCATGGCCATCGACTTCAAACCACCGACTAGTGCGTGGGCCGCGATCTTGGTCGGGCTGCCTTCGATCAGATTCAGGTTGCCGACTTTATTGGCCGCAATAGCACCGCCAATATTAACGACGGCACCCAGCAGGTTGTCGACGAAGTTATCGCCCAGGCTGCCGCCCTGAAGGACAGTTTGGGCCACGGTATCAGCACCGGTCTTGATAACGACTTGGCCAAGACTGTCCAGGTCGAACCCAATTTTGCTTGGGTCATAACCCAGGCTACTGCTGCCAATTCCGCCCAACACTCCGGAGAGCACGTAACCTTTGAGGCTTTCGCTGCTGAAGGTGTCTTTTAAGACTGAACCCAAGTTACCTTTGTTACTGATGGCGCTGTTGGCTGCCGTGGTTTCCACCGCGATCAATACCGCGTTGGCAAAGCCTGCTGTAAAGGTACCGGCCGTAGCACCCATCAACGCGGCACCTGCCCCACCCGTGACCGCTGCCAGCAAGATTGCCAGGGCCAGTTGCGCGGCGACGCCGAGTCCCGAGTTTGAGTATTTGAAACTCTTGTGGATTTCTTCCACGCGGTGCCAGTCAACATCGCCTCGCTGTTCGGCCTCTTTCAACCAAGCCAGTTTGGGATCAGCCGCTACCATGGAGTCGATGGTCTGGCTGACGCTCTTCTGATCGATTTGCTTGATATCGATCTTGAGACCGTTCACTGCCTTGATCACCAACGCCCCGTTGGCCACCAACTCACTTTGACGCACGGTTTCATCCGTATTGCCTTTGCCCTTCATCGAGTTCCAGGCAGCATTGCTGTTGCTCTTGGTGTGGCTCTCGTCGTGCAGGTCCTTGACCGCTTCAAACGTTATGGAACCACCACTGTCCAGCGTAATGTCCTTGCCACTCTCCAGCTTCGCCACCTGATACCGCTGATCCCCACCGCTGACCAATGTCAGGTTGCCTCCGGTGGTGATTTCACTGCCGATGTTTTTCACATCGGTCACTTCATCGCGTTTGGTTTTTTTCGCGCCGAATGAGCCCTTTTTCTTTTTGTCGTACAACGAGTAATCGCTGTCTTGCGCCGCAAGAATATCGAGGTTGTTACCCGCCACCAGGTACGCCTCGTCGCCGGCGGTAATGCGGCTGGAGATGACGGAGAGATCCTCACCGGCATTCAACTTCATGTTGCCGCCCGCCGTGATACCCGACATGACCTGGCTGACGTGATCTTCCTGGACCGTGAGTTTTTTGCTCTTGGACAGGGAGTGCTCTTCATCCGCCGCCGAGCTGATGGTCATGTTGTCGGTTGCCGTCATGGCGATGTTGCGCTTGGCATCGATCTCGCTGGCGATGACGTTGATATCACGCTTGGCATCGGCCGACAGGTCACGTCCGGCGCTGATCTGGGCGCCCAGTTGAGTGATGTCGCTACTGTTGTGTTTGCTGTCCTTGAACACGCTGTTGGTGACCTGTGTCGAGGACACATTGAGGTCTCGCCCTGCATTCAGGCTCATGTCCCGACCGCTTTGCATGACACCACCGACAATGTTGATGTCTTGCCCCGCCTTCACGGTGAGGTCGTTGGCGGCTTCGATGCGAGCGGCGTTGTCGGCGTAATCGTGATGCTGGGTGGCGAAGCGGGTAGTGCTATCCGACGACGTGATGGTGCGCTCGTTGAGCACATCACCTCTGGTCGCAGTCACGCTCACATCACGACCAGCAAGAATGCCGCCCGACTTGTTGATGACGTCATTACCCGCCAGCACATCCAGGCGATTACCCGCCTGAATCAGTCCACTGTTGACCAGATCCTTGCCCGCCGTCGCCGACAGGTTATTGGTGGCGCGCAACGTACCAACGTTATCGAGGTTCTGACCGGCGATCAGCGTCACGTCCTTACCTGCAATCAGCGCACCGGTAGGGCCGAGGCGGCCTTCGGCCTGTGCCAGATACAGCACCGGCACCAGCACTTTTTCTCCGTTCACTTCGTGCTCTTCGAGCCAGACGATGTCGTGGGTCAGCGCCGCGACTTGTTGCGAGGTGAGGCTGACGCCCATCGACAGATTGAGTGCGTCCTTGCTGGTGATGGCGTTGTTCATAAGGTACTTGAACAGGCCTTCGTCGGTGGTCTGGCCGTCGATGTAACGTTGGCCAGTGCGGGCGACGACCGCTTGCTGGATCAGGCGCTGTTCGTAGAGGCCGTCGCCCAGGCGTTTTGCGCTGGTGTCCGGGTCGTAGCCGAGGTTGGCCAGCAGATAATCCGAACTCATGAACTGCTTGAGGTTGGTGAGTACCGGATTGGTTTCGATCAGGTATTTGTGGCCGTTGGCCGGCGCTTTCACGTCCGGCAGGCCGGTGACGCGAGTCAGGGGACGAATGCCGATCGCGGACTGGATGGCTTTCGTATGCGCGTCGGCAGTAGAGCCATCGAGTTTGACGGTCACGTCGAGTGTGCTGGCGACGTCCGTTGCCACGGTCGGTGTGCGCCTGGCAGGGAGTACGGCTCGGTCACTGCTGGAGACGGCCGTCGGGGTGTTGACCTGCAAGCTGCGCGGGCCACCGCTGTTAGCGGCGACCACGTGTCCCTGGGTGATGACGTTTTCACCGCCCACCGTCCAACCCGGCGGATGCAGTGTGCCTGCAACCGGCGCCAGATCACTGGTGTCCTGAGTACTCAGACGAAACAGGCCGTTCTGCCCGGTGGGAAGACTAAAGCCCGGCAATGCCAACGGGTTGACTTGCTGCTGGGCAAGATCGGGTGGCAGTTGACTATTGAGCCTTATGACCGTGGTGCCGGTACCACTTGCCTTGGTATCCGCGACTTTGTTGGTGCCGCCTGTGGAACCGTAATCCTGGTGGATGACACTGTTCTGCAGATCCTGGGCCGCCGTGATCGAGACATTGCCGCCTGCCTGGATGACGGCATTGCGACTGGTGCTTGTACTTGCAGCACCGGTGCTGTCTTGGGCGACTTCGATATCGCTGAGCAGTGTGTACTGAGCCAGCTGGCTCGGCAGTGCAAGCAGGTTATTCGGGTCGTACTGGGATGGCGTTGAGGTTTCGAAGCCATAGCTCAATCCGGACAGTACGATGTTATACACATAGAGAGCACTGACACCCTTGCCCGTTTCACTATCTTTTAAGCCCACCACCAAGTACGTTTCACCTTCTCGCCCCCCCTCCCTGATATGACCCGATGTAGGGATAGCTTTTCGGATGCCCCCCGCCTGATCGATGTAATACACATAGGGGAAATCAGGGTTGTTCCGCTGGTTATAGGGCATCACGACATTGGAAAAAAATCGCCCGGTGTCACCATCACTCATACCTTCGATCTTGTAAGTACGCGTGCGCTCAATGGTCCCGCTTTTCGAACCAATGTTCTGAAGACTGTCAGCGTTGATAGTGATATTGCCACCGGCGGCCACAGTGCTTTTACTGTTGAGGAAAGTACCGCCCTGGAAAACGAAATCCTTGCCAGCTGTAAGCATCGCCGACGCGCTGGTGTCGGTGTCACTACTTTCATAGACCTCACGAGCAGCCAGCGTGAAGGTGTAGTAATCCCCTCGGCAGTCATTACATATATTGGCGATAAACCCCGATACCAGCTCCCGCCCACCAGACACGACCGCTCCCTCGGTACGATTCTGGAACACATCAGCGTTAATCGTGAATGCTCCACCGCTCTCCATTGCGCCGGAAATGTTGTGGACACCAGCGGCCCGCACAGCACCGCCGTAACCACCGATCACCACGTTGCCCAATCCGTACAGATCGCCGTTCTGGTTAGTGAAGTTGCCAACGCTCAGCGTCATGTCGGCGCCGCTGAAAATCAGCCCGCGATCATTGAGCAGCGACGCAGTTTTGAGGCTGAGGTTTTGAGCAGACCCCAGCGTTCCGTAGTTGGCAAGACTGCCGGCTTCGACGGTCAGATCGGCGTTGGAAGTCAGCCGCCCGGCGTTGGTCAGCTGTCCGCCGATCTTGACCGTGGAGTCGCTACCACCGGCAATGCTTGAAGCCGCGCTCAAGTTCAGTTGTGCCGCAGTCAGGGAAAGACCGCCAACGCTCGACATCCGCCCGTTGCCGCTGTAACTGCCGCCCAACTGCATATCCATCACGCCATCACTGGCGATCAGACCATCGTTGGTCCAGTTACCACCACGAGCTTGCAAGTAGTCAGAGGCCAGCAACTTGCCGCTGGTGGTCTGACTGAAATTACCGACGTTGACGTTCAAGCGCCCGGCCTGGATGACGCTGGAATTGGTCCAGGTATCGGCATTCAGATCCAGGGTGCCGGCGGTTGTGATGCCGCCTCCGGCACCCATGACGTTGGCGGTGGAGATATCAAACCGGCCAAGACCGACGTGATTGAGTTGGCCACCGGCATTCAGAAAGCTGCCAACGGCCAAGGTCAGATCGGTGTTGGCGGTCTCGAGCACGCCATTACGGTTATCCAGCAAGCCGCCGATCTGGAAGCTGGTTTTGCCGGCATTGCCAAGGGAGCGAAGCCGGCCTGTCTGGTTATCGACACTAGCCGCTTTGACGGTCAGTGTGGTGTCGCTTTCAACGATACCGGTGCGGTTGCTCAGGGCGCCGCTGAGGCTGAGGTCGATGCGGTTACCGGCAATCTGACCGTTACCGTTGTCCAGACTGGTGCCGATCACGCCGGCCAGGCCCTTGGCGTAGAGCACGCCATTGCGGTTGTCGAACGCGGCGGTGGTGATGCTTGCGTCAGTGGCTTGCGCCGAGATCCGCCCGCCGTTGTTGTCCAGGCCGGCCAGTGCCGAAAGCGTCAGGCCCTGGCCTTGGATGATTCCGCCCTGGCGGTTGTTGTTGAGGTCGTAGCCGTTGCGCAGTACGCCGACGGTTCGCGCTTCAAGGGCGCCTTTGATGCTCGACAGCACGCCGCCGCGGTTGTCGATGTTGGCCGCTTTGACCATCACCAAGCCGTTCTCGGCAATGACTTTACCGCTCTGGTTATCGAGGTCACCGCTGACGTCGAGAGTCAGGCCGTTCTGGCTCTGGATCGCGCCTTTGCCGTTGGCCAGGCTGGCGGCTTTTAAGTTCAGGCCGGCGTTCTGGCTGTAGATCAAACCATTGGCGTCGTTGTGTGCCGCGCCGCTGGCGGTGATCTGCAAGGCGTCCTTGGCGGCGATGGTGCCGTTGTTGCTGTTGTCCAGCGAACCGGTCAGAAGGGTCAGGGTGCTTTGGCTGGCGAGTTGGCCATTCTGGTTAGCGAGGTTGGTAACGCGCTTGATCAGCACCGGGCCGGCGCCGGCCAGTTTACCGCTGGTATTGGTCAATGCACCGAGCAGATCCAGCGTCACTGCGCCATTGCCAGCGATGCTCCCGGCCGTGTTGTCCAGGCCGGTGGCCGTGGCATTGATCGCCTCTTGCGCGTTGATCGTGCCGCCCACATTGGTCAATGCGCCGGCGGTGATGTCCAGTGCGGCGCCGCTGTCGATCAAACCGCCCTGGTTGTTGTTGAGGGACTCGCCCAAGGTAAGGGTCTGTCCTGCCGCGCTGCTGAGGATGCCTTTGTTACTGTTATCCAGACTCTTTGATTTGACGCTCAGGCTGCCCTGGCTGACCAATGCCCCGGCATTGCTGTTGAGCAAGGCGCCCTTGAGGTCCATGGCAACATCACCGTTGCGACTCGAGAGTGTGCCGTTGTCGCGGTTATCAAGGCTGTCGCCGTTGACGGTCAGGCCCTGCCAACCAGAGATCAGTCCCTTCTGGTTGACCAGGCTGGTGCCGTTGACCGTCAGTAACTGACTGCTGATCAGCTTGCCGGCGCTGTTATCCACGGCGCGGGCAATCACATCGAAACCGAGGTTGCTGGAGATTTCGCCGTTCTGGTTGTTGAGATCGCGCAGGCGCTTGAGGGTTAGTGGCCCCTTGGCCATGAGTAGGCCGTTGCGATTGTCGAAATCGCCGTTGGCCAGCTCCACGGTGACAGCTTTGTCGCCGAGCAGACGGCCACCGTCTTGGGTCAGGGACGTCAGGGTCAGGTCGATATCGCCCTTGGCCGATACTTCGCCATCGTTGCTGGAGTCCAGGCTAGTGGCGGTCAGGGTCAGCTTGCCTTGGCTGTTGATCAACCCGCTATCGCGGTTGTTCAGCGCCATGGCGTTGAGGATGACAGCGCTGACGCCAAGTACCGTGCCGCTCTGGTTATTGAATTCGGCGCTACCGACTTTGAGTCGTTGTGCCGCGCTGATCAGGCCCTTGGCATCGTTGCGCAGCAAACCGTCGACGGTCAGTTCGAGGTCGCCGCGGCTGGTCAGGCTACCGCCGCTGTTGTTCAGGCTGGCGGCGCGCGCGTCGAGGGACGCAGCGCCGATCAGGCCTTTGACGTTGTCCAGTGCGTTGGCGATGCGCAGGGTCAGGCCCTGATTGCTCAGCAATTTGCCGTTGCCGTTGTCCAGGCTTTGCGCGGTCAGCGTGAAGGCTTCGGCGCTGGAGATTTCACCGCCCTGGTTGTTGACGCCCTTGAGTTGTTTGAGCAACAGGGCACCGGGGGCATTGATAAATCCGTTCTGGTTATTCAATTGGCCGTTATTCAGGTCCAGGCTAAGGCTGCTATTGCTGAACAGCTTGCCGCCCTGTTGATCCAGCCCGGTGACCGAAGCGGTCAATGCGCCCTGGCTGCCGATGCGGCCGTCGTCCTGGTTGGTGACCTGGCCCGCGACGAGATTCAGGGTACTGGCACTGTTGAGTCGGCCACCCTGACTGTTATCGAACGCACCGGTGGTGACCCTCACCGCGCCTTTGGCGCTGATGCTGCCCTGCTGGCTATTGTCGAGGCTGGCACTGGTGAGTGTGAGCGCACCATCGGTGACCAGAGCACCGCCCTGGTTGCTGATGCTGCCGTCACTGTCGAGCGTCAGATCGTCCGCGCTGGAAAGACTGCCCTTGGTATTGGTCAGTTGCGTGGTTTTGACAGTCAACGCACCTTCGCTGCTGACCTGGCCCAGGCTGTTGTCGAATGCACCGGTCAGGTTCAGGTACATGTTTTGCACGCTGAGCAAATTGCCGCCGCTGTTATCCAGCAAACGCCCTTGCAGGTTCAGCGCGGTAGCGCTGAGCAGACCTTGGTTGCGGTTGAGTAACTGATCCACAGTGAGGGTCAGCGCCTGACCGGTGAAAATCTGGCCGCCATCGCTGTTGTCGAGTTTTGTGCCGGTGATCGACAAATCGGCGTTGGTGCTGACTTCACCGCCGCGGTTATCAAGGTCATCGACCGTCAGGGTCATGGCCTTGCTGGAACCGAGCAGACCTTTTTCGCTGTTGTCGAGGGTATCAGCGGTCAGCTTGAGCACACCGGTGGTGATCAATTTGCCTTTCTGGTTATTCAGGGTTTTGACCTGAACGGTGGCGTCGGCCTTACCGGCAATATCGCCGCCAAGATTGTCCAGGGTGTCGGCAATGAGCAGCAGTTCACCGTCAGCGATGACCGCACCTTTCTGGTTAGCCAGCGTGTTGTCAGTGGTCAGCTCCAGCCGGTCGTGACTGCTGATCAAGCCTTCGCTGTTGTTGAGGCTGTCGCTGTGGCTATCCAGGGATGCTGCGGAAATCACACCCTTGAGGTTGTTCAGGGCTTGTGCAATACGCAGGGTCAGCCCCTGATTGCTCAGCAACTTGCCGTTGCTGTTGTCCAGATTCTGAGCGGTCAGTGTGAAGGCTTGAGCGCTGGAGACTTCACCGTGCTGGTTGTTGACGTCCTTGAGGTTTTTCAACACGAGCAACGGCGCGTTGATCAGACCGCTTTGGTTGTTCAGTTGACCGTTGTTCAGGTCCAGGCTCAGGCTGGTTTGGCTGAACAGTTCACCGCCCTGCTGGTCGAGCCCGGTGACCGAGGCCGTCAACGCTTGCTGGCTGGCAATGCGTCCGGTGGCGTTATTAACGTGCTTGGCGGTGAGCTCCAGGGTAGCGCCGCTGATGAGGCGACCGCCCTGACTGTTATCAACGTTGCCAGTGATGACGTGGGTGGCGTCTTTACCGGATATCAGGCCTTTCTGGCTGTTATCCAGGCTGACACTGTTGAGAGTCAGGGTGTTGTCGGTGGTGATCGAACCACCCAGATTGAGTAAGGCGCCACGACTGGTCACGGACAACGCACCGGCACTGCCCAGGCTGCCGGCGCTGTTGTCGAGGCTGGCGGCATTGACGGTCAAAGCTCCTTCGGTGCTGATCAGCCCCTGGTCATTGAGCAAGGCATCGTCGAGGGTGATCACCAAACCCTTGAGGCTGTCGAAGGTGCCGCCGGTATTATCCAGCGTGGTGCCGGTCAGCGTCGTCGCGCCCTTGGCGACGATCAGGCCTTTATTCTGATTGATCAGTTTGGCTACGACCATTTTCAGATCGGTAGCGGCGAGAATTTTCCCTCCATCGCTGTTGTCCAGGCGTTGACCTTCGATCTTCAGCAACAGGCTGCTGGAGAGCTCGCCTGCGCGGTTGTCGATGTCGTCGACTTTAAGCGTCAGCGCTTTAGTGGTGCCGACCAGGCCGCCATTGCTGTTATCGAGGGTGGTGCCGGTCAGGCTCAGATTGCCTTGGGCGACCAATGCCCCGCCTTGTTGTTGCACAAGACCAATGGTGGCGGTGAGGTCACTTTGGCTGGAGATCCGCCCGGCCGAGTTTTGCACTTCATCGGCGTCGAGGGTGACCGCGCCGATGGCACTGAGCAAACCGCCACTGTTGTCCAGGCGAGTACCGTCATAGGCGATACCGGCCTTGCCGCTGATCAAGCCTTTGTCGCGGTTATCCAGTTGGCCAATCTGCAATTTCAGCTGTTTGTCGGCCTGGATCACTCCGCCGCGATTGTCGGCAGAGTTGCCGCTTATGGTGAGTGTGTCTTTACCACTGACTTTGCCACCGCGGTTGTCGAGGCTGCCGCTGCGCACGTCGATGGCGCCCTTGGCGCTGATTTCACCCGCGTTCTGGTTATCCAGCAAACCGCTGATGCGCGTGGTGAGGCTGCCGTCGCTGACCACCACACCGGTGTCGCGGTTGTCGAGGCTGGCGGCTTTGAGATCCACGCTCTTGCCCGAGCCCAACACCCCGTCGCGGTTATCCAGGGCGCCACTGAGGTCGATATTCAAACCCAGGTCGCCGAGGACCTGACCACTGCGATTGTTCAGTGTGGTTGCGTTAAGCCGAGTGATGCTGGCACTGGAAACTTCACCGTTGCTGTTGTTCAACTGACCGAGCGTGCCCGTCAAACTCCCCGTGCTGTTGATCACCCCCTGGGAGTTGAGGACCTGATTGGCCGTCACGTTCAGCGCACCGCTGCTCAGCACCCGGCCATTGTTCTGGTTGTCCAGGGTCCCAGCGGTGATGTTGGCGGTTTGCGCGGCGCTCAGCGTGCCATTCTGGTTGCTCAGGGTCTGGCTCGTATTGACCGTCAGATTACGGCTGGCCACCACCGTCTTGCCGGTGTTGTTGAGGTTCTGCGCGCTGAGGCTCACATCACCGTTGGCGTTGCGGCTGGTGTCGGCATTAACGCCGGCCTCGATGATGCCGTTGTTGGTCAGCACACCGCCGGCGCTCAGCACGATGCTGTCCCGGGCCGCGAGGGTTTGCTGGTTAGTCAGGTTGCCTTGGGTTTGTACGTTGACGGCGGTGCCGGCGTAGACCGGGCCGCGCGCTTCGAGGCTGGCGGCTTTGACGTTGACTGCACCGTTCGTGGCGGATGTGTCGACAAGACTCAAG
>Ga0105244_10002497_pt1 | contig 13832 bp, 10 predicted proteins | sample KBSM44metaG_FD_80423 | JGI IMG/M metagenome (GOLD analysis project Ga0105244, IMG submission 80423) | Miscanthus rhizosphere microbial communities from Kellogg Biological Station, Michigan, USA - KBS M4-4 metaG | ecosystem: Host-associated > Plants > Roots > Rhizosphere > Soil | place...
CGATTCCCCTGGCCCGGGTGTTGACCGAAGGCGACTGGTCAATGCCGGTGATTGATGCGGTGAGCCAGAGCTACGGCATACCGCTAACTCGGCATATCGTGCAGACCGGCTGTGGCGCGCGTGACAGCGGCCTGTGGCCCGAGCACCTTGCGCAGCCTGACGCACGGCATGCCGAGGACGCCTGCAAGCGCGTCGCCCAGTTGTGCGCCTCGGTCGGCAAGCCGCACGTGCTCGATGTGTTGCCCGGTTTCGACAGCTACAGCACCGACGGTCGGCCGATGCTGGGGTTCTGTGCCGAGCGCAGCCCGGTGTATCTGGCCGCAGGCATGTCCGGGCTGGGCTTCAAGTTTGCGCCCGGCGTGGCGCACATTGCGGTCGAGCAACTGCGCAGGCATCTGGCCGGAGCTGACCGCGCTTGCTCTGGCTGGTCGGCATTGTCGCCAGGCAGGTCGATGCCGGGCTTTTCAGCACAAGGCCTCGCGCTGGCGAGCGTGCAGTCATGACGTCCTCGATCAAATCGCGCCTGCCGGGCTTGCGAGTCGGGGTCAGCGCTCTGTTCGACCCCGACGACACGCCGCATGCACGGACATTCTTGAGGGCGCTGGCGGTGGCGCGCAATGGCATGCCGGGGCTCGAGCGGGTGCAGTGGCTCTTCCTCGACGACGCTGCCGATGCCGTTCGCGGTGCCGATGTGGCCCGGCAAATGATCGACTGGAAGGCCGATCTGGTCATCGGTCATTTCTCTTCGGATGCCGCCGTCGCTGCCGCGCCGCTGTATCGACACGCCGGCATTGCCCTGCTGACCCCCGCGGCGACGATCGATTGCCTGACCCTGGAGTATCACAACGTCTTTCGTTTCTGCCCCTCGGACCGGCAACTGGCGGCGGAGCTGGTCCGCTGGCTGGCGACTCGTCAGTGGCCGCGCGTGCATGTTCAGGCCGACGACAGTGCTCACGGTCGGGCCTTGTGCGTCGCCATCAGCGCGGCACTGGCCAGTGCCGGTTCGCAACGTGTCGACGAGCTCGACCAGGCCGATGTCGAGGTGTTTGCCGGACGCCTCAAACCCAGTCGCGAGCACTGGCAAGCGCGGCGGCAAGCGGGCAGTACTCGACCGCTGGTGCTGACCGACGACGCTGCCTCGCCGTATCTGGGGCGCGCCGCAGCGCACGACAGCAACACCTTCGTGATCGGCTTCGGAGCCCCCGGCAGCGCCGAACATCGCTGTCAGGCCCAGGCACTGCACCGGTCGCTGTTCGCTGCCGAACCGCAGACCTACTTTCGCGAAAGCCTGCTGATGCTTTACGTGCTGGCCGAGGTGGCTCGCAGCGCTCTTCGCGCCGCACAACTGCCTGACGCACTTCGGCACAGCACCTTCAACACACCGCTGGGCGCGGTCAGCTTCGATCAGGGTGAGCTGCGCAACGCGACGACCTGCCTCTGGACGCCAGGCCCCACCGGGCTGAGCCGCATCACCTCATAGCACCCAGAACACCGCTTTACACCAACTCTAAGGACAGGAACTTCATGGGTAACTCGACACCACACACCTTGCATTCGGACGCCGTCTGTATCGGCTTCGGTCCGGCCGGTATCGCGCTGGCCTGCGCGTTTGCCGATGCGCGGGAGGCCAATGACCCGCTGGGCGCGCTGTCCGTTCGCTATCTGGAGGCCGCGCAGGACAGCCAATGGCATCGCGAACTGCTGCTGGCCGGAACGGACATCAACCATCACGTATTTCGCGATCTGGTGACCCCGCGTAATCCACGCAGCCGCTTCTCGTTCGCCATGTACCTCAAGGAACACGGGCGAATGTTCGATTTCGGCCTGCTGGGCCGCCCGGCCAGTCGCCATGAATGGTCGGACTATCTGGCCTGGGTCGCCGCACAGGTGGACAGTCAGACCTGCTTCAACACGCCGGTCACAGGCATTGACCCGGTGCTGCGTTACGGACGCCTGCATGAACTACGCGTATGCACGCCGGATACCAGCTTCACGACGCGCAATGTCGTGCTGTCCAGCGGCAGTGCGCCGCGTATTCCGCACGCGTTCCAGGCGCTGATCGGCCCGACGCTGTTTCACACGTCGCAGTTTCTGAGCCGCCTGCAAGCCTTTGGCGAGCAGTTGCCCAAGCGCTGGCTGGTGCTCGGTTCGGGGCAGAGCGCCAGTGAATCGGTGCTGGAACTGGTCAGCCGCGACCCCAACATCGAGGTGCATTCAGTGCATCGCTCGGCTGGTTTCAAACTCACCCAGTTGGGCCAGTTCCCCAACCGGGTATTCGCTCCGGATCACGTCGATTATTTCCATAGCCTGGACCCCGCGGCGCGGCAGCGTTTTCTCGACTGGAGCCGCTCGACCAATTACGCAGGGATTGATCCGGACGAAAGCCAGAAGCTGTTTTCGTTGATCTACGAAGACGCCATCGCTGGTCGCAAGCGCCTGCAGACCTACGCCTACAGCGTGATCAGCGCCATCGAGCCCGTCGCCGAGGGCTACCGGGTCGAGCTGACCGACACGTTCAGCCAGCGCACTCAGGTGCTGGAGGTCGACGCCGTGGTGCTCGGCACCGGGTATCAGCACTACCTGATACCGCCGTTGTTGAGTGGTTTGCAGCCATGGCTGCAGGCCGATGTCGACGGGGGGCTGCTCATCGATCGGGATTATCGGGTCGCCACTCAAGGCGAGTGCGACGTGAATATCTGGGTCAACGGTCTTTCCGAACGCAGTCACGGAATCAGTGACAGTCAGTCGTTTTCACTGATGGCGTTGCGCGCCGAGCGTATCGCCACGGCCCTTCAGGAGGTTGTAGCACCGGCCGCCGAACCCTTGCTGGCACAGTGGAAGTGAAGCCCATGTACAACTCTCTTTGCGAAATCGTTCACGATCAGACCTTCCTCAAGGTGACTGGCCTGGGGGCCGATTTTTTCCTGAAAATGGAATCACTCAACCCGGCAGGCTCGATCAAGCTCAAGACTGCCGTGGGGTTGATCAATGACCTTCAGGCGCGAGGGCTGCTGGGCCCGGACACGATTCTGATCGAGTCCTCATCGGGCAATCTCGGGGTGGCGCTGGCGATGATCTGTGCTGAACGGGGCATCCCGTTTACCTGCGTGGTCGACCCCAACAGCTCCAGCCACAACATCCGCATGATGCGCAGCTACGGCGCCGAGGTCATCCAGGTCGAAATCCCGGACGCCAACGGCGGCTTCCTCGGGACGCGTATCGAGCTGATTCGTGAAAAAGTGGCCAGCGACCCGCGCTATGTCTGGCTCAATCAATACGAGAATGCGGCCAACCCGCGTGCCCATGCGCTAACCACAGCGCGTTCGATCAGCCAGCATTTCGGCCATGTGGATTATGTGTTCGTCGGTGCCGGGACCACTGGCACGCTGATGGGCTGTGTCCAGCATTTTCAGCGGCATCACCCGACCACCAGAATCATTGCCGTCGACAGCGTCGGTTCGGTGACCTTTGGCACTCCGGCCAGCCGTCGCTTCATACCGGGACTGGGCACCAGCCAGCATCCGCCAATCTTCAAGGCTGATGGTATTTACGCGCTGGAAATGGTCCCGGAATCCCGTACCGTCGCCATGTGCAGAATCCTGGCGCGCAGCAAGGGCCTGCTGGTCGGCGGGTCCACCGCAACGGTGATCGCTGCGGTGCATGCCTGGCGCGAGCGCATCGAGCCCGGTTCAGTGGTCGTGGCGTTGTCGCCGGACTGGGGCGAGCGCTACCTGGATACTCTTTACGATGATCAGTGGGTCGAGCAGCGTTTTGGCCATGAAGTGCTGAGCATGACCTTGGCGGATCTTTCCTCATCAGAGGCTGCAACATCTCCGGGAAGCGTGGAAACGCCTTCGCGAGCAAGCTCGCTCCTACAGAATGGGTGTGTAAAGGTCGTGCGCGCGCACGCAACGCCTTGTGGGACCGAGTTTGCTCGCGAAGACGGCGGTTCAGTCGCAGCGCCTTCGGGTGCAAGCGCGCTTGCGCAGGAGCAGAGTTCAACCTTCTGGCTGGCCGCCGAGCGGCTGAAGCGGTCGGCTTTCCATGTGGTCGACGGTGAGGTGGTTGCACGCCTGCTGGCGGCAGACCCGCTGGCCTGTATCGATGACGTTCAGACGGCGTATCTGGCCCATGAGGCTGGCCAGACCATCAATCCCGACAGTTACTTTCTGCGCTTTGCGCAGGCACCGGCCAATCGCATCATTGCCTTGCCCGCCAGCCTGTCGGGCGAGCAGCCAATCAGTGGCATCAAATGGATTTCCAGCTTTCCGGGCAATATCGACACGGGCCTGCAGCGCGCCTCGGCAGTGCTGATCCTCAACGATCCACTGACCGGCTATGCCTTTGCCTGTCTGGAAGCCTCGCGCATCAGCGCCATGCGCACGGCAGCCTCGGCGGTGCTTGGGGCGCGCTGGATGAACCGCCAGCAGCGTCATGTCGGACGAATGTCGTTCATCGGTGCCGGTTTCATTGCCCGCACCATCCTCGACATGTTCGTCAGCGATGGCTGGACGATGGAGGCCGTCAGCGTCTTCGATCAGCACCATGACTCGGCGCTGGCGCTGGTCGGGCATGCTGCCAGTCGCCATGGACTGCACAGCGAGCCGAGCGACCTGGTGACGTGCCTGCAAGCCGATGTGGTGGTGTTCGCCACTACCGCGCCAAGCCCTTATGTACTGGAGCCGGTGTTTCAGGCGGGGCAACTGGTGCTGAACATCTCGTTGCGCGATCTGGGGCCGGAGGTCATTGCCCAGGCCAACAACATCCTCGATGACGTCGAACACTGCCTCAAGGCTCAGACCTCGCCTGACCTTGCCGTGCAGCAGTATCAGCATCGCTCGTTCATTACCGGGACGCTGGCACAGCTGATGACCGGGCAAGTGGAGCTGAGTCCGGACAAGGCTTCGATCTTTTCGCCGTTCGGGCTCGGCGTGCTGGACCTCGCCGTGGGGCAGCGGGTGTATCGCCAGGCGGTGGCCGAGTGCAGCGCTTTGCCGGTGCCGCAGTTCTTCTTTGAATCGGTGCGCTGGTGATGGCCATGCACACGCATACCGTCGCCATTATCGGCATGGGCTCACGCGGGTTGAGCATTCTGGAGCAGTTGATCGGCATGAGTCGCCAAGACGTGCAGCAACCGCTGCGTATCGAGGTGTTCGATCCGCAGCCGCCGGGCAGCGGGCTGCACTTTGCGCAGCAGCCGGATTACCTGATGCTCAACACCATGGCTGGTCAATTGTCAGCGTTTTCTTCGGCATTCCCGGCGTGCGAACCGCCAGGCCCGACCTTTTTGCAATGGTGCAGCCGTGAGGATGTACGCCTGGACGCGCGCGGTCATGTCAGCCTGGACGGGCAGGGCAGAGCGGTGGCATTTGGCGACTTCGTGCCGCGTGCATTGCTCGGGCGCTATTTGCAGGACAGTTACCGTTTCCTGCTGCAACGCTGCCCGGCACATGTGCAGGTGCGTCACCACACCGAGCAGGTGCTGAGCGGCCAGCCAAGGTCGCAAACGCCGGGTTTCCGGCTGCGCACCGGCAGCGCGGTAATGGACGTCGACGGCGTATTCCTCACCAGCGGACACGCACCTGAAAACCCCGCGCAGCAGGACGTCGGCGATTGCGTGGTCATCGAAGGCCTGGGACTCACGGCCATGGACACGCTGGCCCATCTGACTGAGGGGCGCGGCGGGCGCTACGTGCGCGATGGTGGCTTTGCCGGCTGGCGCTACCTGCCGTCCGGACGCGAGCCCAGGGTGCTGATGTATTCGCGTAGCGGATTGCCGTTTCATGCCAGGCCGCAATGGCATGCCTGCCGTCACGCACCGTTGCCAAGGCTGTTTTTTACGGCCGATGCCATAGCCCGTTTGCGCGAGCAGAGGGAAGGCGGGCGGCTCGACTTTCGCGCCGATGTGCTGCCCCTGATCAAGGATGAGATGCGTGCCGTGTTTTATCAGGCCAGGGTCCGGATGGAGGCGCCTGGGCGATTGGACTCTATTCAGCGCCTGCTGCGCGAGTCAATCACCAGATCGGCAGTGTTTGCCCGTCTGGCAGAGCAATGGGGTGCATTCGATCCTGAGCACTGGCTGAGCACTCAGACCTGGTCTGGCGCCGAAGACTCGTATGGACCGTGGTTTGTCGACTGGATCAAACGTGACCTGGCCCTGAGTCGGCTGGGCACCGCGCACAGCCCTATCTGTCAGGCGCTGGAGGTCTGGCGCGATTATCGCGACCTGTTGCGTCTGGTCGCTGATCGCAACGGCCTGACTGAATCCTCGACGTTGGAGTTCTATGGCGTATGGGCGGGGCTGAGCAATCGTCTGGTCGGTGGGCCGCAGAAGGAACGCCATGAGGACCTGCTGGCGCTGATCGAAGCCGGGGTCGTGACGCTCTTGCCGCCGATGAGTGACGTGCAGGAGCCGCATAACTGCCTGTCTGCCCGCGTTGCCCACAGCGGCGTGTCGGGCAGTCGTCAGGGGTTGATCAACGATCTGCGCGAGCGCGGGCTGATTCGCGCCGCCCATGCCTGGCCTGCCGATGGCATCGACACCGACGCAGTGGGCCGCGCAATCGGTCGCGACGGTGAGGTGCAGCAGCGGCTATGGGTTCTCGGGCCCGCCGTGGAAGGCTGCACGTTCTACAACCACTACATACCGACACCTGACCCGTGCTGTCGCGCGCTGATCGAGGCGCGCCGGGCGGTCGAGTCCTGCCTGGATACGCTGACAAACACAACTTCAAGTGGCATCACATTTCAGTTGAATAAAGCTATTCAAGCCATTAATTAAAAAGGAATTATTGCCATGTACGAAATCACGTTGCTGACCGCTCTCGCTGGCGCGTTCATCGTGCTGATCATCAGCCCCGGTCCGAATTTTCTGGTGATCACCCAACTCTCGTTCAGCCAGTCGCGGCAGCAGGGTATCTGTGCCGGGCTGGGCGTGGCCTCGGGCAGCATTCTCTGGGCCTTGCTGGCCGCCACCGGGTTGGGGCTGGTGTTTCAACAGTTGCCATGGCTGCAACCGACCCTGCAATTGCTCGGCGGTGCCTACCTCACCTGGCTCGGCAGCAAAAGCCTGCGCAGTGCCGGCAGCCAGCCCAAACCCAGGGACATCGCTGCGCTGGGCATTGGCAGTCTGAGCCGTGCCTATCGGTTCGGTCTGCTGACCAACCTGACCAATCCCAAGGCACTGGCGTTCTACACCAGCGTGTTCACCACCGTGACCACGCCAGGCATGCCGATGTGGGTGCGCACTGCGGGTGTGTCGATCATCGCGGTACTGGCGATTTCCTGGTTCGTGCTGCTCGCCACGCTGTTTTCGATACCTGCGGTACAGGCGCGCTATCAACGCATGAAGAAGGCCATCGACATCGTCACCGGCCTGTTCATGATCGCTTTCGGCCTGCGCCTGCTGATCGGTTTGCTGCCTGCTGGCTTCATCCACTGAAATCATCTGTAAAGGAATACCTGAATGCATCGCAACGACTGGCACTACCCGACTTCCATCCGCGCAGGCGCAGGACGCGTCAACGAACTGGCCGACGCCTGCAGGGTGACCGGCATACAACGTCCGCTGCTGATCACCGACAGCTTTCTGGGCAGCACCGACATGATCGCCAGCGCCGTAGAGGACTGCCGTAGTCAGTTGGGCCACTGCGGCCTGTTTGACCGGGTCAAGGGCAACCCGACCGGCACCAACGTCGCCGAGGGGCTGCACGCTTACAGAACCGGTGGCTACGACGGTGTGATTGCGTTTGGCGGCGGCTCGGCGCTGGACGCTGCCAAGGCAGTCGCGCTGATGTCGGGCCAGACCCGCCCGTTATGGGATTTCGAAGACATCAACGACAACCACCTGCGCGCCGATCCGGCTGGCATTGCGCCGGTGATTGCGCTGCCGACGACGGCCGGGACCGGCTCTGAAGTCGGGCGTGCGTCAGTGATTACCGATGAACAGGCGCAGGTCAAACGCACCATCCTGCACATTCGCATGATGCCGCGCATCGCGATTCTGGATGCCACGCTGACACTCGACCTACCCAGGCACCTGACCGCCGCCACCGGCGCCGATGCCTTGACCCACTGCATGGAGTCCTGGTGTTCGCCGGCCTGGCACCCCATGGCCGAAGCGGTTTCGGTCAAGGGCATGCAGATGATCAAGGCGTTTCTACCGCGTGTCGTCGCCGACGGGCAGGACCTTGAGGCGCGGCAGCAGATGCTGGTGGCCTCCAGCCTTGGCGCTGCTGCATTTCAGCGCGGTCTGGGCGGCGTACACGCGATCGCCCAGAGCCTTGGGGCGCTCTACGATCAGCATCACGGCTTGCTCAACGCAATCCTGCTGCCCTATGTGCTGGAGGCCAATCGTTCGGTGCTGCAGACGCAAATGGACGATCTGGCGGTTTACCTGCGGTTGCCGTCGCCCGGCTTCTCCGGGGTGATGGACTGGCTGCTGACGCTGCGCGAGCAGATTGGCATTCCACATACGCTGAGCGAGATCGGCATCGATGATCGCGAAGCCGAGCGCGTCGGGCGGATGGCTTTCGTCGATGGCTGCTCGCACACCAACCCGATTCGCCATTCGGCGCAGGTCTACGCGCAGATTTTCAGCCGCGCTGTGAGGGGCGAGTGAACCATGGCCGCCCTGACGAGGCGGGCATACAGCGTCTTGACCAGGTCTGGCGGGGATTCGTCGAGCCGGGCCGGATCGTCGGCGGGGTGCTGTTGCTGGCTCGCCAGGGCCGTCTGGAATACGCCAGTGCACGCGGTTGGGCGGATCGCGAGCAGCAGCTTCCGGTCACCCGCCACACGCGTTTTCGCCTGGCCTCACTGACCAAGCTGTTGACCTCGGTTGCGGTGTTGCGGCTCTGCGAACGGGGTGTGTTGGATCTGCAGGCTTCGGTGACTCATTGGTTGCCAGCCTTTCGACCGCATCTGGCCAATGGCCGCGAACCGTCCATCACGCTGCAGCACCTGCTGTCGCACACGTCGGGTTTGAGCTACGGCTTTGAGCAGGCGCCCGAGAATGCCTATCAGCGGGCCGGGGTGTCGGACGGGCTGGACCGGGTCCCGTTCGACCTGCAGGAAAATCTGACACGTTTGGCGCGTGTGCCCTTGCTCTTCGAGCCCGGCAGCGCCTGGGGATATTCGCTGGCCACTGATGTGCTGGGTGCAGTGGTCGAACAGGCCACTGGCCTGAAGTTGTCAGAAGCCATCGATAAATGGGTCACCGTACCGTTGCGCATGCACGCGACCTCATTCAGGCACCTGCCGGAACATCCGCTGGCCAGCGCGTACAAGGATGGGCTCAGCGGCCCGCAGCGTATCGCCGACGAGGATGAGGTGCTGCTCGCCAGCGGCAAGGCGCAGCTGTCCGCAGCTCGCGCCTTTGACACCGGTGCGTATGAGTCGGGCGGTGCGGGAATGCTGGGCACGGCTGATGACTATCTTCGGCTGCTCGAATGCCTGCGTCTCGGCGGCGCGCCGCTCTTGAGAGAAACCAGTACCGCACGCTTGCTGGGCAATGCGATTGGCCAGACGAGCATCGCCAGCCGCGGACCCGGCTGGAGGTTCGGGTTGGGGCCGATGATTCTCACCGATCCAGTGCTCGCCGGGCAGCGGCAGGGCGCAGGGACCTGGTCATGGTGCGGCCTGTATGGCAGCCATTACTGGGTCGATCCGCATGCTGCGCTGAGCATGGTGGTCCTGACCAATACAGCGGTTGGCGGCGCGTGGGGCGAATTTGCCGACGCGATCGTCGATGCGCTTTACCCCGAGCCTGCGGTCAGGCCCGGGCGAATTGCTTGCGGTAGCTGCTCGGGCTGATGCCCACCAGATTGCGGAAGTGCCGGCGAAACGACTCTTCGGAGCCGAAGCCGGCGCGGTCCACCACTTCGTTCAGGCGTAATTTCGACGATTCCAGCAGTTCCTTGGCGTAGGCAATGCGCTCACCGAGCAACCAGTCGTAAGGCGTCAGCCCGGTGCTTTCCATGAAGCTGCGGTGCAAGGTACGGGTACTGAGCGCCGCCCTGGAGGCCATCTCCTTGATGGTATGCGGGCGCTGCAAGTCGCTGCGAATCCAGTCCATCAGGTTGGAAATCGGCCCGTCGCTGGCCGATACCAGTTGCCGGGATGCGTATTGCGATTGTCCGCCTTCGCGATGAGGCGGGATGACCATGCGCTGCGCGACCATGTTGGCGACGCGCGAGCCGTGATCGTTGCGCACCAGGTGCAACATCATGTCCAGCCCGGCGGCCGAGCCTGCTGCGGTGACGATGCTGCCCTGATCCACATAGAGTTCGTTGGGCTGAATGGTCAGGCCAGGGTACATGGTGGCCAGCAGGTCGGTGTAGCGCCAGTGGGTCGTCACCTTGTGCCCGTCGAGCAGACCCGCCGCCGCCAGGACGAAGGCCCCGGTACAGATCGAGCAGATTCGCGCGCCGCGTGCATGAGCCGCCTGGAGCTGTTCGATGAGCCGTTGCGGAACCGCGGATTCCACCCCTCGCCAGCCCGGCACGATGATGGTGTCGGCGTTTTCCAGCAGCACCTCGCCGGGTGTCGGCACGATAATGATGCCCCCGGCAGCGGTGATCGGTCCGTCGTCGACCGGGAACGTCGCGAACTCGTACCAACTGACGCCCAGCTCGGGTCTTTTCAGCGCAAAGACTTCCACCGTGCAGCCAAATTCGAAGGTACACAGCTGGTTATAGATGAGTGCGACAACGAGATGATTTTTCATGGCGCGATGTTACCGGATATTGGCATTTCAGCCAGTAGTTTGGCGTGATGCTACTGAGTAATCTGCTCTGTGTCACCGCTGAAACCCGCTTAACCCTCACTATGATGCAAGTGGTCTGCCATGCAGGCCCTGGAGCCAACTCGTGCCACTCAATATCGGTATCTACGTTTATGACGACGTCGAGGTTCTCGACTTCGCTGGCCCCTATGAAGTATTCACCACCGCAACCCGCATGCACGCTCGCAACAGCCGTGATGACCGGCAGTTGTTCAACGTATTCACCATCGGCCGCAGCACCGCGCCGGTGCGTGCCCGCGCCGGCCTCAAGGTCGATCCGGATTTCTCGATCAACGACCATCCGGCCGTCGACTGCCTGATCGTTCCGGGTGGCGTCGTGACCGCCGAACTGGAAAAACCCGACGTGATTCACTGGATCAGCGATCAGTCGGAGCCTGGCCGCGTGGTCGCTGCCGTGTGCACCGGCGCCTTCCTGCTGGCCAGGACCGGCAAGCTGGCCGGCAAGCAAGTGACTACGCATTGGGAAGACATCGACGACCTCAAGGAAATGTTCCCGTCGGTGGACGTGCTCAGCACGCTGCGCTGGGTCGATGAGGGCTCGTTCGTGACATCGGCAGGTATTTCTGCCGGTATCGACATGAGCCTGCACCTGGTCGAGCGCCTGCACAGCCGTGAACTGGCCGAACGCACGGCGCTGCAAATGGATTTCGACTGGACCGAGAACGACTGAGTCATTCAGTCGCGCTGCGGATACCCCTGAAGAGGCTATGTGCCCGAAATGTGCATAGCCAGCGCTTCAACGCGATAGCCAGCGTTCGCTTTACCCCCGCTTGAGACATTCATTCGAATGGCCGATAACCCGGCCAGATCGGTGTTTCGGCGGGGGTTTCCTGTATTCCCGAGCCTTTGGCTCAGCGGCAGGGCCGCACCCACCTTTGCAAAACCAGAGTGCAGGACACATGAAAACCCACTTCTTCAAAGTCGTTCAAACCGTTGCACAGCACGGTTCGTTCTCGGAGGCCGCCGCCATTCTGGGCTGCAGCCAGTCGAACATCAGCTATGCCATCAAGGAGGTCGAAGATTTCTTCGAAAAACGCCTGTTCATTCGCAGCCGCACAGGCTGCACGCTCACCCCTGAAGGCAAGGTCATCAGCCAGACCCTGGGAAATATCATGGCCACGCTCGAACAACTAAAAAAAATGGGGTCAGTGGTAGCGTCACCATTCATTATCACTCGCACATCCGCGAGACCGGCCTGAGTGCCTCGCTGGACTTTCTCGCCCATCATTACCCCGATATCCATCTGAACGTGCTGCACCGCAGCGAACAGAATCCGTCGCTGGACGCATTGATAAAGGGCGTGGCCGATATCCTCATCCTGCCGGCTACTGTGCTGGACGAGCATTATCTCGAACACCATTGCTGGTCGGACCATTACGTACTGGTAGCGGCGCGAAGCAAGCAGGGCGCCGCGCAGTGTTTCGCCGAACTTGCGCAGGTGTCGCGCTATGTGGCCTGGCGGCATCCTGGGGTGGAGCGCCTGCACCAGCAACTGGCATCGGCACAGCTACGGCTCAGCCAACGCGGCGAGCTCAGTTGCCTGGACACGCTGCTGGACCTGGTCGCCAAGCGCCATTGCATCTCGATTGTGCCCAGCGCGCTGTTGAGCGGGCGGCTTCGCGAGCTGGAATCTATCCCGCTGCCGCTGACCGTGAGGCGCCAGATCAGCGTCGTGGCGCGGCCTGCTTCATTGTTGTCCAACGCCGCCAATGCCGTGGTTCAGGCACTCAAGAAACCACCGGCCTCGAACACTCGGCCTGATTGACGGAGGTGTCGCAAAACGTTGTCACAGTGCCCTTAACGAGCGTTTGACCGCGACATGAATGCAACGAATCGGGCCGGCAAGGCTCATATCCGTAAGCAATACATTCAGGACGCTCCGCATGCGGGGCGTCTCAGGTCGCCGATTCGAGAGGAAGACTGAACGCTATGACGATACCGGACAAGCAATACGTGGACTGGCTGGTCGAGCAATCGATGCTTAACGCCGCAAGACAGCGCGCCAAGACCTATTCGGGGCAGGGCAGGCTCTGGCAGCGTCCTTTCGCCCTTGCGCGTCCCAGAGACGCCTCCGCTATCGCCTCGGTCTGGTTTACCGCCTACCCGGCCTCCATCGTCACCCGTGAAGGTGGCTCGGTGCTTGAAGCACTGGGTGATGAAACGCTGTGGCATGCACTGTCGGAAATCGGCATTCAGGGCATTCATAACGGCCCGCTCAAGCTCTCCGGCGGACTGAAGGGGCGTGAGCGCACGCCGAGCATCGATGGCAACTTCGACCGCATCAGTTTCGGCATCGACCCGGACCTGGGTACCGAAGCACAACTGTTGAGCCTGTCGCGCATTGCCGCAGCGCACAACGCGGTGATCATCGATGACATCATTCCGTCGCACACCGGCAAGGGCGCAGACTTCCGCCTGGCCGAGATGGCGTACGAGGATTATCCCGGTTTGTTCCACATGGTCGAGATCCGTGAGGAAGACTGGCAGCTGTTGCCTGAAGTGCCAGCCGGCCGCGATGCGGTCAACCTGATGCCCGATGTGGTGGATCAGCTGCGCGACAAGCACTACATCGTCGGCCAGCTGCAACGGGTGATCTTCTTCGAGCCTGGGGTCAAGGAAACCGACTGGAGCGCCACCGACGTGGTACACGGCGTCGACGGCAAGGCCCGCCGCTGGGTCTACCTGCATTACTTCAAGGACGGCCAGCCCTCCTTGAACTGGCTGGACCCCAGCTTTGCCGCGCAGCAGATGATCATCGGTGACGCGCTGCATGCCATCGATGTCATGGGCGCCCGGGTGTTACGTCTGGACGCCAACGGCTTCCTTGGCGTCGAACGTCGCGCCGAAGGCACCGCCTGGTCGGAAAGCCATCCGCTGTCGATCACCGGCAACCAGCTTCTGGCTGGTGCGATCCGCAAGGCGGGCGGCTTCAGCTTCCAGGAGCTGAACCTGACCATCGATGACATTGCCTCCATGGGGCAGGGTGGCGCGGATCTGTCCTACGACTTCATTACCCGGCCGGCCTATC
>Ga0105244_10002500_pt1 | contig 13824 bp, 8 predicted proteins | sample KBSM44metaG_FD_80423 | JGI IMG/M metagenome (GOLD analysis project Ga0105244, IMG submission 80423) | Miscanthus rhizosphere microbial communities from Kellogg Biological Station, Michigan, USA - KBS M4-4 metaG | ecosystem: Host-associated > Plants > Roots > Rhizosphere > Soil | place: Michigan...
AGATATACCAGAACGCCCACGCCATCAGCGGGAAGGGCAGCAGCGCGATGCAGGCCAGGCGCCAGTCGACGCCGAGCAGCATCACGCCCAGCACCATCACCAGCGTGAGCGCGCCGTCGAAACCGGCCAGCATCGCCTCGCCGGCGGCCATTTCGATGGCGTCGATATCGTTGGTGGCCAGCGCCATCAGATCGCCGGTGCGCTGGCGCTGGTAGAAGGCCGGGCCTTGCAGCGTCATGCGGGTGTAGAGGCGGGTGCGCAGCGAGACGCCGAGCTGATAGGCGGCGCCGTACAGAATCTGGCGCCAGCCGACGCGCAGGAAGTAAATGCCGATGCCGATCAACAGCAGCGCGCCGATATCCATCAGCAGCGCGTTGCCGGACAGGGTGTGATTGGCCAGCCCGTCGATCATGGCGCCGACCTTGCGCGGCACCATGACCGTGAGAACGGCGACGCCGGTCAGCATGGCGCCGGACAAGAGATAAGCGCGGCTGTGCTGGCGGACGAATCCGCCGATCAGCCGGGAGAGTTTAGACATGTTGCCTCGGGATTGCGTGTAGTCCGCTAGGATACACAAAAATCCGGGGCGCGGTTTGGGGCGAGCTTACTTCTTGGCTTTAGGTGCGGCCTTGGCTGGCTTGCTGTCCGCCGCCAGGGCGATGGGCTTCGGTGGCACTTCCGGGAACGACGGCTTGATGTCGGCTTTGACTTCGATGAAGGTGTCTTCTTCCGGAATCGGCGCCGCGATTGGTTTTGGCGTTTTCGGGGCTTTGGGCGTCGGGGCGGCGACCGGTTCGTTGGCAGCTACGGCTTCCACTGCTGCACTCACGGCGGCAGCCAGGGCCGGCGGCGTTTTGACCGGGGTGGTGGCTTTGGTGGCGGCCAGTTCGGTCACTTGTTTGAAGCTGCTCTGGGCGCTCTTGATCAGTTCGTTCTGGGCGCTGGTGGCAATGCTGTACAGCTCGCGGCCGTAGGCCAGCAGGCCGTCGAAGCTAGGCGCCTCCGCCGCGTTCAGGCTGAAGAATTCTTTCGGATCGGTGGCGGTCAGCAGCTTTTTGGCGGCGGCCGAGGATTTTTCCACCGAGGCTTTGGTGGTGCTCAGGTTCAGCGCGATGACTTTCTCGGCGCTGCCCACAGCCGTGCTGGCCAGGGTGCTGAGGATGTTGAACTGGGCTTCAAGTTGCGATTTCGTGGCTGCGGAAAACTGTTCGGTGATCGAAGACATGGTTTCTCCTGAAATTATGATGCAACGCAATAAGTCCATTCTAGCGACGATTTTCTGGCTTGGAAAGTTATTTTTTCTACCATGACGCTGGGTGTGTACGCATCGCAATTAATGCAATGCAACAATTGGTGTATTTTGGTGAAAATGCCTACAATGGTTTTACTTTAAATCAAGGGAGTGCTTGATGGATGTCGTGATTCGCAACGCCAATCTGGCCGACGGGCAGCACGGCGTCGACGTTGCTGTCGAAGGGGGGCGCATTGCCGCGGTCGGCCCGCGCCTGCCGCTGATGGCGGCGCAGGAGATCGACGCCGGCGGCGACCTGCTCACCGCGCCGTTTGTCGACGCCCACTTCCACATGGACGCCACGCTCAGCTATGGCCTGCCGCGCGTCAATGCGTCCGGCACGCTGCTCGAGGGCATCGCGCTGTGGGGCGAGCTCAAGCCGCATCTTACCCAGCAAGCGCTGATCGAGCGCGCACTGCAGTATTACGACTGGGCGGCGGCGCGCGGCCTGCTGGCGATCCGCTCCCATGTCGATATCTGCGACGACCGCTTGCTGGCGGTGGAAGCACTGCTGGAGGTCAAGCGTCTGGTCGCGCCTTACATCGATTTGCAGCTGGTGGCCTTCCCGCAGGATGGCGTGCTGCGCGCGCCCAACGCTCTCATCAATCTCAAGCGCGCGATTGCGATGGGCGTGGACGTGGTGGGCGGCATCCCGCACTTTGAACGCACCATGGCCGAGGGCGCGGAATCGGTGCGCATCCTGTGCGAGTACGCCGCCGACCAGGGGCTGATGGTGGACATGCATTGCGACGAGTCCGACGATCCGCTGTCGCGCCACATTGAAACGCTGGCTTACCAGAGCAACCGCCTTGGTCTGCACGGCCGCGTGGCCGGCTCGCACCTGACCTCCATGCATTCGATGGACAACTATTACGTCAGCAAGCTGTTGCCGCTGATGCGCGAGGCGGGGGTGGCGGCCATCGCCAATCCGCTCATCAATATCACGCTGCAAGGCCGCCACGACACCTACCCGAAACGGCGCGGCATGACGCGCGTGCCGGAGTTGCTGGCGGCCGGCATCCCGGTCGCCTTTGGCCACGATTGCGTGATGGACCCCTGGTACAGCCTGGGCTCGGGCGACATGCTGGAAGTGGCCCACATGGGCCTGCACGTGGCGCAGATGACCGGGCAGGACGCCATGCGCGAATGTTTCCGCGCCGTCACCGCCACCCCGGCCGCCATCCTCGGGCTGGAAGGCTACGGCGTCGCGCCCGGCTGCCACGCCGACCTGGTGCTGCTCGATGCGGCCGATCCGGTGGAAGCGATCCGCCTGCGCGCAGCCCGCCGCATGGTGATGCGGCGCGGGAAAATCATCGCCGAATCGCCGCGCGCGCAAGCCCGCCTCGATTTGCCGGGCCGCCCCGAGCAGGTGAATTTCCGATTGGGCCGCTAACTGGACTTGCTCCCCGAAATACATGACAATTGGACACTGTTTAAAGCGCGTGGAGTTATCTTGAAAGAAATCGCCATCCGACCCGCAACCGAGGCCGATTTCGGCACCATGTGGGAAATATTTCAGGAACTGATCGCCAGCGGCGACACCTATTATTTTGCCGCCGACACCAGCCGCGAAGATTGCCACGCCTACTGGTTCGGCCCTGGCGTGCAGAGCTATGTCGCCATCCTCAACGGCGAACGCCTGGTCGGCATGTACCGCCTGATGCCCAACCAGCGCGACCGCGGTTCGCACGTGGCCAACGCCTCCTTCATGGTGAGCCCGGCCGCGCAGGGCGTCGGCGTCGGCAAGCTGCTGGGCGCCGACTGCATCGAGCGCGCCCGCAACGAAGGCTACCTGGCGATGCAGTTCAACTACGTGGTCAGTTCCAATATGCCCGCCGTGCTGCTGTGGAAGAAGCTGGGCTTCTCCATCGTGGGCACCTTGCCGCGCGCTTACCGTCATCAATATCTCGGCTATGTGGACGTCTACGTGATGTACCAATTGCTGGCAGACCCCACCCACTGGCCGGAAGCATGAAAATACTGGAAACCCAACGCCTCACCCTGCGCACCATCAACGCTGACGACGACCTGTTCTACTACGAGCTGGTCAACGACCCCACCTGGCTGGAACACATCGGCGACAAGGGCATCCGCACCGTGGCCGAAGCGCGTACCGCCATCCTCGACGGCCCGTGCGTGATGCAGCAGCGGCTCGGCCATTCGCTGTACGTGATGGAGCGCAAGAGCGACGGTTTGCCGCTCGGCCTGTGCGGCCTGATCAAGCGCGACAGCCTGCCCGAGGTCGATATCGGCTACGCCATCCGTCCGGCTTATTTCGGCCAGGGCTATACCTATGAGGCGGCGTCGGCCGTGGTGGCGTATGCGCGCGACGTGCTGCGCCTGCCGCGCCTGATGGGCATTACCAATCCGGCCAACACGGTGTCGATCAATCTGCTGGCCAAGCTGGGCCTGACCTTTGTCGAGCACAAGGTGCTGCCGCCGGATGGCCGTCCTACCAATATTTACTGCCGCGAGCTGTTGTAGCGGTGATAATCGGCTAGAATTTTCGCCCCTCCGTATTGGCATTTGTGCGGCACGCGCGCATGATGGATCACATCCATTGCCAAGGAGGTAACGATGAAACTCGCCAATCTCAAGATCGGCGTGCGTCTGGGGCTGCTGGGGGCGTTCTTCTTTGTAGCGCTGGCGGTGGTGGCTACCGCTGGCTGGCGCGCCCTCGACCGCAGCAACCAGCGCGCCGCCGAGGCCATGGCCCGCTCGGTCGCCATGAGCCAGGCCATCGACACCGCGCGCAGCGCGCAGGTGGAATTCAAGACCCAGGTGCAGGAGTGGAAGAACATCCTGGTCCGCGGTAACGATCCTGCCCAGCTGGACAAATACAGCAAGGCCTTCGTCAAAGGCGGCGAGAGCACCCGGGCCGAACTGCAGAAACTCGATGCGCTGCTCGACAAGCTTCAGCTCAGCACGCCGCTGGTGGATGAGGCCATCAAGACCCAGAATGAACTGGTCACGCGCTACATGGAAGCGCTGAAGAAATACGATTCCGCCAATCCCGAGAGCGCGCACGTGGTCGATGCGCTGGTCAAGGGCATGGACCGCGAACCGACCAAGAAGATCGACGACATCGTCGAGTTCATCGGCAAGGAGGCGCAACGCCTGGCCGCGCGGATGGCCGAGGAAAACGCCGCCGCCCACCGCGCCGCGCTGCTGGCGATGGGCATCACCGTGCTGGTGACGCTGGTGGTCGGCGTGATAACGGTGCTGTGGCTGATCAAGAGTATCACCCGGCCGCTGGACGAGGCAGTCAGCGTAGCGCAGACCGTGGCCGGCGGCGACCTCAGCAGCGAAGTACGGGTCAGCAGCAAGGATGAAATCGGCGATCTGCTGGGCGCGCTCAAGCTGATGCAGCAAAACCTCAGCAACATTGTCGGCAAGGTGCGCACCGGGACCGAGACCATCCACGGCGCGACGGTGGAGATCGCCGCGGGCAATCTGGATTTGTCGGGCCGCACCGAGGAGCAGGCTAGCTCGCTGGAGCAGACCGCTGCCGCGATGGTCGAGCTGACCACCACCGTCAAGCAGAACAACGAGAACGCCGCCGAGGCTTGCCGCCTGGCCGACAACGCCAGCACGGTGGCGGTCAAGGGCGGCGACGCGGTGGCGCAGATGGTGCGCACCATGGGCGAGATCAACGACAGCTCGCGCAAGATTGTCGACATCATCGGCGTCATTGACGGCATCGCTTTCCAGACCAATATCCTGGCGCTGAACGCGGCGGTGGAAGCGGCGCGCGCAGGCGAGCAGGGCCGTGGCTTTGCGGTGGTGGCGTCCGAGGTGCGCAACCTGGCGCAGCGCTCGGCGGCAGCAGCCAAGGAAATCAAGGAGCTGATCGGCACGTCGGTCGGCAGGGTGGAAGAGGGCAGCCGGCTGGTCGGGCAAGCGGGCCAGACCATGGACGAGGTGGTGGCCAGCGTGCAGCGCGTGACTTCCATCATTGGCGAAATCTCGATCGCCAGCGGCGAGCAGCGCGACGGCATCGAGCAGATCAACACCGCCATCAGCCAGATGGACAGCGTGACCCAGCAGAACGCCGCGCTGGTGGAGGAGGCCGCCGCTGCGGCTGACGCCCTGCAACAGCAGGCGGCCAGCTTGTCGGAAGCGGTCAGCATCTTCAAGCTGCAGGGGCAGCCGGGCATCTTGCCGCCCTCGCGCAGCCGGGCCTTGCAACTGACAGGATGAGTTTTTGCCACAGGCCGTTTGATGCGCCTCAAGCAGGCGCAGGAACGGCCTGTAGATTGCCGCACGATCTCTTATCATTCCTTCTTCCGCAGTCCGACGAAGAGGGACAGCATGAACAGTTTATGGCCGGTAGCGGCCGGTGTGGCGCCATGTTTGCTGGCGCTGGCAGCCGGTCAATGGCAGGTGCGCGGCTTGCGCGCGCGCTGCATGCAATTGCAGGCGGCGCTGGCGGCGCAGCGCGACACCGAAATGCGGCTCGATTTCATCGCCCATCACGACAGCCTGACCGGCCTGCCCAACCGCTTGCAGTTCCAGCTGCAGCTGGAGCATGGCGTGGCCTACGCGCGCCGCCACGACAGCCGGCTGGCGGTGCTGTTTGTCGATATCGATCATTTCAAGGACATTAACGACACGCTGGGCCACGACGCCGGCGACCAGGTGCTGGTGCAGTTTGCCCAGCGCCTGCGCCAGTGCGTGCGCGAGGTCGACACGGTGGCCCGCCAGGGCGGCGACGAATTCATCGTGCTGCTGACCGAGCTGCGCACCGGCGCCGACGCCCAGCAGGTGGCGGAAAAAATCATGAAGGCGATCGGCGAGCCGTTTGTCATCAACGGCCAGCTGCTGCCGGTGGCGGCCAGCATCGGCGTAGCGGTCTATCCGGACGATGACGCCGATATCGAAACGCTGATCGAGAAGGCCGACCTGGCGATGTACGCGGCCAAGCAGCGCGGCAAAGGCGCCAGCCTGCGCTTCCTGCCCAGCATGCAGGCCAGGGCGTATTCCAGCCTGATTCTCGAAACGGCGCTGCGCCACGCACAGGCGCACAATGAATTCATCCTGACCTATCAGCCCAAGCTCGATGTGCGCGAGCGGCGCATCACCGGCGCCAAGGCGCTGCTGCGCTGGAAGCACCCGGAGCTGGGCGTGGTGATGCCGCTCGATTTCCTGCCGGTGCTGGAGCAGAGCGCCCTGATCCTGCCGGTGGGCGAATGGGTGATGGCGACCGCAGTGGCGCAGGTGGCGCAGTGGATGGAGCAGGGCCATATGCTGACGGTGGCGGTGCACCTGTCGCCACGCCAGTTCTTCAACAAGGACATCGCGCAGGTGCTGGCCGATATCCTGGAAAAGGCGCACGTGCCGGGCCGCTGTATCGAGCTTGAAATCACCGAGGCGATGCTGATCGATAAAACGCAGAACACGGAAGAGATCCTGCGCCAGTTCAAGCAGTTGGGCGTGCGGATTGCGATCAGCGATTTCGGCACCGGCTATGCCTCGCTCAACTACCTGCGCCGCTTCCCGGTGGATGTGGTGAAGATCGATAAATCGTTTGTCGATGATTTGTCGCGCGGCGGGGCGATGGTGCAGGCCATCATCGAGATGGCGCACACGCTGAACATGAAGGTGATGGCGGCCGGCGTGGAAACGGACGACCAACTGGCGCAGCTGGCGGCGATGGGATGCGACGAGGCGTTCGGCTTTTTCCTCAGTGCCGCCGTCTCGCCGCAGGAAGTGGAAGCGCTGCTGGCGGGACGCCGGCAGCGCGTCGCGGAGCTTACTGCTTCTTGAAGAACCAGGTCAGCGGCAGGTGCACGCGCGCCGCCCACGATTTCTCGTTGTGGGTGCCGCCTTCCGCTTCGTAGTAGTACAAGTCCTCATCGAGCTTGTAGCCTTGAGCGAGCATGGCGTCGCGCATTTTGCGTGTGTCTTCGAGGCCGTCGCCGCCGGTGCCTGCGTCGATGTAGAACTTCACCGGCTGATGCGGCGGTACGTTCTTCACGAACATGCGGTCGTTCCACCAGAACGAACTCGAAACGCCGCCCGCTTTGGAGAACACCTGCGGGTACTTCTGTCCGATGTAGACCGAGGCGATGCCACCCAGCGAAGAACCCATGATGGCGGTGTGCTCGCGGTCCGTCAGCGTGCGCAGGTTGGCATCGGCCCACGGCTTGACGGTATCGACGATGAAGGCCGCATAGGCATCTAGCTTGCCGCCGCCGTATTCCTTGTCGCAGCATGGCGTGTATTCGCCGACACGGTCAGGCGTGTTATCGATGCCCACCACGATGGCCGGCTGGATGATGCCAGCGGCAATCAGCTTGTCCATCGCGGTGCCGATTTCCCATGCGGCGCCGAAGGCTGCGGTTTTCGGATCGTACAGGTTCTGGCCGTCGTGCATGTACAGCACCGGATAGCGCTGCTGCGGATTGCTGTCGTAGCCGGGCGGCAGGTAGATGCGCAGCTTGCGGCTGTTGCCCAGTTGCGGCGAGGCGAAGTTGTCGATGATGCGCAGCGTGCCGGTGACGACGGCCTTGGTCGGCGCATCGCTGTCCGGCACCGGCATCACGCGCACGCCGTGGATATCGAGCTTGTTGGACGGGCCTTTGACGCCGCCCGCATCGCTGTAGGTGGCGTTGTTCTTCATGTAGCTCATGTTGTAGAAGTCATGCAGCTGCAGGGTGTAGCTGCCGGCTTGTAGTCTGGCGCGCAGTGGCGTTGAATACTTGGCGCCTTCGTCGGCAGGGGAGTGCGGCAGCTGTATCACGCCGTTGGCGACGATATTGCCGTCGCCGTCTTTCAGTGCCGCCCATTTGACGCCGCCGCTGACGCCGAGGTTGATCTGGTGCGCGGTGTTGCGGTATTTGATTTGTACGGCGTAGCTGCCCGCGCGCTCGATCTTGATCTGCTGAGTGAAGGTGTCGAATGGCGCTGCGCCGAAATCGACGCGGCCGGCCCGAATCTCTTCTCCGGCGTTCAGGCACACCGGCATGCTGTGGTGGCTGCGGTTGCCGGATTTGGCGTACACCGCCTCCACCGCGTAGCACAAGTTGGCGTCGGTGCCGGCACGACGGTCGGCCCACTTGGCGGCGCTGATGCGCGGGCCAACCAGCTTGCCGTTGCGGTAGATGTTGTAGACGATGCCCGCGCCGCCGGCCGCCGCACCGCGCTCAATCTGCAGCGTTGGATAGCCATACGCGCCGCGCTCCAGCTTCGCGATGCGCGGCTCGGCCGGCGCGTACACCGCAGCGTCCTGCATCAGCGGCTTGGCCGTCACGCTGCGCTTGGTCTGCTGGCCGGGCAGCAGCTTGCCGAGGCGAACCTCGATGGTGTTGTCGTCGCCCAGCGCATCCCATGCCAGTGAGGCTTGCGCCGGTTTGCCGTTCAGCGTGATGCCATCGACCGCGTAATAGCCGTTGCCTTGCGCAGCGGCCGGCAGCGTCACGCGCACGTGCAGGTGCTTACCGCGTAGCGACAGGTTATTCAGCGTAATCGCATCGCTGCCCGCAAACGCTTCGCGCCGCAGCTTGGCCGTGATGAACGGCTTGACCGCGATGCCCTCATTGGTGGTCTGCACGCCAAACACGCTGCCGACCACCATGCCGAGATAGCCGCCGACAGACCACAGCTGGCGGCGCGAGTTGACCACCGGGCCACTTAGCTTGCCGTCATCCAGCATCGGCTGGCCGGACAGCCATTCGACGTTCTCCATGTTGGACAGGTTGGTGGCCGCGCCGCGCATCAAGGTATCGTAAGCCGCGTCGGCCACCGCGACGTTGCCGCCGATGGCCGCAGCCTTCAAGCCGTAGGCAGTCACGAACGGCCACATGGCGCGGTTATGATACACGGCGGTGTCGGACTGCTGCGGCCAGATCACCGGCGCGCCCAGTGGTCCATGCGAGTAGTGCGCGAGGATGCTCTGCGCCTGCTGCTGGTCTGCGATGCCGGTGATGATGGCCAGCGATTGCCCCAGCCAGTCGTATTTGTACATCGCTGCGCCGTCAAAGTGGCCGGCGGTGACGCTGCTGTACATGCCGCTGTCGGCCTGCCAGAAGCGCTTGTTGATGGCGATCTTCAGGTCAGCGCCCCAGCTGCTGTAGCGTGCGGCCAGTGCAGCGTCGCCGTGTTCCTTGGCCAGTTGCGCGGCCAGCGTCAGCGCCTTGTAGTGGGCTGCGTTGGTGGACAGCGCTTTCGAGGTAGCCATGAACGACAGCTCATTCGGTATCCACTTGGCGTAGGTCTGGTCGCGCCAGTCGAGGAAGGATTCTTCGCCGTTGTACAAGCCATCGGCGGCATCCCAGACGGCGATGCGGTCGTTTTCCAGCGTGTTGCGCAGCGCGTGCAGGGCCTTGGCCGCAAAGGCGGCGCGCTCATTGGCAGGAAGCGCTTTCAAGGCTTCGTCGGCGCCGAAGGCCCAGCTCACGCGGTCCGTGCTGACAGGCCAGCTGCCGCCGCTGCCGGTGTCCTGCACGATCTGGTAGCCGTCGCCGATGGCGTGCAGGCCGGGCGTGACGCCTTCGCGATAGCCGGCCAGCTTGAATTCCAGCGAATTGCGCGTGCGCTGCGGGTCCAGCATGCCGAGGCCCAGCGATGCGGCGTAGGACAGGTCGCGGGTCCACACGTAGTGCCATAACTCGCCGGTTTCAAAGCAATCGCAAGGGATGGCGTTGCCGCCGTTGTAGCTGCCGTCGCGGATTTCGCTGACCGAGTCCAGCTTCATCTCATTGCCTGCCAGCGCGAACAGCGCGTCGAAGGCGAGGTTGCCGCTGCGGACCGTTGGCAGGGCGGATGATTCGGCGTAGCTGACTTCCTGCTTGCCGCCTTCGCGCACGCGCATGGTGGTCGATTGGGTGTAGCTGCGCAGCGCAGCGCCGGCGTCCGGCGTGGCGTAGCGCACTGTCTCCTGCTTGCCGTCCCAGGTTGGATAGGTCGCTGTGGCCGTGCCGGTGGCAGCGAGCGTAGGCAGAGCGGGAAGTGCTACGAGCAGCGCGGTGAGTTTCTTCTTCATTCGATCTCCAATATCAACGCGGAACGCGCTGGCAGTTTAACTTGTCCGTCCAGCGACACGCGCTGGCCGCTGATCACATCCACCCCGCTGCGCGCAGTGCCAAGCATCTCATGGAAGCGCGCGGTCGACAGTGTGGTTTCAGTTTTGTTTTTGTTCAGCGCCACCATCACCTTCTTGCCGCCGCCGTAGCGGAAGTAGACGTAGGTGTGCTGCTCCGGCCCGTAGTGCATCAGCTTCCCGTGATGAATGACGCTGGCGGTCTTGCGCCAGTTGAACAGCTTGCGCACATAGGCTTGCGCGTCGGCCTGCTGCTGCGTGAGGCCTGCGCCGGTGAAGGCGTTCACCTTGTCGTCCGCCCAGCCGCCGGGGAAATCGCGGCGATACGAGGCGTCGTCGCGGCCCTTGACGGTGCTGGGCATCTGGATCTCGGTGCCGCTGTAGAACTGCGGAATGCGCGGCATGGTCGCGACAAACGCCAGCGCCATGCGGAACAAGTCCTGATCCTCATCCAGCGCGCTGAAAAGGCGCGACAGATCGTGATTGCCCTCGAACAGAACCAGGTTGCCCGGATTCGGATACAGGTAATCCTGCGATACCGTTTCATACAGCGTGTTCAGGCCTTGCTCGCTGTCGTCGCTCGCCACCAGTGCGCGTCGCAGTGCGTCGTTGAGCGGAAAGTCCATCATGCTCGGCATGTGCGACACATAGCCGTCGACATTCTGCTTGCCCCGCTGCCAGTGCGCGACCACTGGAATCAGCGGACTCCACTCCTCGCCCACCAGATTCAGTTGCGGATACTCGGCCATCACCGCGCCGGACCAGCGGCTGAGGAAGTCGGTGTTCGAATAGCCGTAGGTGTCCACGCGCAGGCCCGACAAGCCGGCATATTCGATCCACCAGATGCTGTTCTGGATCAGATAATTGGCGACGAAGGGATTGGCCTGATTCAGATCCGGCATGTGCGGCGAGAACCAGCCCTGCGTGAAATTGCGCTTGTCCTCTTCCGACGCATACGGGTCTTGCACCGCCACGCGATGATGCACCGTCAGCACCGGTTTGCCCTGATAACTGAGCCAGTCCGGCATCGGCATATCCTGCATCCACCAGTGCTTGCTGCCGATGTGGTTCAGCACCACGTCCTGAATCACGCCGATGCCGCGCGCCCGCGCCTGCGCCGACAGCTTGCGATACGCCTCGTTGCTGCCGTAGCGCGGGTCGATGCGGTAATGGTCGGTGGCTGCGTAGCCGTGGTAAGAGTAGGCCGGCATGTTCGACTCCAGCAGCGGCGTTGGCCACAGCTGGGTGAAGCCCAGGCCTGCCACGTAATCGAGATGATCGATCATGCCTTGAATGTCGCCGCCGTGACGACCACCGCCGTCGGCGCGATTCAGCTTGTCCGCGTAGCCCGCCACGCTGTCGTTGGATAGGTCGCCATTGGCAAAGCGGTCCGGCATCACCTGATAAATCGCATCGCTGCTGGTGAAGCCGATGCGTTGTGCCGAGCCTTTTTCGCGCGCCAGCAAATCGTAGCTGTAGCGGATGCTCTGTGCGCCGCGCTTGAATACCAGGTCCAGCTTGCCCGGCGCTGCTTCCGGTGCGATCTCCAGGTCGATGAACAGATAGTTGCGGTTCTCCACCCGCGATACCGAGGCGATGCGCACGCCGGGGTAGCTCAGCGCCGGTTCCAGGTCGGCAATCTGCGGCCCGTGCACCATCAATTGCAGCCTGCTGTTGTGCATGCCGGCCCACCACAACGGCGGATCCATGTGATCGATGCGGTAGTTTTGAGACGCGGCGCCGGCGACGGCGGGCAAGAGGGCGGCAAGCAGTGCAGCCAACAGGGATTTGTTCATGAAGTCTCCGGATAGGTAGTCGTACTACACGCCCGTATTTTTTGGTGCCGTCGGGCTTAGTGCTTTGATTTTACGAGAGAATACTCTGAAATACCGGCCATTTCAAACGGCAGTGAGCAGGCCGAATTTAGTCGGGATACAGAAATCTTGTCATTTTCCTCCAATTTGCGTTTCAGCATGGAAAGTTGCGCAAAACGGTGGGCTGCGACGCCTCTGGATACCGGCATTTCGCTTCAAAAAAGTCGGTTTAAAGCGCTGAATATGTAGTTCTACTACAAGTCGACCTCCCGCGTCGTGTAGCCGAAATACAACGTGAACATGCATATCGTGGGGCGTAGCGCCAATATAGCGCCTTTGAATCCGTAGTGGCAGGGAAGTTTGATTGACACAGAATCTAGTTTTAGTACAAAATTCTTTCCAGAACGTCTTTAGAACGTTGTAATTCCTTGGATCCCGTGTAGTTGAGCTGTTTGCGGGACTTATATTTGTGTCATGAGAGGGGACATTAATGAATATCTTCGCAAGCAAGCGCAGCCACACTGCATTCCCATTGAAACCAGTTGCTGCCGGTTGCGCCCTGCTGATCGCAGCGGCCGCCGCGCCTGCCTTCGCAGCCGAAGGCATGGCGGCCGGCGAAGCGGCCGATGAAGCGAAAGTGATGTCGGTGACTGTGTCCGGTATCCGTCGCGGTATCGAAGATGCGATCTCGGTGAAAAAAGACGCCAGCTCCATCGTGGAAGCGATCTCGGCCGAAGACATCGGCAAACTGCCGGACGTGTCGATCGCGGAATCGATCTCGCGCCTGCCAGGTCTGGCAGCCCAGCGCGTTGCCGGCCGCGCGCAAGTGATCTCGGTCCGCGGCCTGTCGCCGGACTTCTCGACCACCTTGCTGAACGGCCGTGAACAAGTCTCGACCGGCGACAACCGCAGCGTTGAATTCGACCAGTACCCATCGGAACTGATGAGCGGTGTGACTGTCTACAAGACCCCTGACGCCGGCTTGGTCGGCCAGGGCCTGTCGGGTACCATCGACATGCAAACCGTGCGTCCGCTGAACTTCAGCACCCGCGCCGTGGCGCTGAACCTGCGCGGCGAGAAAAACTCGCTGGGCAAGATCGGCAACGCCAAAGACACCGGCAACCGCTTCAGCGTCAGCTATATCGACCAGTTCGCCAACCGTACCATCGGTATCGCACTGGGCTGGGCGCACCTGGAAACCCCTATTCTTGACAATGAAACCGGCCTGTACGAGCCTTGGAAGCGCGATTCGCGCTCGGGCTTGCCAGCTAACACCTTCGCTTCCGACGGTATCAAGGCTGTTGCGCGCAGCGGCAAGAACGAACGCGACGGCGTCATGGGCGTGCTGCAATACCGTCCGAACAAACAGTGGACCAGCATTGTGGACGTGTACGCGTCGCGCTTCAAGTCGGAAGAAACCGCCAACCAGCTGGAAATCAACCTGGGCAACTACAACGGCGGCTACACTCCTGCACTGAACTACGAGAACGTCACCACTGCCAACGGCACCATCGCTGGCGGTACCGCGACCGGGGTGTACCCGCTGGTGCGCGGCATGTACAACAAGCGCAAGGATGACATCCGTGCTGCCGGCTGGAGCAATGAAGTCAGGCTGGACGGCTGGTCGCTGTTCGCTGACCTGAACTACTCGAAAGCCAAGCGCAACGAGCTGAGCCTGG
>Ga0105244_10002505_pt1 | contig 13810 bp, 11 predicted proteins | sample KBSM44metaG_FD_80423 | JGI IMG/M metagenome (GOLD analysis project Ga0105244, IMG submission 80423) | Miscanthus rhizosphere microbial communities from Kellogg Biological Station, Michigan, USA - KBS M4-4 metaG | ecosystem: Host-associated > Plants > Roots > Rhizosphere > Soil | place...
GTCACCGGGTCTTCGCGCGGCATCGGCGCCGATACCGTGCGCTACCTCGCCGAAGGCGGGGCGAACGTCGTCATCAACTTCCGGAACAAGGCTCCTCGCGCCGAGAAGCTTGCGGCTCAACTGCGCGAACTGGGAGGCGAGGTGCTTCTCGTCGGCGCCGACCTCACCGACGCCGGGTCCGTCGGCGCGATGATGGAGGCGATCAAGGAGACGTTCGGCACGCTCGACATCCTGGTGCTCAACGCCTCTGGCGGTATGGAAAGCGGAATGGGCGAGGACTACGCCCTCGTTCTCAACCGCGACGCCCAGCTGAACGTTCTCGATGCCGCGCTGCCGTTGCTGCACGACGGATCGCGGGTCGTGTTCGTCACCAGCCACCAGGCGCACTTCATCCGCACGACGCCGACGATGCCCGAGTACGAGCCGGTCGCACTGTCCAAACGTGCGGGGGAGGATGCGCTCCGCGAGCGGATCCCGGCCCTCGCGGAGGAGGGCATCGACTTCGTGGTCGTCTCCGGTGACATGATCGAAGGCACGATCACCGCGACGCTCCTCGAGCGGGCCAACCCCGGCGCCATCGCGACGCGTCGCGAGTCGGCGGGCAGGCTCTACAACGTCTCCGAGTTCGCCGCGGAGGTCGCGCTGGCGGCCGTCGAGCCCATCCCGGCCGACAACACGCGCCTCGTCGGCGACGTGAGTTCGTTCGGCGGCGAATGAGCATGCGCGCCGTCGATATCGCCTCCCTCATCTCCGTCGGACGCCCCAGCATCGCGCCCGACGGCGCGTTCGCGGTGTTCGCCACCTCACGCCCCGACCTGGACGCCGACCGCAACGTCGGTCAGATCTGGCGCGTCGATCTTCCCGCGGGGTCGCCGCGGCGCCTGACGCGCGGTGTCGCCGACAGTGAGCCGCAGGTGGCGCCCGACGGGCGATCGGTCGCCTTCGTCCGTGCGGACGCGGACGGTACGCCGCAGGTGTTCCTCGTCGCGGCGTCCGGAGGCGAGCCCATTCAGGTCACCGATGCTCGCGGGGGAGTGGGCGGGTACGCGTGGGCCCCGGACGGCAGTCGCATCGCCTTCACGGCCCGGGTTCCCGAGCAGGGCCGTTACGGCACCGTCGAGGGGCGCTCGGCCGAGGCCGAAGCCCCGCGACGCATCACCGGCGTCCGCTGGCATGCCAACGGCCTCGGCTACATCGGCGACCGTCCCGCTCATGTCTTCGTCGTGCAGACGCCGGATGCCGGCGCGGAGCCGCTCTACGCTCCGGCGCCCACCGCGGCGGGTGACAACGCCGGCGCGAAAGCGCCGCGTGTCGCCGCGCGTGCGGTCGCTCTGACATCGGGTGCGGCATCGCACCACGGCGTCGTGTTCACGGCCGACGGGGCGCACGTGCTCACGGCGGTCGACGAGATCGAGCAGGACCGCCGCGATCTGCGCACTCCGCTCATCGCCGTGGCAGCGGACGGCTCGGGCGTGATCGAGGTTCTCGGCCGGCAGGCGGGGCTCGCTGTCGACGAGGTCGCCGTCGCCGCCGACGGAACGATCGCTGTGCTGGCATCGCAGCCGGGGGAGTCGGGCATCGACTTCATCGCTCCCGACGTCGCCCTCTACCTGCTCGAGGGTGAGTTGAGCGCACCTGCGCCGCGTCGACTGACCGATCCGGAGATCACCGACCTCGGCGAGGTCGGCTCGCACATCACCCCGATCGGCCTCGACTTCCTCGTGCAGAACCGCACCCGCGGCCGAGTCGAACTCCTCCGCGTGACCCGACAGGGCGACGTGTCCACGATCGTCGACGGTGACATCGAGATCGGTGGGCACGCTGCGGCGGGCGAGCGGATCGTCTTCGCGCACGCCACGTCGCGCAGTCTCGGCGAGCTGTCGATGTTCGGCGTCGGGCCGCTCACCCGTTTCGCCGACGCCCTGACCGCGCAGAACGTGGTTCGCCCCGAGGAACGCGAGGTCACAGCCCGCGATGGGTATCCCGTCCACGGATGGGTCGCGGTGCCGGCGGGAGAGGGTCCGTTCCCCGTCATCCTCCAGATCCACGGCGGCCCGTATGCGTCGTACGGCATACATCTTTTCGATGAGACCCAGGTTCTGGTGGACGCCGGCTACGCGGTCGTCTACTGCAACCCCCGAGGCAGCGCCGGATACGGTCGGGGACACGGCCGCAGCATCCGCGGCGCGATGGGCACGGTCGATATGGCCGACGTCCTCGACTTCCTGGATGGTGTCGTCGAAGGCGACGCGCGCCTGAACGGGGCGCGTGTGGGCATCCAGGGCGGCTCATACGGCGGGTACCTGACGGCGTGGACGATCGCCCACGATCACCGCTTCGCCGGGGCGATCGTCGAGCGGGGCTTCCTCGACCCGGCGACTTTCCAAGGGACCAGCGACATCGGGTCCTACTTCGGTGATGAGTACGTCGGTACGGACCCGGACGACATGGCGCGCCAGAGCCCGATGGCCGTCGTGCGGTCCGTGCGGACGCCGACGCTCGTGCTTCACTCGGAACTCGACTTCCGCTGCCCGCTGGAGCAGGCGACGCGCTACTACTCGGCGCTGAAACGTCAGGGCACCGAGGCAGAGATGCTGATCTTCCCGGGGGAGAACCACGAGCTCACGCGGTCGGGTCGACCTCGCCATCGCGTCGAGCGATTCGACGCCGTGCTGGGATGGTGGGCCCGGCACCTGCCGATCGGCTGACGGACGAAGCGCCCCGCGACCTCTGCCTGTGTGGAGGGGTCGCGGGGCGCTTCGTCGTCAGATCACTTGCCGAACGAGAAGGCGCGTCCGATCTGGAGCGCGCCCATGACGAGCGCCGAGATGCCCAGCAGCCACCAGAGCAGGATCGCGCCGTAGAGCGGCGAGAAGAGGAGGCTGATGCCGGCCAGCAGCGACACGATGGCGAAGAAGATCGTCCAGCCGCGCTGCGGCGCCAGATCGATCGTCGACAGCGCGACGACGCCCTCGATGATCCACATGATGCCCACAAGGACGCCGATGAAGATCGCGAGCGTGGCGGCAGCGAGGCCCAGGTTCGAGAACGCCACGATGCCGGCCACGACGTAGAGAACGCCGAGCAGCACATGGCCGATGCGAGACCACCCGCCCTTGCCCGTGGCGAAGATGCCCATTCCGGCGTACACGAGTCCCGCGATGATCGCGTAGATCGCGATCACAGCCGTGACGACCATCGCGGTCTTGCCGGGCCAGACGAGAATGACGATGCCGAGGATGACGGACAGCACGCCACCCAGACCGAGAGCGGTCCGGATGCCGTTCGTTGCCGTTTTCTCGAGGGACGGTTCAGCAGTCATGACAGATCCCTTTCTGAAAATCTCCTGTGAGCGGAGATGGTTTCAGCGTAGCGCTGTCGCGTAGGGCCGGTGCGCGCCCCGCCGCGGCGCGGGCGGAGCATTTGTCCCTCACGTGCGATCATCACCGTGCGCTTTTGCCGATAATGCACATTATGTCAGATTGGGTGCATCGATCGCGTCCCGCAGAGACCGATCGTGCGGTACGTGGACCCACCGGGTCAGGCGTCAGCGAGCCAATCGACCATGGAGAGTGCTGCTCTTATTCTCAGCGTCGGCGATTCTGGATCGTGCCCACAGAGCTTGAGTGCTTGTTGTACCCGATAAGTCACGGCGTTGCGCGAGATGTTTTCCAGGGCGGCGACTTTGGCGAGGCTCCGGTCGAGATCGAAGTAGAGCCGCAGCGTCCGGCGCAGTTCCTGCATACGTCGCTCATCTCTGGCGAGGGGGCCGAGCTGTCGGATGACGAAGTGGCGGGCGCCCTCGGGGTCGGCCAGAAGCAGTGCAGTCAGATCCAGGTCCTCATGAGCGACGACGGCCTCGGAGCGCGTCGGCCTCTCCCGAATCAGACGTTCGACAGCGAGGGCCTCAGCGTGACTTCGGCGGAATGCGCCGATTCCTTCGCCCATCTGTCCTAGGGCGATGCTGACGCCCGCGATGGCGGAGATGGTGGAGGAAGGCTGCCGCGGCCGGCTGGAGGAGAACGCACCCCAGGCCCATAGCGTGTTCGTTCCGATGGGGATCAGTAACAAGGCGTGGGGGTTCCCCCAGTAGCGAAGGACCGGTTCGATGGCAGCTCGAAGACTCCGTGGAGATGAGGCGCTCCCCGGCCGCCTCCAGGCGATGACGGCCACATGGTGCGAGTCCAGAGGATAGTTCAGGATCCGCTGCGCTTCGGCTCTGTCATAAGGAACCCCGTCGATGATCTGATGCACGAGTTCCAGCTGCGCAGCGGCGTTGCTGGCGTGCCAGTTCCGCTGCTCCTCCAGAAAGACCTCGGTTGTTACACCCACGAATTCGTCGATCAGGGTGAACAGCTGACGTGAGACCCTGCGGAGTTCGTCGGGCCCTCCGCGGCCGGCGGAAACGGCGTCGAAGAATGAGGTGAACAGCGTCGAATGGGAGTGGCGCACCATCGCGGTGAACTCGCTCAGCTTCATGCCTTGCCGCGCCAGGTCACGTGCGCCCTCGACGACTTCATCGGGCACGGGCGAGGTCTCCGGTGGTGCGCATCCCCCGATGATGGCCAGTATCCGAAGCGTGGCGGCGGCGGTGGCGCCACGTATGGCCTCGACCACGGCGGCGCTTCCGGGGAGGTTCAGCCGCTCTCGGGCTGCCTCAGCGATGACATCCTCGCCGAGCTGGATTGCCCACTCGACTGCCTCGGTCCCTAGATGGGTTCGGACGAGTTCGGCGTCAAGTCCGAGCGACCGATCGGACCGCATACTCTCCGCAGAAGGTGGTGCCGACTGAAAATCCCACTCCACCACTGCACACTCCCACGACAATTGGACTGGTCTGTAGGCCAGTTTTTCTCGCCATGACTATATCTCCGCCCAGTCTGTTCACGAACAAAGATTGTGACGATAAGGACGCCCCCGCAACGACGCGGCGGCCTGGGACCGCGGGTCCTCAGCTATAGAAAGCGAGGAACCCGACCCACAGACCTCCGACGCAGAGATCGACCTCACGCTCGCACCTGGTTGGTGCGGTGGGTATGTAGATCCAGCGCCCAATCCACGGTTCGGGTTGCTCTCCAGTGCGGTGATACCGCGTTCGAGGAGACATCAATGCAAGGAAATCTGCACGGCGCCGTTGCGCTTGTGACGGGCGCGGCCGGGGGTATCGGTTCAGCGACGGTGGAAGCGCTGCTGAAGGAGGGGGCAGAGGTGATCGCGACTGACCTCCAGCAGCCTCCGACCGGCACGCTGACCCTGGCGCACAACGTCACCGATGAGCAGGACTGGGAGGCCGTGGCCGACACGGTCCGACAGCGATGGGGTCGTCTTGACGTGCTCGTCAACAACGCGGGCATCATCACGTTGAGCCCGATCGAGCACTTCTCACTCGTGGACTGGCGCCGGATCATGGCGGTGAACGCCGATTCGATGTTGCTTTCCCACAAGGTCATGCTGCCCCTGCTGAAAGAAGCAGGCACCACTCGCCTCGGCGGAGCCGCCGTCGTCAACCTGTCCTCTGTCAGCGGCATCGTCGGCAGCCCGTTCGCAGCGGGATACGCCGCAAGCAAGGCCGCGGTGAGGCTGTTCACCAAGAGTGCGGCTTTGGAGTTCGCGGCCCTGCGCTACAACATCCGGGTCAACTCCGTGCACCCTGGCGGTACCGACACGAACATGGCCGAGCAGATCTACGACACGTATGTCGCACTCGGTCTCGCTCCCGATGTCGAGACAGCGCGTGCCGAGAGCGCCAGGATGATGGCACTTGGCCGCACTGCCGCCCCGGAGGAGATCGCGAATGCGATCGTCTTCCTTTGCTCCCCCGCCGCCAGCTTCATGACCGGATCTGAGCTGGTCGTCGACGGAGGCTGGACCGCCGGCTGATCCCTCGTACCATCCTCACCCGCCAATTCAAAGGAGAATTCGATGTTTCACAGTGAGCTTCCGCAGTACGCCGAGAAGTATCAACGATTTGCAACCCTTCGACGCGAGGACGGCATCCTCGAGGTCCGGATCCACGGAGTGGGCGATGACCAGGCGCCCGTGGTGTGGGACACCGAGGTCCACCATGGCCTCTCGTTCCTGTTCTACGACATCGCCCGCGACCCGGAGAACGAATGCGTCATCCTCACCGGCACCGCCGGCGAGTTCATCGGGCAGGAGGAGATCCCGAACAAAGGAGGCGACTCGAACCCTGACCACGTCGTTCCCCCCATCGTGTGGGACGATGTGCTCTCCCACGGCCGTCACCTCGTGGACAACCTCCTCAGGATCGAAGTTCCGGTCATCGGCGCCGTGAACGGGCCGGCTCTCTACCATTCAGAACTGGCTCTGCTGAGCGACATCGTCCTCAGCAGCGACAACGCGTCCTTCCAGGACACGCCCCATTTCTTCTCCAACATCGCTCCCGGCGATGGCGTCCAGACCCTCTTCACCCGCATCCTCAACCCGGTGCGCGCCGGGTACTTCCTACTGACCGGCGAGAGAATCCCGGCGCAGCGAGCTTACGAGCTAGGACTGGTCAACGAGGTCGTCTCCCCCGACGAGCTGACGGACCGCGCCTGGTACTGGGCCCGCTTCATCACCGCCCGCTCCCGTTTTGTCAGGAAGTATGCGCGGCTCGTCCTGACGCAGCAATGGAAGAAGCTCTTCCACGACGAGCACGCTCTCGGCCTGGCGCTCGAAGGACTCGCCGCTGGCGCAGGAGCCCGTCTCGGAGCTCACTCGGCCAGTCCGGCCGACTCCCCCGGGCACGACTACAACACGTGACCCGATCGATCGGTCGAACGAACCCGGATCAGACAACGAAGGGAACCTCATGCCAACAGCCATCATCGGACTGGGCCAGATCGGCCAAGCGATCGCGACCAACCTCGCCGCGACAGACGAACAGGTCTTACTCGTCGCCCACGACCTCGACAGAGCGTCGGAGATCGCAGACAGGATCGGCGGAACCGCTCAGGCTTCACGCATCGAGAGCGCCATCGAGGCAGCGGACACCGTCGTCCTCGCCGTCTCCTTGCACTCCGCAGTCGAGCTGCTCAGCGACCTGCAGGACGGACTCGCCGGGAAAGTTGTGATCGACCCCTCCAACCCGCTTGAGATCACTGCGGGCGGGGAGTTCCGGCGCACCCTCCCAGAAGGCGAGACGGCGGCCGGGGCTCTGCAACGTCTGCTCCCTCACGGCGCACATTTCGCCAAGGCGTTCAGCACCCTGCCCTCCGACGCTCTCGTCACCGCCCGCGACAGCAAGCCAGAGCCCATCGCTCTGTTCTACGTCGCATTCGACGAAACTGCGGACACGGCGGTCTCCAGGCTCATCCGACTGATGGGATTCGAACCGATCCGGCTCGAAGGTGACGGGCAGGTTCAGCGGATCGAGTTCGGCGGCGACCTCGGCTTCCAGATCCTCGCAGCGTCGGAAGCGAGATCCCGGGCCTGATCACGCTCCCGCCCTGTCCCGGCTCGTGCGGGACAGGGCGGGAGCATTCCGATCTCGGGTCGGAGGACGCGCGGGCACGCGAGTAGCGTTGAGGTGTGACCTCCTCTCGCCTCTCTTCGTCGTCGATCGGTCCCGACGCGAGGGCGTGGATCATCTGGGGCGTCGGCGTCGCGGCCTACATGCTCGCGGTGGTCAACCGCAGTTCGCTGTCGGCCGTCGGTGTCGACACGGCGCAGCGCTTCGGTGCGGATGCCGCGACGCTCTCGATGTTCGCCGTCGTGCAGCTCGCCGTCTACGGCGGGATGCAGATTCCCATCGGGCTGCTGCTCGACCGCTACGGCGCCCGCCCGATCATGACGATCGGCATGCTGCTGATGGCTGCGGGGCAGCTGACGCTGGCCTTCTCCCCCAGCGTCGGGGTGGCCATCTTCGCCCGCATGCTGCTCGGCGCCGGTGACGCGGCCATCTTCCCCGGGGTACTGCGCCTCGTCGCGGTGTGGTTCCCGGCCCAGCGCGGCCCCCTCATGGGCCAGCTCACCGGCCTCGTCGGGCAAGCCGGCCAGATCCTCGCCCTGGCACCCCTGGCCGCGATGCTGCACGCGACGAGTTGGGAGATCGTCTTCGGCGGCATCGCCGGTCTCTGCGTGCTCTTCGGCATCCTCGTCTGGGCCGTCATCCGCAATCATCCCCCGACGCTTCGCGCCGACGTCTCGGTCGACACGAACACCGGCGCCATCCGTGTGGTGCGTTCCTCAATGGACACCGGCGTCGGCATCCGCGCCGCCTGGGCGCACCCCGGAACGAGGCTGGCCTTCTGGTCGCACTTCACCGCGCCGTTCGCCGGCACCGCGTTCGTGCTCCTCTGGGGCACACCGTTTCTCACCGCCGGCGAAGGCCTCACTCTCGCCCAGTCGGCGGCCGTGCTGTCGACCTACGTGGTCGTGGGCATGGTGCTGGGGCCGATCATGGGCGACATCTCGCGCCGCATACCGAACCGGCGGTCCCGCGCTCTCGTGCTGCCCGCGGTCGCGTGTCAGTTCGTGGGATGGATGCTGGTGATCGCCTGGCCCGGGCCCGCGCCGCTCTGGCTGCTCTACGTTCTGGCCGTCTCGCTCGCGATGGGCGGACCGGCATCGATGATCGCGTTCGACCATGCGCGTACGCACAACCCCGCCCACCGGCTGAGCACCGCGACCGGCATCACGAACGTCGGCGGCTTCCTCGCCGCTCTCGTGGCGATCTTCGCGATCGGGTTGGCGCTGGACCTGCAGGGAGCGGGAACCCCCGGCACTTACCGGCTCGATGCCTTCCGGCTGGCCTTTCTCGCTCAGGTCCCGTTGTGGGTGCTCGGATGGACCTTCATCGTGATCGAACGTCGGAAGACCCGCGTGCTGCTCGGGATGGACGCTCCCCGCGGGCGCGTGGCCGACCGAGAGGTCTGATCCCGATGCGGTGTTCAGACCGTGCCGTCGCCTGACGTGCGCGACTCGGTTTGAGTGATCCGCTCCCCCACTCCGGGCTCGACGGTGCGCGTCACCTGCTGTGTCGACCGGCGGCGCAGCATCAGGACGAGGCCGATGACGAAGATGAGCACGCCCGCGCCCATCAGGATGTAGCCGATCATGTCGAGATCCACATAGGGCACGTCGACATTGACGGCGAAGACGAGGATGGCTCCGATGACGAAGAGCGCGATACCTGCTCCGATGCTCATGAGTGCGTCTCCTTTTTCGGGAATGGGACTTCCCCATGGTGGCCGACGACACCCGTGACGCCCATGCCCTTGACAGCCCGGCGTCCGCGGCGCTAGCGCGGAGAGACCTCCACCCACTCACCGCCGAACTTCGGCGCGCGCCCGTCGCCCGAGGAGGTACCGGTGAGGCGTCGGCGCACCCACGGCCCGAGGTGCTCGCGCATGTACTCCCGCTGCGCCAACCGCACTGCATCGGTAAGCTCCGGCATGGACCACCAGCCGTCGGGAACGGTCTCGCCGAGGGCATCCAACACCCGCGCCGCGACCCGATGGTGACCGCGGCTGTTCATGTGGAGGCGGTCCTGCGACCAGTACGACGGATCGGACAGCTCCGTGTCCGGCCAGTTCAGTGCGCGGAGGACATCGTCCCGTCCCTCGAGTCGCTCGATGACGGCGAGTGACATCAGGTCGCCGCGGCGCTGGATCATCCGGGATGCCGGGAGCTGAGCGGAGGGATTGGCTCCCGACAGAAGGATCATCGTGACGCCTTCTTCATCGCACCGGCGCAGGACTTGGCTGAACGCGTCGGCGATGTGCGAAATCGAGGTTCGCGGACGCAGCATGTCGTTGCCGCCGCCGTTGAACGACAGGTGCGTGGGCTTCAGGGCGAGCGCGCGTTCGAGCTGCTGCTCCACGATCGGCCAGACGAGCTTGCCGCGGATCGCGAGGTTCGCATACTCGATCGCTTCGCCGCGCGAGTCTGCCCAGCCCTGGGCGGTCAGATCCGCCCATCCGCGCACCGTGCCGTCGGGCAACTCATCGCCGACGCCCTCCGTGAACGAGTCTCCGATCGCCACGAAACGCACCGCTGCCATCAGCCCAGCCTACGCCCGGACGACGGACGTGCGCCGGGGTCAGCGGTCATCGAGAGCGGCGCCGCGGCGATCGGAGAGAGCCCACGCCGCCGCGGCGGCCAGGAGGAAGAAACCGGCGAAGAGGGCGAATGGCAGCGGCGTGCCACCCGCCGCCAGCAGCGGCGGCACGCTCAGCGGTGCCACGATCGAGGCGATGCGCCCCACACCGGCGGCCCAGCCCGCGCCGGTCGCGCGGAGCGATGTCGGATACGTCTCCGGGGTCACCGCGTACAGGGCGCCCCACGCGCCGAGGTTGAAGAACGACAGCGCCATTCCGGCGGCGATGATCATCGCCTCACCGGATGCGGTGCCGAATGCGACGGCGCCAGCCGCCGACCCGGCGAGGAACACGGAGAGGGTCACACGCCGGCCCCATGCCTCGATCAGCCAGGCCGCGACCGCATACCCCGGCAACTGCGCGAGCGTGATGATGAGCGTGAAGCCGAACGACTTCACGAGGCCGTAGCCCTGTGCGAAGAGAATCGTCGGCATCCAGATGAACGCGCCGTAGTAGGCGAAGTTCACGCAGAACCAGACGATCCAGAGCGCCCCGGTACGGAGGCGGAACTCGGGCGACCACAGAGCCCGCACTCCCCCGGACACCAGACTCGCGCCGGCAGCGGTTCCCGCGGGTGCCTGACGACGGGCGCGGCCGCCGATCGCCGGGGAGGACTCGAACGCGGCCGTGATCACGTCGGCCTCAGCCGCACGGCCTCGGCGCACCAGCCAGCGGGGTGACTCGGGAAGGCCCCACCGCACCAGCAACGCGTACACCGCGGGCACGGCACCGAGGGCGAACGCCCAGCGCCAGCCGTCGGCGGACGCCGGAATGACGAAGAAGCCGATGAGCGCCGCCGCCGTCCACCCGATGGCCCAGAAGGCCTCGAGGATGACGATCAACCGCCCGCGCATGCGCGCGGGAGCGAGCTCGCTGACGTACGTGCTCGCGACCGGCAGCTCGGCTCCGAGACCCAATCCCACGATCACCCGCAGGACGATGAGCGCCGCCAGTCCGCTCGCCAGAGCGCTGGCGCCGGTCGCGATGCCGTACACCAGCAGCGTGATCGCGAACACGGAGCGACGGCCGAACCGATCGGCGAGCAGGCCGCCGAGGCTCGCGCCGATCGCCATGCCCACGAAACCCGCCGACGCGATCCACGAGGCCTGCTCCCCCGTCAGCGACCACTGAGCGATCAGAGCCGTCAGCACGAACGACACCAGCCCGACGTCCATCGCGTCGAGCGCCCAACCCAACCCCGACCCGGTCAGCACTTTGAGGTGCGCGCGGGTGAACGGGACGGCGTCCAGCCGCTCACCGACGCGGGCTGGGTCGTGGCCGATGGGGTTGTTGTCGTCGCGAGATCGCGCCGCGGCATCCGTCATGGCTGAATGCTACTCAGGATGCCGCGAGCATCTCCGACACCAGGGGTGCGACTCTCGTTCCGTACAGTTCGATCGACCGCATCAGCTTCGCGTGCGACAGCGTGCCGTTGGCGTACTTGAGGTCGAAGCGAGTCGCGCCGAGAGTCGTGATGGTCGCAGCGATCTTGCGCGCGACGGTTTCCGGCGACCCCGCGTACACGGCGCCCTCCGGACCGATGTCGTGCTGGAACTGCAGGCGGTTGTACGGAGGCCATCCCCGTTCGGCGCCGATCGCGTTGCGGTTCGCCTCCATCGCCGGATACAGCTCGTCCCACGCCTGTGCGTCGGTGTCGGCGATGTGGCCGGGCGAATGCACCCCCACCGGCAGCGGATCGGTGTGGCCGAATGACGCCAGCGAGCGGTGGTACAGGTCGACGTACGGCCGGAAGCGTTCGGCGGACCCGCCGATGATGGCCAGCATCAGCCCGTAGCCGTACTTCGCGGTCCGCACGACCGACTCCGGCGACCCGCCGACGCCGACCCACGCACGGATCCCGTTCTCGGTCTTCGGGAAGACGTCGGCGTTCGTGAGCGACGCGCGGGTCGTTCCCTGCCACGTCACCGGCTTCTCGGTGAGCAGCTGTGAGAACAGGTCGAGCTTCTCTTCGAAGAGCACCTCGTAGTCGCTGAGGTCGTAGCCGAACAGCGGGAACGACTCGATGAACGAGCCGCGTCCGAGGATGACCTCGGCGCGTCCCGACGAGAGTGCGTCGAGGGTGGCGAAGCGCTCGTACACCCGCACGGGGTCATCGCTGGAGAGCACCGTGACGGCCGTACCGAGGTGGATGTTCTCGGTACGGGCCGCCGCGGCGGCAAGGACCAGCTCAGGACTCGACACGGCGAACTCGTGGCGGTGGTGCTCCCCCACGCCGAAGAACGACAGTCCGACCTGGTCGGCGAGCACCGACTGGTCGACGATGTCGCGGATGGTCTGCGCGTCCGTGAGGCGCTCACCGTCGTCGCCGACGGTCACGTCGCCGAAAGTGTCCAGTCCCAGTTGTGCATTCATGCGAATGGAAACAATCGCCCCGCCGCCGGCATTCCGGATCAGCCCTGCGCGAGTGCCATGCGCAGCGTGTCGAGTCCCACGCCGCCGAGGCGCAGCGCCCGCATGTGGAAGCGCTTGATGTCGAAGTCGTCGCCCTCACGTTCGGCGGCCTCATCGCGGATCTGCTCCCAGATGCGCTGGCCCACCTTGTACGACGGCGCCTGACCGGGCCACCCGAGGTAACGGTTGACCTCGAACTGGATGAACTCGTCCGACATGTTGACGTTGCGGCGCATGAACTCCAGAGCGAAGTCGGCATCCCAGATGCCTTCGCCGTCGGGACGGGGCTTGCCGAGGTGCACGCCGATGTCCAGCACCACGCGTGCGGCGCGCATGCGCTGACCGTCGAGCATGCCGAGTCGATCGGCCGGGTCGTCGAGGTAGCCGAGTTGCTCCATGAGGCGCTCGGCGTACAGCGCCCAGCCCTCGGCGTGACCGCTCGACCCGGCGAGGAGCCGGCGCCAGGAGTTCAGCTCGGCGCGGTTGTAGACCGCCTGCGCGATCTGCAGATGGTGACCGGGAACGCCCTCGTGATAGACCGTGGTCAGTTCCCGCCAGGTGTCGAAGGAGTCGACCCCCTCCGGCACCGACCACCACATGCGGCCGGGGCGCGAGAAGTCGTCGGTGGGGCCTGTGTAGTAGATCCCGCCCTCGTTGGTCGGCGCGATCATGCACTCGAGGCGGCGGATCGGTTCGGGGATGTCGAAGTGCGTCTTGCCGAGTTCTTCGACGGCGCGGTCGCTCGTGGCCTGCATCCACTCCTGCAGGGCGGCCGTGCCGTGGAGCTTTCGCGAGGCGTCGTTCTCGAGGAAGGCGACGGCCTCCTCGACACTGGCGCCCGGAAGGATCTCGTTCGCGATCGATTCCTGCTCCGCGACCATGCGCGCGAGCTCCTGGAGGCCCCACTCGTACGTCTCGTCGAGATCGATCTCGGCGCCGAGGAAACGGCGGGAGTGCAGTGCGTAGAGCTCGCGCCCCACGGCGTCGTCCTCGGACGCGACCGGAGCGAGTTCTGCGCGCAGGAATGCCGCGAGTCCGTCGTACGCCACGCGCGCCGCCCCGGCGTTGGTGGCGAGCGTCTTCGCGAGCGACGCCGGCAGCTGGCCCTCGGCGGGTGCGGCGTCGCCGGCGAACGTGGCGAAGAAGCCGTTGTCCGAGGTGTACCGGGCGATCTGCGTCGCGACCTCCGTCACCTGGCGCCGCGCGGGGACGACACCGGTGGCGATCCCTTCGCGAAGCGTCTCGATGTATCCGCTGATCGCCTCCGGCACGGCAGCCAGACGCGTGGCGATCAC
>Ga0105244_10002509_pt1 | contig 13809 bp, 14 predicted proteins | sample KBSM44metaG_FD_80423 | JGI IMG/M metagenome (GOLD analysis project Ga0105244, IMG submission 80423) | Miscanthus rhizosphere microbial communities from Kellogg Biological Station, Michigan, USA - KBS M4-4 metaG | ecosystem: Host-associated > Plants > Roots > Rhizosphere > Soil | place...
CATGCTCTCGTTTGGTGGGCTTGTGGAGCGGGCGATGGAGGTGTTTCTGGTGACCTTGCTCGGTGTCGTGTTGATCGAGCACTGGGACTGGCGCGCACTGACCGTAGGCGCGGCGCTGTTCGTGTTCATTCGGCCCCTGAGCACGCTAGTCATCCCAGGGCGCGGCCTGCTGGACCTTCGCCAGCGCGGCATGCTGGGCTGGTTCGGCATACGCGGTATCGGCAGCCTTTATTACCTGTTCTACTCGGTAAACCACGGCCTGAGCGCCATCGATGCCGCGGCCATCACCAACCTCACGCTGTCGGTAGTGGCGCTGAGCATTGTCGTGCATGGGTTAAGCGTGCAACCTCTGCTGTCGCGTTATGAAGCAGGCCGAAAACGCCGTGACGGCTAACTAAGCGCCCTGCCCTGCGTGACTCGGCTCAAGCACACAGTGCCGGCAGCTCGCTACGTAGCAGTGCCGCAGCGGCGGGCTTGAGAAGGGAGGTATTCAGTGCGTCGCGCTCAATCCACTTGCAAGCGACGATCTCGTTCTTCGGCACCGGCTTGTCCTGATCGTCCAGCTGAAGGGTGAAAATGTAATGGAGGGTGTTACCGACTTGCAGCGTGCATAGCGCCACCAAGCGCTCACGGCAAATCCCTGTTTCCTCTTTCAGCTCTCGGCTGGCGGCATGCAACGGTGCCTCATTCGTGCCCACACCGCCCCCCGGAAAGCCCCATTTCCTGGCCTTTCTACGCACCAGGAGTATTTTGCCACTGCGAAAGCACAGCACCGTCGCTCTGCTCCTGAGGCTGCTCCTGTCAGACATGTCTACCTCCTACTTCCCAACACACCGCCCTGCGCTCGTAAGCGGGTAGCGTTATTCACTTGGAAGCGAATATCGCGCCACTTTGAAAGCAGGCAACAAGCCTTGAGAAAGCGTGGCCTGGGCGGTAGTTCCGTTCGGCAGTAGAAGATTGTGCAGCGCTGTGGGCCAGTGCTGCACTTAGAGCTGAGTTGTGAGCAAGCCGTTACGCGTCGGGGAGCGCTGCAATAATCGAAATTTCGACCAGCACGGCAGGGTCATACAACTTGGCTTGCACTGTCGCACGCGCTGGCGCACACCCGTGCGGCAACCACTGATCCCACACCTGATTCATGCCCGCGAAGTCGGCATCAATGTCCTTAAGGTAGAGGGTGGCGGACAAAATCCGTGTCTTGTCGGTGCCGGCTTGGTCGAGCAGTCGCTCGATGTTCTGCAAGGTTTCACGGGTTTGCTGCTGCACATCGCCGGCAAAATCGTTGGCAACCTCACCGGACAGGTACACGGTGCCTTGGTGCTTGACCACAAGGCTCATGCGAGCGTTAGTGTGCAGGCGTTCGATCGTCATCCTGATATTCCTTGTCGTGTCGAGATAGAAAACCACTGCGTCGAGCAGGCCCCCTGTTCTACCCATTAATGGATGTATTGTCCACGCGGGGCATTTAGCCTGGCTGCATGTCGACACGTTTCAGCGGCGTTTCACCGGGGCCAGCGCAAGCGCACACACCAGCCCTGCTGGCTGGCCGCATCGATAAAGCCAACGTCTATCTGCCCCCCAGTGCGTTGCACAATGGTCCGCACGATGGACAACCCCAGCCCGGAACCTTCCTCGTGGTTTCCGTGCCCTCGGTAGAACGGGTCGAACACCCGCTCCCATTCTTCGGGCGCGATGCCTGGCCCGCCGTCACGGACGCACAGCTCTACCGCCTCCGCCGTTTGCTGCATCGACACTTCGACATGCCCCGCCTCGGGCGCGTGGCGAATAGCATTTTCGACCAGGTTCTTGACCACTGCGCGAAGCTCGATTTCACGGATGGTCAGGCGCACATCATCCCCTTCGACGCCAATGTCGAGCTGCTTTCGCTCCGCCAGCGGCATCAGGTCTTCCAGCACCAAGCGGCAAACTTCATGTACCGACACACTGCCGGAGGGCTCTGCACCCAGCTGAGCGCCCGCCAGGGCAAGCAACTGCTCGACCAGTTTGCGGCTCCTACCGATACCCCGGCGTAGCTGGCTGACTTGGGCCTGGGCTTGCGGGGACATCGGTTCGGACGCCAGCCCCTCGCTCTGCAGGGACAACGCTGTGAGGGGTGTGCGCAGCTCATGGGCTGCATCTGCAACAAATCGCTGCTGGCCCTCCAGCGTGCGCGCGACGCGCGCCAGCAGCCGATTGATCGCATGCACGAAGGGGCGGATCTCACTGGCCAGGGCTTGATCATCGATGGGACGCATGTCTTGATCCTCTCGGCTATCGAGCTTCGCCGCCAACGCGGTGACGGGCTTGAACAGCTTGCGGATCAGGTCGGCAACCACGAGCAGCAGCGTCGGAAAGAGAATGGCGAATGGCAGCAATGCCCGCCATGCACTGTCGCGCGCATCACGGTTGCGGCTGCCGATTTCCTGGGCCACCACAAAGCGCGCCCCTGAGGCGTCTTTGCCGACCCACACGCGAAAGGGCTCGTTACCCACCTGCACGGTCGACAAGCCATCGGCGACCGTGACGGGAATGGGCAGCGGCAGCCGGCTGTCATCGCCATGGCTTGCCTTGGCGCCATCCGCCAGGTACTGAATCACAATCCGGGTTTCTTCGTCGTCTTCGGCCGCGATGGCCTGGTTGTCGCCGTAGTGAAACGTCAGGCCCTGTCGCGTATGCAACGCCGCGACTTGGCGCAGGCTGTTGTCCTGGAACTCCAGTGCTTCATCGTAGGCCGACACATAGCTGAACAGGCCGGTCAGGGTCGCCACCAGCAGAATCGCAATCGTCAGCGCCAACGACAGCCGCAGTTGCAGCGAGTACTTCAGACGTCTTTTGAGACCATCCATCCCAGCCCCCTGACATTGCGGATGACATCCTTGCCCAGCTTGCGGCGCAAACCGTGGATCAGAAACTCCACGGCGTTACTCTCGACTTCGTTGCCCCAGCCGTAGAGCCTGTCTTCGAGCTCCGCACGCGACAGGATCGCGCCGGGCCGTACCAACAATGCCTGCAACAGCGTGAATTCACGGTTGGACAACTGCACGGCGTCCTGGCCTGGCACCCACGCGCATTTTGCGGCCGGGTCCAGGGTCACCTTGCCGTTACCCAGCTCGGGCGCCGCACGCCCGCCTTTTCGGCGCATGACCGCACGCATTCTGGCCAGCAGCTCGGCCATCTCGAAGGGCTTTTGCAAAAAATCATCCGCGCCGCCATCCAGGCCACGCAAGCGGTCATCCAGGCCTGGCCGCGCCGTGATGATCAGCAACGGCACCGGGTTGTCCGCTGCACGCAGGTGTTGCAGCACCTGCAGGCCGTCCTGCCCAGGTAAGCCAAGGTCGAGCAGGACCTGGTCGTAGGCTTGCGTACGCAGTGCCGCCTCCGCCGTCAGGCCGTTGTCGACCCAGTCCACGGCATACCCCGCTGCTTCCAGTGCAGCCTGCAATGCCTGCGCAATCATGGTGTCGTCTTCGACCAACAGAATTCGCATGGCATCTCCCTCGGTGCCAACCTTTGAGGGAACGATAGCCTCCCCGGTATCTACAGGAAAGCTGTCGTCCCGCTCCAGCCCTGCTTAGCCCTGTCGCGGGCCCTGCAAGGTATCGAAGGCCTTGAGCAGGTCACTCATCGCCGCCTTGCAATCGCCCTGCTGTGGCTGGCCTGCCCGCAGCGCATCGAGCGAATGGTCGATGGCTTTGTCCAGCAGGTGCCAGTCACTGGCAGCACGCGGCTTGATGCCGGCCTCGGCTTCGTCCCAAGCCTTTTCCAGGTCTTTGATGCGCGCCTTGGCACCAGGCAGGTCCTGGGCGTCCACCTTCGCCGCGACGTCCTCGGCAATAACCCGAAATGCGCTCAGGTCACCGAGCTTGCTGGGGGCATGAACCCCAGCGGTAGGCTGTTGCGGGTCATCTGCCTTGGAGCAGCCTTGGGTGATGCCGAGTACCGAGGCCAGACAGGCGACCGCCAAGACAGAGCGCAATGTGCAATGTGAAATCATGGATAAGGACCTCGTGTTGAAGGGGCGAGCCGCCGGGACTGGACGGCATCGATCTGGGCGACGCCTACCAGGATGAAGATGACGCAGAGGAATATCGCGCTGGTCCAGGTGGCGCCCATGCCAAGGCCTCCATAGGCGTGTGCCTGGGTAAGCAGGTCGCCGAGGGATGCGCCCAGGGGGCGGGTCAGGATGTAGGCGACCCAGAACACCAGCACCGTATTGACGCCCAGCCGCCAGGCAATCAGGCAGGCGGCGATCAAGGCGCCGAAAATCAGCGTACCGATGCCAAAGCCCAGGCCCAGTGCCTCGGTCGCGAGATCGCCACCCGCGGTGCCCAGGGCAAAGGTGCAAAGCACCGTGCTCCAATAGAACCACTCGCGCCGGGCGGTGACGATGTGACGAATCGAAAGGTTGCGCTCCAACGCGTACCAGGCTGCAAAATTGGCCATCAACAGCACTGAAAACACGGCGGTGCTGGTGTAGAGGCTGACATCCAGCACATCGGTCAGGATATCGGTGATCTGGGTCCCCAGAATGCTCACCAGTACAACGCACAACCAGTAAATCCAGGGCTCGCATTCGCGCTTGCGCAGCTGGAGCGCCAGCGCGGCGCTCAGCAGCAAGGCCATCACCACGCTGGTGATGCCCAGCCCCCAACCGACATCGACGGCCAGAAAGTCGGCAAACGTCTCGCCCACGGTGGTGGACATGATCTTGATGATCCAGAAGGACAACGTCACTTCCGGGACTTTATTCAGCCAGCCTGTGCTCACTGTATTCATAGCAAGTACCTCCTCGGAGCCTGTCGCGGTCAGGAGGCACATTACGGATGAAAACTTAGCTGGGCCTGAGCTGCGCAGGCTGGTTGTCGGGCGCGGCCTCTGCGACACTGGCCCGGCCAACGATGATTGACCCAGGAAGGCCTCGTGTCCTCACCCCCCTCAGCCGCGCAGCACCTGCCAGTGCTGATCGAAGCCAAGCACCTGAGCCGCGTGGCGGCCTCAGACAACGCGCCATTGCTCGCACCGACCGACTTTTCGCTGTGCGCAGGCGAGCGTGTGGCGGTCAGTGGCAACTCAGGCTCGGGCAAAAGTGTGCTGCTTCGCTTGCTGGCGCTGCTGGATGTGCCCAGCACCGGCGAAGTCCGATGGATGAACAACGCCATCGCCGCCCACTCGATCCCCCATTACCGGTCATGCGTCTGTTACCTGGCACAACGGCCCGCACTGGTGGAAGGGTCAGTCATGGACAACCTGCAGATGCCCTTCAAGCTCAAGGCGCTGCGCCACCGCAGTCTCGACAGCCGCGTGCTCGATGAGCTGCTGGGCCAGGCGGAAAAACCCCAGGGCTTTCTGCACAAGCTGGCCACCGACCTGTCGGGCGGCGAAGCACAACTGGTTGCGTTGATCCGCGTGCTGCTGCTGGAACCCCAGGTGATCCTGTTCGACGAACCCACTTCAGCGCTAGACCCGCGCTCGGCAGCCACCGTGGAACGGCTGGTGGTGAACTGGTTCAACGCAGCCAGGCATTCGCGTGCCTATATTTGGGTATCGCATGATCGTGAACAGGCCCTGCGCATGTGCACCCGCCAGATGAGCATGCGGCAAGGTGTGCTTTGCGAGAACATCACATGACCTATCAGAACCTCTCTTATGCGGACCTGGCGATTGCGTCATTGCTCATCCTGATCAATGGCGTGCTGTCCGTTCTGCTAAAGCTGCAACTTGAGCGGCAACTGCTGTGGGCCGCGCTGCGCACGGTGGTTCAGCTGTTGGCGATCGGCTACATACTGGGCTGGGTTTTCCAGTTTGCCGAATGGTATGTGGTACTGCCCTTGATGCTGGCCATGACGCTTGTCGCAGGCAGCTCGGCGGCGGGGCGCGGCAAGCATCGTCACCGCGGTTTGCTCGTCGACAGCATCATCTCTGTCTGGCTGAGCGCTTGGCTGGTCACGGCCATCGGCCTGTTCGTGGTGCTGAAAGTACACCCCTGGTACACCCCCCAGTACGCCATCCCTATCCTCGGCATGGTGCTCGGCAACACGCTCACAGCCGTGTCATTGGGCATCGACCGCATGACACGCGAGCTCACTACCAACCGCGCCACCGTGGAAACGGTCCTGAGCCTGGGCGGCACCCGCTGGGAGGCGGCTCAGGCCGCTGCTGCGCAGGCGGTGAAAGCCGGCATGATGCCAACCCTGAACCAGATGACGGTGGTTGGCATCGTCAGCCTGCCAGGGATGATGACCGGCCAGATCCTCGCCGGGCAAAGTCCGGCAGAGGCCGTCCGTTACCAGATCGTCATCATGTTCCTGATTGCCGCAGCCTCAGCGCTGGGGACCGTGTGCGCAGTGTTGCTAACGTTCCGGCGACTGTTCTCGGCCTCACACCAGTTCATGTCGCACAGGCTCTCGAAGCAGAAGTAACACCGTGCAAGCGCGCTGAACGTTGTACGCAACAATCAGCCAACCACCGGCTTCAACAACGCCTGCGCCTCGTAGAGCGGTGGCAGGTAGCGCAGCCGAATCTCGTCGACGCTCAACCGCGAGGCGTGGGTGGTGATCGTCAGGGTCGCCTTCAGCTGGCCGCTACGGTCCAGCAGCGGTACACCCAGCACGCGCATGCCGATTTCGTATTCCTGGTCGACGATGCTGTAGCCCTGCTGGCGCACGCGCTGCAGCTCTGCTTCCAGCAGCGCCCGATCAGTTTGGGTATAGGGCGTGAGCGGGCGGAGCGGGTTGCGTGAGAAGTAGTCCTCGCGCGCAGCGTCATCCAGTGCCGCCAGCCAGATTCGGCCGCCGGCGGTGCAGTACATGGGCACCCGCGAGCCGGGCCTGATCGACAACGAGGCGATGTGGCTGTAGCGGCTGCGCACCAGGTGGATGATTTCATCGCCGTCACGGGTGCCGACCGAGACATGCTCCTGGGTCTGCCGCGCCACCTGCTCGACGATGGGCCGCAGCATGCGCGGCAACTGCGCCGAGTCCACGTAGGCCTGGCCGATGCGTAGCGCCTTGGGCGTGAGCCAGTACTGGCGGCTGTCGGTGTCGGCGAAGCCTTCGTGTACCAACGTCAGCAGGAAGCGGCGCGCGGCGCTGGGGGTCAGGCCCGATAGCCTGGCTGCCTGCGGCACGGTCAGGCGTGGCTGATCGACGCTGAACAGTTGCATCAATGCCAGGCCTTTCTGCAAGCCCGCGATCAGGTCGCGGGGGTGGATATCGGGTTTGTCCATGGGGGTTCTCCAGTGATGCGCGAGCCCGGGTAGGAGCAGCCTTGTGCTGCGAAGAGGCCAGTAAAAGCAGCGAAGATCGCGGGTGTTGCCACTGGCCTCTTCGCAGCACAAGGCTGCTCCTACAGTGAGGGAGCGTATTTCTGACGAACATTTTTCGGTATTACCCGCCAATAATCGCTACCTGACTGCGATTATCGCACTACCCGCCCGACAAGCGCATTTCCCCGCGCCCACTACCCCGTCACCCTTGCTGCACAACAACAGCAAGCACGGAGGTCAGCATGATTCGGGGTTCGACAGAACTGGTCGCCATCGTCGGTTCACCCATCGCCCAGGTGAAATCACCTGAAAACTTCAACACCTGGTTCGCCAGCAACGGCTGCGACCTGGCAATGCTCCCCATCGACCTGCAAGAGACTGCGCTGCAAGCCTTTGTCGGCAGCCTGCGCGGCTGGCAGAACCTGCGCGGTTGCGTGGTCACCGTGCCCTACAAACAGGCACTGGCCGCACGCCTGGACGGCCTCAGCGCACGCGCCGCCGCACTGGGTTCGGTCAACGTGGTGCGCCGCCACAGTGACGGCCGCCTGCTCGGCGACAATGTCGACGGCGCAGGCTTTCTTGGCGCCGCACGCAAACAGGGCTTTCAGCCAGCAGGCAAACGCGCGCTGGTGATCGGTTGTGGTGGGGTGGGCAGTGCAATCGCCTACGCACTGGGCGAAGCGGGCGTGCGCCAAATCACCCTCAGCGACCCCAGCGCTACCCGCGTTGGCGCGCTTTGCGAAGTACTCGGCACGGCCTTCCCCAGTCTCGAAATCGCCACCCACTACCGCTCGCTGGAAGCGTTCGACCTGGTGGTCAACGCGTCGCCGGTTGGCATGGGCAGCACCGATGAGTTGCCGCTGCCGGCGCCGATGCTGGCAACCCTGCAAACCTCCACGTTGGTTGCGGACGTGGTCACCTCGCCAGAAATCACCCCGCTGTTGCAGCAGGCACGCGACCGTGGCTGTGCGATCCAGACTGGCCCGCAGATGGCCTTCGCCCAACTCGGCCACCTCGGCGCCTTCATGGGCGTCACCCCGCTGGAGATCTGAGCCATGGCCACTACCGAACACGCGCAACCGGTGTACGACTTGGTGGTCCTCGGCAGTGGTGCCGGGGGCTTTGCCGCCGCCGCCACGGCCGCCAGCCTTGGCCTGAAGGTACTGGTCGTGGAAAAAGCCGACACTTTCGGCGGCACGTCGGCGATTTCCGGCGGTGCGGCGTGGGTGTATGGCACCGATCAAGCCCGTGCAGCCGGCGCCAAAGACTCCCCCGAAGCCATGCGCACCTACCTGAAAACCGTGATTGGTGCCGGCTACAACGCACCGCTGGTAGACGCCTTCATTGCACGCGGGCATGAAGCGCTGCGCTGGCTGGAGCGCCACACCGAACTGCGCTATGCCCTGCGCCCGCACTCGCCGGACTATTACCCGGATGAGCCCGGCGCCACCCAGTTCGGCCGGGCGTTGGAAATGGTCGAGTACGACGGCCGCCGCCTCGGCCCGCGCTTCAAAGACCTGAAAATGCCGCCGCCGGGCATGCTGTTGTTCGGCGGGATGATGGTCAACCGTGTGGATATCCAGCATTTTCTTGGCCTGCGCAAATCACCACGCGCCCTGTGGCATTGCCTGAAGCTGATGGCGCGCTATGCGTTGGACCGCCTTCGCCACCACCGTGGCACCCGCCTGACCACCGGTAATGCGCTGATTGCACGCCTGGCCACCACGGCATTTGCCCACGGCACGCAACTGTGGCTGCGCAGCGAGGCTAAGGCGCTGATCGTCGAGCACGGCGCGGTGACCGGCGTGGTGGTGCAGCATGAAGGCCGGCGCGTGCAGGTGCGTGCGCGGGGTGGCGTGGTCTGCGCCATGGGCGGCTTCGCAGCCGGTGAACTGGCTGCCGCCTACCGCCCAGGCGTTAATGCACCGCACCTGACCATGTCGCCGCCAACCAATGACGGCGCCGCGCTGCACCTGGGTGAAGCGGTGGATGCTGCCCAAGGCGAGGGGCTGGCCGCCAACTTCTTCTGGGCCCCCGTTTCCGAGTTGCGCCATGCCAATGGTGAGCGCGAACGCTTCCCGCACCTGGTCACCGACCGTGCCAAACCGGGGGTGATCGCGATCAACCCGGCCGGGCAGCGCTTCGTCAACGAGTCGAACTCCTACCATCACTTCGTGCAGACCATGTTCGCCAGCAACCTCACCACCTGCTGGCTGATCTGCGACGCCGAGGCCATGAACCGCTACGGCCTGGGCCTGGCACGCCCGAAACCTGTGAACAACGCGGCACTGATCGACGCCGGCTACCTGTACCGCGCCGCCACACCGCACGCCCTGGCTGAGGCCATCGGCGTCGACCCTCAGGCATTGCAGGCGACGCTGGAGCGCTTCAACGCCGATGCCCGCAACGGCATCGACCGTGCATTCGACAAAGGCGGCAACAGCTACAACCGCTACATGGGCGACCCGCATCACACGCCCAACCCCTGCCTCGCGCCCCTGGTCAAGGCGCCGTTCTACGCCATCCAGCTCCACACCGGCGACCTGGGCTCGGCACGCGGCCTGGTGACCGACGCCCATGCCAACGTGCTCAACCGCGCCGGCACGCCGGTTGCCGGCCTATATGCAACGGGCAACGACATGAACTCATTGATGAACGGCACCTACCCCGGCCCAGGCATCACCCTTGGCCCTGCCCTCACCTTCGGCTGGATCGCCGCCAGCCATATTGCCAACCGCCTGCAGGCGCAGGCCCACCCTGTGGAGACACATGCATGTACTACGAACTGAGAACCTACACCCTCGACCCACTGAAAATGGCCGACTGGCTGGCCCTTTACCAAAGCCACGCGCTGGCGGTGCAGAGCGAGCACCTGGGCAAGCTGGTCGGTTTCTTTACCAGTGAATTCGGCGAGGTCAACCAGGTGGTGCACCTGTGGGCCTACACCAGCCTCGACGACCGCATGCAGCGCCGCGCGGCGATGGTGGCGGACCCGCGCTGGGCGGAGTTCTCGCAGCGCAATCGCGAACTGGACGCAGTGTTGCGGTTGCAGTCGCGGTTGATGCGGCCGACCGGCTTTTCACCGCTGCAGTAACTGACGCCCTCTCCAACCTGACCGGAGCCCCTCCATGCAACCCCTGGAATGTGACGTACTTGTCCTCGGCTCCGGCGCCTCTGGCCTGGCTGCCGCAGTAACCGCCGCCCATCACGGCCTGAAGGTGATCATCGCAGAAAAGGCCAGCCAGTTCGGTGGCACCAGCGCCTGGTCGGGGGGCTGGTTATGGATACCCCGCAACCCGCTAGCGATCGCCGAAGGCCTCGTCGAAGCCGACGATGCGCCAGAACGCTACCTGCGTGCACAGACCCACGTCGCCGAACTGGACCCACGCCAGCAGGCGTTTTTGCGCCATGGACCGGAGATGGTGGCGTTCTTCCAGCACCATACCGCCGTGCAGTTCCAGTCCGGCACTAAAATGCCCGACATGCACGAGGGGGATGGCAGTGCGCGTGGCGGGCGGTCCCTGTGTGCGCAGCCGTTCGACGGGCGCCTGCTTGGGCACTGGATCCACCGGCTACGGCCGCCCCTGGATATCGTCAGCCTGGCCGGCATGGGCATCGCCGGTGGCGCAGACATGGCCGCCTTCTTCAACGCCAGCCGCTCACCCAAGGCGGCCTGGCACGTCGGCAAACGCCTGCTGCGCCATGGGCGCGACTTGCTGCTGCACCGTCGCGGCCTGCAGTTGGTCAACGGCAACGCGCTGGTGGCGCGCCTGTTGCGCAGTGCCCTCGACCTGGGCGTGACGCTGTTGCATGACCGGCAGGCCACAGGCTTGCTGAGGGATGGGCGTATCACGGGCGTGCAGTTCAGCGATGGCCAGGTGATCCATACGCGACGTGGTGTCGTGCTGGCCTGCGGCGGGTTCCCCCATGACCGCCAGCGCATCGCCCAGCTGATGCCCCATGCGCCCGAAGGCGATCGCCACTACTGCGCAGCGCCGCCACAGAACAGTGGCGACGGCCTGCGCCTGGGCGAACAAGTCGGCGCACAGGTCGCCACCACGGCGGCCCACGCCGGGGCCTGGGCGCCGGTCTCACTGGTGCCGCGAAGCGACGGCAGCCTCGGCCACTTCCCGCACCTGATAGACCGCGCAAAGCCGGGCTTCATTGCCGTACGCCGAGACGGTCGACGGTTCGTCAACGAGGCCGACAGCTACCATGCTTTCATGAATGCGCTGTTCACCTCCACGCCACCCGATGAGGCGCCCGAGGCCTGGTTGATCTGTGACCACGCCGCGCAACGTCGCTACGGCATTGGCTGGGCCAAGCCGTTCCCCTTCCCTGCTGGCTTCTATGAGCGCCGTGGCTACCTGTTCAGCGGCACTACCCTGGCGCAACTGGCCGCACGCTGCGGGATCGACGCAACGCAACTGCAGCGCACCGTGGCACTTTTCAACCACCATGCGGCGCAGGGCACGGATCCGGACTTCCAGCGTGGCGCATCGCTGTATAACCGTGCGCAGGGCGACCCCTTGCACGTGCCCAATCCGTCGCTGCGGCCGCTGCTGCAGGGCCCCTTTCATGCGGTAAAACTGCTGCCGGGCAGCCTCGGCACCTTCGCCGGCCTGCACACGGATGCTTCGGCACAGGTGCTGGACAGCCTGCAGCGCCCGATACCCGGCCTGTTCGCGGTCGGCAACGACATGCACAGCATCATGGGCGGACACTACCCCAGCGGCGGTATCACCCTGGGCCCAGGGATGACCTTCGGTTACCTGGCTGGCATGGCACTGTGCAATCCGCCAGAAGACGCCGCGTCACTTTTGTTCGATCATCGAACAGTAGCCCCATCTTTGAATTGACGCTCCCCCCTTCACTGCTCACCATAAATGACCTTGCACGCCCAGCCTTGCCCTGGGCAAAACCGCGTTCCAGACGCATTGCCGTTCAAAACAATTTCAAGAAACGACTTCACATGACCCCTTCCAAGTTCGACACTGCCAGCCCCCGCCTCGCCCATGGATCCATCGGCGACAAGGTGCGCGGCGCCTTCGCCGTCGGCAAGACCCGCTGGGGCATGCTTGCCCTGGTGTTCTTCGCCACCACCCTGAACTACATCGACCGTGCCGCCCTCGGCATCATGCAGCCCGTCCTCGCCAAGGACATGGGCTGGACGGCGATGGACTACGCCAACATCAACTTCTGGTTCCAGGTCGGCTATGCCATCGGCTTTGTGCTGCAGGGCCGGCTGATCGACAAAGTCGGGGTAAAACACGCCTTCTTCGGCGCCGTATTGCTGTGGAGCCTGGCCACAGGCGCCCATGGCCTGGCGACCTCGGCAGCGGGCTTTATGGTCTGCCGCTTCATTCTGGGCCTGACCGAGGCGGCCAACTATCCGGCGTGTGTAAAGACCACGCGCTTGTGGTTCCCCGCCGGCGAGCGCGCCATCGCCACCGGCCTGTTCAACGCCGGCACCAACGTCGGCGCCATGGTCACCCCGGCGCTGCTGCCACTGATTCTCGCTGCTTGGGGCTGGCAGGCCGCGTTCATCGCCATGGGTAGCCTCGGCCTGGTCTGGGTGGTGTTGTGGGGTTTGAAGTATTTCAACCCTGAGGCGCACCCGCACGTTCGCCAGAGCGAGCTGGACTATATCCAGCAAGACGTGGAACCCGAAGCCAAACCCGTGCCGTTCAGCCGCATCCTGCGCCAGCGCGGCACCTGGGCCTTTGCCGTGGCCTACTCGATCACGGCGCCGGTGTTCTGGTTTTACCTGTACTGGCTGCCGCCGTTTCTTAACCAGCAGTACGACCTGGGCATCAGCGTCACCCAGATGGGCATCCCGTTGATCCTGATCTGGCTGACCGCAGACTTCGGCAGCATCGGCGGCGGCATTCTGTCGTCCTGGCTGATCGGCCGCGGCGTACGCGCCACCCGAGCCCGGTTGATCTCGATGTTGATCTTTGCCTGCACCATCGTCAGCGTGGTCTTCGCTGCCCACGCCAGTGGCCTGTGGGTCGCGGTGCTTGCCATCGCCGTGGCGGTCGGCGCACACCAGGCCTGGACCGCAAACATCTGGAGCCTGGTCATGGACTACACGCCCAAGCATCTGGTGAGCACGGTGTTCGGCTTCGGCAGCATGTGCGCGGCCATCGGCGGCATGTTCATGACACAGATCGTCGGCAGCGTGCTGACGGTCACCCACAACAATTATGCGGTGCTGTTCACCATGATTCCGGTGATGTACTTCATTGCACTGGTGTGGATGTACTTCATGGCGCCGCGTGGGATTGAGGCCGCTTAAGGGCTAACCAGGTTTCCTCTATGGGGCTCTTCGGAGCCTCTTTTTTTGCCTGCAGACAGGCCATTGGACCTGTGCCTAAATTGGACCGGCCTTGAGGTTCACTGTCATGCGCTGCTTTGCAGCCCCTGGCTTGCCCGCGAACACCGGCGAAGCCGGTGCCATACACCGCGGCGCCTGCATCGCCGGCAAGCCGGCTCCCACAGGATTGGGCACTCGCTTTGGATCTTTGTTCTCTTCGCGGCACGCA
>Ga0105244_10002510_pt1 | contig 13807 bp, 11 predicted proteins | sample KBSM44metaG_FD_80423 | JGI IMG/M metagenome (GOLD analysis project Ga0105244, IMG submission 80423) | Miscanthus rhizosphere microbial communities from Kellogg Biological Station, Michigan, USA - KBS M4-4 metaG | ecosystem: Host-associated > Plants > Roots > Rhizosphere > Soil | place...
CGACGCCGAGACCGTCACCTCGATCGAAGGCGGCATCAAGGCCGACCTGTTCGAGCGCCGCGCCCGCCTGAATTTCTCGCTGTATGACTTCGAAGTGAAGAACCAGCAGCTGACCGTGGTCGGCGGCAATTCCAACGTCACCAAGCTGATCAACGCCGCCAAGACCGCCGGCCGCGGCCTGGAAGCGGACTTCGAAGCCTTCGTGACGCCGGACTTCAAGGTCACCGCGGGCGGTTCGTACAACTTCACCGAGATCAAGGACCCGTCGCTGTCCGTGGCCAAGTGCGGTTCGTGCACCGTGACCGATCCGCTCAACGCGGCCGGCCGCGTCGACATCAACGGCAACCCGCTGCCGCAGGCGCCGAAGTACATCCTGAACGCGACCGCGCGCTACAACTGGGCGCTGGAGAACGGCAACCTGTTCGTGCTGACTGACTGGTCGTATCGCAGCAAGATCAACTTCTTCCTGTACGAAGCCAAGGAATTCACCGGCAAGTCCATGGTTGAAGGCGGCCTGCGCGTCGGCTACAACTGGGATGGCGGCAAGTACGAAGTGGCCGCTTTCGCGCGCAACCTCACCGACACCCAGCGCATCATCGGCGCCATCGACTTCAACAACCTGACCGGCATGGTCAACGAGCCACGTCAGTTCGGTGTGCAGTTCAAGGGCGGTTTCTGATTTTTGCCCGCTAGCCTAGACAGCTAGAAATTGGCCGTATATAATGCGGCCTCTTTTCCCTGATAGCTCAGTTGGTAGAGCGACGGACTGTTAATCCGCAGGTCCCTGGTTCGAGTCCAGGTCGGGGAGCCAGAATTTAAAAGCCTCATGTGTGCTTGCAACGCTCAAAAATCGTTGCAATGCCACATGGGGCTTTTTCCATTTGACGCAGATCAAACGCGGCGCCGGAGCGCTTCCTACCATATTGGTTTGTTCAACCACTATCCAAGGAGGATATTATGGCTAATAGTCTGATGCGTCTCGATCCCTTCCGCGACATTGCCCGCTTCGATCCCTTCCGCGATATGGACGAGTTGTTCCGTGACTTCTCGCCGTCCGTGTGGCGCCAGGAGCAGACCCCGCGCATGCGCATGGACGTGACCGAGACGGAGAAGGAGTACACCGTCAAGGCCGAGATTCCCGGCGTGCAGAAGGAGGACATCAAGGTCGCCATCAATGGCAACCAGGTCTCGCTGACGGCGGAAATCAAGGAGGAGAAGAGCGCGGACGCTGGCGGCGCCGGCGGCAGCGGCACCTTGCGCAGCGAGCGCTACTACGGCCAGGTGCATCGCAGCTTTACGCTGCCGCAGGAGGTCGATGACGACCAGGCCGGTGCGCGTTATGAGAACGGCGTGTTGACGTTGACGTTGCCGAAAAAAGTCGGCACCGGCGGCAAGCAGCTGGCGATTCAATAACGCCCGTCCGGTATCAATTGGCCGGCGCGCGGCAGGTGGCGTCCGATTCCCAGCGACCCGAGCAGATGCGCGAGCGGCACAGCATGCCCTCGATCAGGCCGAGCTGCTTGCAGCGCGCCAGCAGGTCCGTCGTGCTGTCGCCATCGCGCCGCTCGACGATGTCGCGGCTGCGCTCCGGCGCGACGACGGCGGGCTTGCCGGCGTGCGCGACGAGGGCGGTGAGCAGGGCGACGTCGGTGTCGTTGGCGGGCGCCGCCTTGTCGCGTGATGCCGCAGTCGTGGCCGGGGTGGCGCGCGCTGTTGCGGCGCTGGTGGTTTTGGTGTTGCTGTTGTATTTGCCGACGGCGCCGGTGCTGGCAGAGGCCGACGCGGCGCGCGCCGTTTCGACGGGCAATGTCGCCGGTCCGGGCGTTGGCGTGCCGGCCACGGAATCCGGCGGCGTGTAGCCGGTCGGCCCGATCGCGCGCGGCCCCGTCATTGCTTGAGTCTCAGTCCTGTTTTGCATCCGCTGCGCCGCCGGATCGTTGACGATCGCTGCCGGCAGTTCAGCCGGCTCTATGATCACTTCCCCGGGTTCCAGTAGGGCTCTTTCCAATCGCGTGCTCGCCTGTATATGCTCGTCCTTTCGCTCATGCCGCGGCGATGTGCGCGTGCTGCTGTAGCTTGCCTTGAAACCGCTTGGCGAGGCGCTTTTTTCATGCATCAGCCAGGCGATGCCGCACATCGCCAACAGCAGCAGGCCCAGACCCAAGGTCCAGCCGTCGATCGCCCATCTGGCGGCGCGCGCCGGCTTGGAGACGGGCAGTCGCGCGCCGTGTTCCAGATGCGCGAGGATGCGCTTGGCGCCGTCCGTCTGTGCGCCCGGCGTTCCCATCAAGTCCGGCTTCCGTTTCGATGTGTCCACAATATTCCCTTCGAATTTGATCTGGTCTTTCACGCCGATCGCCGATCGGGCCTACGATGAAACGTTATTGACCCGGTCGCTTGCCAGTGTCCATCCGGCCGCCAGACCCTGCTTTGACGGAGCGCACCATGTTTCTCTTTTCTGTGTTGATGTTTTTCTTGTTCGCGTGTGTTGGCGCCTGGCTGCTGCTGTTTCCGGCGGGACGCGACTTGATGGCGCACTCGGCCAGCGCGATCGGGCGCCGTCTTGAGCAGCGTCTGCGGCGCGATTACCAACAAGGCACGCAACAGGCGTCGGCGCTGGGACGCGGCGCGCGCGGCGGCGTCGGCAGCGCAGTGCGATTCGTGCAGCGGCGCTATCCGTTGATACTGGCCGCGTCGGTGTTGATGACGGTGCCGCCGCTGCTGGCGCTGATGCTCAGTGGGCGCGACATGCTGGGCGGGTATGACGGCGGCGGCCATGTCACCAATGACCAGGTGGCCGATCTGCTCAAGGGCGAGCAACTGGCGACGCCGGCGCCGTTGCCGCCGCTGACGTTTACGACCGCCGAAGTGACCCTGGTGCGGCCCATGCTTGACAGCGCCAACCGCAACTGGCAATTGCTCGACCCGGACTTTTCCCGCCGCATGCTGCTGGTGTTTCGGCTCATGAAGGAGCGCCACGGTTACGACATGGCGATCCTGGAAGGCTACCGCAGCCCGGAGCGGCAGAACTCGCTGGCGGCGGCCGGTTCCAATGTCACCAACGCCAAGGCCTTCCAGAGCTATCACCAGTTCGGGCTGGCGGCCGACTGCGCGTTCCTGCGCGACGGCAAGCTGGTGATCTCTGAGAAAGATCCGTGGGCGATGCGCGGCTACCGCCTGTACGGCGAGGTTGCCGAATCGGTCGGCCTGACCTGGGGCGGACGCTGGACGATGATGGATTTCGGCCACACGGAACTGCGTGTCCCCGGCATCGTGCGCAAATAAAACAGGGCGCCGCCATCATTGTGCGCGCTCAAGAATTCGAGTCATGATTGGTGGCAACATTGATCGGTCCGCCTTCCTTTCAAGCGCTGTCGTCCAAGCCCTGACCGAACCATGATGCGAAAAATCTGGCACTTCCTGACCGATAGCCGTCACCTGACGATTTTTGGTTTGGCCGCGATGGCGGCGATATTCTATTTAGGCGCGCAAGTGTTGGAGCTGGCGCTGATCTGGGCACTGGGCGCGACCGTCGTGATGCTGGCGCTGGCGGGCCTGGTGTGGCTGTGGCGACGGTCGGCCGCCAAGCGGGAGTCCGAGAAGCTGGCCGACGCCATCGGCACCAGGACCGCCACCGAGGAGCCGCCGAAGGACCAGGCGGGCGCCGAGGTCAAGGCCATCCGCGAGAGCCTGCTGAAGGCCATCGAAACTATCAAGGGCTCCAAGCTGGGCATCGTCTCCGGCACGCGCGCGTTATACGAACTGCCGTGGTATATGATCATCGGAAATCCGGCCGCCGGCAAAAGCACGGCGATCACCAACTCCGGCTTGCAGTTTCCTTTCGCCGACGGCAAGGTGGTGCAGGGCGTCGGCGGCACCCGCAACTGCGACTGGTTCTTTACGCCGGACGGCATCCTGCTCGACACTGCGGGCCGCTACTCGGTCATGGACGAACACCGCGCCGAGTGGTTCGGCTTTCTAGATTTGTTGAAGAAGTACCGCCGCCGCGCGCCGATCAACGGCATCCTGATCGCCGTCAGCATCGCGGAGCTGCGCGGGGACGATCCGGAGGCCGGCATCAAGCTTGCGCTTAGTTTGCGCAAGCGGGTGCAGGACCTGATCGAGCGGCTGGAGGTGTTCGCGCCGGTGTACGTGGTGTTCACCAAGGCCGATCTGATCGCCGGCTTTGGCGAGTTTTTCGCCAAGGCCGAACGCTCGGAGCGCGAGCGCGTGTGGGGCGCGACCATGCCATACAAGCGCAAGGCGACCAGCCAGCAGTTGATGGCGTTCTTCGACCAGAGTTTCGCGGAGCTGTGCGACGGCTTGAAGGAGCTTAGCCTGGCCAATATGAGCCTGCAGCGCCGCGAGCGCATGGAGCCCGGCGTGTTCACCTTCCCGCTGGAGTTCGCGACGATCAGGGCGCCGCTGCGGGCGTTTCTGGCCACGCTGTTCGAGGAGAATCCGTTCCAGTTTAAACCCGTATTTCGCGGTTTTTATTTCACCAGCGCGCTGCAGGAGGGTATGCCGGTCAGCGAGCAATCGCAAAGGGTGGCCAAACGCTTCGCGCTGTCGGTGCCGGATGCGCCGGCCGTCGCCGGAGCGGGGCAGTCGGGCTTTTTCCTGCAGAATCTATTCCGCAAGGTGATCTTTGCCGACAAGGACCTGGTGTCCCAGTACGCCAGCAAGCATAAGGTGCGGCTGACGTATGCCGCCTTCTTCGGCGCGGTGCTGCTACTGGGCGCGTCGTTGGGCGGGTGGAGCTGGTCCTATCTGGGCAATCGCCAGTTGGTCAGCAATGTGCAGGCCGACCTGGATAAGGTGATCAAGCTGCAGGACAAGCGGCTCGATTTGCAGTCGCGCCTTGAAGCGCTGGAGATCCTGCAGGACCGCATCGAACAGTTGGACAAGTACCGCGACGAGCGGCCATGGTCGCTGCGCATGGGCCTATACCAGGGCGGGCTGCTGGAGCGGAAGCTGCGCGAGGAATACTTCTCCGGTGTGCGGGAGGTGATGATCAAACCGGTCGTCGCCAACCTGGAGACGCTGCTGTCCGAGATGAACGTCCACGCCGATGGATTGCAGGCGCCGGGCGGGACCCCCGCGCAACCTGTGGGCGAAACCGCCACCGCTCCCGTGGCCCCGGTCGGCCGCCAGTTCCAGCAAGCCTCCGCCGCCAACGTGGAAGACGCCTACAATGCCCTGAAAAGCTACTTGATGCTGGTCGATAAATCGCATGCGGAGCCCAGCCACCTGAACGACCAGTTGACCCGCCACTGGCGCGTATGGCTGGAAAACCACCGGGGCGCGATGCCGCGCGAGCAGATGATCCACAGCGCCGAACGGCTGATGACCTTCTACCTGGCGCAGATCGCCGATCCGTCGTGGCCGCGCGTGGAGCCGAAGCTGGCGCTGATCGACCAGGCGCGCGAGAATCTTAAACGCGTGGTGCGCGGCATGCCGGCGCGCGAACGCGTCTACGCCGACATCCGTGCCCGCGCCAATACCCGCTTCCCGGCGATGACGGTGGCGCGCATGGTCGGCGAGCAGGACCAGTCGCTGGTCACCGGCAGTCACGCGATCGCCGGCGCCTACACCCGCGAGGCGTGGGAGAAGTTCGTGCAGGACGCCTTCCGCGAAGCCGCCACGCATGAACTGCAAAGCGCGGACTGGGTACTGAAGACCGCCGCGCGCGACGACCTGACGCTGGAAGGCAGCCCGGAACAAATCGAGAAGGGCCTGACCGATTTGTACAAGGCCGACTACGCGCGCGAATGGCAGAAATTCGTGCAAGGAGTGACCATCGCGAATCTGAACGGCTTCGATGCCGCCGTCGTCGCCATGAACCGCTTGGGCGATCCGCAATCGTCGCCGATATCGAAGCTGCTCACCACCATCTACCAGCAGACGTCGTGGGACAACCCGGCGGTGATGAGCACCGAGCTGAAAGAGGCGCAATCGGGCTTCGTCAATTGGGTCAAGAACACCGTGCTGCGGCGCGGGTCGTCGCAGATCAACGTCAACGTGCAGCTGGACCAGACCCGCGCCGACAGGCCGATGGGACCTATCGGCCGCGAGTTCGCCGGCGTCGGCAAGCTGGTCGCCGCCAAGGACAAGGATGCGTCGCTGATGCGCGCCTACATGGACACCTTGTCCAAGTTGCGCAGCCGTTTGAATCAGTTGAAGAACCAGGGCGATCCCGGTCCCGGCGCGCGCCAATTCATGCAGCAGACGCTCGAAGGCACCGGCTCCGAGCTGGCCGACGCGCTGCGCTACGTCGATGAGCAAATGCTGACCGGGATGAGCGACTCGCAGAAACAGGCGATCCGTCCCATCCTGGTGCGGCCGCTGATGCAGACTTTCGCGGTGCTGATCGGACCCGCCGAGGCGGAGATCAACAAGACCTGGCTGGCACAGGTTTACGAACCGTTCCAGCAATCGCTGGCCAACAAATACCCGTTCTCGCCCAATGCCCGCATCGAAGCCGCCAGCACCGAGATCGCCCAGTTCTTCGGCCCCGACGGGTTGATCGCGAAATTCGCCACGACCGCGATGGGACCTTTGGTGCTGCGTCGTGGCGACGTGCTGGCGCCGCGCACCTGGGCCGACATGGGTATCAAGCTGGCGCCGCAGACGGTGGCGCGTTTCCCCGGCTGGATAGCGCCGGTCGGCGCCGGCGGCGTCGCCGCGGCATCGGCCTCCGCGCAAACCGTGTTCCAGCTCCAGCCGATGCCGGCACCGGGCACCCTGGAATACACGGTCGATATCGACGGCCAGCAGATCCGCTACCGCAACACGCCGGCGCAATGGACCAATATGGTCCACCCCGGCCCCCAGGGCGGGTCTGGCGCGCGCATCACGGCGGTGTCGTTCGACGGCCGCAGCGTCGAAGTGTTCAACGAGCCGGGGCAGTTCGGCCTTAAACGCATGATCGACGCGGCGGCCAAGCAAAAGCGCGAAGGCGGCGTGTTCGAGCTGCGCTGGACCAACGGCGGCATCGCCGTCGCCATGGGCCTGAAGATCATCAGCAGCCCGGAAAGCAGTGGCAACGCCAGCGCCCCGCAGGAGCAGGGCTTCCGAGGCATGCGTCTGCCGGAAACCATCGTCGGCGCCCCCGCCGCCCCAATCACCCCCGCCGCCACCGCGATCGCCACCATCGGAGCGCCACAATGAAACGCCTCCCACAGAATGTACGTATCGGCTACTTCGGCAAGCTTCCCTCCCGGGGCGACTTTATCAAGGCGACCAATAATCTGGCGCTGGCCAATCTGCTTGACGGCTGGCTGGCGGAGGTGATGAATCTGTTAAGCACCGATCCGCGCTGGAAGATCAACTATGACGCGATGCGCCCGTTGCAGTTCGCCTTCGTCGGCACGCGCAGCCGACGCGCGATAGCCGGCCATCTGGCGGCCAGCAGCGACGCCTCGCTGCGGCGCTATCCGTTTTTGAGCATGACCGCCATCGAGGTCGAGTCGCCACGCACCTTCCTGGCACTGAGCCCCGTGGTATTGGCGCCGCTGTGGAACGAGCTGGAACGACTGGCCGCCGATGTGCTGGACGCGGAAGACCCCGACCCCGCGCTGCAGGCATTGGCGGCCACCACCTTCGATATCGAACCTGGGGCGGCGGAGCACGAAATCGCGTTCGTCGATTTCCTCGACCGTCACAACATCGCCAGCTTGGAGGCGATGCTGGGCCGCGACTCGGCGCGCCGCATGATACTGGCCGTCGGACTGCTGCTTCAGCCGGTGCGGCGCAGCACCGAGGCGCGCCTGGAAAAGAGCTTGGCGCTGCCGTTGCCGCAGTCTGCGCGCCAGCGCTATCTGGTCGCCGCGTTCTGGCTGGATCTGATCGCGCCGTTCCTGCACCAGGCGGATTTCGAACTGTGTGTGTTCGTTGCCGATATCCGCGAGCAGCCGTCGCTGGTGATCGGCTTTGGCGGCGCCGCTCCCGAAACACTGCAGGCCATCATCGATCCGGCATGCGCCGCCGACCATCAGATCAACTTCGATTATGCCGGCTGGGTCGATGAATTGATCGCAATTGACGCGCGGGTGCAGAAGCTGTCGGCCTATCTGGAGCAGGGCCAGTTGTCGCTGCGTTCCGTGCAGGCGCTGTTCCACGAGACTTTCGTCTGATTCCTACACTTCGATTCCATCCAAAGAGGAGCTTTTCGATGCGCCAGCGGACCATCTGGCCGGCGGTGATGCCGGCATTGTTATCGACATCGATCTACTGTGCGGCGCAGACTCCCGCTCCAGCGACGCCCCGTCCCGGCCAGGTGCTGGTCAGCGGCTCGGTGCCGGACGAGGCCAGCAAGGCAGCCATGCTCGCCCGCGTGCGGGAGCTGTATGGCGCCGATCGCGTGGTCGACCAGGTGTCGATCGCGCCGGTGTCGCTGCCGCCCAACTGGAACGGCTACGTGCAAAAGCTGATCGGTCCCAATCTGAAGTTGATCAGCAAGGGGGAAATCAAGATCGACGGCACCAACGTCACCCTGCGCGGCGAGGTTGCCAATGAGGCGCAGCGTCAGCAGATCGCGAGCGACTTCGCCACCAGCCTCAATCCCAGCTACACGGTCAACAACGGCCTGCGCGTGAGCGCGGCCGAACAAAACCTGCTCGACGAGACGCTGGCCAAGCGCATCATCGAGTTCGAGAGCGGCAAGGCGACGCTGACCGACTCCGGCAAAGGCATCCTGGACGAGATGGCGGCGGCGATGCGGAAGGTGAAAGGTAAAAAGGTGGAGGTCATAGGCCACACCGACAACGTCGGTCTGCGCGACAGCAACCTGGCCTTGAGCCACGCGCGCGCACAGGCGGTGCGCAGCTACCTGGCCGACAGGGGTATCAGCCAGGATATGGTGATGGTTTCGGGGCAGGGGCCGGATCGCCCAGTGGCCGAGAACAGCAGTGCCGACGGCCGCGCGCGCAACCGTCGTATCGAATTCCGCATCGCCCAGTAAAAAAAGCTGCCCGGTCAGGGCAGCGTGATTGTCACATACGCTGGCCTCGGCGCCAGCTTGACCAGATCCGAGTAGCCCGCCAGCGTATTCTGCGTGTCGTGCGCCAGCGAAGACTCCAATCCAATGTAGGCCGCCAGGCCGATCACCGCGAACAGCGCGCTCAGTGCCCACAACGGTGTATTGCTGCGCAGTTTATTGACGATTTGGTCCGGCCGTTCGGCCTGCGGCGCGAAGCCCTTGCTCTTGCCTTGAATATGTGCGATCTCGTCGCCGAGCCGTGCGGTCATGTAGGCCAGCTTGTCGGCGGCGTCCAGCGCGTACTTGCCGCGAAAGCCGATCAGCAAACACATATGGAACACCTGCAGCGCCGGCAGCCGCGCGCCACCGATGGTGCGCAGGGCTTCCAGACGGTCGAAGAAGTGTTCTCCGGCCAGCTGGTCGCCGAAGATCACCAGTTGCAGCGGACGGCGTTCCCACGCGAAGCGCATCGGGAACTGCGACCCCAGTATGATCTCGTCGAGAGCGGCGCAGAACGCGTATTTGGCGTCGTCGATATCCTCGCCTTGCGCGCGCAGCTTGCGGGCCTCGCTGTCGAATTCCGCCAGGTAGGCGGTGATGCTGTCCAGGAAGGCCGCTTCGCCCGGCGGCGCGCTGCCGTTCTTCAGCATGAACAGCAGATAGAAGCCCTCCTGCAGCAGGTCGAGCAGGGTTTGCACGTGGCCGTAGCCCGGCTGGATCTGCCGGCGCTGGCCGCCCATCAGCGTAGGGATCGCGCGGCGTTCGACTTGGGGCGTCATGCTGTCACCGCGATCAGGTTGATGCGCAGGTCGCGTATGCCGCTCGGTACATAGATCGAGATCGACTGCGCCTTGAGCATCTGTTCATACAACATGCCTTTGCTTTCCAGCGCAAAGTAGTAGGTATCCGGTTGAACCGGAATCGCCGCCGGCACCTGCGGCGCGTGGGTGATTTTCACCCCCGGCATGGCCGTCAGCACGCATTTCTCCACGTCGTCCGGCGCGCCGGCCTTGACGCGCAGCGGAACGATCTCCACCAGCTCCAGCGCGGACAGCGAGGCGCTGACGGCCAGATAGAGCGTTGTGCGTTGATCGATTTTCCCGGAATCGAGCTTGCCCAGATGGTAGCTCGGCTTCTCTTCCGACAGCGCGATGGAGAAGTACTTGGTCGAGATCACGGTATCGAGCAAATCGCGGATGATGTCATCGAGGCTGGAAAAGCACGACGCCATGTCGTCATGCCGGTAGCAGGGCAGGTGAACCAGCGAATACTGCTTCGAGTAGGTCATCAGGGCGCCGGCCAACGCAAGCAGGGATTCGAACAGGCGCTCGGGATGCAGCTGGGGATTGCGCACGTAGTGCATCAACGACGCGGCCGATGTGCTGACCGTGTGCAGCAGCCAGAACGACGAGACGTCGCCGGAACGGAATTCTATGACGTTGCGGCTGGGCTCACGCATGTGGCCCTGCAAAGACTGTACCTTGGCTTGTAGCGCGTCCATCAGACGGTCCAGCATCGCCTTCAGTGCCGGCGTGCTGGCGATCGACAGGCCGGGCGGAATGAAGCTCGGATCGGGTTCGAAGCCGCCCGTGACCAGACGTCGCAGGCGTATCACCGGCACGCAGTCGTAGGCGCCGAGCGGTTCCTGGTCGGACACCAGCCGTACCGATTTTTTCAAATAGCAGACCTCCGCGCTGACGGCTCGCGTGTACAGATCCGGCGTTTCACTGGTCGATTGGCGATAGCGGGCACCGGCCTGCTGTTCGTCTTTTTGCGGACCGTTCGGCGCCGCGTTACCGCCGCCGGGAGCCAACGCGGGCAGTGCGGCGTACCAGGTGACTTCCTGCAGGTTTGGGGGCAGGGTGGACAGATCGATCGCCACCGGCAGCGGTTCGCTCGACGGCGCGTCGGCGATCTCGCCATCCTGGAAGATGATGGACAGCGCTTGCAGGCGCAAGCGATCGGCCTTCAGCGCGTCGTGATCCCACTCGATGCGCCGCACGCCCCACAGGTAGGGATGCAGCGCCTGCGCGGTCTGGTGCAGCCGTGCCTCGTGATACTGGTCCTGCTGCTGGAAGTGCTGTGGACGCAGGAATACGCCTTCGCCCCACAGGACCTTGGATGGGATGCTCATGTTGACTCCTTCAGGTTATTGGCAGCGCACTGCCGCCAGAGGCTTGCCGGTTTCATTGACGGCCGTTGTTGCGTGGGCGCCTGCGCCGACGCTCATCGCGCAGGCATGCAATCCAACGGTGATGCCGGATTTTTCCGCGTCTGCCGCGGCGAACGACAGGCGCCATCGCTGCCCGGCCGGCGCCTGAAACAACGCGACGATGCCGATGAAGTACGCCTCCCGCGTGACTTTCTCCACCACCTCGTAACGCTGGCCGGGAATCAGCATCACCTCTTTGACATCCAGCAGATCGTTACCGAGTAGTTCGCGTTCGGTTTGCGCGTTGAGAAAAGCGTTGAAGTTCATTTGCTGGAAGGCGGCGGTCTGACGCAGCTTGTAGATCCGCGTCGCCAACGCCATGGGCTGCACCGCCTTGCCGGCGTTTAGGTTCTGCGCCGCGTGCAGCCGGATCGCCACATTGCGCGGCGGCTTTTGCGCGTCGGGCAGCTCCGGCGGCTTTTGGACGCCGGCGATTTGGAGCGCCGCGCCGGCGATGGAACCGGCCGCGCAGCCTTGTAGGGCAAGCATTCCCGCTATCACGATCATAGTTGTTCCGTTCATGTTTTCTCCAGACGATCCATGCATTAGAACGAAAGCCGCAGGGATCGAATTTGCGGCGGCGCAAGCAATTTTGAAGGGGAAGGAAAATTGATTAGACGCAACTAGTTATGCCAGCGGTTCATGAATAATGGCTCTCTCGTATCTGGTTTCGCAAACAAGGAGAGAGTGATGAACATCGCAAGAACATGGTTGCCCTGCGTGGCGGGTCTGATCCTGTTGTCGGGCTGTGCGACTGACGGCGACATGGTCCGCAACAAAAAGCCGCAGGCTTCCACGCTGGAGCAGGCGCTGACCGAGGCCGGTACCGCGCTGGCCGCCGGCGAAGGCGATAAGGCGCAGGGCATCCTGAAAACCGCCGCCACCAACTACCCCGCCGAGAAGGCGCCCTGGCTGCATATCGCGCAAATCAAATTCGACCGAGCCAGCTACGGCGAGGCGATCACCAATGCGCTGGAAGCGCTGCAGCGCGATCCGAACGACAAGCTTGGGAACAGCATCGTCGCCGTCAGCGGCCTGCGTCTGTCGACCAAGGCATTGTCGGACCTGAGCCGGCAAAACAATTTGAACGGCTCGCTGCGTTCGGAAGCGCAGGAACTGGCCAAACTGCTGCGCGGAAGCCTGGGCGAGGACGTGTTGGTGCCATCGGCAGCCTCGCGCAAAGCTCCTCCCGCCAAGAAAAGCACAACCGCCGCGCCCGCGAAGGGCAACGGCCCGACCAACAGCCAGACCAACAGCAGCGATCCTTTCGGCGGCTTGAAGTAAGCCGCTTTCCTTGTTCCCCTTTTTGATGGAGTTTGTATGGCAAATGGTGACAGTGTCCAAAAGCGCCTGACCAAAGTGCGTCCACCACGCGTGCAGATGACGTATGACGTGGAGATCGGCGACGCGATGGAAAACAAGGAGCTGCCGTTCGTGGTCGGCGTGGTCGGAGATTTCGGCGGCAACTCGGAGGTGGAGAAGAAGCGCCTGAAGGACCGCAAGTTCGTCGGCATCGATAGTGATAACTTCGACGAAGTCCTGAGCGGCGTGGAGCCGGTCGCGCGCTTCAAGGTGCCGAACCAGCTGGCCGGCGGCGACACCAGCTTCAATGTGGAACTGCACTTCAAGGCGATGTCGGACTTCCGGCCGGAAGCCGTGGTGCGCCAGGTCGAACCGCTCAGCCGCCTGTTGGAGGCGCGCGGCAAGCTGGCGGACTTGCGCAACAAATTGGCCGGCAACGACAAGCTGGAGGACATCCTGAGCGAGGTCCTGGGCAGCACCGACAAGCTGGCGAAGCTGAAAACGGCCAAGCCGGCGAAGGGAGACTGACATGTCGGCACAAATCAACCAACTGCAGGACGCCGCCGTCACGACCGAAGACGCCAACCTGCTGGACCAGATCGTCGAGCAAAGCAAAGTCGCCAAGTCGACGGTGGAACACGAACGTGCCAAAGATCTCATCTCGGAACTGGTCAGCCAGGTCCTGGACGGAACGGTGGTCATGTCCAACAACTTGTCGGCGACGCTCGATGCCCGCGTCGCGGAGCTGGACCGGCTCATCTCCAGCCAGTTGAGCGCCATCATGCACGCGCCGGCGTTCCAGAAGCTCGAGCAAAGCTGGACCGGCCTGCACTACCTGGTCAAGAATTCCGCCACCGGCCAGGGTCTGAAAATCCGCATGCTCAACGCCACCAAGCGGGAACTGGTCAAGGACTTCCAGTCCGCGCTGGAATTCGACCAGAGCTCGATGTTCAAGAAGGTCTACGAAGAGGAATTCGGCACCTTCGGTGGCGCGCCCTACGCGGCGCTGCTGGGCGACTTCGAAATCTCGCGCCAGCCGGAAGACATGTACTTCGTCGAGCAGATGTCGCACGTGGCGGCGGCATCGCACGCGCCGTTCATCGCCTCCGCCTCGCCCGAGTTGTTCGGGTTGGAGACCTACGGCGATCTTGGCAAACCGCGCGACCTGTCCAAGGTGTTCGACACCGTGGAATACGCCAAGTGGAAGGCCTTCCGCGAATCGGAGGACTCGCGCTATGTCGGCCTGGCGCTGCCGCGCTTCCTGGGGCGCCTGCCATTCAATCCGGTGGACGGCACCACGGTCGAGGGCTTCA